>OKSC01000512.1_pt1 | contig 44393 bp, 75 predicted proteins | sample 1601161 | NCBI WGS metagenome assembly OKSC01 (sample SAMEA3541552, study PRJEB24748) | human gut metagenome | biome: human gut; feature: human-associated habitat; material: faeces | place: China | collected 2012 | reverse complement strand
TCGATATTCCGCATTTTCATAGATGCATAAGAATCCACTTCAATGTTATCACTTGTTGTGGTAGCAGTTCCAGTAGTAGTGGAATTATTCTTTCCTTTGGTTTTCTTTCCAGTTCCAACAGCTGCACCGACTATAGTTCCAACTCCCGGAGCAATAGCGGTTCCAACAACGGCTCCTGCTAAATGCCCTCTTCGTTTCGTTTTTTCTTTACTTTTCCCTTTAGTGTGAGATGTTGTAGTTGTCTTTTCTACTGTTCTGTATTCCGGCCCGTTCCATTCATAGTCGAAAAGTTCATATTTGGTTGGAGCATCTGACACTGTAACAGACCCATCTTTCCATTGCTTCAAATCAAATCTTGCGTGTTTGGAACCAAGCTCAAAATCCTCCTTACCGGATATAACTCTCAGATTCAATACTCGAACAGGTTTTTCTACAACCGCTGGCTGGGTTGCTACGGAATTATTTGATATTGCAGATTTTTGAACCTTATTTTTAATAGACAGCAAAAGTGCAAAAATAAGATACAAAACAGCAATTCCAAATACCTCAAGTACAACAACGACCATAATATTGTCTGATGAAAGATCGTTTGAACTCATCAAGGCCACAATCATTAATACAATTAATGCGGTCCAAACGATCATCAACACATTTCGTATTTTTTTCATATTTCCCCCTTTTGACACGATTACTCAAAATTCTCGATATAATTCTTATATAGATTCCTTATTTTGGCAGCCTCCCTCTGCCTGATTGGAACAATATCCCCCGATATCATCTCAAAATGATCTGATGCATCTTTAATTTCGTCCATGTTGACGATATAACTTTGATGGCAACGGAGAAATCTTCCATCAAGATGCGGCTCTATATCTGACAGCTTTCCACGTGCTACATGAATAACGCCGCAAGTACAGTGGACGAGAATTGATTTATTTCGGCTTTCTATGTATTCGATATGCCGGAATTCTACCCGGTGGAAGTGGTCTCGGTTTTTGATAGTTAAGGCTTTCTCTCGGATATCTTCCAACGTGTGCGCTACGACAGAAAACATGCGTCCATGTTCAGAACCTTTGATGATGTAATGCACTGGTAAGACGTCTAATGCGTCAAATACATAGTTTTTATATGCTGTCCAGAAGGCAATGTTGCCATTATATCCATTTTTCCTGAGCTGCTTTGCGACATTTATGCCATTCTCATTATTTAGGACCACATCCAGCACGACTATATCGTACCATTGACCGTCTGCTATATCATCAATCAGCGGCTTCCCACTACTATAAGTGTTTAGCGTGTAGCTCTTGTCTCCACACTTTTTCAAAAACTCATCAACATGAGCCTTAAAAAAATCAATCTGCAAAGGATTATCGTCACAAATCGCAATTTTCATTCAAATCATTCCCTTATGGGCGTTGTTTTCGCCATTTGCAAAAAAAAGTGTTTAAATATGTTATTTTTATTATAACATCGTTAAATTTAGTTGTAAATAGACATTTTTAGGTGATTTGTAAAATGAAAATAATCAAAAATATACTAATTATAATAGGAGCTGTGCTTTTGCTTAATTACATTGTTTGTTTACCAATGTGCGTAGACGATTATATCCGCGAAGAGTCAGAAGTGTATTCTGTCCAAAATGCGTACAGATCTTCTACCCTACATAAGAATAGCGCCCATGAAATAAAGCAGACCATGCCACCGTTTTTATTCGCCCTGCCACTAAACAGAAAAGACTATATCTTTGATGTTACGAATAATTTCTATGCAATCATAAACATATCGGTGTATATCTGGCAGTTTCCAAGGGCGAACATTAGTGGTATAATAGCAAAAAATGAACGAATGTTCGGTTATATTTCCCACAAACCGCACATATACTGTAATGTAGGTGGTAATTGCAATAGGGAGGGTTATTTATGGATTATAAGAAAGAGATTATTGAAATGATAGAAAATATACATAGTGAAAAATTTATGAAGTTTTTATACAACATGATTATTTCGTTCAAAAAACAATGGGGGTATTAAGAAAGCAGGGAATTAATCCCTGCCTTTTTTATGGAGAAATTCAATCATGTCGAAAACGCTTTTCTTATCAGATTCGCTTAATTCAATCAGCAACTTAACATGTTCAACGATGTTTGGATTTGACATCATCTTTGGAATAAAATCCGTGTCTGTTTCCAAATTCTCTTCCCATCCCATTAGGTAAGCGGGCGTTGTACTAAGTGCTTTCGCTAACTTATCTATGTATTCAGCAGGAACTTTATCAATATCACCCTTTTCATATCTAAATATAGTTGATCTTGAAACTCCCAATTTCTCAGCTAACTCATCAGCACTCATATTAAGTTGTTTTCTTCTTTTTTTCATTTGTTCACCAGTTTCCGACATTTTCCACACCTCCTTTCCTTGAAAATATAATACCACAAGTGATGCAAATATGCAACAAAAATAATTGCAAAAATGCGATTTTTAGTATTGACAAATGCGACTGCGAGAGGTAATATATAATCATAAAGTCGCAATAATGCTACTGGAAAGGAGGTGAAACTTGTGATTGTAAATATAGCAAGACTTAAAGGTAAAATTGTTGAGCATGGAAATACGCAAGAAGCTGTTGCAAGCGCAATTGGTATGGACAGAAGTACTTTTTACCGCAAACTGAAAGACGGCGGCGAGAAATTTACAATCGGTGAAATTCACGGAATTGTAAGCGCAGTTCCTTTAAGCAGGGACGAAGCAATAGACATTTTTTTTACACAGCAGTCGTAATAATGCTACTGGAAAGGAGACGAAAACATGAAGAAATTTGAACGATACCTTATGATTGCTGACCTTATGGAAAAACATTTTGAAAAATAAAGTGCTCCGAAGGAGAGCTGAAACCTCTCGCCTCGGAGCTGTAAACCACTAACCACACTAGCGGATTACAGGATAATCATATCATTTCTTCCTGTATTTCGCAAGAGAACAGGAGGATTTTTTATGAAGAAAACCGAGGATAAAAAAGTGACAAATTTTGAAGAGTTCGAAACTTTCTATGCAGTTGAAGTTGTAAGAGAGGCAAAAAAGCAGACTCACAAATGGTTCTGCGCATGGATTGTAACCATGATTGCATTAATTCTTTCAAACGCTGCATGGATGTTTATTAAGTAAGAAAGGAGGAAAGACTGTGGCAATCAGATATACCACAGAGCAAAAGAAATACATCCTTTTAAAAGGCAATATTGCAAAAAGGATGGAGGCCGAGCGAGTAAGTGATGCACAGATGGCAGCAATTACCGGAATGGCAGAAAACACTTTCCGTAAAAAGCGAAATAAGCCGGAAACATTCACGTATCCGGAACTGCGGCATATTTTTATTCGATTGAACTTCCCTAACGAGGAAATATTGGAGGCTTTGACATGAAAGATTGGATAGACTCCATTCTGATTGGAGGGATAGCAACGTATCTTCCGTTCTGGACCTGGGACAACAGCCGTGACCAGATCATGGGAGCGTTGGGACTGATCGGAGCTGTGTACATAGCAAGGACGTGGAAAGAATGGATATGCTAGACATGCCAACTAAAAAAGGATCCTCAGAGCTGCAACTCAAATAAGGATCCAAGACAATATATTTCTTCTCTATTGTAGAAGGAAAGAAACCAAAAGTCAATACAAGGAGGAAATTATGAACGAAGAGAAAATCAGAGAAATATTTGATTTGTGTCTGAGAGTTTCAAGTGAAACAACGGCGCATGTGAATTTTGACTATACGGCGTGTGACGACATATCCAGAGTTTATATTTATGTATTTAATGATGCAGGGGAGATCGTAAAACATTTTTCATTGTGCCAGTTTTACGACTTTGAGTCCGAATCTCAGAATTACGAAAATGCAAAGAAATGTCTTCTGGAACTGCTTATCAATGGGAGGTGTCCGTTATGAATCTTACTGGCAACGGAGATATAAAGGATGAATACCTGGAAATCATTACGCATAGACATTCCGGGCCAATAAAAAGACAAGCAAGCAATTATAGATTAGTAGAAAGAGAGGAAAATAAGAATGAATCTGTACGAAATCGAAAATGAAATCCTTAATTGCGTAGATATGGAAACAGGGGAAATCGTAGACATTAAAAAGCTTGAATCTCTACAGATGGAAAGAGATCAGAAAATTGAGAACATTGGTTGCTGGATCAAGAATCTTTTGTCAGATGCAGAAGCACTGAAATCTGAAAAAGAAAATCTTGCCAAGAGGCAGAAAGTCGCAGAAAGCAAATCGACATCACTGAAAGAGTATCTTTCCCGATATCTGGATGGCGAAAAGTTTAAGTCTGCAAGAGTAGCAATTTCTTTTAGAAGTGGTAGCTCCGTGGATATTGCGGAAGGTGCAGCTGTCCCAGAAGAATATCTTAAGTATTCAGAGCCTAAACCGGACAAGGTCGGACTGAAGGCGGCACTGAAAGCCGGAGAAAAATTTCCGGGAATCACCCTGATAACTTCGCAGAATATCCAGATCAAGTAGGAGAGGCTTATGGAAAATCTTGAGTTATATAACAAGGTTCGGGAAGTTCCTAAAGATGCCCAAAGAGCTATTACGGCAGGACGACTGAAAGGTTTTACAGACATTAACCCGATGTGGCGCGTCAAGTGTTTGACGGAGCAGTTCGGTCCCTGCGGCCTTGGCTGGTATTACAAAACGGTTGAGAAATGGATGGATACTGTTGGTGATGAGATATGTGTTTTCGTGGCAATTGAACTGTACGTCAAATACAAGGATGAATGGTCACAAGCAATTCCCGGAACCGGCGGCAGTAAGTTGGCTACAAAAGAACGGAACGGAGTCTATGTATCTGATGAGTGTTACAAAATGGCAACCACGGATGCATTGTCAGTGGCATGCAAGAATCTTGGCATTGGGGCAAATGTCTACTGGAAAGAAAGCCATACCAAGTACGACCAGACAGACGACAGTTCTTCCGAAATGTCAAGTACTGATATATCTGGACTCAGATCATACTTGAACAAGAACGGTCTGAATGAAAAGAAGATTCTTGAAGCATATAAGCTGACATCTATTAGCCAGTTGACTATTGGAAATATCAAAGCGATAACAGATCCTAAAAATTTGAATTACTTCAAGCAAAATTGCGGTGCGTAAATGGAATTTACAGGAAAAATCAAATCACTGGGGAAAGATCTCGCGACCGGAAAGTGGAACTTACAGGTGGAACTGAATGAAAACGCTCAGGAAGTAATGGGACTCATCAAGCATGAAAAACTGGATATACGTCTTAAGCAGCACAGGGATAAGCGTTCCTTAGATGCGAATGCGTATTACTGGGTATTGCTTACCAAAATTGCTAAAGTTCATGGCTGGACGAATAACGAGGCTCACAACTATATGCTGCGTCGTTATGGTCAGATAGAACGTGTGGACGGAAATCTGGTTGCGGTTTATCTTCCTGATACAGAAGAAACGGAAAGGGATGTTTTGGACAAGGTGGAATATCATCTTAAGCCGCTTCCAAAGACAGTGGTCACAAAGCATGGGGGAATCAAAAGAGTGTATGTTCTTCTTAGAGGATCCAGTACATATGACACAGAGGAGATGGCGCGATTGATCAGCGGATTAATTCAAGACTGCAAGGATTCTGGAATACCAGGCGGCGAGATTATGACGCCATTTGAGAAACGAAAGCTTTTTGAGCAGTATGGGATAGGTGATGTAAATGAACAAAAGAACAAAAGCGTTACAGTTTGATGTAAAAACGCGCAAAAGAATTCTCGATAGAGATCACGGCTGCATATTTTGCCAGATCGGTTTTTATATGCATTCTTCATCCGATTTCCAATATAAGCAGCTTGATATTATGCATATTGTCAACCGATCACAGGGTGGACTTGGAATCGAACAGAATGGAGTTACCGGATGTAGATACCACCATCAGCTTCTAGATAATGGAGCAAAAGGTTTACGGCCAGATATGCTGGCATATATCGAAAAATACATGAGTTGTATCTATCCCGGATGGAATCCAAAAGAGCTTATATATAAAAAATACGGGTGCAACTAAAATTCATATAGATATATCACACGATTTTCCTTCAGGGAGTGACCTGTTATAACTTCCTGAGGGGGAAAGGAGACGCATGAATAGTAGAAGTAAAGGGGCTGTCGGAGAAAGGGAAGTAGCAGGTATCCTTCGCGGGTATGGTTACAAGGCAAGAAGAGGTCAGCAGTATTGTGGGTCCAACGGAGATGCGGATGTAGTTGGTCTTCCTGGAATTCACATTGAAGTGAAGAGAAGAGAAAAACTAAATATATATGAGGCTGTAGATCAGTCAAAGAGGGATCGGAAACCGGATGAACTTCCGGCGGTGTTCCACAGGAAAAACCATTGTGAGTGGTTGGTTACGATGCCACTTGATGAATGGATGAAGATATACGAGGAATGGGAGGCTGGTTATGGATTACGTGAAGATCAGCAGGAAAATCCTTGATTGGGAATGGTACACGGACATCAATACAAAGGTGCTGTTCCTGCATATCCTGCTAAAGGCAAACTGGAAGCCGGGCCGCTTCCAGGGAACAGAAGTGCCGAGAGGTTCACTGGTTACTTCGCAGCAGAATATGGCGGCAGAAACAGGCCTTACAATAAAGAATGTGAGAACTGCACTAAAACATCTGGAAAATACCGGAGAGGTGGCAGTCAGCCGACACCCTAAATTCAGCGTAATTACAGTAAAAAACTACAATCAGTATCAGTCAAGTGGCAGTCAAGTGGCAGTCGAGGGGCAGTCAGAGGGCAGTCAAGTGGCAACAATAGAAGAAGGGAAGAAGGAAAGAAAGGAAGAATATAATAAATCTCCTAAAGGAGATTATGAGAGTGGAACTCCTGAAAGCAGCATTTATGCCACGATTCGTGAATTGTACAATTCCGTTTGTGGGTCGTATCCCCGCCTGGTAAAGATGTCTGAAGCAAGGAAGAAGGCTATAAATGCCAGAATGAAAACAGGTTACACTCTTGATGACTTCCAGACTTTGTTTGAAAAGGCAGAGGCTTCCGACTTTCTGAAGGGAAAAAATAAACGCAACTGGTCAGCAACATTTGACTGGTTGGTCAGTGATTCCAACATGGCAAAGGTCCTTGATGGAAACTATGATACGAGAAAAGAGGCGGTGGAAAATGGACCAGAACCAACAAACTCAGTCCAGCTCTGGTGAATGTCCTGTATGCCATGGAACAGGATGGGAGATATATAATGCCACGGTGTATGACTATGGTCTTCCAGAGGTGGTTCAATATGCCAGAAGGTGTCCAAAATGCAAAGGTGGATACAGAGCTTTAGATCATACCGGTACACCGAAGGAATATCATGATGCTGATCTTGGAAAGTTCGATTTTGGAATATATCAGCACGACATGAGTAAGCTGAAAGACTTGTGTATCAATTTTCTGAACCACTTCGAGAAATGGGAGATGGCAGGAAAAGGCTTGTATCTGTGGAGCAGGACACCTGGAAGCGGGAAAACATTTCTGGCTTGTTGCCTGGCGAAATCGGTGATGATGAAATATGACCTGCAGATGCGTTTTATAACAGCACCGGATTACATAAATGTTGTTGGTGACAGCTACAAACGCGATCGGGGCGAAGAAGATCCGAGTCAGGTTTACCGTGAATGTAGGATCCTGGTCCTGGATGATATCGGGGCGCAGGCTGACAAGGAGTGGCAGCGGCAGGAAATATTCCGGTTGGTCAACAAGCGGATGGAAGATGGAAATATAACAATCTACACGTCCAACGTGAGCACAGATGCGCTGAATGTAGATGCAAGAACCAGAGACAGGATCATCAAGACATGCGTGGAACTGCAGATGCCAGAAGAAGGAATCAGGAAGAAGAAAGCTGCCGGAGAACAGAGACAGTTCCTGGCAAGCGTGATGGGATAGAGGAGATGGCTAAACAAATACTTGCAAAAATTAAAGATGAGTTAAAGACAATGCAGCAGTCCAGAGTTTTGGAATACAATAAAAGAATTTTACAATGTGAAAAATGATGATGAATATTTTGATGCATTACATAAAAAAATCGAGGATTTATATGAAATCTATCCAGACAGTTTGGCAAGGTATCTGTCTTTGGCCTTTTACAAATGGGCTGAGGATGTGTCAACAGGGAAATGCAAAATATAAGAAACATGGAAAAGAATGTCGTATAAGCACAGCAATGGAAGTGCAAGGAGTGGAGTGGCATTGAATGTGCTATGGAGAAGCGCATCAACGAAGTGAATTGAAATGCAAAGGCACAGCCTTGTGAGGAAATGCAAAGGAGTTGCTACGAAAGGTTCTGAAACGATATGCATAGCTACGGCATAGCTGGGCAGCGAAAAGATGGGAAAAGCGGGGCAAAGGCGCTGAACGGAAAAGCTACGGCGTAGAAATGTAATGATTAGATAAGAATAGCTACGAAATGGCGGGGAACAGCAACGATGTGCTACGGAATGAGAAGTTAAGGGACCGCAGAGGAACGGCGGCGATGCGCTGGGCAGGGAATAACCGTGGTGGAATGAGCTAAGGCAGAGAGTAGCACGGCAATGTAAGAAAACTATAAAAATTACAAGGAGAATAGCAGAATGAAAGAATTAAAAGTAAGATTGACATTTTTGGAAGAAATTTTAGGAACAGCAAGCGCAGACCCGGAAATCCACGAAACATTTATTGCTTCGAATGCACCAGACGCACCAACAAGAAAAGAAGAGATTGAAGCAATCGGAATTGAAGAAGTGATTGAGAAATCCATGACCGTATTCCCGAGAGATAACGGTGTACCAATTTACTGGGATTACCAGATTAAGGGCTTTTTCAAAGATGCTTGTGGAATGATGAGAAAGGTAACTGGTTCAAAATCTTCAAAAATTAAGGCTTACAAAAAAGAAATTGACGGTCTAATTTTCGTTGAAGAACGCAAAATTCCAATTCATTTTGAAGGTGAAATAGGAACTTGCCAGAGGCCACTGAGAGGACAAACACCGCAGGGTGAAAGAATTGCACTGGCAAATAGTGAGACAATACCTGCCGGAAGTTGGATTGAGTTCACAATCAAGTGCTTATGCGAAAGCCATGAAGCAGCAGTCAGAGAATGGCTTGACTATGGAGAACTGAGAGGCATCGGACAGTGGCGTAATTCAGGTAAGGGCCGCTTCAAATGGGAAGAAATATAAAAGCATGACAGGAGTGATAGAAATGCCATATAACACAGCAAGAAAGTACTATGAGGGTATCCAGACAAGGAAAGATGTATATCTGTACATCATAAGATACTTGAAAGAACATGATTATCCGCCAAGTATTCCGGATATTGCAGCAGGACTGAGTATATCTAGCCATACCGTACAGAACCATTTCGGTGAATTGCTGGAAAGTGGCTTACTTGCGACAGACAACCCCGGCACGCCACGAGCGTACCGAGTGACAGGATACAAGTTCAGAAAGGTGAAGGAAAAATGAGTAGCAAATTAAAAGTCAAGAAAAAGACCAGATTTCCTGTTCAGACTTCTAACCAGGCAGCACAGGCATTCGGTCGAGCTATGCAGAACTGTTATAGACAGATAAAAGACGTAGAGCAGCAAGCCTACGAGGATGGATTCACTGTTGGTGAAGATTGGAGCAACACGATCAACACCGTCACAACAATGATGGCTCTGAGACGCTTATATGGATTTTCCACGAAGCGATTGCTTGATGTGATAAGAACTGCCAATAAGTATGTTGAAATGGCAAATAGAGGTGAAATGAGCGTTCTGAACATGATACAGGACATTGAAAAGAACACAGATGTAAGATTTGACGAGATGAATAAGAATCTGGTTAAGAAGATGGGAGTTTGATAAGGAGCTAAATTAAATGAATAGAATTCGTACTCTGAGGGAAGCGAGCAGTATGTCTCAAAAAGAATTGGCGAGCGCAATAGGAGTGCCACAGTCTTTGGTGAGTTATTGGGAAAGAGAAAAGAGAACTCCATCAGTGGTTAACGCGCAAAAACTTGCTGATTTTTTTGGAGTGGAAATAAAAGATATATTCGTAGAAAAGACTGCACAATAGCGTGCCAGTTGCTTACATGGGCGAAAGGAGAACGAGAATGAAGCAGAAAACACCGGAACAGGAATTAGAGTTGTTAAGAGAAGGCCTATTACATGAGCGCGCTATCTGGGAGCACATCAATGAAAATGGCTGTAATGATCCATTTTGGGCGGATGGATGCAATATGAATCTAACCAGAAATCATATTCTTTCATACAGAAATGAGATTGCAAATTGTTGCGAGGAACATAATCTTCCACTTCCAGAAGAATACTTTCTAAAAGTACCGCCAGAAGTTGACGATGATTATATGGCGAACTTTAACCAGAAAGCCCGTGTAGATAGATTGAAACAGCAGGGCGATACATTAAGCCGGAAGAAAAAGAAGTTTATTGATGATGGACAGATGGAGTTTTGCTGATTAACCATGTAGTTGCTTACATGGGGAAAGTGAGGATGGAAAATGAGAAAGAATAATTATACTTCATTTTTTAAAATCAAGCCAAAGAAAGTAGAGAGATACATTCGTTGCAGAAAATGTGGCGGAAACATGGAATGGGTTGAGTACTATCCGCCGGAAATCAAATGCCCGAAGTGTGGATATACGGTATATCCAAAACCTTATGAGCCAGATTGTATCAAACTGCCAGAAACATTTGAAGAATATTATGAATTATACGAGAAAGTGAGGACACAAAATGAAATTATTTAAAACAGTAGATGAAAAAATTAGCGGAAATTGGATTTACAAAAGTTGAAGAAGATAAATACGGATGTGAGTATGAGAGAAAAGATAAGAAATATGGATATACACAGATCGTATATATTTTACATAAAAAATCCGGAAGGCACATCTTACAGTCTTATGATCCAGATTTAGGAGATAGCAAAGGAATCGGAAATACTTGTGTTGGTCTTACAGGGTATGAAATGAAATTGTTTATCAAAAAGATGAAACAATTAAAGATGTATTCAGGTAAGGAGGACGCAAAATGTTAATCAGAAGTCAGGATAAAACAGTAATAGTAAATATTGATAATGTTTTCAGTATTGCAATTCGAAATATTAATGGAGCGGCAGCAATATATATCGGAAGTCAAGGCACTTGTTGCGATATGGGCGAATATTCCACCAAAGCGAAAGCCATGAAAGTATTGGATATGATTCAGGAAGCATATGTAAACGGACATATAGATTTCCAGATGCCAGAGGATAGTGAGGTGGAAGTATGAAACATGTAAAAGAATTACTGAAAAAATACATTGAAGCTGATAATCAAATCCCCGAAGAAAGAGATGCATTTGTAACTTATATGGAATTAATTGCTGAATTGCAAGAAGCCATCGAACAGGACGAGAAAGAAAATGGTTGGATTCCAGTCAGTGAGAGATTACCGGAAGACGGAACATATATCACTACTTTAGACGGAGAGCTTGTCGGACAGGAAGAACCATTCACGGGAATGTGCGGTATCGAAAATGAAAAATGGGATGATGAAGACTGTGTTATTGCCTGGATGCCACTTCCAGAACCATATAAGGAGGACTAAATGGGATATTGCAAATTAGAGTGTCCGGACGGTGAAACAGAGTGATGCATCTGCTGTACTAAGAATGATTCTTGCCAGTGCAAATGTGATGATATGGACAGTTATGAATATGCAGAAGATTGCGAAGATTATGTTGAGGAGGATGAGCCATGATTACATTCCTATTAGGACTTACACTTGGAATCATATTCGGAGTGGCTGGTCTTGTATGTGTAGCGATCATGTACGATAAACACCACCCAGACGATTAGAAAGGAGAACGGTATGCTGACAAGGAACAAAAAGCTGAAAGATTACGGCATTCCGGCAGAGGACATTGAAAAACTGAATACGATGCTGAAAGACTTCCCGGCAGAGTACGGATACCTGCTTTCCGGTGCTGCCTTGTCAGCTTGCCCGAAAAACACGGTGATAGCGGATATGGTAATTGAGAATATCCTACGCCGGAAAAGCTACAGGAAAATCAGCAAAGAAAGATATATCCCGATGAACCCGAAAGACTTCTACGGATACAGGCGCAAGACCGTCGCTGTACTGTATGAGAGGATGCGGCTGTTGGGAGTATGGGAGGAAAAATAAATGAAAGAATATAAATGTCCAAAGTGCAATAGTAAAAACCTTTTTGTCAAGAAAGTTGGGAATAATACGGGATTGTATTGCGGGGATTGCGGTGCATGGATTAAATGGGTCGGGAAAAATGAGCTGAGAGCGTTTGAATATTTAACTAAGCAGAAACACGTAGACGATGCTAATAGCAAACAAGACGATATTGCAAGCATCATTTATAGCACTCTCGATCATATGTATTGCGATAATTGCAGATTCAATAGCGAAATTAAAGAAAGTGATAGTGATGAATGGAACTGTGATGAATGCCACAGAAAATATAATGGATGGGGAATTTCCATGCAGGAAAGTAATAAAATCGCAAAAGAAATTTTAAAACAGTTAGGAGAATAGAATATGAGCAGACTGATTGATGCAGACAAAATAATTGACTCTCTTGGAAATTCGGATATGGATTTTGCAATAGGTGCAGTTATTGACGAACAGCCGACAGTTTTTGATGTGGACAAGGTTATTAGTGAATTGAAAAGAGATAAATTCGTTGAATCAGAATGTATCTTATCTGACGTACATCAAGGATATAATGCTGGACTGAACAGAGCAATAGAAATTATAAAAGGTGGTGGAGTTGAATGAGAGAAATTCTTTTTAAAGCAAAGCGGATTGATAATGGTAAATGGATTGAAGGATATTATCAGAAAAGGTATGACCTTTTAGACAATGAAGAACATTTAATTTTCCACGCAGATAGTCATACAGTATGGGAATATGCGGAAGTTGACTCAGAAACACTCTGCCAGTTCACGGGACTTTGCGACAAGAACGGGAAGAAAATTTGGGAAAATGATATATGTGATCGCAAAGAAAAATATCCAGAAGTTGTAAAAATGACAAATGGGGATTGGACATTGGATTACAGTTATGCACTTGGAAGAGATTATGGCAATAGTTATTGTAATCTGGGATTCTATGTCAATGAAAGAAAATGTGTTGAAGTTATTGGAAACATTTTCGACAATCCAGAATTATTACAGGAGGAATCAAATGAGTAAATCAGTATTAGTGATTGACACGCCAGAAAATTGTTATGGCTGCCAGTTCGGAACTGAATATTGTGGAAATCTTGAATATGAGGGATGCTGTGAATTAGCTGACTGTTTAGATTATAATGCAATTCTGATGACAGAAGAACATTATGATTGCGAAAGCAAATCAAGACCTGAATGGTGTCCATTGAAGCCGCTGCCGGAGAAAATGAAAGTAACTGGGCTTTATAACGGCGAGTATTTCAAAGCGGGAGGCAAACTACCGAGCTATAAGATCGGTTGGAATGATTGTATTAATGCAATTACAGGAGGACATGCGGATGATTGATTTAACAAATACATGTGTTCTGGTTAGAACAAAAGAAGAAAACGAAATGATTCTCAAAGAAGCTGAGAAGCAGGGATTTCATTGGTACTATGAAGACCATTGTAAGCCATTACAAGAACAGCATTTCCCAGACATTTTAAAATTTTGCAAAGATAAAGATATCATTCATAGAGCATTTATTAACTCGAATTACGCTTTCCACGAAGCATCAGAAATCCTCGGAATGAAAGAAATGACAGTAAGAGAGTTTGCTGAGCGGATTGCAGATGCAGGCAATTGTTATGAACGTGAATGTTCGGAATGTGTATTTAGCAAAGTGAATACTAAGTGCAGCATCCATTTGTGTAATATATACAACTGGAAAGGCAACATTGATGAACTCTTTGAAATTGTGAAATCAGGAAGAGCGACAGTTCCTACACCGGAAGAGAAAGCAGTTGAAGATATTGAAAAATTTATTGAGAATCCAGACCGCGCAGCATTAAATGATGAATTTGTAGAGTCTTTAAAGCTGGTTGTAGAGAAGTTGAAAGAGGTGAAGTAGATGGCAAGAAATAGGTATCCAGGAACTTGCTATTGTTGCGGTAAAAAAGTTCCAACAGGTTATGGGCATTTCGAAAGATATAAAGGTGGTTGGAGAATCAAGTGCGTAAAATGTGCAAGTGGTAGAGTTGTCAGAGATTCTGATAAAGAGGTAAAGCGAGCAATAAGATTAAGGGAGGAGAAGTAGAGGATTGATTTAACAGGGAAAAGCGTGTTCGTAAAGACCCAGGAAGAATATTTGAGTGTTTTGAAAATAGCAAAGTTTCAGGGATTCACATGGGCAAGAGGAAACCAATTAAGCTATATTGAAATTCCATTTCCAAACATATTGAATTTTTACGACAACAAGATCGTTACTTACAGTGGTGATGAAAGGACATTGTATGAAGCATCCGAAATCGTCGAAGATGAAGAAAAAATCAAGAAGGCAGCAAACCTTGTCAGAGCATTTGCTAAATGCCCAGACACAGCAGCATTGACGGACTCATTTATTAAGTCCTTGGAATTACTCGCAAATATTGTAGAAAGCCAGATGGAAGAGGTGAAGTAGATGGAGAGATTAACTGAAAGAGTGTATGACGGGCTCATAATAATAAAGCAGGATAGTGGCGACGAAGGAAATTATAAAGCGGCTGATAAACTTGCCACCTATGAAGACTTAGAAGAACAGGGCTTGCTTGTGAGGTTGCCGTGCAAGGTTGGAGAAAAACTATGGTGCATTGTTAATAGCGCAATCCGTGAGCTTAGAGTATATCGTTTTGATATGCCAGCATTTGGAACTACTGATATCGTCTTTAGATATGCAGATGGTTTTAAGTTGGAGCGTTTCGTGGGAGAGATAGGAAAAACCGTATTCCTTACCCGTGAAGAAGCTGAGAAGAAGCTTGAGGAGATGAAGAAGAATGATTGAAGCGATAAAAGAATTTTTTATGATGCTGGGAATGTGCGTAGTTGGACTTGCTGTTTGCATACTATTGCATGCAATAATCAGCAAATTCAACAGATGGCGAAAGAATGGCTGCAAAATCAAATGTCTTTGCAAACCGCATAAATACAAATTGGTTTGGTATTGGAGAAATACTGAGGAAGCTATTTTGGAATGCAAGAAATGCGGCAAAAGAAAACAAGTATTCATTGATTATGATTCTATTAATGAGAAATTTCATTAGGAGGATTAATATGAAGCCAGAAGAAGCATTAAAAGAATTAAGCTATGATGATACAGCCTATGGTGGCAACTGTACTTATGAAGTTAGAATGGGAGCCATTAAAGCGTTGAAAAAGCAGATTCCGATGAAACCAAATAATATAAAATCTATTCTTGATTTTTCTGGCAGATATTATACGACAAAAGGTAACTGTCCAGTTTGCAACAGTGAGGGACTTTATAAATCAGATTTTTATTGCAATAAGTGCGGACAGAAATTAGATTGGGGAGGAAGTGAAAAACCATGACAGACAAACCTACACCAGACATAACCCCACAGCTCGCTATATCAGCATTCACAGTACTGTATCAATATTGCAGCTCAATCAGTCCACATGACTGCATCAGATATACATTCTACGAACATTGCCCGGAATGTTTCATGGGGTGTCCGGGAGATCAGGGCGAGGTAATCAGAAAATTACAAAGCAACGAATAAAATTAGAGAGTCGGTATTTACCGGCTCTTTTTTTACGCAAAATTCCTCAAACATGTACCACAACTTTTCCACTGACCTATGATAGAATATACTCAGAAGTATTACTATGGGGTTTTATAGCCAGAAATGAGGTGATAATATGGCGAACTTAAAAGCAGTTACAAGAAAACTTCAAAAAGCTATATTATCCACCGGATTAGTCATAAAAATCGGAACATCGCAATTCTACAGTCATGAGCAGGAGCGATTGATAACAGTAACAATTATATCAACACCTACACTTCACCTCACAAAAAGGGGCAAATGGAAGGATTGCGATTATGAAATATTACGAACTGCATCCCAGTATGATGTGGTTATGTGCCTAAAAGAAATATGGGAGGCAGTCAGAAAATGAGGATAGACAGAGGTGATTAGATGAACTTAACGCCTAAACAGGAAGCGTTTGTAAAAGAATATATAAAAAATGGCGGAAATGCATCTGATGCCGCGAGGAAAGCAGGATACGCGCCTAAAAGCGCTGATGTAATAGGGCGCGAGAACTTACGGAAACCTGCGATTTCAGCATATATAGCCGAAAAACAGTCTCTCATCGAAAAACAAAAAGGCACTGACATCATGTCTCTGGCAGAAATCCAGCAACGCCGTTCCATGATTGCAAGGGGCGAACTGACCGATTCATTTGGATTTGCTCCAGACTTCTCCGATCAGCTGAAATCTATGAATGATCTGGAAAAGGCATTAAAGATTAAGCAAGAGCAAGAAGAAAAAAAAGCAGCAGAGGAAGCTGCTAGAAATGCGAAGCCGTATCACATGGATCTGTACAACATTCCTGATCGCTTTCACCAAGCTATTAGAGATATTCGAGATAAGGAACATCTGGAGTATGTGTTTAAGGGCGGACGTGGATCCACGAAATCAACCACTGTTGGAATGACTATAATAGAGTTGATGAAGAACAATCATGACATTCATGCTGTGGTTTGCCGTAAGGTCGGGAATACAATTAAAGATTCTGTGTATAACAAGATCAAATGGGCTATTGGAAAACAGGAATTCACAGAAGAATTTGATTCTAAGTTATCACCTATGGAGATTACATTAAAAGCAACCGGACAAAAGATATACTTCCGTGGTGCTGATGACCCTGATAAGATTAAATCTATCAACCCTGAGTTCGGATATATTGGCATTCTCTGGTTTGAGGAGTTGGATCAATTCGCAGGACCTGAGGAAATTAGAAAAATCGAACAGTCTGCGATTCGTGGTGGCAACCTTGCATGGATATTTAAGAGCTTCAATCCACCAAAGACAATTAATAACTGGGCTAATAAGTATGTTCTCGAACCAAAAGAGAACAGAATAGTCCACTCATCAACTTACTTGGACGTGCCAAAAAAATGGCTGGGGCAGCCATTCATTGACGAAGCAGAGCATCTGAAAGAAGTCAATCCAAACGCTTATGAGCATGAGTATATGGGAATTGCGAATGGAAATGGCGGAAACGTATTTGAATATCTGGAGATTAGAGATATTACAGATGAAGAGATTAGCCGCATGGATTGTATTTTCGCTGGCGTAGATTATGGATGGTACCCGGATGCCTTCTGCTATCTCCGAACTTATTACGATTCTGCTAGAGAGAAAATATATCTGCTTGACGAATTGTATGTAAATAAATGGAGCAACTCCAAGACCGCTGATTGGATCAAGAAAAAAGGCTATGACGATTATACGATGATATGTGATTCTGCGGAGCCTAAGTCCGTGAACGACTTCCGGGATGCCGGACTTCCTGCCAGAGGAGCGATCAAAGGGCCGGGAAGTATCGAGTATGGTTTTAAGTTCTTACAGACTAAGACACTTGTCATTGACCCGAAGCGGACACCGAACGCATATAAGGAAATCACAGAGTATGAGTACGATCGGGACAAAGAGGGAAATGTAATAAGCGGTTATCCTGATGGAAACGATCACGCAATCTCGGCACTTAGGTATGCTTATGAGCCGTTATTTAACAGGAGGGGGTACAGTGCATAAAATGTTAGATAGGTACTTTTCGGATAAAATAAATAAATTCTTAAGCATCGGTTTAAAAATATATGGATCATCTGACATTAACGAAATCTTAAAAGTTGTAGAATATGAAGACATTATTGTGCGAGATACTTCTGTAAGATGGATGGATTTTAAAAGGTAGATTAAATGGGACTTATAACAACACTAAAAAGGTGGTTTAACATGATTTTCAAAAAACAAGCCGAAGAGGACTTTAATATCCAGGCGGCAGAATTTCCAGAAATGGAATCACTGATTAACCGGTGCGCGAACATCTACAGAGGTGCGCCGGAATGGTTGGATGACAAGAATAATATCAAGACAATCAATTTTGCGAAATCTGTCTGCTCAGAAACAGCACGGCTCGCAACATTGGCGATTGGCATTCAGATAGACGGCTCTGCAAGGGCGGCATGGTTACAGGAACAGATAGATAAAGTATATTTCCAGATCCGGCACTGGGTAGAGTACGGCTGTGCCTACGGAACAGTATTTATCAAACCAAACGGTGAGAGCCTTGACATTTTCACTCCGGCAGACGTGATGATTGTGGATTATGATAATCAGGAAATCAAAGGGATTATATTTAAAGATTCGTATACAGTTGGACGGAAATATTATACACGGCTTGAATATCATCGTTTTGCTGAGACTACAATAGATGGTGTGACAACCTATCCGTACTATGTTTCAAACAGAGCTTATGTGTCAAAATCCCCTCAGTCAATCGGTGATAAGATTGACCTCAAACAAACCAAGTGGGCTGACCTCATGGCAGATACACCGCCGATACTCAAAGCAAACGGTGAGAAGCTGGACGGACCTCTGTACGGAGTGCTGCGGACACCGCAGGCGAACAATGTGGATATCAGTACACCACTTGGACTTCCAATATTCGCTGAAGCTATTGAAGAATTAAAAGACCTCGATATTGCATACAGCAGAAACGCCGGAGAGATTTTTGATTCGCAGAAGATTGTTCTGGCAGATGATAGGCTGCTGATGCCAAGCGGTACACCTGTAGCAGCCATGTCGCCACAGGGTATGGAGAACAGACGCAATGAGATGAACTTACCGCACTTTGTCAAGAACGTATTCGGACAGGATGAGAAAGAGTTCTATCAGGAAATCAATCCACAGCTCAACACAGATACCCGTATAAGCGGAATAAATGCCATTTTAAGCCAGTTAGGGTACAAGATTGGATTCTCTAACGGATACTTTGTTTTCAACGAATCTAGCGGCATTCAGACAGCAACAGGAGTAGAAGCGGAACAGCAGAGGACAGTACAGTTTATCAAAGACGTTCGTGATAAACTGGAATCCTGTCTGGACGAAGTAATCTACGCATTGAACGTTTATGCTGATCTGTACGGACTTGCACCTGTCGGAGCCTATGAAGTCAATTATGATTTTGGAGATATTCTGTATGTGCGTGAAAACGACCGTGCAAGATGGTGGCAGTATGTGACCACTGGCAAAGTTCCGGCATGGATGTATTTCGTAAAATTTGAAGGAATGACAGAATCCGAAGCGAAAGCAATGGTCAAAGAAGCACAGCCAGACGAACCAACATTATTCGAAGAGGAGTAAAAAGATGGCAGATACGTTCAAGGGAATAATTACAGCAGATGGAAAGAAGAGACAGTTGCCTTATAGAAATGTTATCGAAACGCCCGTGTCTGATGAAACATTGTCCATACAGGGAGCATTTGCCGACTCCAAAGCCGTAGGCGACAAATTCAAAGAAGCAAAGACAGAAACTGATTCACTAAAGGAAGATTTATCCAATAAAATCACTAAATTCTACGCCAGTTCGCAAGGTGAAACCAATCTTGCTGATTCTGACAATGGCAAGATTCAAGATATGATGCTGTATGGCAAATCATCACAGGATGGAGTGCCAACGCCAGAGAATCCAGTTGAGATTAAAAGCGTGGTGAATCCAGCTGTGAAGGTGTGTGGGGAGAATTTATATCCCGGTAGTGATTTAATTGGGTTGATAAAAACATATACTACGGATTTTATACCTGTTATTTTACACAAGGGGAAAATTTATTTTTCTTTTGATACGTCTTCGGACACAAGTAATGGTCGATACCATATTAATGCGAAATACTTTGATATAAATAAAGAATTGATGGGTGGTAATGGCAATGAAAGTATAGCAGGAAATAACATTTCTCATGTGAGTTTTGAATTTGATGGAACGAAAGCTGGAATTAATCATGAAACAATCGATTTAAAAAATGTTTCATATGTAAAAATTATGTTTGGTATTTATGCCACTACAGCTACCAAAATTACATACAAAAATATAATGATAAGTGCCACAGATTCCGATTTTGAACCATACAAACCTATTCAGACCGTCACCCTGCCGTATACTCTCAACGCAATCCCTGTAGAATCAGGTGGTAACGTCACAATCGACGGTCAGCAGTATATTGCGGATTATGTGGATGTGGAACGTGGGAAGTTGATAAGGATGGTTGATTCTTCTAAGTTAGATAATACACAATCTATTGTAAACAAAACCGAATGGTTGTTAGCAGAATCACAAGAAATTGACCTTACCACAGAAGAAATTACCGCATTTAAAGCACTTACAACATATTATCCAACTACAAACATCAGCGTTAATAGCGAACAGCTTGACGGATATACAGCATTTAACTATCCAATAAGCATGGCAAATGGGTGGAATTATGTCAAAAAGCAACTTAACGATAACCGAGATTATATCTATGACATGGATATACAATCAGCAGAAGCCTATGTCAACAGTGAATATGCAGTAGCATTAACAGAATTGGAGGTATGATTATGTTATATAGAACATTACTAAAACTTAAAGAAAGAAATGGACTTACAGACGATTTGAAGAATAAAATTGATATTTTCTTTGCAACTGGCAGGATTACTGAAGAACAGTATAATGAGCTGATGGATGTTAATAAGGAAGAAGAACCGAAAGCGGAAACTAATTAACTAATGAGAGCTTTAGTTAACCATCAAAAAACCAAAGCATGTACCACAACATTTATCGAAAGAGGTGATATACTATGCTTAGTCCTGAATATTTACGCCGGATAACAGAGGGCAGTGAACAGATTGCCGAAGAACTACATCAGTACATCATCTCTGAGATAGTATCACGGATGATGACAAGAATCGGCAGGGGTAAAGACTATATTCTGACCAATGCTGATGCATGGAGAATCAGAACACTACAGGAATCTGGTGAGCTGCTAGAGGACATTCTGGCAGAATTATCCAAATACACCAAACGCGAACAGCAGGAACTTCTTGAAGCGTTTGAAGATGCCGGAATCACTGCTCTCGATTATGATGATAAGATATACAAGGCGGCAGGATTAAGCCCTGTACCGCTCGAACAATCTCCGGCTATGATAAGACTCATGGAGCGGAATATGCTTGCGACTATGGGAGAGTGGAAGAACTTCACAAGAACAACCGCAAATGCGGCTCAGAGGCTCTATATCGAGCAATGTGACCTTGCATATAATCATGTGATGACTGGAGCAGTTGGATACACGCAAGCCATCAAAGAGGCGGTTAATAACGTTGTGAGTGATGGCGTTACGGTCACATATCCATCTGGCAGAAAAGATACAATTGAAACAGCAGTAGCACGTTCTGTCAGAACTGGTGTGGCTCAGGCTACGGGAGACATATCCCTAAAGCGCATGGAAGAAATGGACTGGGATTTGATTCTGGTCAGCGCGCACATGGGAGCCAGAACGGGAGACGGTGGTCAGAATCCGGGCAATCATTCATCATGGCAAGGCAAGATATACTCTCGTTCTGGCAAGAGCAAGAAATTTCCGCCGTTCTCATTGACTGGATACGGGACAGCAAGCGGACTGTCAGGAGTTAACTGTCGGCATAGCTTTGGGGCAAGTGACGGGGAATTTAATCCTTATGCAGAACTATCAACACAGGATAAAGCTAACAAAGGCAAACAGTATGAAAAGGAACAGAGACAACGCGCTTATGAGCGAAGAATCCGCAAAACGAAGAGAGAGGTTCTTGGACTGCAAGCAGGAGTTGACAATGCACCGAACGAAAAGGCGAAATTCGCATTACAACAAGACCTTGACCGGAAGTCTTATCTTTTGCAGAAACAAAATGCTGCATATAAAGATTACTGTAAGCAGAACGACCTGAGGGAACTGCAAGACCGGCTCATGATAGCGAAGTGGAACAGCCAGAATGCCGCAAAAGCCAGAGGAGCGGCAAAACGATATAAAACAGCAAAGGGGATTGACTGATGGATAGATGGGAATATTACAATCCGAATCCTGCTGGAAATCGAGTCGGAGATTGTGCTGTCCGGGCAATATGCAAAGCAACCGGCCTTGACTGGGAAACGGTTTTTACCGGATTAATGATACAGGCATGCACTCTGTCAGATATGCCAAGCGCAAATTATGTCTGGGGAGCATATCTCTATAAGCATGGATACAGACGCAAACTAATTGAACAGTCAGAACGATATATCTATACAGTCAACGACTTTTGCACAGACCATCCGACAGGTACGTATATCCTCTGCATAGATGGTCATGTAGTAACGGTACAAGAGGGCAAATATTTCGATACATGGGATAGTGGTAATGAGATCCCGGTATACTACTGGGAAAAGGAGTAACTAAATGAGCATATCAGAATTTGTACAAGTATTCCTCTCAATTTGCGGAGGAGTATCTATTGTCGGAGGAGCGGCAGCCGTTATTTTTAAGTGGATTACACCTGCATTCCGGCTTAATAAGCGAGTAGAGAGATTGGAAGAACATGACAAACGAGATTACGAGAGTCTTCAGAGGATTGCGGAACGTGATTCATTGATTTTGGAAGTGCTATCAACCATGTTGGACAGTCAGATCAGTGGAAATAATGTTGAGGAATTAAAAAAAACAAAGCAGAAGCTCACGGAGTATCTTGCACAGAATCAACGTTAATTGCATTAATAAGGGGTATGCTCATGAAGTTATATGTATTCACTAAGAAAGATATAGACAGATCCTTGACAGAGTGTAATTTTACACCAGACGAAGAAAGACTGTTCCGACTGAGATGCAAGGAATATACACTCGAATACTGCGCTGAACAGATGAATGTGAGCATATCTACCGTAAAGAGATTAAGCAGAAGAGTAAACAGTAAGATTATAAAAGTATGCTAAAAGGAGAGGCAATTTACCCCTCCTTCTTTTTATGCAAAATCTTCTTTTACAGCTCTTTCAAGTAGCTTTATAACATATTCTGGTGGAGTTCGCTTGCCACTCTCCCAGTTTTCTATGCTTCTTTTAGGAATACCATATTTTTCAGAAAAAGCTTGCTGGCTCAGATTTGTAAAATTCCTTAATTCCTTTACATCCATATATTAACCTCTCGTTTCTTCCCAATCGCCATCGTCAAAAATGGTAACCTGTCTATGTATCGTCTGCATCCAGTCTTCACCAGTGGAATTTCCGAACGGATCTCGGCTTTTTCTCGGTACTTCCTGTTCTAATTTCACATAACGACACCACGTAGATTCGTCTTTTACTATTTTCCATCCTTTTTCAACTAATTGCTTAATCCTTTCTTCGCCCGTCATTTTATTATCCTCCCTTGACTATATTTTTACCTTCGTGGTATAATGGCTTTGTCACTTACAGAGGGATGTTCTGTAAGCGGAGTGCCTAACGATTCCGGGCACCACGGATTGAAATAATAATTTTAGGTATAAAGAGCTAGTTTTGCATGCTTAGCTCTTTTTACTTTGCATTTTTTCCGTCTCCATAACATTTATAAAACGCTTCAACCAGCTCTGCCAGTTCCTGCGGCGTGAGCTTTTCTTTTAGGTCATCCGGGATACGATTATAATTGCGCGCAAAGGTTTCAACACAATCTCCAATTTTGCATGCCTTTTTGACCTGTTCAAGTTTGTACATTGCTCCGATTTCTTCAGCTGTAAACATCCCTTTTCTAAGAGCTTCACGGCCTTCTTTGTTTCGATCAAGCCCCAATGATTTTATCGCTACTTTCTTACTAATGACTCCGATTCCTTGTATTTTCATTTTAATCCTCCTTTATTATAAAACGCGATATCTCACGATATCTTCAACTTTCTCAGGACTTCCATACCAGTATTTTTCGTCTGGATTCCATTTAAGCCCAAATTCTTTTAAAGTTTTCCTACAATTAAAAGTATTTCCAGAAACAACTCCGTCTCCAAGGTTAAAAAGAACTTCGCATCCATCAAGGAAAGCATTGAAATATTTGCCAAGCTTTGCGAGCTTGAGATCTTCTTTAGCTTTTTCCCATGCTCTTTTAAGTGCTACAGAAATAGTACATTTACACTGTCTTACGATACTCCATGCATTTTTCATGATTTCTGATTTGTTATACTTCATAATGCTTACCTCCTAAATGATTCCTTATTTCCTCTTGTTGATATTATAATACCACCCAGTGAGTGATATGTCAATACTTTTTTGACACTTTTTCGAACTTTTTAGATTGATATATCTATGTAAAAATATAATCAGAAAGGCGGTGCATAAGATGGCATTATATAACAATCCTTATCAATACAGTTTTGGCGTTCCGGGACAGATGAATCAGTTCCAGCAACAGCCTGTCCAGATGCCGGCTCAAGCAGTACAGCAACCACAGCAGAATAATAGCGGTATCCTGTGGGTATCCGGCGAAGTCGGCGCAAAATCCTATCTGGTAGCACCCGGGACAAGTGTTTTACTGATGGATTCAGAATCAGAGAAATTTTATATAAAATCCACAGACGTATCCGGCATGCCGCAGCCACTGCGAACGTTTGAATACCACGAGGTAGGCTCTCAGATGCCGCCTAAACAGACTGTTCAGAACATGGACAGTAAATACGTCACCAGACAGGAATACGACGATTTAAAGGGCAAATACGAAGCTATCATAAACCGATTAAATTCTTTTTCTGAACCTGTTAGGGCTAATACCGTGCAGGAATCAGCAATCAAGGGAGGAAATGCAGATGAGTAATCCATTATTTAACACACTTGGCGGTGGGATGCCACAGGGAAACGGACCAATGCAGATGATACAGCAGTTTATGCAGTTTAAGCAGAATTTTAAAGGAGATCCGAAAGCAGAAGTTGAGAAAATGCTACAGTCTGGAAGGATTTCACAGCAACAGCTTAATCAGGTTCAGCAGATGGCAGGGCAGTTCCAGCACATGCTAAAAGGAATGAAATAGTACATTACAATCTGGCCAGATTGATGTAAATATACAATAAAGGAGATTATAACTATGGATGGAAATTTAACAGCATCGGACGTTGCTCTTTTGACCGGGAACAACAGAAATGATGGAATGTTTGGCGGAGATGGCGCATGGTGGCTTATCGTGCTTTTCTTGTTCGCATTTTGCGGATGGGGAAACAACGGCTGGGGCAATAATGGAAACGGCGGAGGATATGTAGCTACAGCAGCTACTCAGGCAGATATTCAGAGAGGATTCGACAATTCCGCTGTGATTAGCAAACTTGACGGGATCAATAACGGTCTCTGTGACGGATTCTATTCAATGAACAATGGTATGCTTACCGGATTCAACGGAATCAACACAAACATCATGCAGACTGGTTTCGGCATTCAGCAGGCTATTAACGCTGACACTGTAGCAAATATGCAGAATACCAATGCACTCCAGGCACAGCTTGCGAACTGTTGCTGCGAAACCAGAGAAGCAATTCAGGGCGTAAACTACAATATGGCGCAGAACACCTGTGCATTACAGAACACCATGAACAGCAACACAAGAGATATCATTGACAGCCAGAACGCTGGGACAAGAGCCATTCTCGACTATCTTTGCAATGAAAAGATTTCTAACCTGCAGGCTGAAAATAACGACCTCAGACGTGCTGCTTCTCAGGACCGTCAGAGCGCACTTCTCACAACTGCAATGGCTTCACAGACACAGCAGCTCATTAATGCGATTAATCCGGCACCGATTCCGGCATATCAGGTTCCTAATCCGAACACATTTTACGGATGCGGATGCAACACTGGATGTAATTGCTGATAACTTCATATCGAGAGTATCTTTCGATTGATTCGGATGTCGGCTTATGCCGTATTACACAGAGGGCAGGCTGAGACCTGTCCTTTTGTGATATGAAAGGAGTATTTTTATGGCAGAATTTACAAATGTAGCTGCTCAGACTGTAGCAGCAAATGGAAACGTAGTATTTTCAAACACAGCAGTCAAAGGTTCTAACTGCATTCAGCACAGGGAAGGAAGCGGGATTATTACGCTGAGAGGGTTTACTAACCAGTGCAAGGCTAGATTTTTCGTGGACTTCTCTGGTAATATCGCAATTCCAACAGGCGGTACTGTCGGAGCTATTTCTCTGGCTATTGCAATCTCTGGTGAACCTGTATTATCTTCACAGATGATTTCCACACCGGCAGCAGTAGATCAGTACAACAATGTGTCCTCTGGTATCTATATTGATGTACCTCGCGGATGTTGCGTTAATATCGCAGTAGAGAACACAAGCGATCAAGCTATTTCTGTTGCGAACGCAAACATTGTTGTGACCAGAGAAGCATAGGAGGTGTGATTATGAGAGACATTAAAGACTTATGTGCAAGAATCGAAGATGAACTTTCCAAAATTGCTGACAGTGGGCTGACCACTGGAAATCTGGAAATGACATATAAGTTGATTGATATGTACAAAGATATCAAGAATACACAGTACTGGGACAAAAAAGTGGAGTATTACAACACTGTCCTTGATGAGATGCGTGGCGGATACAATGACGATTACAGCGAGCGCGGAAGAAAACGTGACAGCATGGGGAGATACAGCGCAAATGATGGCAGAATGATGCCGGATTACGACAGGGGCAATTCTTATGCCAGACGTGGTGAACATTATGTCAGAGGGCATTACAGTCGTTCTGATGGGCGAGATGCTTACGATGACTATATGACGCAGAAGCAAAGCTATCGTTCCGGCAAGTCTGAGGACTGTAAGAGGAAGATGCTTGCCGCATTGGAAGAACACCTTGACGAGCTTACTACAGAAATGAGCGATATGTCCAAGGATGCAGAGTGTAGGGAAGAACGTGATCTTGTCAAGAGATACGTGGAAAAACTTCGGGATATGCTCTAATTTGATGAAACATGTACCACAACTTTTTGAAGGTTCTGTGATACAATATATTCGTAGGGAAGATTTGTAAGCAGAAATGCTTGACATAGACATTTTTATTGCTTTCCTCCTTTCTTTAAGCAGATGCGTGTCCTTAATAGAAACAGGTTCGGGGTGGAATCTGGAGGTTGAAAAGCGGATGCAATTTCCGACACGTATCATTGCCGCTAGTGCATGGCGGCATACCTCCTTGTGAGCATATAACTGAACAGTGAAATCCAACCCGTGCAGAGGTGTGCGGCCGTATAGGCGGTGTTGACGTAGCCCGAAACGTCTCGTGTTTAGGCATAGCACGATAAATACCTTGCTAACCCGGGAATCCGGGTTATGTGGAATGTACGCTAGTGGAAAACTGACAGGGTCGCGCTCTGGTCTCCGGTTCGATTCCGGGCATTCCGCTTTGATTTGGTTAGAATTACGCTGTCTGTATACAGATGGTCTATGATTCGACTGAATTTATCTCATGAGAAAAGGTTATTGCTTATCCTGCTGTCTGGTGTCCGGATCAAAAAGCATAATGAAATGTAGCTCAGTGGTAGAGCAACATCCGCATAGGGTGCGTGTCGGCGGTTCGATTCCGCCTATTTCATTACCCTGCCAGTGGTCTAACTGGCTTAATCCACTTACCTGCGGCGGCAGGTCAATAAACACGACCAGGAGGATATATATGCAGAAACTTATTGACACATTAAAATCATTTGGAATTGAAATCCCGGAAGATAAACAGGCAGATGTGAAGAAAGCACTCTCTGAACATTACAAGAATGCTAAAGAAGTAGCGAAAACTCTGTCAAAAGTCGAGGGCGAACGCGATGGCTGGAAAGAACGTGCTGAGGCAGCAGAAGAAACCCTGAAAGGTTTTGACGGTATCGACCCGGCAAATGTTAAGACCGAGTTAGAGACCTGGAAACAGAAAGCGGCAGATGCAGAGAAAGAATTCAATGCGAAAATCTATGACCGTGATTTCTCAGATGCTCTGAAAGCAGCACTCGATGATGTTAAATTTTCAAGCGAAGCGGCAAAGAAATCAGTCATGGCAGACATCAAAGAAGCAGGTCTTAAGCTGAAAGACGGCAAAATCCTTGGGCTGAACGATCTGATTGAGCAGATGAAACAGTCTGACGCATCCGCTTTCGTGGATGAATCTCAGCAGCAAGCTCAGCAGAATCAGGCAAGATTTACCACTCATGTTGGACAGCAGCAGACACCGGGAAGCATGACAAAGAAGGAAATCGAAGCGATCAAAGACCCATCTGAGAGACAGGCTGCGATTGCTCAGAATATCCAGCTATTCCAGTGATTTTTACACCGACTATACACCAGAGTATAGCCGCTAACCCAATACCTTAACAATTATGGGTAGAAAGGATTTTTTTATGCCAGCAAAAACAAATCTTATTATGACTAATGATATTCAGGTCACAGCACGTGAGATTGATTTTGTTACCAGATTCGAAAGAAACTGGCAGCACTTACGTGATATTCTTGGTATCATGAGACCTATCAAAAAACAGCCGGGTGCTGTACTCAAGTCCAAGTACGCAGAGGGTACTTTACAGAGCGGACTTGTCGGTGAGGGCGAGGAAATCCCTTACAGCAAATTCGTTGTAAAAGAAAAGAAATATGCGGAAATGACTATCGAGAAGTACGCAAAGGCTGTATCTATCGAAGCAATCAAGGATCACGGCTATGAGAACGCCGTTCAGATGACTGATGATGAATTCCTTTTCCAGCTTCAGACTGATGTTACCGGCAGATTCTATGATTATCTGAAAACCGGTACACTTACTTCCACAGAAACAACATTCCAGATGGCTTTGGCAATGGCCAAAGGCCGTGTAGAAAACAAATTCAAACAGATGCACAGAAATGTGACTGGTGTTGTTGGATTCGTGAACATTCTGGACGTATATGAATATCTCGGAGCGGCTGAGATTACTATTCAGAACCAGTTCGGCTTCCAGTACATGAAGGATTTCATGGGATTCAAAACTATCTTTCTGTTATCTGACAGCGAGATTCCAAGAGGGCAGGTTATTGCAACTCCTGTTGAGAACATCGTACTTTACTATGTTGACCCGAATGAATCTGACTTTGCAAGAGCTGGTCTGGTGTATACCGTATCTGGCGAGACAAACCTGATCGGATTCCATACACAGGGTAACTACCACACAGCAGTGTCCGAAGCGTTCGCAGTTATGGGACTGACTCTTTTTGCAGAATACATTGACGCAATCGCAGTAATTACCATTGATGAAACACCAACACTTGGCACTCTGACAGTAAATTCCGTGGCTGGAACAGCAAGTGGTGATACAAAAATCACTGTAAATCCGACTAAGGAAAATACCAACAACGTATATAAATACAAAGTTGCAACAGACGCAGTAACTGTTGGATATGGACAGAACCTCAGAAACTGGACTACATGGGACGGAAAAGCTGACATTAAGGCAGCAACCGGACAGAAGATTACAGTGGTTGAGTGCGATGGAACATACAAGGCACTGAACGCCGGAAGTGCAAGCGTAACAGCGAAATCATAAATGTAGGAGGTAACTGGCATGGCTTATGCAGATTATGAATTTTACACAACTTCATATTTCGGTTCAGTTGTGCCAGAAACCGACTTTCCACGACTGGCAGAAAGAGCCAGTGATTTCGTGGACACAATGACATTTGACAGGTTGGTGGACGGACTGCCGACAAACGAACGCGCACAGAAACGCATCAAAAAGGCGGTCTGTTCATTAGCCGAATTAATGTATCAGATTGAGCTTGCTGAAAAGAATGCTGCCAATGCCGCCGCTAGTGGAGTATCAACCACAATCGGGTCCGGCGGTAGCACTACAGGCATTGTAACATCTGTATCCTCTGGCAGTGAATCTATCTCTTACGCAACTCCTCAGCAGATTGGAGCAAGTGCAAAAGAATGGAGCGCTGTGTATGCCGCCGCCGGGGACGTACAGAAAACAAATGATTTACTCCTTAAAGCAGCTTTGCCGCTGTTGATGGGAGTTAGGACGGATGATGGAATACCGATTCTTTATGCGGGGGTGTGAGTATGAAATGCAGACAGTGTGGAAAAGAACTTAAACCGCATTGGAGTACCGACATTTGCCTTGAATGTTCAAGGGAAAATATGAAAAAGATATTCAGAGAAAATCCCGAGGTAAAGCAGGCATTCCGTGAAACTATTGAAGAACTTAAAAAGCCTGAAAATGTTGAGAAAATGGCTAAAAATACAGCTAATTTTATGAATGCTATTCAGGCGTTAAGAGGTGATAAATAATGGACATTTCAACATTAGGCTCATGCATAGTAATCGTTATGATCTGTTACATCGTAGGAATGGGCTGTAAGGCATCAAAAAGAATCTCTGATGAATGGATTCCAGTAATCATGGCGGTTATTGGCGGGATTCTCGGAGCGGTCGGGATGGGAGTTATCCCGGACTTTCCAGCAACGGATTACATCACGGCAGTTGCGGTCGGTATGTTTAATGGATTGTCGGCTACTGGTGTGAATCAGGTTCTCAAGCAGACAGTGCAGAAAGAATAATTAAGGAGAGGGTATCATGTACGAAAAAACAGTGACGATTTTCAACTATTACGAAAGTGCCACAACAAGAGATGCGTACTGGTATCCTCATGTTTTATCCGGTGTCGACCTCATTACGGACAAAGGGGCAATCCTCAAAAAGTACGGGCCAGACGCAACAGACAACGCGCAGTTACACATCCATTATACTGTCCAGAATGGCGATATAACCATTGCTGATAAAGACGGCAAGATTCTCCCATGGGTGCCAGTTAAAGAGTGGAAAAGGCAGATTAACAACGCTCTGGAAGACACTATCACATTCTCAGACGAATCGTTTTTCTGGGAAGGTGAGTGGACTGGTGGAACGGTATCTGATGGTGATTATCGGAATGGATTCTATCAGTACATGAACGAGAACAAGGATAACGTGTTCAAGATTACCAGTGTTGGCGGCCCGTATACGCTGATTCCGCATTTTGAGATTCTAGGTAAGTGATATGAGTAAGATTCATCATTTCAAAGGATTCTCCGTAGTCGATGGAGATATGAAAATCAAACTAAATATGGACAGATTTTCCAGACAGTATCAAGAAGCTCAGTATCTCCTTGATGGAATGGTCATGGACAGTATGATAGAGTTTATGCCGATGATTTCGGGAGATTTTATTGACCGAACAAGAGTCAAAAGTACATCAATGCAAGGGACTGGATTTGTATGTGCGGCGGCAGAACCATATGGACGTTTTCTTTATTTTGGAAAGACCATGGTCGACCCCGCAACAGGTAGCACCTGGGCAAGACGCGATGCGGAAAAGGTTCTTGTGAGTCAGTATTCTGGCAAGACAAACGCAAAGGAGAATCTTCAATATACAAAATCACCGCATACTCAGGTACAAGCTGAATGGTTTGATGCTGCTAAACGACAATACGGTAGTACATGGCTTCGCAAGGTAAAAGCACAGGCAGGAGGTGGCAGACATGGCAGATAAACCTATCGGAAAAGATGCAACTGGATATGAGATTCTGACAGATGCCATGAAAGCACTTCTGAACCAGTATCCGGGACTGTACGATAATGAAACAATCAAATTTGAGGAACTCGGCAAGGAATCAGGAATTGCATTCTCGGCAGACAACGGGGCGTTGGTCTATTCAGAAAAAGAAGATGTTTGCGGAATAATGCACCAAATTTGTCAGTACCCATTTTATGTAGTGTACCGAACAGCATCCGACAAGGAACGGCAGAAGTTATCTGTTCAGAAGTTCCTGGATAATCTTGGTAAATGGATATGTCGAGAACCAGTTATCATAAATGGCTCTGAGACACGCTTAAATGCTTTTCCAGAGCTTTCTCAAGGAAGAGTGATAAAACGTATAACCCGTGATAATTCCTATGGTTTAGAGCCGCAGGAGAGTGGTGTACAGGACTGGTTATTGCCATTATCGGTACGCTACGAAAACACTTATGAAGTAATATAACGAGTAACAACCGGCTATCAGTTGGAGATAGTCGCTAACCTACACAGCCTTTTAAAAGTTATAGGCAGAAAGGACATTTCTATGGCAGTTACAGGCAAGATTGACCGTAAATATATGGCTCATTACATTGACGCAGGTTCCCTCTGCGGAGGGCTGACGCCGAAATATGAGCGTCTTGGAAAGGATCTGGAAGAGTACAACATCGAACTCAACCCGGATACCGAAACATCTAAAAACATTCTTGGAGAATCCACATTTAAGCATAATGGCTATGAGGTATCTTCTGATGCTGATCCGTTCTATGCGGATACCACATCTGACTTGTTCGGAGCATTACAGAAGATTGTAGACGGACGCCTCAAAGATGATAACCTCAAGACAAAAGCAGTTGAAGTCCATCTCTGGACGGAAGCCACAGCAGGCAAGTATGAAGCATATCAGCAGGATTGCTACGTTGTGCCGACTTCCTATGGCGGTGATACATCCGGCTATCAGATTCCATTTACCGTTAATTATACTGGCGAACGTGTAAAAGGAAAGTTTGATGTTTCCACCGGAACATTTACAGCTGACAGCGAATAAGTACATATACAAGGAGGGTGTGCCAAATGGCAAAAATAATTAACACCAAAATCGATGATGGAATTTTCATTTTCACATTCACGAATAACGAAGATGAAGTTTTTTCTTCTTTCAAACTTAATCCGACGGACATTAATGTAGCAGCACGTGCAGAAGAACTGACAGAATATTTTGAGCAGCTCAAAGATTCCATTCAGAAAGTCACTTCCGGTAAAGAGATGGCTGAACTCAATAAACAGATTGAGGATAAAATCAACTACCTGCTCGGATATGAAGCATCAAAAGACCTGTTTAAGGAACCAATCACAGCAACTACTGTGTTCGGCAATGGTCAGGTGTTCGCCTATATCGTTCTGGATAAGATCGCAGAAGCAATCGCGCCGGAAATTGAAAAGAGAAAAAAGAAAATGCAGGCAGCAGTCAATAAGTATACGGAGAAGTATGTAAAATGACCGCCTATGAGCTTCCCACCTCACTCAACATCAGTGGGGTGGATTTTTCTATCAGGACGGATTTTCGCGCGATTATTGACATTCTAATTGCCATGAATGACCCGGAATTAGACGAGCAGGCGAAAGCAGTTGTTATGTTACAAATTCTGTTTGAGGACTGGCAAAGCATACCGGCTGAGCGTCTGGATGAAGCTTGTCAGAAAGCATCAGAGTTCATCGACTGTGGACAGACTGATGACAACCCGAACAAACCAAAGCCCCGTTTGATGGACTGGGAACAGGATGGAGACATGATTGTTCCGGCGGTAAACAAGGTTGCCGGTAAAGAAATCAGAGCAGTGCCTTATATGCACTGGTGGACGTTTTTTGGATACTTTATGGAATCTGGCGAATGTCTTTTTAATACCGTAGTTGGAATTCGTTCAAAAAAGGCAAAGGGCGAAAAGCTCGATAAATGGGAAAAGAAATTCTATCAGGAAAATAAGAACATTATTGATATAAAAACACGTCTCAGCGATGAGGAGCAAGCTTATAAAGATAAGCTGAATGAGATGTTGAACCTCAAATAGTTAGGAGGTGGACACATGGCTGCTGATGGCTCAATTATCATTGATACCAGAATAGATACTGACGGAATATCGTCTGGTGTCAAAGAAGTACAAGCGGCATTTAAAGATTTAGCAAACTCGGTCAAGGAAATAAATGCAAATATTAATAGCATATTTCACGATGGATTTGAAAAACTCGAAGATTCGTTTCAATCTTTACAGCAAAAATCAGAAAAAGTCGAAAACTCTATGGACAAAATGGGGAATTCGGCAAAAAAAACAGGCACCACGGTTTCTAACTCATTTAATAAAATGGACATTTCCGGTGCAAGTCGAAAAGTGAATCTTTTAGGCCGTCAGTTTGAAGGATTAGGAACGATAGTAAAGCGAATTGGTTTTTTAGTTGGTTCTGCATTTGCTGTTGGCAAGCTAATTCAGTTTGGTAAAGAGTCTATAGAACTTGGTTCCGACCTCGCAGAAGTGCAGAACGTGGTTGATGTTACATTTACCACAATGTCGGACAAGGTCAATGAATTCGCCAAAAACGCCATGACCTCAGCCGGACTATCGGAGACTATGGCGAAGCGGTATGTCGGAACGTTTGGAGCAATGTCTAAGTCGTTCGGATTCTCAGAATCGCAAGCTTACGACATGTCAACGGCCCTAACACAGTTGACTGGTGATGTGGCATCATTCTACAACATCAGTCAGGACTTGGCTTATATCAAACTGAAATCAGTGTTTACGGGTGAAACGGAAACATTAAAAGATTTGGGCGTGGTAATGACCCAGTCGGCACTTGACCAATATGCACTTGCAAATGGCTACGGCAAGACCACATCTGCAATGACTGAACAGGAGAAAGTTGCTCTCCGCTTTGCTTTTGTGCAGGAACAGTTATCAGCCGCATCTGGTGACTTCATTCGTACTTCTGACAGCTGGGCGAACCAGGTGCGAGTGATGCAGTTGCAGTTGCAGTCCCTCAAGGCAACAGTCGGACAAGGGCTGATTAATATTTTTACACCTGTTCTGAAAGTGATCAATATTTTGCTCGGCAAACTGGCAACTCTGGCGAATGCCTTCAAGTCATTTACGGAGCTTATTACTGGCAAGAAATCATCAGGTCAGACAAGTGGAGCAGGTCTTGCCGGAACAGACGCGATCGCAGATACAGCAGATCAGTATGGACAGGCAGCAGATAATGCGGAAAAACTGGCGGATGCCAATAAAAAAAATGCAACAGCTACGAAAAAAGCAAAAAAAGAAACAAAAAGCTATCTTTCATCACTTGATGAAGTTCACAAAGCCACATCTACTGGCAGCAATTCATCTTCCACACCATCTTCATCTGGTGGAAATGGGGGAACTTCTGGAGGATTATCTGGCGCAGTAAGCAATGTGGATTATGGCAGTTTAGCAGAGGGCGAAACTGCACTTGACAAGATTAGTGATTCCGCAAAGAAACTTGCTGACCTTCTTAAAAAACTCTGGAAGCCATTTCAGGACGCATGGAAAAAAGAAGGTAAGAATACCATTGACGCGGCAAACATTGCCTTGTCGGGAATTGCAAAGCTCGCCAAGAGTGTAGGTAAAAGCCTTGTAGAGGTCTGGACAAATGGCACAGGCACAACAATGCTCACGACCATGCTTAAGATTGCCCAGAACGTGCTTAAGACCGTTGGGAACATTGCTTCCGGTTTCGCTGACGCGTGGAGCAAAAACAACGTCGGAACGCAGATTATACAGAATATCGCAGATGCTCTTGTGGTGGTCATGCAGTTTGTTGAGAAGATTGCAGAGGATACAGCGACATGGGCGGCGAACTTGGACTTCTATCCGTTGTTGGAATCTATTAGTAATCTAACAAGCACATTTGCGCCAATTCTGGAATCGATTGGAAATGTTCTTGAATGGATTTACAACAATATCGTTCTTCCGATGCTTAAATGGGTGATTGAAGTAGGACTTCCGACAGTGATCAATCTGGTATCGGATTTGGCTGGATTCTTTGCGGATCATCAAACAATTATTGAAGCATTCGGCGCAGCTCTAATCGGAGCGTTCGCGGCGGCGAAAATTGCAGGGCTAGCGTCAAGAATAGCAGGAAGTATAACGACAGTAGCGAGTTTTATAAAAGGCCTTATTGCACTTATGACTGGTTCTAGCGGCATTATGGGAGGAATTAAAGCTATTGCAACGGCTATCGGACCGGGCGGAATTTTTATAGCAGCAATAACGGCTTGCATTGCAATTGGCGTATTACTGTACAAAAACTGGGACAAGATTAAAGAAGTTGCAGGGGAAGTATGGGATTGGATTAAAAATAAAACATCAACATTTGTCAACGCTATAAGCTCTAGTCTTAAGAATCTCGCATCTAAAATTGTGACGATTTGGGATAATGTCAAATCCAGCGCATATCAAAAATGGACTGCAATTTGGTCAACAGTAGGAAATCTTGTTGAGAGAATTAAAAACGGTATAGTGGAAAAATTTACATCAGCCAAAAATAAGGTTGTCGATATATTTGGCGGAATTAAAGATACCATTCGAAAAATATTGAACAAGGTCATTGGCATTGTAAATAGCGCAATTGGAACTGTCAACAGTGCGATTGGTGGAATTGAATCTGCATTTTCTTTTGGCCCGTGGGAAGTGCCTACACCGTTCGGAAAGAAAACAATCGGATTTAGTGCAACATTTCCGAGAGTGCCAACAGTACCTTATCTTGCAAAAGGTGCGGTTATCCCTCCAAGATCAGAATTCCTCGCTGTGTTAGGAGATCAGAAGCAAGGAAACAACATCGAGGCACCAGAAGCTCTGCTCAGAAGAATCGTGCGTGAGGAATCAGGGCAGCAGAGTGGTGGTGATTACAGATTCACAGCTCAGATTAATAGACGGACTATTTTTGACGAAATTATAGACGAAGCAAAATTAAGACGCAGCACAAGCGGAAGAAATCCGTTTGAACTGGCATAGGAGGTGGAAACGTGGCAACTATTCCAAAAAGTATAACAAAACGATACAAGATGAACGGGGCCTCCATCTATCAGCCAGATAAAGATATGGGTTATAACCTCGAAACAACTTATTCAGAAGGTAGTAACCGTACGCAGTTCGGAAAAGCGTTGTTAACTCCATTGTTTACAGTCGAACAGTATAGCTATGAAGCATCAAACGTTCCAGTTATAGAAGCAAACAAAATTCTCAAAATTATCGCAAAAGGAAAAACTTTCAATTTGTACCATTGGTCGCTTTACCACATGGCATGGAGAACTGACCCGTTTTATGTCGGAAAAGCAAGCCTAACTATTGGAGAAATTTCGCCAGACTTAAAATTTGTATCAAAAATATCTTTTAACATGCAGGGGGTGAATCCACTTGATTAATGTATCTGATGCGTTCAAACAAAAACTACAGGACGGAGAAAGAGTCTGGCAAGAAGTGGAAATCATCTTTCCTGACGGAACTGTAAAAATAGTCAAAAATGAAATCATGGGTGAAAACTGCACCTTTTCCGATTGTGCAGAAAGTAGCAGCTTTCCGATTGGCTGCGTTGTTTGTAAATCCATGACATTGGAGTTGGACAACACTTCCGACCAGTGGAAAAACTATAACTTCTACATGGCGAAAGTCCATGCGTATCTTAAAATGCAGACCTCCGTAGCAAGTCCGGCTGCAACAGATGAATTGCTGGATGAAAACTATGACCCAATTCTTGACCAGAGTGGCGGTGCGATTCTGGCAACAAAAGCAGCGACAGAAGACAGAATCGAAACCATTGATAAAGGTATTTATACAATTACGACACCAGAACAATATGGCGAAATCCTTAGTTTTACCGCTTTGGACGATATGTATAAAACGAACGCAACTTATATATCTCATCTGGTTCTGCCACAGTCAATAGAGACTCTTGTTAGAGATGCGTGTGAGACTCTTGGTATTCCGTCAGAAGTCTCCATGGCTCATGGAAATCTGATCGTGTCAGAGATTCCGGAAAACATGACGTTTCGTCAGTTGTTCGGATGGGCAGCAATGCTTGAGACTGCGAACGCTCGCCTGGACAGCAGAGGATACTTGCGATTTATCAGATGGGATTTTTCCAATACACAAGAAGATTACAACGCAGTAGTGGACGCTGATGGAAATGTAACATTTAAAGGCGGCGCAAGTATTGACTCAGAAAGTTTTATCAGTCCGACAGGGAACTGGACAATTGACAATGATGGATTCTTGACGCTGATCGAATCAGCTACTGACACATCTGAAAAACTCAAAGACTTTTTTGAGAGTCCGACTGTATCCAGTGATGATATTGTGATTACTGGAATCAAGCTAAAAAATAGAGAAAATGAAGCCATGTACGGAAGTGCAGGATATGTTCTTGAATTGGAGAATGATCTTGTAAACGATGTCGATTTGGACACTGTGGCTGCTCAAATCGGTGATTCCATAATTGGAGCTAAATTCCGTAACATGTCGGGAGAACTTGCATATAATCCACTCATTGAGTTTGGAGATATGGCATATACTTACGACCGCAAGTGGAATAGGTATATCACTCCACTGACAGACGTTTCCTGTTTCGTTAATGGAAAGACCACTGTAAAAACTCAAGCCGATGATCCGATCAGAGGAATGAGCAAGTTCCAGTCAGAATCCACTAAGGCAATCGTAGAGGCAAGGCGTCTTGTAAAAAAAGAAAAAACGGCCAGAGAAAAAGCAGTAGAGAAATTAGAAGAAACTTTAAAAAATTCTTCTGGATTATATGAAACATCAGTCACACAGGAAGATGGCAGTACTATCACATATCTGCATGACAAGCCTACACTCGCAGAATCAAAAAATGTAATTAAATTCACAGCAGAAGCCATTGGCGTATCCAATGATGGTGGTAAAACATATCCTTACGGTTTTTTTCTGACAGGCGATTTGATAGCAAAAATTCTGTACGCACATGGTATCAATGCTGATTATATTGACACAGGCGCACTGACTGTCAGAGATAGCGATGGAAACATAATCTTCCAGGTTGATATGGACACCAAAAAAGTAATCATCAGCGGAGATAATGTTGTAATTGGTGACAGTTCTTTGCCGGATAAACTGACAAAAATGGACAACAATATTGCGGATGCCAAGAATATGACATTCCAGCTGTCGAACGATATGCAGACGATCACATCTGACGCAGACGGAAACATTCCGGTATTTCCAACAGTGACAACTACAGCGAAAGTTATGTACGGCTCGTCAGATATCACAAATGATTGTAGCTATACCATTACAAAATCAGACAGTGTAACCGGCTCTTGGGATGTAGATACACATACTTACACTGTCACAGGCTTGAGTGCAGACAATGGATGGGTGGATATTAAGGCAACGTACCTGATTAATCTTTCTATAACGAAGAGATTTACGATTTCCAAGCAGAAATCAGGGAAAAACGGAAAACAGCTTTATACATGGAGAAAATATGCATCCATGCCGGATGGCTCTGATATGAGTGATAGCCCAGATTATGTAAAACTTCTGGACAGCGCCGAAAGTCCCATACTGGACAGTGCCGGGGATGAAATCTATACAGTCACAGAAGCAATCTATGTTGGAATTGCGGACAATAAAACTACAGAAACACCGTCTGATAATCCGAAAGATTACATTTGGAGCCGTTTTCGCGGCGAAGACGGAGCGGATGGAATTGGCATTCCGGGAGAGAACGGAGAAACTTCTTACATCCATACCGCTTATGCAAATAGTATTGACGGAACTGTGGATTTTTCCACAACTGATACAGATAGAATTTACATTGGTCATTATTCCGATTTCGAAAAGACGGACAGTGCAGACCCAGCGAAATATACATGGGCGAGAATGCGTGGAGAAGACGGGCCTCCAGGAAGAACGTATTACCTGAGAGCCAACGCAGGAGTCCTGATGATGGGACAGGATAAGAAAATAACTCCTAATCCATTCAAGGTTCATGCGTATTACAGAGATGGACAGGGTGACGAAGCAACTTTTAAAACCTGGTGGGTAGTAGAATACAGCAAAGATTCCGGAAAAACATGGACAAAACTGGCCTTTAATGTACAGACCAGTGGAATAACTATTAATCCAGATAGCTATTCTCTTGGTGCTGACGGAATGATACGTGCAACAATTTATACGGATTCCGGAAGAACTAAAATCGCCGATCAGCAGACATGGCAGGTTGCTGTTAACGTTGGCATGCTTACGCAGGAGCAGATTGTTGAGATATTGTCCAATGGCGGAGAATTTAAAGGCTTCTACTATCTGAATGGACATCTGTACATCAGTTTAGACGCATTGATGGGAAACGCCGCAATTCTAGGTGGAGCCAAAAACGGCAACGGATACCTAAAGATTAAAGATAAAAAAGGCACCGTGAAGGGACTGATAGATTGCTCAGGCTACACTGCATTTACAAGCTATGAAGAAAATTCTACGCGCATGAAATATACAGGAATTTGTTTTTCAGATACTGGAATAAATCCTGTTAGTGCCGAGAAATACTTTAGCAGCACTGCGGACATTGAATACGTTGAAACGGCGTGGGGAATCGACTGGACTGCCGAAGAGCTTAATATTAGTGCAACAGAAGTATCGGCTGATACCGGTACATTTGGAGATTTAACTGTTACTAATTCTGCATCTTTTGCAAAATCGCCAAAGATAGAAAACATGGAGTATACGACATCATCAAATACTATTTGTTGGGATGGACGTACAGGATACAAACAGCTGATGCTGAAATCTTCATCTTCAAAGCGCTATAAAGATATTGGAAACAATATTGCAGAACAAGAAATTGAAGAATGGTACAATATTGAACCAACGTGGGCGAAATATAAAGAGGGATATCTAGTTGAAGGGGACGAGAATGAAGGCAGATATATCCCGATGTTTATTGCCGAGAATGTAGAAGCATTCTTTCCAGAAGCTACTCGGCATCAAAACGGACTTGTCGAGGACTGGAACGAACGTATCATGATACCCGCAATGTTTGCGATGATTAAAAGCCAGAAAGAACAGCTTGACCGACAGGAGAAACTAATTAATCAGCTCTATGAAAAGTTCAATATAGAAAAGGAGAATTAATATGGCAAAATTTAATGAATACACAGTAAAGGCAACTCCAGAAGATGCAGATACCTTAATGCTCTATGATGCTGCATCAAAAGCAAACAAACTTTCACCATTCAGCGGAATCTGGAACTGGATTGTTGGAAAGCTGACCAATGCGGTCATCAGCAACTTGCAGACGAACAACAAGACGGTACTGGAGGCGATTAATGAATTAAATAGTAAGGCTCTGATGACTTATGTTGGCAAAAAAGCAACAAATGAAGATGGTGTAATTCCCATAAATAATATAATTTCTGGAGTGTCAATAAAAAACGTTATTAATGCAAAAGCATATATTTCCGATGGAAATAAAAATATTTACTCAAGGCTATACTCGTACAACTCTTATGCTTATATATTGGTCACTGACTACGAAGGCAATCGATTTAAAAACACAGAATTAAATGTTGTAGTGCTTTATACAAAATAGTAACTGCCTGGTATCCGTCGATGCTGATTCAGAGAATATAAATTTGAGGATCAAAAAAATTTACTATTGAAATAGTGGAAGTAAACTCGTTGCCGTTTGTGAAGATAAAGATGGAAATATAGAAAATAAGTTTATTTAAACCTACTCCTGTTTAGTTAACTAAGGACTTTGAAAATTTCATAAAAATGTTTCATGATTTCATGAAAGGAGCTGATAAATATGGAAATTAAAGGAATTGACGTATCATCTTATCAAGGAAACCCAGATTGGGCGAAAGTATCGAATTCTGGAATTAAGTTTGCAATTTTGAGAATTCATCAGAAATCCGGCACAGATGCATCATTCGAACACAACTACAAGGGCTGTAAATCCAATGGAATTCTTATTGGTGGATATAAATACAGTTATGCTTTAACACCGGCACAGGCAATTGACGAAGCTGAGAACTTAATTTCCGTTCTTGGTGGACGCGGATTGGATTTCCCAGTATTCTATGACCTCGAATGGAAACAGCAGAGAAGTCTTGGAAAACAGGCTATTGAGAATATTGCAGTAGCATTTCTGACCAGAATCAAGAAAGCCGGTTATAAGGCAGGCATCTATTGCAATCTTGATTGGCACAATAACGTTTTGTCAGATGCGCTGAAACAGTATGATTGTTGGATTGCTCGTTATCCGGCTAACGACAACGGCTCTGCACAGGAAAGATTACGTCCGAACGTCGGTGTAGGCTGGCAGTATTCCAGTAAAGGAAAAGTTCCAGGAATTAATGGAAATGTTGATATGGATGTGTTTTACAAGGATTATAGAGATTCTGACCAGAAAGGAGAAACTAAAATGGTAAAAATCAGTAACTGCGGACATGATGAAAGAGGAAGATATGCAGGTGGGAAAGCAGGAGATCAGACTGGTACAGAATATCAGATCATGAACTGGTACAGTAGACCGTGGCTCTGTGTCCTAAGATTCAATGACGCCAAAATCGCAACCATGATTGCAGACATGGCGACAAAAGCGGCACAGAACAATCTCATCGGATACGATCAGGGCACTGCCGGAAACAGCAATGACCGGTATTCGTTCTGGCGGCACTTAAAGGCAAGCAACTACGATCCGGCGCAGATCACGGTAGCTTGCGAATCTGATTGCAGCGCAAGTACAGCAGCTATCGTCAAGGGAGCTGGGTATCGCTTAAATAACGCAAGACTCAAAGCGGTCAGCATCTATCTGACGACGCGAAACATGAGAGCTGCAATGAAGATTGCCGGTGCGAAAGTACTGACGGATAGAAAGTATCTGACATCCGGCGACTATCTAAAGGCAGGAGATATCCTCCTGAATGATAACCACCACGTGGCTATCGCTGTTACCACCGGCGCAAAAGCAAATACGCTTTCAGCGTCAACTATTCTGTCTAAAACTCCGAAGTGGGTGGGAAAGGTAACTGCAAATACACTTAATGTCCGCACATGGGCAGGAACAGAGTATGCACAGCTTAAAAGCTATCCTACACTTGCAAAAGGCAATTTAGTTGATGTATGCGATACCATTAAAGCCAAAGATGGAGCATCTTGGTACTATATCCGCATTGCCGGAAAATATTTTGGATTTGTTTCTGCAAAATACATCAAAAAAGCATAAATTTAAGCCCCTTGGAATTATTCTTTGGGGCTGTTTTTTTACATATTGTATCAAATTCGTGTTGCATTTCGTGTTGCATAGTTCTTCTTTTTTATGCCAAAACTGGCAAAATAACATATTTTATGAGCTAATTTAAAATTGCTGTAAGCATTGAAAATACTTGATTTCTTGGCAATCCTAGTAAATACAAGTACTGCATAAAAAATGCGGATGACAGGACTTGAACCTGTAAGAAAAAGCCTAACATTCCCTATTTTACAGCATTTGTTTATTTCGTGTTGCATTTTGTGTTGCATAGCTTTGAAAAATAATCATTCCCAATTTCATTCATCTCTTTTTCTCGATCAACCAGAACGTGCCGATATACATTTTTTAATGTGGTATCATCCTCCCAACCGCCGCGCTGCATAATATATACATCTGGAATTCCAAGAGTATGCAACTCAGATGCGCAATAATGACGCAAATCATGAAAACGGAAATGATGTATATGATTATCCTCTAAAACATCAGCGAATCTATTAGATATTTGCGCCGGATTCAAATTTGTTATTTTTCCATGTATACCTTTAAGTTTTTCTGCAACGAAATCCGGAAATGGAATAAAACGATCGCCAGCAAAAGATTTTGGTCTTTTGATAACCCAACCATGAGAATCATTCATAACCATAGCATATTCGACATGTACTATGTTCTGCTTGATATGATCAGAATTAAGCGCGCAGATTTCTGACCGCCTCATTGGACCGAATGCTGCCAGAAGAACAGGTATCTCTAATTCACTACCTACAGTACATTCAATTACCTTTTTGACTTCGGCAGATGTAGGTACATAGATTTTCGGTCTTACCTTTTTAGGTAAGGAAGTTCTTAAGATGAAATCCGAACGATAAGTCTTCAAGACAGTAGAAAGAAAGCCATGCATATTGTACACAGTTTTTGGCGAATGAGTAAGTGCTTCACGATTCATTTCAGCTTGAACATCCTCTTGAGTGATTTCCATTATATTTAATGACATAAGTTTAGCCATGTCTCTTTTGACAGATCGCTTATATTCTCTAATAGTTCCAGGGGATAAAACACCTGTTCTGCTTTCTATGTATTTATTACATGCCTCTTTTAATGTCATATCTTCTGGTGGAACATATCGCGCAGTCAATACTTCACTTTCTTTTTTTGCTGCCCATTCGGCAGCCATTTGCTCACAGATTCGCTTCCCTTTTTTGCTAGGATCTGAGCATGTAAAAGATTTATAAACCCTTTTCTTTTTGATGGTCCCGTCTGATAATGGGATTTCTTCGATGTGACTGAATACCTGACATCTCCATGAGCCAGATGGCAGTTTTTTTGCAGTTGCCATTTCTTTTCCTCCTTATTAACCGAACAAACTTTCTGACTTGTCCGAACACACCGAAGATGATACAATATGACTTGTCAGGCGATACGTTTCACTTCAGTATGCTTTGCGGAACGTAAAAATATTTTTCTTTTTTTTTTAAAAACCGGTTCTCATTGGTAGT
>OKSC01000506.1_pt1 | contig 44614 bp, 38 predicted proteins | sample 1601161 | NCBI WGS metagenome assembly OKSC01 (sample SAMEA3541552, study PRJEB24748) | human gut metagenome | biome: human gut; feature: human-associated habitat; material: faeces | place: China | collected 2012 | reverse complement strand
TCGATTGCCGGTGCAAAGATACAACATTTTCGGGCAGAATGCAAGCTTTCACCCTAACTTTCTATGCGAGAAAAGCTATAAGTAGCTGTAATACAATAAGTTCTGTTGATTTTCTTTCTGAACTTCATTGCAAATAACAAAAAAACGCTGAAAAAGTACAATGGAGAACACAGAAAGGCAAAAGCGGTCATTTCCGGTCATGGTCATTTTCGGTCATTTTCAAAATGAGTTGGGTCATTTTGAGCTATAGTAAATATAAATATTATTTATATTATACTATAGATGACCTTTTCTCCCCCGAAACGAAAATGACCGGAAATGACCATGACCGAAAATGACCGGAATATAATCCTCATAGTGATGGGAGATAATAAATTATTAGATGCGCTAAAGTGTTGGTTATTAATGTTATATATGATAGTGTGTGTAGTCTTGCTATAATTGTGTATGTATAAAATAATCTACATTCATCAGGCTCATATTCGTGCTTTATTGTTCTTCCTTTGCCCTTTTTCAACCTATTCTGTTTTCTATTTTGTCAAAAATACCTACCTTTGGAGCATGGTTTCACGTCCGAGGAGGGGCATTTTTACCCATACTAGAGGGGGTAAAACATCTTCCTAACCCCCATATTTTGCATTTTTCCGTTAAATAACGTGATAAAATTCTTGGGTTTGCCAACTTTTTATTATCTTTGCTAGCAATTAACAAATTATTGACGTAGCAATAGTCCGGAAAGCTAGAAACTACATAATAACAATACTAAGATGAAAAGGTGTAACTTCTTGATGTACAAAGCTTTAGGGGGGTAATTTTGCTCAGGCAAAGTTAGCCCAATATCATCATGTTCTTATTCGCAGGCGAATATTATCTTATTTTTATATGATAATAGTCGCTTTTTTTATGCTTTCTTCCACCGCCTGTTCTAGCGACGATGAAACAGAAAAATCAGAGGTTTTCGATTACGAAACCACATTTTTAGCCCACGAATGGCAGATTTCAGCCCTTTATCAGCGCGTTGGAAGTATCTTTATCGACGTAAAAGAGGCTCCTTTGTTCTGTAGTTTCACCTCAGATGCGATTTCTTTCTCCGAAACGACGGAAGTGAACCACTTCGACGAAGGCGGTAAAATAACCCAAACTACCACCGAAAACGTTGCTTGCGGTCACTACACCTATTTAATAAAGGAGAACAAAATACAGATAGATAATCAGATATTCACCATTACGGACAACAACGGGACCCTCGTTCTGCAGAATGAGGACTGGAAGCTTGTGCTCGTAGAAAAATAAACATATTATGGCTAAGAAACAAGATACAATCAGCATTGGTTTTGAAGAGGAGATTTGGAAGGCTGCTAACGTTCTGCGTGGCAATATTGATGCTTCGCAATATAAGGGCGTTGTGCTCGGACTCATCTTCCTGAAATACATCAGCGACCGCTTCGAACAGAAGTTCCTGGAGCTACAAGGCGAAGAAGATGCCGACCCGGAAGACAAGGACGAATACACTGCCGAGAATATCTTCTTCGTGCCTGCTGAAGCCAGATGGAGCAAGATTAGTGCTGCTGCACATAAACCCGAAATAGGCAAGGTGATAGATGCGGCATTGCAAGCTATAGAGCGTGAAAACGATAGCTTGAAAGGTGTTCTGCCTAAGAATTTCGCCCGTCCGGAGCTGGATAAGCGCCGTCTGGGTGATGTGGTAGACATATTTACCAACATTGAAATGCATGGAGCGGGTGAAGAGAAAGATCTCTTGGGCAGAACCTACGAATACTGTCTACGAGAGTTTGCTTCACTTGAGGGAAAGAATGGGGGTGAGTTTTACACACCTCCCTGTATTGTCCGCACGCTGGTAGAGATACTGGAGCCATACGAGGGCAGAGTTTATGACCCTTGTTGTGGTTCGGGTGGTATGTTTGTACAGAGTGCCAAGTTTATTGAACGCCATAAGGGAAACCTAAATAAAATCAGTATTTATGGTCAGGAAAGTAATCCTGATACGTGGAAGATAACTCATATGGGACTTGCCATTCATGGTTTGGAGGCCAATCTCGGAAAAGTCTTTGCTGACACTTTCTTCGATGACCAGCATCCTACGCTGAAGGCTGATTTTATTCTTGCTAATCCTCCATTTAATAGTAGCGAATGGGGGCAGAGTGGACTTCAGACAGATGTGCGCTGGCAATATGGTTTACCACCAGCAGGCAACGCCAACTTTGCATGGATGCAGCACATGATTCATCATCTGGCACCTAACGGAAAGATTGGTTTGGTGCTGGCAAATGGTGCGCTTTCGAGTCAGAGTAGCGGCGAGGGACTGATTCGCCAAGCTATCATCGAAGCCGACCTGATAGAAGGAATCGTGGCTTTGCCTTCGCAGCTGTTCTACAGTACGGGTATTCCTGTAAGTCTTTGGTTTATCAGCCGCAACAAGGCACAGAAGGGCAAGACTGTGTTTATTGATGCTCGCAACATGGGCACGATGGTAACTCGCAAGCTTCGTGAGCTGATGCCTGATACGGATATTAAGAAAATCTCTGACACCTTCCATGCTTTCCAGCAGGGAACTCTGGAGGATGAGAAGGGCTTCTGTGCCGTATGCACCACTGAGCAGATTGCTGCTCAGGACTTCATCCTGACTCCTGGCAGATACGTAGGAATCGCCGAAGACGAAGGCGACGGAGTGCCTTTCGAGGAGAAAATGACGAATCTTACTGGAGAGCTGAAGCAGCTGTTTGAGGAAAGCAAGAAGCAGGAAGAAGAGATCAGAATGCAGTTGAAGAAAATTGGATGGGAGGTGTAAGAGTATGGAGTGGAAAGAAGTTAGATTGGGGGATGTGTGCGAGATAAAGCATGGCTTTGCATATAAGGGAAAATATTTTTCAGATACACCAACTTGCGATATACTCGTAACACCCGGTAATTTTACCTTGTCAGGGGGATTTAAATTAGATAAGCCAAAGTTTTATAATGGTCCTGTTGAGAAGGATTACATTCTGTCAAAAGGTGATTTAATTGTTACTATGACAGATTTGAGTAAAAATATTGATACACTGGGTTATTCTGCTCTAGTTCCAGAAGTTAAAGGATTGACATTTCATCATAACCAAAGAATTGGTCTTGTAGAAAATATTGCAAATAATGTTGATAAGTATTTCTTATATTGGATTATGAGAACTCCTGCTTACCAATCATTTATTGCGACACATAGTTCTGGTACAACTGTTCACCATACTTCTCCGAAGGGGATAGGAAACTATGTATTTAAGCTGCCTCCGCTAGACGACCAGCGCCGCATAGCCTCCATCCTTTCTTCTCTCGACCGGAAGATAGAGTTGAATAACAAGATCAATGCTGATTTGGAGGAGATGGCGCAGGCTATTTTCAAGAATTGGTTCGTTGACTTTGAACCTTTCAAGGATGGTAAGTTCGTGGATAGTGAATTGGGAATGATTCCTGAAGGATGGAAAGTAGGAAGGCTTGATGAAATAGCTGATGTAGTAGGTGGAAGTACTCCTTCAAAAGCTAAGCCAGAGTATTACACTCAGAAGGGAATAGCCTGGTTAACACCGAAGGACTTATCTAACCATCCAGCCGTTTACACTTCAAGAGGAGTAATCGACATAACAGAAGAAGGCTACAATAGCACATCGACAAAGTTAATGCCTAAGGGTACTATATTGTTTACATCAAGAGCACCTATTGGATATATTTCAATTGCTCAGAATGATATTTGTACCAATCAGGGTTTTAAATCTCTTGTTCCAAAGAAAGCAGGAACTTGTTTTTTGTATTGCTTCTTGAAATATGTAACTCCTGAGATTGAAAACAAATCTACAGGGTCAACGTTTAAGGAAGCATCGGGATCATTGATGAAGTCTCTGCAAGTAATAATGCCGGAGCAAAAAGTATTTGAGGATTTTGAGACTATTGTGTCGCCTTTATTTGCAAGAATTGAATCCTTGGAAAAAGAGAACTCCCGCCTCTCCCTTCTCCGAGACACCCTTCTCCCTCGCTTAATGTCAGGCGAGCTGGAAGTCCCGGAATAAGAAGAGCTACGAAAGAAAATAACGAGAAAAAATATTAAATAATATCATTATGGCAGACGACAAGAAATTCACCGAAGACGCATACGAGCAAACACTCATTGCCCTGTTCCGGGACGAACTCGGCTATGCGTACGAATGTGGCTACGACGTGGAGCGCGACTATAAGGAGCCTTTCTATCGTGCCGATTTGGTCGCCTCGATGCGACGGCTTAATCCTCAACTGCCAGCCGATGCAATGGATGAAGGAATCAAGCAAATCACCAACATCAGCATCGGTACTTTAGAACAGAACAACGAGCAGTTTACACTCTGGATGCAAAACGGTCTGGAGGTGGGATTCCTGCAAGATGGCGAAGAACGAACAGCCCTGATGCGGCTCATCGACTTCGACCATCCCGAAAGAAACCTCTTCAAGGTGGTGAACCAGTGGCGGGTAGAAGAGTATAAGAACAAGCGCTGCGATATGGTGGTGATGGTCAACGGATTGCCCCTCGTGGTGGTGGAGCTGAAAAGCGCCATCTCCGAAGACGCATCCATCGACGATGCCTACAAGCAGATCAAGAACTATCAGCAGAGCATCCCGAGCCTCTTCAGCTACAACGCCTTCAACGTAGTCAGCGACATGAGCGAGACCCGTGCCGGAACCATCACCGCCAAGCTGGAACGCTACATGGAATGGAAGACCATAGACGGCTCATACGAGTCTACCCTCTTCGCCGACTATCGCACCTTCTTTCTCGGCATGTTCCAGCAGCAGCGACTGCTCGACATCCTGCAGAACTTCATCTGCTTCGACAAGAACCAGGGCAAATACGCCAAGATTCTCACCGCCTACCACCAGTACTACGCCGTGGGCAAAGCCCTGCAGCGCACCCGTACCGCAGTGGAAGGCAACGGAAAAATCGGCGTGTTCTGGCACACGCAGGGTTCGGGCAAGAGCCTCTCCATGGTGTTCTACGCCCACCAGCTGGTGCAGCGACTGCCGGAAGTAACCATCGTGGTAGTAACCGACCGCAAGGACCTCGACAACCAGCTCTTCGGTCAGTTCTGCCGCTGCCAGGACTTCCTTCGTCAGGAACCACAGAACGCCCAGAGCCGCGAAGACCTGGGTAATCTGCTCCGCAACCGAAAGAGTGGGGGAATCATCTTCACCACCATTCAGAAGTTTGAAGAAGGCGACTCGGCACTCTCCACCCGCCGCAACATCATCGTGATGACCGATGAGGCGCACCGCTCGCAATACGGCGAGGAGCACTGGGACAACAAGAGTCTGACGATGAAGAAGGGATTCAGCCAGAAGATGAGAGAAGCCCTGCCAGGCGCCTCGTTTATCGGCTTCACCGGAACACCTATCAGCGACCGCGACAGAGACACGGAGGAAGTGTTCGGCAACTACATCGACGTTTACGACATGAGTCAGGCGGTGGACGATGGAGCCACCCGTCCGGTCTATTACGAGAGTCGTGTGGTGAACCTGAACCTCGATGAAGACACGATGAAGCTGCTGAACGATGAGTTCGACAACCTTGCCGATGAGGGAGCCACCGAGGAGCAGATCAGGCAGGCGAAGCAGGAGCACAGTCGGCTGGAAGTGCTCCTGGGCGAAGACGCCACCATCGACACGCTGGTAAAGGACATCATCCAGCACTACGAGCAGAACCGTGCGCAGGAACTCACCGGCAAGGCAATGATCGTGGCGCTGACCCGAAGCATCGCCATCAAAATCTACCGCAAGATGCTGGAGCTTCGCCCCGGGTGGACGGAGAAAGTAAAGGTGGTGATGAGCGGTTCGAACCAGGACCCCGAAGACTGGCAGCCGATTATCGGCAACGAAGCCTACAAGAAGGAACTGGCAAGAAAATTCAAGGACAACGACGATGAGATGAAAATCGCCATCGTAAGAGACATGTGGCTCACGGGCTTCGATGTTCCGTCGCTCGCCACCATGTACGTATATAAGCCGATGAGCGGTCATAACCTGATGCAGGCAATAGCCCGTGTAAACCGTGTGTTCCCGGGCAAGGAAGGCGGACTGATAGTGGATTACGCAGGCGCTGAAGAGTGCCATGCAGCAGTACACCAACCGTGACCGCCGCCGCTTCGGCGACCCCGACATCGCCAAGACCGCCCTGGTGAAATGGAAGGAAGAGATGGAAATCTGCCGAGACCAGTTGCATGGTTTCGACTATTCCGGCTTCTTCGAGCAGGACAACTCGAAGCGGGCACTCGCCATTACGAGCGGAGCCAACTTCCTGAGTTCTCCAGCCATGGTTCAGCGCAAGAAGAATTTCATGGAGCACAGCAATCTGCTTCACAACGCCACCACGCTCTGCCGTTCGCTTCTGAATGAGCAGCAGAAGGCGGAGGTGTGCTACATGGATGCGCTGCGCGTGATGATGCTCAAACTCTCGCAGAAGGGCAAGATCAGCCGCCATGAAATCAACGAGCGCATCGGTGAGCTGCTCCGTCAGAGTGTGAAGACCGACGGAGTCATCAATCTCTTCGGCGACCGCCAGATAGAGTTCTCGCTCTTCGACGACGCCTTCATCCAGGAGGTGAAGAACATGAAGGAACGGAACTTGGCTGTTGAACTGCTCACCAAACTGATGAAAGAGAAAATCAAGCAGCAGCAGAAGACCAACGTGGTTCAGAGCGACCTCTTCTCCGACATGCTCAGCCAGAGTCTCTCCAACTATCTGAAAGGCTTGCTCTCCAACGAGGAAGTGATAGAGGAACTGTTGAAGATGGCTCAGCAGATGAAGCAGGCAGAGGCAGAGGGCAGCGACCTGGGACTTTCGCCCGAGGAGAAGGCATTCTATGATGCGCTCTCCACGCCCGAAGGAGTGCGGCAGGCTTACTCCGACGAGGAGTTTGTGGCACTGACCCGGGAATTGACAGAAGTCTTGCACCGCAACCGCACCATCGACTGGAACCGGAAGGAATCGGCGAGGGCGAAGATGCGAGTGATGGTGAAGCGACTGCTCAAGAAGTATAAGTATCCACCAGAGGGTGCAGAAAAGGCGCTGGAAACTGTGATGCGCCAATGCGACCACTGGGCGGATGATGAAGAAAACGTAGTATAAACCCTTTAAAATTTGAAGTAAGAAACAGAAAGTAAACAAGAGAAAATAACATATAGATATTGACGCTGATTATCTGCACTTCTACAGTATTTAGAACCTGCAAAATTCAAAAACGACAAGAAGAAGGTGACAGCAAGGCGTCCACTCCTCTACGGCGTGGGCAGTACTTGTTTGTACCTTGTCGTAGGTTCTTGCAGGTACCTTAATACTGGTACTTACAGGGAACCCCATGCCGCTTATTTAAACAACATAACAAACAAACCTAGAAAAGTAATATGCAGACAGAGGAAATACCAAATACTGACAATAACTACAATTCTCTTCTGAAGATTTCATCAGAAGAAGATCTTTTTGTGGAAGATGAAGTAACAGGAGTCAAGAAATACACTCCAGTAACAACTACTGATGTGGGTCAGTTTAAGAGAGAGGCAGAACATTTGTATAAGGAGATTCAGCATGCTAAAGATGTATTTAGATGGAATGCAGGAAAGCATAAAGGTCTTACCTGTTATTTTCATATTTACCAGAACCTTGCCGAGCAGTTGACAGATTTTCTTAAATATATTCATACGCTCCATAAGAAAGTCTACATTTCCATTTACAAGAGCTATGATGATGAATTCATGGGGATTTATACTGATGTTTTAGAGAAGGTGCTCCAGGAAATTCAGACCATCGCCCGGAAGCATTCAGACTATTTGCTCGATAAGGAAGAGGAGTATGGTCAGATTCCCTATGCCAAGGCTATTTTCGAGCAATGCGAGAAGCTTAAAGTTCCTGCCGGAGACGATTTCCCACAGTTTGATTCCCATTACAGAAACTTTGTCTCTACCGGTTTGCAGATGTCTTTGGCTGAAACCATCTCCACAGTAAGTACTATTTGTGCCGATTTCCTAGCCTTATACAGAACCCGCCTTTTCCGCACCGACCATGAGGCTGTGATTATTTACCATTATATCAAGCGAATTTTCGACGAGCGCACGCTACCTGACCATCTGAAACATGAGGTAAAGGTAAAGAAGCATCGCATGGAAAGCAGGAGAATAGCCATTACCAACGACAGCTTACAGAAAGTGATGGATGGGGTTGAGGATAAATACAACAATTATACGCTTTGTTCTGACTGGTTTGAGCGAGAGGAGGATGAGGAAGAAGAACTTGTCCGTACGCTAGTCAGGGAGCAGGCTTCGCCCGAGGATTTTGAAACGCTGTTCAAGTATCAGGGTGAGCATAAGTTGTGGGAGGCAGAAATTGCCAGGGCTGATGATTTTGAGCGTAACAGCGACTCGTTCTTTGTGAACTGGGTAGATTCCATAAAGTTGGAGGAGAAGTTGAAGTTCTGGATAAAAGGCAACATTACGTCTCAGCAAAGTTGGTACATAGTCTGGTGCCTGATGAAATATACGTTCCACATGGTGCGTGATAATCAGGACAAGGCAGCCTTTGCCGCCCGCATGAACCTGATGTTTCCGGATGCAGAAAAGAAATGTGTGGTGGAGTCGTTCCGCAAGCAGGAAACGCAGAAGAACCACAACCACCATTTTTCGGAGTGGCTTGAGGGTTCAGACCACGATTATCATACCGCCCAGGATCTGTATTATAAGCTGGCGAAAAGGGATGGTTATATGAGAAGTATTTGAGTTTGTATAGGAAAGTAGAGAGGAAGATTTAGAGATAACTATCGTCCCCGGGTATAAAAACAAGGATAAATCCGGTAATATTCTACGGCGTTTTTGAAAATATTCCGTAGAATATTACCGCTTTTCAAAAAAATATTGTATTTTTGCAGCGAAATGATATTAATATAAATGTGATATGGACAATATAGTTTGTAAAGTGGAAGCACTAGGAGGCACAATCTCTACTACTGATATTCCTCATATGGCAGAGTATAAGCGATTGTTGAGAGCTAAGGAACGTGGCGACTTGATCAAGTTGCGCCAGGGCATTTATGCTGTTCCGGAAGCCCTGCTGAATACAATGATAGATGTGGAGCGGATTGTACCTAAAGGTGTTGTGTGTCTATACAATGCCTGGGCTTATCATCAGCTTTCGACAACTGTTCCACCAGCTTTTTGCATTGCCATCGCCAATAAAAGGAAAGTAGAGATTCCTGAAACGCTTCCGATAGAATTGTATTATTGGAAGAAGGAGAATCTGGAGTTTGGCATTATGGAAGCAGAAATATCCGGTTTTCATGTTCGCATAACCGACTTGGAGCGAAGTGTTTGTGATGCAGTGAAATACAGAAACAAATTGGGGCTGGATGTTTGTGCGGAAGTGATTCGATCTTATCTGAGAAAGCCCAATCGCAATCTCACTCTTTTGCAGGATTACGCCAAACGCCTCAGAGTGTACAATACATTGAAAAATTATGTTGAAATAGCTATAGAATAAGATGGGAAAGAAAAACTACGGTAAGTCTGTTAAGACCCGCTTGCTCAATCTGATGAATGAGACAGGCTATAAATATATGTATCTCTTGGCAAGATATTTCAACGAGAGGTTGCTTTACAGAGTATCTGTAAGCCAATATAAGGACAATTTTTTGCTGAAAGGTGGCTCTTTGCTTTATGCTATGAACGGACTTGAGGCACGTCCTACAGTAGATGTTGATTTCATGGCAGATAGAATTAGCCGTGATAGGGATTTCCTTGCGCACGTGTTCCAGGAAATTTTGGGCATTGTATGCGATGAGGATGGAGTATCGTTTGATGTTAACAGCATTAAGTTGGAGCCTATAACTGTTGAAAAGAAGTATCCTGGCACAAGATTTTACTTTACGGCCCACATGGATACTATCTCTTACAACATGTCTGTTGACATTGGCTTTGGTGATGTTGTAACTCCGAATCCAACAACTATTGACTTCCCATTGCTTTTGCCTGACATTCCATCTGTGAACATACAGGCATATTCCTTGGAAACTGTTGTTGCCGAGAAATTCCATACGATGATAGACCGAGATGTGCTCAACAGTCGCATGAAAGATTTCTTCGACTGTTACCAACTCCTGACAAAGAGAGACTTGTCTGATGACACATTATATGATGCGATTAAGGCGACTTTCGATAATAGAGGGCTTACATACAATCCCGAATTGCAGTTGTTTACAGAAAGTTTTGTGACAGACGCAGCACGTATAGTTCGCTGGAAAGCATTTCTGAAAAAGATTCAATGGAAAGAAACTCTTGATTTCAAGACTGTTATGGAAGTAATAAAGGAAAGGTTGCAGCCTATGGCAGAAAGATATTGGGGAAAGTAGTGCGTTGTGGAGTCGTTCCGCAAGCAGGAAACGCAGAAGAACCACAACCACCATTTTTCGGAGTGGCTTGAGGGTTCAGACCACGATTATCATACCGCCCAGGATCTGTATTATAAGCTGGCGAAAAGGGATGGTTATATGAGAAGTATTTGAGAGAGGATGGAGAAGGGAAGGTGCGATGGGAGGACGCACCTTCCCTTATATGTTGTAAGTAAAGTGAACCCTTTGAAATATTTCTTATACTTACCAACCACGATACTATCAACTAACAACCGATTGAATTTAGATTTTGACTAAATCAATCGGTTGTTTAGCGATAGTTCTTTATTTTGATTTACAAATCAATCTAAACACAACAAAAAACAAGCCTAGAATAAGTGGAGGAAGAAAAGAATACTGTTTATCAATCCAATTATAAAATAGATTCACAAATGAAAACATAGTCATCATCAATGAAAGGATTCCCGTTGAAGTCACCACATAATCATTTATCCGTTGTAATAGTCTATGTCTATACTTTGAATCTAAGTAAGAACGAAAACCATTGTTCATCTTTGCAACTTCTTCGCCTTTGGTAGTAATCTGAATTCCTCTTTTATTTATTCTAACTAATCCATGTTCAACTTCAAGACATTTGAGCACACTTTCTGTATAAAGATAATGTTCCTTCTCCTCGTTCCCTCCTAAAGAAAACTCGTGCTTCAATCTTTTCCACACATAATCTGTTAGGGAAGAACCATTGTTCTCTAAAAGGACACGTAGAACAAAAGTTTTCCACTTATCCAAATCGTAGTAGCCATCTTCCATTTTCATTTTTATCCTCTGTCTATAACATATTGACCATTCAACCCCGAAATGATTATTTGTGAATCCTTTTTAGAAAGGGTAACGGTCTAATTGGGGTAGCTTTATTCTTAATTTCTCTATTGAAGGGAAAATTTAAATGATGTCAGGATAATATATTCTGCCATCAATACAACTCCTACCTTCACCCTTTTGCCGCAATGAGGGCTAGTTTTTAGAGACATTTTATTGCGGAGTGTTGTACCAGCGGTCACACGTATAGCGTGTTTGACTTACGTCGTATAGCGATACAACTGGGCCGTACTGAATATATATAAAAGAAGCCGGATTGTCCTTTAGTAGGTAACTACCTAAAGTGACAGTACCATTCTTTGTCTCGTAGGTAGTTGTGAAGTCTATCACGTCACCTATTACAAACTGTACGGTTCCATCGGCATTGAAAATCATTTTTGCTTCATATGTTTTCGCTGTGCCGTTTTTGGTGTCCGTCAACTGAACCTTATTGTACCATGTGCCATGTAAAGCCCCATCGTGGATTGTCTCGTCGGTCTTGTCTTCTGTCATGTTCTTATGGTAGTAAATATAGCAAGACTTTCCATCTGTACCTGTACCAACGATATATGGCTTTGGCTCTGTTATCGTTATTGAGCCAGGTTTGTCAGAACTGATAGTTCCACCAGATGTATCTTTCTCTGTATGTACGTTGCTATATGTACCATGGAAAAACTTGTTAGCATCAAAATTTGGTTGGGTACTTGATGTTATTGCTGCTGTTAGTCGGTTGCCATCTAACTGCCATGTTCCGAAATAAAGGTAAGCTTGGCTTGTCAAACCGCCAGTTGTAACGTTTGCGCTACTTTCGCATACCAATAGGTGGTTCTTGTAGAAAGAATAAGTTACGTTGCCAATGGTCCACTCTTTACCAGGGAGATATTCACTTGCGGCAATCAAATCATCTTTGTCACCATCATCGTCGCTGCCACCGCAGGCAGTTAGGGATATGGTGGTAAATGCTATCGCCATGAGGGCGATAATTTGGCGTAATGTTTTCTTAGATTTCTTCATTTTCTGATGTTTTTGTTTGTTAATATCTAAATATTTGTTTGCAAAGGTATAAATAAACTCCGAGAAAACCACAGCATTTTGAAGTTTTTTTAGCAAGCAAGGAGTATTTATTTTTTGTTTGTGATGGTGATGGCTCTATTAGCATTATAATTGTTATCATAATCATCCCAGAATGCATCATCTTTGCGTTTGACGTTCACGTCTTTCGTCCTCTTTATCGATTTCTTTTCCGGTCTATGTTTAAAAATGTTAAGTTGAAACGTAATAGTACATTTTCTCTATAAAACTAGTTTGATTATCAAAAAAATGAATTACCTTTGTAGTGAGCTTTGTAGGATGGTTTATTAACTGCTTCTGGAGCTACAATCGGTTAGGATTATTAAAATATTCTATAACATATAATGATGTGATTATGAAGAAACGTGTTATTTTGGCGATTATGACAGTCGCAATGAGTATGAGTATGAGTGCGCAGGTACAATTCTCTAGATTTAAGTATTACGTTGCAAATATCATGGACTTTAGCCATCTCCAGTTGGAAGCGAAGTTTAAGGTAACTGGTGAAAGAAATATAAAGTATTTGCATGTATTTTACTCTCCTCTTAATAGTGTAGGAGATGCTATTGTTGATGAGGATGGTCACAAATATTTTCATATATATTGTACTGGCCCTTTTGAACCAAAGAATAGTTATACAAAACATTTTGATCCTTATTTTTTTGTTGGTAAAAAGCCATCTCCATTTCCTTCCAAGATAGTCATCGATTACATGGGCGGAGGTAGTGATACTATCCAAATTACAAAAGATAATATTAAGAAATATTATCCATGCCTTAAATGGGTAGATGTTGACTACAATAGAAAATTTTAGTTATCTAATTGAATAATTATTTAGATAAAATGAACATGAAGAAATATTTTGCAATATTGTTCCTTTGTCTTTTTGTGGCAACTTTCTGCCAAGCTCAGGCTAAAGTCGAGAAAGCTGAATGTGATACTACTAACTATAATCTCACAATGGTATTATCATATCCACAATCAAAAGATGTATTATACCGTTCTGCAAAAGAATGGCTTGCTTCTCATATTCCTGGTTTCCAACAGAAATTACAGTATGATGATAAGGAATATGGTACAATAAAATTTAGGAATTCAACATATCTCTCTTCTAAGAAGAATTATCGTCAAAAGACCACAATTGATATGACTGGTACTATTGATTATATGGTTACTATCAATATCAAAGATGGTCGATTTAGAATAAAAACTGAAGATGCTATGGCAAATTGGCAAGAATCTTTTATATTTAATGGTACAAGACAGTATAATGGAAGAAAAAGCCTAGAGTTGAAAAACTTTTTTATGTGGTCAAAAGATGAAAATGCAATACTAGTATATTCGACTGATGTGGGTAAAATCGCCGCTGGAATTTGGTTAACTGCCAAAGAACTGGAAAACGACGATTTTTAATTTTTAGAATACTATATCATAAATATACTCAAGTGGTTTAATCTTTAGTAAGTTAGGTTTAGCTATTTAATATGGATGACGATAGAAAATTTGAAATTTCTTCAGCAGTCGGTACTACAGTATTCTTTATTTCCTGCATTGGGATAGGTAGTTACGAAGAAGCTGTGCATGAAGGCTATGAAAGCATTCATGAAAAGTTGCCTATGGAAACCGTCTTTACAAGTAGTTTGGTCACGGGGATTGTATTGGCTATAATAACATGGTTGATTGTTACTTTTGTGGATTGTCTCAAGAGGGCAAAAGAAAAAGATGAGTTAACAACATGGGGGCTTTTTAAGAAGGAAGTATTCTCTAAAAATACTTTGTTGGCATTAACTATTCTGATTGTCGTTTCAGTTCTAATTGCTTTTCTTGGAATATTGTTTATAGGCTTGGCTATTTTCTTTTTACCTCTATTGAAGGGAAAATTTAAATGATGGCAGGATTATTATTCTGCCATCAATACGACTCCAACCTTCACTCTTTTACCACAATGTGGGCAGAAAGTTTCTGTTTGAATGATAGGGTTCTCCAACTCAACCTCTTGTATTGGTTCAGCTTTATTATCATTTGCCGGTAATTCTTCTGCTGTGTCTTCAGTTTCTGAATAGAAAAGATCAGTAATGTCGCAGCCGATGCCTTCGGCAATTTGTATTAACTTGGCGACAGTAGGGTTTCCGCCTTTGATGATGGCGCTGATGTTCGGGGCAATAATGCCCGTTTTCTGAGCCAATTCTACTTGTGTCATGTGATGTTCAAGCAAAGCTCTTTTAATATCTAGCTTTTTCATAATTCATACCTTGTTATATTATTATTTTCGTTTTCCAACTCCAAGTGTGATGATTGGGAGAGTTTCCCTATACGTCGTTCTTGTTAGTTGTATAATAGCATCAACATGAAGTGAAAGCTATAATGAATGCAAAATAAGCATTTCGGACTCAGTTTATCAATTCAAGTATGAATAGAGATTTATCATTTTAGTTTATCAATCTTATTTTTTGGCAAATCTGTTATTTGCATAACTGTTTCTATATCCATGCCAGCATCCAACATCTTTTTTGCTATTTGGAGAGCTTTCGAGTTTTTACCTTCCTCACGCCCTTTTTCCAAAGCCGTATCTATAGAGTTCTTGACATCACGATACGCCTTCAAACTATCCTCATATTCTTTCAACTCTGTTGGGGTGAACTTCGCAATCTCGGCCTCCTCAAAGAGTTTAGTAAACACTTTCTCTTTCAAGGCAGCAGGACGCTCATCCAATCGGGAAAGGTTTTTTAATACATATAACCACTTATCATAAAGCGTGTCAAGCTCCTCCTCTGTCTTGTTGAACTTCGCTATCTCAACATACTTGAAAGAAAGTTTGTCATTAAAAACCTTAAGAGTCTTCTTGTCAAGCAAACCCACATCATGGTTGATATCATTTTTGTCAAATGCCTCTTCTTCCAAATCGAAATTCAGCAGAGCAACAGTGTAAACATGTTCAAGCTTGAAGTTCCATTCAGCCCCCTTTGGAGCCTGTTCACGGATAGGAAAAGTAGAATAGAACAAAGAACGATCCTTGAAGTACTTCTGATAAGCATTCTGCATCTCAACGATGAACTTTTCACCACGCTCATTTTCGCAATATACATCAAAAATGGCCTTGCGCTCAGCAAAAACATCACCAACGTGCTCACTATTCAAGTACTTCACATCCTTGATGACCTGAAAACCATCAAACAGTGAATTCAAGAAATTGATGAGCAAATCCTTGTTGGGCTTTGTTCCAAAGATACGCTTAAAACCAAAATCGGTAAGCAAGCTAATATAACGTTCTTCTATCCGTTTCATATCCATTTCCTATTAAAACGTTTAACTGAATTGTAGTGCAAAAATAAGCATTTATTTCGAATTATAAATATTTGGAGTGTTAAAATATTGGTTGTGGGGGTGATTTTTCCCAAGATTCCTACGATTTTTCCCAACGTTGGGAAAAAATGAGGGATTTTTTGGGGGGAAAGAGGGATGATTTACCCTTTTTCTTTACTTTTTAACTCTCTTTTTCTTATTCTTCTTACTTTTTCCCAAGAAATGCCCGATTTTTCCCAAATACGTGGGTTTTTCGGGGGAGTTGTGGGAAAGGGATTGTTTTGCTTTTTTTTCTGCAGTACTTTTGCAGCGTCGAAGAAACAAGACAACGCTGAAATGGTTTGGTGCTCTTGAAAACCTCTTCGTACAATTATATAGTATGTACACTCAGATTATGAGAGTGGTGCAGCAGGGCGAGACCTTCGCTGTGCAGAGTCAGAAAAGTGAGAACGGACAGATGATGAAATGCAACATCGTTCTCCAGGAGATGGGCGGCAAGTATGAGAACCAGTATGCTGCGGCAATGCTCGGCAATATGGCGCAATGTAAGTATGCTCCGGGCGAGTTGGTGGCTGTTACGCTCCGGTTTACTACCCATGAGCACAATGGTCAGGTTTATCAGGATATTCTGGTTACGGACATTGAAAAGGTAAAAGGGTAAAAAGGTAAAAAGAACCTTAACCCTTTGCAATCACGTTACCATAAAGGGTAAAAAGTAAAACTGAGTTGAAACTGAGGAGGATTTTCCATGGTAAAGCGCGCAACAATCCGGATGTTTCTTCTCCTAAAATTCAATTCAGATTATGGTTAAGAAAGTAAACAAGGTTCAGAACAATGCTCAGAATAATGTTCAGAACCAGCAGGTGAATAATAATGACTGCCAGCATGTGCAGTTGGGTGGAATGGCTTACTATGATGCTAAGCAGTATTTCCTCTTCAGTCCCCAGGAATCGGGGGTGAATAAGGTTCCTCGATTCCGTTCGATGGGCGTGGCTCAGCAAATGCCAGACGGAACGTTTGATTTCGTGGTTCAGCACCGCCTCAGAACTCAGTCGGAACTGATTAAGAAACTGGCGCACGGTCGTGTGAGCAAGACCAAGGACGGTGCTATTCAGCTCACCTTGAAGGTGTTTTGCCATGAGGGAATCAACATCGCCCGAACGCTGGCTGTTGAGGCAGAAGAAGGGGCTGAGGCGGTATTGGATTACCAACTGAAACATTAGGATTTTTGTATTCAACTTAAAACGATAAGTAGAAACAGATAGATGAGTTGTTATTTAATTAAGGTGGAGAACGGGCACAAGGTTGCCCGCTCCATCACCTCGGAAGAGGAGTATAAGCAGTTGCGTGGAAGCAATGAGCAGAAGGCGAATCTTCGTCTGGCTCGTGCCGGAAACGATGCTGCGAAACGGAGACTGGTACAGTTTAACTACTCAGGCCACTATCCGCAAGGGGTAGTGAAGGGAATGAAACTGCCAAGCGGTGCTTTCGGATTTGATATGGATGAGCCGGAGGCTTTTGCCAAGGCTGCCAAGCTACTGCTGAAGGAATCGGACAAGTACGGACTTCTGATGCTGGAACGCAGTGCACGACAAGGCGGACATGCGGTGTTTGAACGCGAAAAGGGAAAGACGGTTCTGGAGAATCAGGTGAGGATTGCTACGATGCTCAAGTGTGAAATGGATACTTCGGCTCACGACATTAACCGGGTTTATTTCACGACCACATCAGATGACGAAGATCTGCTATTCCTTTCGCCACGACTCTTCAAGGATGAATATGATGAGGCTGCTGTGGCTGCTGAAGGGAAGGTCCTGGAAGAGCGTGAAAGATACGGACAGGAGGAACTGCCGGAAGGGGCGCACAAGGCAAACAAGCATTATGAGCCCTGGAAAGAAGAATTCAAGAAGGATTCTCAAGGTTTTTTTAAGGGTCAGGAATTTAAGAATTCGAGAATTTCTACTTCTGCTGCTTCAGCCTCTGCTGCGTCAACTTCTTCTTCTGCGTCAACTTCTGCTACTTCAACTACTTCTGCTGCTCAGGACAATTATCTTGGGATTCCTTATGGGGAAATCATTAAGAAGTGGTGGCAACTGTATAATGATGGGCAGGAGCCGATGTGCTCTAACCGCAATACGCTGACCTTTGAGCTGGCTGTGAACCTGCGCCACATCTGTGGTTTTGATCGCAATCTGCTGGCTCAGATTATTCCCTGCTACGATGGGTTTCCCGAACAGGAAAAGATGGCTTGCATCAACTCGGCATTGAACGAGAAAATCACGCAAATGCCTAAGCGACTGAAGGATGTGCTCTCTGCCATCCGTCAGGAACGAATGAAGCAGGGAAATGCGGGTAGTGGTTCGGCGGCTGACAATGAGGCGCTAGTAAATGCGCTGGACGAGGCTAACGCCAAGGACGATCTGTTCTATTATAATGCGCTGCCTAAGTTGCCGCAAGGCATTCGGGATTCCATCTGCGCAGTGGGTTCGGCACTGGCTCTGCCTGTAATCACAGCCATCTGTCCTGCTATCGGAATGCTCGCAACGGGCGTGAAGGTTTCCGTTCATGGCAAGATGAACTCGCTGAACCTCATCTCCTACATCGCCGGAGATTTTGCATCTGGCAAGGGTAGTATTGACCCCGTGATTGACGCATGGACTTCGGAAGTGAAGGAAATGGACAAAATGTATCAGCAGAAGGAGGATGAATGGCGAGCCAAGAAACGTGCAGCCAAGAACAAGAAGGAGCAGCCGGAAGAGCCGAAACTGCCTGTAAGATGTCTGACACTGAACAATACGGTGGCGAATCTGGCTGAACGACTGGCTAACACGGAAGGCAAGCACGCCTTCTCGTTTACTCCGGAAGCTGACACCGTAGCGCAGAAGTGGAAATCGGCAATGAGCGACTTTTCTGTCATGTTGAGACAGGCTTACGACGGAACAAGCTATGAGCGTGAAGCAAGAAGTGCAGATGCAGTGAATGTTCATATAGACAGACTGTTATGGAACGTGGTGATGTGTGGAACGCCTGATGCGCTCTATCGTGTGGTAAGCAATTATACGGATGGTTTCCAAAGCCGTATCATCGTGGCAAAAACGCCCGATAATACCTTCACTCCGCTTTCTGACAACATGTATGTAATGAACGAACGTCAGCGCGACCGCATTATTCAGATAGCTCATCTGCTGCCGCTGATGTCGGGTGAGGTAGTACTGCCGAAGCTGGAGGAAAAGGGTAGAAAATGGCTGGAACAGATCAGACTGGAGACGATGAAAAATGACGACAAGGTGAAAGCCCGCCAGCGTTTCCGTATCTGTCCAACCACGATGAGAATGATGACCTGCATCATGCTCTGCAAGGTGGCAGAATCGCTGATTCAGAAGCATGGTTTCAATGGAGCCGAGAAACAGCTGAAGGAGTCGCCTGATTTGTGGAAGGGAATGCTCGTAAAGACGCAGACACCAACCATGCTCGAAACCTTCAATATCCTGGCAGATTATCAGTTGGACAATGCACTCTACTTCTTCCGTAGTCGCATAGAGGATGCGTTCTCATCCAAGAATTATTGCAGTCAGTCGCCCTACGATCGTACACATAGAGGTAAGAATGATTCCATCTTCGAACGTCTTGACGTAACTTTCACCTTTGAGCAGGCAGAGCAGCAGAGTGTTGCCGTAAAGGGCGCAACTGCTACCCATGAGACGGTAAGGCAGATGCTGAAGAATTGGAAGCGTCAAGGTTTGATCAGTATTTTACTAGACAAGCGTTATCAGAAAGTTACTTCTATCATATAAAATCCGGTCATTTCCGGTCATGGTCATTTCCGGTCATTTTGGTTTTCGGTTCTTAAATCAGCCTTAATGGCCGGCCTTGATCCAATTATTCATTATCAATTATTAATTGTAAATTATCATGAACATCAATATATTCCGCCGTCGCTTCACTCCATGGAGTGTGGATGGCACAATGGTTATAGGTGGCAAGATTTTCTGCGACACCTTAGAACGTCCTAACCGTCATTTGCCAGCAGGACGTTATAAGATTTCTCTCATTCCTACCAAGCAAAAGAAGGTGTCGGAGACAAAGAAGAAAAATAAGTATGAAAGAGGAAAATATGAAATTGTTATCAAGCCTGTTATTCTGTTAAGATCCCATTACGTGCCTCGTACTGTTAGGCGCAGAGCTCGCTTCGTGCCTGGCAACGGTCCGCTACGTCTGAGAAACAAGAGTATCATTCTGGGCAAGTCTCATTATACCGGAATCGTTACGCAATCAGAAGAATGCTATAATGAATTTTGCCAGTTGTTGGATGAGGAATTCAAGAGGATGAAGAAAAAGCATCGATCGTGCAGAATCAATCTGTTTATCAGGGATTGGGGTGTTGACGAAATCCCCCTCAATTATCTGCTTATTTTTCAATAATTAATATTCAATATCATGCGTAAGATAAAGGAAATCATCATTCATTGCAGTGCGACCAAGGAAGGTAGTAACTTCACCGTAGCGGATATTGACCGCTGGCACCGGGAGCGCGGACTGCGCTGCATAGGTTATCATTTCGTGATTTATCGTGACGGCAGCATTCATGTAGGTCGTGCGATAGAGGAGGTCGGCGCCCATTGCAAGGGCCATAATTCCATCAGTATAGGCATTTGCTACATCGGCGGCTTATCAAAGAAAGGTAAGCCGAAGGATACAAGAACCCGAGACCAGAAAGCGGCAATGCGTTCGCTCATCGAGCAGCTGAAGGAGGAATATCCATTAGCCACGATTCATGGTCATAATGAATTTGCCAACAAAGCCTGTCCCTGCTTTAATGTAAAGAAGGAGTGGGGGAAGGAGTAAACAAAAAAAAAATAGCGGATCTGTCACAGACCCGCTATTTCCTATCATTTAAAATTTTTAAACAATGTTTATTGTTAATTTTCTTGCCTTATACAATGCCCTGAGCCATCATAGCCTTAGCTACCTTCAGGAAGCCGGCTACGTTTGCACCCTTTACGTAATTTACGTAACCGTCTGGCTCAGTACCATATTTCACGCAGTTAGCGTGAATATCGTTCATGATGTCGTGGAGCTTAGCATCAACCTCCTCACGAGACCACTTCAGACGCTCTGAGTTCTGGCTCATCTCAAGACCTGATACAGCAACACCACCTGCGTTGGCTGCCTTACCTGGAGAGTAGAGAATCTTAGCATCCTGGAATACCTTGATAGCCTCTGGAGTAGTAGGCATGTTGGCACCCTCGCTTACTGCGATTACACCGTTGGCGATGAGAGCCTTGGCTGCCTCTTCGTTGATTTCGTTCTGAGTAGCTGATGGGAGAGCGATGTCTGCCTTCTCAAACCAAGGCTTAGCACCCGCAACATATTTTACACCATACTTCTCTGCATACTCCTTGATACGGCCACGCTCTACGTTCTTGAGCTCCATGATGTAATCGAGCTTCTCGCGGTCGATTCCGTCTGGGTCGTAGATGTAACCGTCTGAATCTGAACATGTAACTGGCTTAGCACCCAACTGGAGCAACTTCTCCATAGTGTACTGGGCTACATTACCTGAACCTGAAACCAAAACTGTCTTGCCCTTGATGTCAATACCCTTGGTAGCGAGCATGTTGCAGAGGAAGTATACGTTACCGTAACCTGTAGCCTCAGGACGGATCAATGAACCGCCGAACTCCTGACCCTTACCGGTCAAGACGCCCTGGAACTGGTGTGTCAATTTCTTGTACATTCCGAAGAGGTAACCTACCTCACGGCCACCTACACCGATGTCACCAGCTGGAACATCCTCGTCTGGACCCATGTGACGGTAAAGTTCTGTCATGAAAGCCTGGCAGAAACGCATTACCTCGTTGTTGCTCTTGCCACGTGGAGAGAAGTCGGAACCACCCTTAGCACCACCCATTGGGAGAGTAGTAAGAGAGTTCTTGAATGTCTGCTCGAAAGCCAAGAACTTCAAAATACCCAAGTTTACTGACTTGTGGTAGCGAAGACCTCCCTTGTAAGGGCCAATCGCGTTGTTGTGCTGTACGCGGTAACCCATGTTAGTCTGTACGTTGCCCTTATCATCTACCCAAGATACGCGGAACTGGATGATGCGGTCTGGAATGCAGAGACGCTCGATGAGGTTTGCCTTCTCAAACTCTGGGTGCTTGTTGTATTCTTCCTCGATAGTACCGAGAACCTGACTAACTGCCTGAATGTACTCAGGCTCGTTTGGGAATCTTCTTTGGAGATTCGCGATTACTTCAGATGCTTTCATAATCTTTAATCTTTTATTGTGTTTAAATTCTTATTTTTTATTTCTGCTTGCAAAGATACATGTTTTTCTTGAAAACACCAACAAAAAGAAAGAAAAAATGCAGAAAAAGTAGAAAAAAGTCATTTTTTAACATTTTTAGCCACGTTTTGTAGCGCTTTTGTGTACGCACACCTTATTATATAAGAGACGTTTTTCGGGGGTTAAGCCTTTATTTCTGTTTTGGGAATTTTGCATTCTGACGACTTCTGTTTATCTATCCTGCGCCATAGGGCATAAATGAGCAGGATGATAGCGTAGAGACCGATTACCTGAGGCAGACCGATTCTTACGTTTTCGATGCTTGCTCCAGGCAGCATGCTGATCAGTTTTATGGCTGTATTCAAAAACTGGGTGATGCTGGTCAGGGCGCCTGATGTAAGGCTGATGAGTGGGGCGACAACCGGTGCTATGGGCGCCCATAACGTGAGTGGGGAGAACAGGATTAAGGCTGCTCCAAGATATAGGATGAGGGTTGCTGCGGGAATGGCGATGTAATTGGTGAGAAGTGAATAGCACGATATTCTGCCGAAGGTGTAGACGATGACCGGAAGGGTTCCTATCTGGGCTGCCAGTGAAACGCAAAGGAGTCCCCATGCCCAACGGATGAAACGGCTGCGGATGGGGAGGAGGGAGTAAAGGGGTGTGAAGAACAGCAGAATGGAGGCTACGGCCAGGAACGAAAGCTGGAAACTCAACTCGAAAAGGTAGAGCGGACTGATGAAGAGCATAAATATATAAGCTGAGGCTAAGGTGTTGAGCGGCAGACCGGTACGATGGAAGGCTAAACTTAAGCTGTAGGCTGAAAGCATGATGGCTGCACGGACTGCACTTGCCGGCAATCCTATGAGAAAAACGTAGGTCCAGATGGAGATGAGGGACAGGATGATGGTGTAAACTGAGTACTTTCTGCCGCCTAGCAGAAAGATGAAAAGCTGGAAGATAATGCCTATATGAAGTCCGCTTACTGCCAAGATATGACTGGCTCCGGAAATGGAGTAACTGTTTCGGGTGTTCGAATCGAGTGCGCTCTTGTCGCCCAGCGCCATGGCTGCGATGACTGCATAGTCTTGCTGTTTTACGTGAAGGGAAACCAGTTTGCTTTCAATATTGCTTTTATAGCGTTCGGTATTGATTTTTGCCCGTGTGAGGTAAGACAGTTCCTGCCAGTTTTTCAGTTGTGTAGAGGTTTGGGAATCAGCTATTTGCTTACAGGTAAGAAAAGCCCCAAGGCTCAGAATGCATAAATGAATCATCACGCATTGGGAGAAGATGAGAAACTGGTGGCTCCTACTGAAGTAAGTTTTTTGGCTTAAGAACTCAGTAAGGAAAAAGATGATGCTGCCAAGGGCGCATGAAATGATGGAGATGATGAGCCAGAAGCGCATGTTGAAATCATCATAGCCCCATTTGGCTATGATGATTCCGATCGTCAGTGTGAGGCTGATGGTCATGAGCGGGGTGAGGGGTAGCTCTTTCATCATTCCTCTTTCTTTTTTAAAAAGATGGTTGTTTACCTATTTCTTGAATCCGAAGATGCGCTTGATGAATGTCTTCACAGCGTTTTCTTTCTTCTGTGGATTTACGATAGGGGTGTGCTTGCGTGCCGCCGGCTTGTCGCCCTTTTTCTGGGCTACGCCTCTGCCACGGCCGTTGCTGCCTGGGCGAACATTGTTCTCGGTGCCTGGGCGCTGCTGGTTGCTGTTATTGCTGTTATTGCGGCGCTTCTGGCTGTTGCTGTTCTTTGGCTGCTCGCCTGGCTGGGCTGGCTTTCTGTTCTGCTGCTTTGCGTTCTGCTGCCTGTTACCCTGCTGTGGCTGCTGCTTTGCGTTCTGCTGCCTGTTGCCCTGCTGAGGCTGCTGCTTTGCATTCTGCTGCTTGTTGCCCTGCTGAGGCTGCTGCTCGTTGTTGCGTGGCGCTTTTTCCTGACGCTCGTTTGGCTTGTTTGGCTTACGCTTGTGAGAAGTCTGGTCGCGGTCTTTCTGTCGGCGGTTCTTGGCGCTGTTCTTTCCGGCCTCGCCGTTTCCGCCATTACCGCGTCTGTTGTTTCTTCCGTTTGCGCCTTTCTTCTTCGGCTTGTTGAGCTTGATGTATTCAGGACCTTCGCCGCATCCTTCAGGGAGAGGCATCTTGTCTACCACCTTCTCCAGGAACTTCTCTATCTGCTGGAACCAGTACTGGTCTTCTTCGCTCACGAAGGTGATGGCTCTACCATCGCGGTTGGCACGGGCTGTACGGCCGATGCGGTGAACGTAATCTTCTGTATCGTGAGGAACATCGTAATTGATGACCATCTCAATATCATCGATGTCGATTCCGCGCGCCACAATGTCGGTAGCTACGAGAACATCATACTGTCCGCTCTTGAACTTGAACATCACATCATCGCGTTCAGCCTGTTCCAGGTCGCTGTGCATGGCTCCGCAGTTTACTCCAATCTGCTGGAGTGAAGCTGCGAGTTGCTTCACCTTGAATTTGCTGCCGCTGAAGACGATGACGCGTTTCAGGTCGCCCGCCTTGAAGATGTCCTTGATGATGGTCATCTTCTGGGTTTCGTAGCATACGTATGCTTCCTGCTTGATTTTCTCGGCTGGCTTGCTGACGGCAAGTTTGATTTCTACCGGATTCTTGAGCAGGGTCTTAGCCAGTTCTTCTATCTTCTCAGGCATGGTTGCCGAGAACATGATGGTCTGGCAGGTCTTTGGCAGTTTTGCCGCGATGGTCTTGATGTCGTCAGAGAAACCCATGTCAAGCATGCGGTCGGCCTCGTCGAGGATGAAGAAGCTTACCTTGCTGAGGTCTACATTGCCCAGAGAGATATGGGAGATGAGACGGCCCGGGGTGGCGATGACTACATCGGCGCCCATGCGGAGGCTGCGCAACTCCTGATCGTAACGGTTGCCGTCGTTGCCGCCGTATACGGCTACGCTGCTCACGCCCTGCAGGTAATAGCCGAAGCCTTGCATCGCCTGGTCTATCTGCTGGGCGAGTTCGCGGGTTGGTGACATGATGACGCAGTTGATGGCGTCTTTCGGATAACCGCCGTCATCGAGCTTGCTCAATACTGGCAGCAGATAGGCTGCGGTTTTGCCGGTTCCGGTCTGGGCTACGCCCAATACATCGTGACCTTCTAATATCTCTGGAATGCACTTTTCCTGTACTGGAGTGCATGTGTCGAAGCGCATGTCGTATAATGCGTCGAGCACGTTGTCGTTTAAATCTAATTCGTCGAAATACATTTTTTTTAAATGTTGAATGTTGAATGTTGAATGTTGACTTTTTCCCTCAAAATCCAATTTTTTAATGTTGACTTTTTCCCTCAAAATCCAATTACCGGGTTATGATAACCGGTTCTGATTTTACCTCGGTGCCTTGCGGTAGCAGAAGTAGGCTACGATGGCGAAGAGGAAGTTTGGAAGCCACGCTGCCAGGACAGGCGGGAAATTGGCCTGGATGGCGAAGGTGGCAGAAACCGTCTGCAGCATGATGTAGCCGAAACTCAGCGCAAGTCCTACGCCCAATGCTGCTCCCATGCCGCCCTTGCGCTTGCGGGCTGAGAGGGAGACGCCGATGATGGTGAGGATGAACGAGGCGAAGGAAGAGGCGATGCGCTTGTGGTATTCTACCTTGTACTGCACTACGTTGCCCGAACCGCGGTTGATCTGCTTGGAGATGTAATCGCGGAGCTCAGGACTGGTGAAGGTTTCCTGCTGACCCTTGGAATAGACCAGGTCGGTAGGTTCCATCGCAATGATGGTGTCCTTCTGGGCTCCGCTCGTAATATGCTCCTTCATGCCCTGGAGCTTGCGGATTTTCCAGTTGCTCAGTTTCCAGTGATACTTGCTGTCGGAAATGGTGTCGTACTGGATGTCCATCGCTGTAAGGTGGCTTACGAGTTTCTTGTCCTGGAACTTGTCGAGACAGAATCCGTATCCGCGTTTCATGCTGTTGTCGTAATGCTGCATATAGGCAATCACTCCCTTGTCTACCTGCAGCTGTACATTCTCGGCACTGGTATTCTTCTTCTTGTTCTTGTACATCGTCTCGAAGTTCTGCCTGATGACGGTTCCGTGGGGAATGACGTAGGCTGAGAGCCCGAAGGAGAGGGCTGAGAGCAGCACGCAGGTAATCATGTATGGGCGAAGGAGACGCTTGAAGGATACTCCCGACGCCAGGATGGCGATGATTTCGGAATTGCTCGCCAGCTTGGTGGTGAAGAGAATGACCGCCACGAACACGAACAGCGCACTGAAGAGGTTGGCAAAATAGGGCACGAAGTTGGCGTAGTAATCGAAGATGATTGCGCGCGCCGGTGCATGGTGCTCTGTGAATTTTGACAGGTTCTCGTTGAAGTCGAAGACGATGGCGATGGAGATGATCAGGGCGATGGAGAAGAAATAGTAGCCCAGAAACTTCTTGATAATGTACCAGTCGAGCTTCTTGATGTACCTGAACGGGTTGAGAAACCTGAAGATGCGCAGGAACCGGAGCTTGTGAGCCAACCAGCGTACAGCCCTGATGAGCCACCCGAACTTGCGGGAAGCCCATCGGCCGGTGCGGTAGAGCCGGCGGTGTTTTCTTATTTTCTTAAAATCTTTCATGATGCTTGCTTACTTAAATTCTTCGGCCAAGCTGGTCGATGATGGAATTCTTCCATGCCACGAAATCGCCCTGCTCGATATGATGGCGGGCATCGGTCACGAGGCGCAGATAGAAAGAGAGGTTATGGATGCTGGCTATCTGCATCGCCAGCAGCTCCTGGGCCTTGAAGAGGTGGTGGAGGTAGGCCTTCGTGGTTACGAGGTCGATGTCGCAGCCGTCTGGATCTACCGGACTGAAGTCTTTCTCCCACTTCTTGTTGCGCATGTTCATCGTGCCCTGATAGGTGAAGAGCATGGCGTTGCGGCCGTTGCGGGTCGGCATTACGCAGTCGAACATGTCTACGCCGCGCTCGATGGCTTCGAGGATGTTCTGCGGGGTTCCTACGCCCATCAGATATCTCGGCTTGTCTTTCGGCAGGATTTCGTTCACTACTTCTATCATCTCATACATCACCTCGGTAGGTTCTCCTACGGCAAGTCCGCCGATGGCATTTCCGTCGGCTCCCTTATCGGCAATGTATTTGGCTGCTTCGCGGCGCAGGTCCGGGAAGGTGCAGCCCTGAACGATAGGGAAGAGACTCTGCTGATAGCCGTAGAGGGGCTCGGTCTCGTTGAACCGCTTGATGCAGCGGTCTAGCCAGCGCTGGGTGAGCATGAGGCTGTTCTTGGCGTACTGGTAATCGCTCTTTCCCGGTGGACATTCATCGAAGGCCATCATGATGTCGGCTCCGATGACGCGCTCGGTGTCCATCACGTTCTCCGGTGTGAAGAAGTGCTTGCTGCCGTCGATGTGGGAGCGGAACTCGCAGCCTTCTTCCTTGAGCTTGCGGATGCCGGTGAGCGAGAAGACCTGGAAGCCGCCGCTGTCGGTGAGGATAGGACGGTCCCAGCCGTTGAACTTGTGCAGTCCGCCTGCTGCCCTGATGACGTCAAGACCTGGGCGCAGGTAGAGGTGATAGGTGTTTCCGAGGATAATCTGTGCCATGACCTGCTTCTTGAGTTCCTCGAAGTGAACGCCCTTCACGCTTCCTACGGTTCCTACGGGCATGAAGATTGGGGTCTTGATCTGTCCGTGGTCGGTGGTGATGATGCCTGTACGCGCATCGCTTGCTTTATCTGTTACTTGTAATTCAAATTTCATTTCTTTTCTTTTTTATCATTTTCCTCAATGCTGAAGTCTGTCGGGGTTTTCACCTTCTCGTCGGTCAGCGCGAACTGCCAGACGTCAGCCACATTCTCTACATAGTGGAAGTCTACGCCCTTGAGATATTTCTCTGGTATTTCCTCTACGTTCTTCTGGTTCTCCCTGCACATCACGATGTGCTTGATTCCTGCCCGCTTGGCTGCCAGAATCTTCTCCTTGATTCCGCCTACCGGGAGCACTTTTCCGCGGAGGGTAATCTCGCCGGTCATGGCTGTGTTGGCACGCACCTTGCGCTGGGTGATGGCTGAGGCGATGCTGGTGGCGATGGTGATTCCGGCAGAAGGACCGTCTTTCGGAGTGGCTCCCTCAGGCACGTGGATGTGGATGTTCCACTGCTCGAAGATGCGGTAGTCTACCTGCAGCAGGTCGATGTGCGACTTGACGTATTCCAGCGCGATAATGGCTGATTCCTTCATCACGTCGCCCAGATTTCCGGTCAGGGTGAGCTTGCCTGCCTTGCCCTTGCTGAGCGAGGTTTCGATGTAGAGGATTTCGCCGCCCACTGAGGTCCAGGCAAGTCCGGTTACCACTCCTGCATAGTCGTTGCCCTGATAGATGTCGCGGTTGAACGGCGGATTGCCCAGCAGGTCTTTTACTTCGGCAGGGGTGATGGTGTAGTTCTTCAGCTCCTGGTTGCAGGCAAGTTTGTAAGCCATCTTGCGCAGACTCTTGTCAATCTGTTTCTTCAGCTGTCTTACGCCGCTCTCCCGGGTGTAGTGCTCGATGATGAACTCGAGGGCATTCTTGTTGAAACTTACCTTCGGCGAAACCTTGTCGAGTCCGGTGCTTTCCAGCTCTTCCGGTACGAGATGGCGCTTGGCAATCTCTGTCTTCTCTTCGGTGATGTAGCCGCCTACTTCTATCAGCTCCATACGGTCGAGGAGCGGACGCGGAATGACGCTCAGGTCATTGGCTGTGGCGATGAAGAGCACCTTGGAGAGGTCGTAATCCATATCGAGATAATTGTCGTGGAAGGCATTGTTCTGTTCCGGGTCCAGCACTTCGAGCAGGGCTGATGCAGGATCGCCGTTGAAATTGCTCTGCGCCACCTTGTCAATCTCGTCGAGGATGAATACCGGATTGCTGCTGCCTGCCTTCAGCATGTTCTTGATGATGCGGCCCGGCATGGCTCCCACATAGGTGCGGCGGTGACCGCGGATTTCGGCTTCATCGTGCAGACCGCCCAGCGACATGCGTACATACTTGCGCTTCATGGCTGCTGCGATGCTCTTGCCCAGACTGGTCTTTCCTACGCCCGGAGGACCGTAGAGGCAGAGGATAGGACTCTTGCCGCCGCCGTTCAGTGCTCTTACGGCGAGGAATTCCAGAATGCGCTCCTTCACATTCTCCATGCCGTAGTGGTCGTGGTTCAGAATGCGCTTGGCACGGGTCAGACTGAGGTCGTCCTGGGTGTAGGAGTTCCAAGGCAAATCTACCATGGTCTGCAGGAATCCTATCTGTATCGAATAGTCTGGACTCTGTGGGTTCAGGGTGTCGAGCTTGGCAATTTCTTTCTTGAAGATTTTGGCAGTTTCCTCGCTCCAGTTCTTCTGTTTCGCCTTCTCCAGAATCTCCTTCTTCTCCGGACTGGCGTTGCCTTCTCCCAGTTCTTCCCTGATGTTCTTGATTTGCTGCTTGAGGAAGTATTCCTTCTGCTGTTCATCGAGGTCGTAGTGGGTTTTGTTCTCAATCTCAGTCTGGATGCGTAGCAGATGGCGCACCTTGTTCAGGGATCTGATGGCAATCATGATGCGCTCGCTGAGATTTTCCTCTTTCAGCATCTTGATTTTATCCTCGATGGAGAAAGGGAGGAGGGAGCACATGAAGTTGCACTGCATGTGAATGCTCGAGAGTTCGTTGATGGCCTGGATGGCCTCATCAGTATAGTTGGCGCTTGATTTGATATAGTCTGTCGCTTCGTAATGGAAGTTCTCGTAGAGCATTCTGAAGAGTTCATCGTTGTTCTCGTCAGGCCATTTCTCCGGAAGACTTTTTACGTCAATTACTGTGTAAGGCTCTTTTTGAACGAGATGTTTCATCTGACATCTGCCCAGACCCTGGATGATGATGCTCATCTGGTCTGTGCCAGGCATCTTGATAACCTTGATGAGTTTGGCGAAGACACCTACAGGGTAGAGGTCTTCTTCGTAGGGCAATTCTGTGTCTTTATTCTTCTGGCAGAATACACAGAATGTGGTGTCTGGCTTCTTTTCCAGCATCCGGACGAGATTCAGACTTTCCTTTCTGCCCACAACGATAGGGGTCATATTGGTAGGGAAAACTACAATATCTCGCATGCAGAGGGTAGGGTACAAACCTTCTTCCTGGTCTTCGATCAGGGTTTTCGGGTCGCCCTCGTAATCTGCAATCATTTGTATTCGGGTACTTGTTCTTCTATTATCCATTTTTTTGTTATGATTTCTATTTTCTGTGCAAAGGTACTCATTTTTTGTGAAATATCGTGGAAGATGATAGATTATTTAATAATAAAATTGCTTTTTCTATATATTAGTACCCGTTTTTATAGATGTAAGTAGCTGCTTTTGCAGGTGGAAGTGGCAATTTCTGCTGCTTGCGATAAAATAAATAGGCGGCGCATTCGTTTTCTTCTGTAAAGAGACAGAAGAATTTATGGGTAATTTTCGATTTAAACAGTTTGAGATAGAGCAAGACCGTTGTGCCATGAATGTGGGAACTGACGGTGTTTTGCTGGGTGCATGGGCGCAAGGTGGCAGGCGGATTCTGGACATTGGTTCCGGAACGGGACTGATTTCGCTCATGATGGCGCAGCGTTTTCCTGAAGCTGAGGTAGTGGGGATTGATATGGATGCTGATGCCTGCGGACAGGCGAGGGAGAATGTGATGGCAAGTCCGTTTCGCGACAGGGTGGAAATAGAATGCTGCAGGCTGCAGGATTTCGGGGGAACTTCGGAAGCTGCTGAGGCTTCTGGAACTGCTGAAGGTTTGAAGGCTGCCGGTGTTTTTGATGCGATTGTGAGCAATCCTCCGTTCTTTGTAGATAGCTTGAAAAATCCGGACAGTAAGAGGACGATGGCGAGACATACGGACAGTCTTCCGTTCCGCGATTTGTTTGCGGGTGTAAAACGGTTGCTTTCTGATGACGGTGTTTTCTCTGCAATTGTTCCTGTAGAAGTAGTGGAGCAGTTTGTTGCAGAGTCTTGTATATTAGGTTTTTATCTTATACAGAAGTGTGGTGTGAGAACGGTGGAGCGCAAGCAGCCAAAACGCTTTATGCTGAGTTTTGCCAAGCATCGTATTTCGCCTTATGAAGAGCATGTTGAAACGATGATGGATTCGCAGGGAAACCGCTCGGAATGGTATAGGAAAATAACGGAAGAATTCTACCTTTGAGGAATGTTGAATGTTGAGTGTTGAATGTTGAATGAACACTCCCTCTAAATTCAACACTCAACATTCAACACTCAACATTCCCTTAAAGGTTCAGCTTCTTCTGTACCAGTTTGCTGATAGCTTCTACTCTTTTGCTCTGGCGCTGGATGTCTTTATGAATATCATCGCGCACGGCATTGATGTCGTTGAAGAAATCGGCAAAGGCAGACTGAAACATGTTCGGCTTGCGGTCGTTCTTGTTCGCAAATGGGTTCACCAGCATCTTGATTCCCTTTTCTTCCAGGTGAACATCAATCTCTGCCCCCGTCATCACAGGGTCGCCATCATAATGGATTACGCCTGGCTGACTGCGGGTGATATGGAGCTTCTTGCAGCGGAACGACTTGATCTTCGAGTTCTTGTCCAACGTCTTGTTGAACATGTCGAAACTTACCTGAGGCGCCTCGATAACATCGAACGGTTCCATGATGACGACATCCATCAGACCGTCGCTCATGGATGCTTGAGGGGCAATATAGGCATTGTTGCCATACTGAGATGCGTTGGCACAGGAAATGAGGAACGCCTTATACTGCTTGGTGCCCGTCTCGTCCTCCAGCGTGTAAGTCTCAGGCTTATACTTCAATCCCTCGCGCAGGATATTTTCAGCATAAGTGATAGGACCACGCTTGCCGCTCTCGGCAAACTTCATGCTGACGAAAGCGTCAAAGCCCATGCCGCAGGTGCAGAAGAACGGGTGGTCGTTGATGACACCATAATCCAAATCTCTAATCTGGCATTGGTTGATGACCTCTATGCATTTCTTCAGGTTCATTGGGAGCAGCAGATGTCTTGCCAATCCGTTGCCCGAACCGCAAGGCAGAATGCCGAGGGCAGTATCGGAGTGAACCAGCGAGCGGGCTACCTCGTTGACGGTGCCGTCACCACCAACCGCCACAACCACATCTACATGGTTGTTCTTCGCTTCGGTAGCAATTTCCGAAGCGTGCCCAGCTCTTTCAGTCATTCTTATCTCGTACTCAAAAAGCTCTTTGTCCAAAACAGAATCTATCAGACTCGGAACTGCCGCCTTGCTGGCTGTTCCTGAAATCGGATTCATGATGAAAAGTATCTTTTTCTTCATTATATAGTCAAGAGTTTGTAAAATTTAGGCTGCAAAAGTAATAAAAATACCCAAAATAACAAGAAATATCGATTAAAAAAACTATAAAAGTAAACTTTCTTATAAAAAAAGCCGTTTATTGAGTTCTTTTTTGTATCTTTGCACCCTGAAAGTTAGAAAAGTATAAAAAAAGATAATAAAGTACACCTATTAATAATGGGACAATTACAAGAAAGATACAAGAATTATCGTGAACCTCAGAAGTATATGGCTGCCGGTGTGTATCCATATTTCCGCGAGATCACAAGTAAGCAGATGACAGAGGTAACCGACATCGATGGTCATAAGATTCTGATGTTCGGTTCTAATGCTTATCAGGGTTTGACTAACGACCAGCGTGTTATTGATGCAGCTAAGGCTGCGCTCGACAAGTATGGTTCTGGTTGTGCAGGAAGCCGTTTCCTCAATGGTACGCTCGATTTGCACGTGCAGCTCGAAAAGGAGCTTGCTGAGTTTATGGGCAAGGATGAAACTTTGTGTTTCTCTACAGGATTCTCTGTTAACCAGGGTGTCTTGGCTTGCGTAGTAGGTCGTAACGACTATATTATCTGCGATGACCGCGACCACGCAAGTATCGTAGATGGCCGCCGCCTCTCATTCGCTACCCAGCTCCACTACAAGCACAACGATATGGAAGATTTGGAGCGCGTGCTCTCTAAGCTCCCTCAGGAGGCTATCAAGCTTATCGTTGTTGACGGTGTGTTCTCTATGGAGGGTGACCTGGCTAACTTGCCTGAGATTGTAAAGCTCAAGCATAAGTACAACTGCTCTATCATGGTAGACGAGGCTCATGGTCTTGGCGTATTCGGCAAGCAGGGACGTGGTGTTTGCGACCACTTCGGTCTGACCGACGAGGTAGACCTCATCATGGGTACATTCTCTAAGAGTCTGGCTTCTATCGGCGGTTTCATCGCATCAGACAAGGATACAATCAACTTCCTCCGTCACAACTGCCGTACTTACATCTTTAGCGCCTCTAACACTCCAGCTGCTACAGCAGCAGCTCTCGAGGCTCTCCACATCATTCAGAATGAGCCAGAGCGTTTCGAGAATCTCTGGGATGTAACTAACTATGCCTTGAAGCGTTTCCGTGAGGAAGGTTTCGAGATTGGCGAGACTGAGAGTCCTATCATTCCTCTCTACGTACGCGATGCTGAGAAGACATTCGTTGTTACCAAGATGGCTTACGATGCAGGTGTGTTCATCAACCCTGTTATTCCTCCAGCTTGTGCTCCTCAGGATACATTGGTACGTTTCGCACTCATGGCTACTCATACAAGAGAGCAGGTTGAGCAGGCTGTCCAGATCTTGAAGAAGATTTTCGTAGAAGAGGGAATCATCAAGTAAAATCAGATTTGCCGGTCTTCTCGGTTTGACAGATTCGGGCAGTCGGTTTCTGATTTAAAAGTTTAGCAAGTATGGTTGCGGTTCTTTGCCGCTACTATATATAACAGAACTTTTGCATGTGGTTCAAGTACGGGCTGAAGGCCCAAAAGCTCCTAGCCCAGGGCATCGCCCTGGGTATAATGGCAATCAGCAAGGCGCCCTGTAAGGGCAAAAGCTTTATGTTTTGCCTGGAGTTTTAAAGCTTTTGCCCTTACAGGGCGATAGGCTAGCGCCCGTAATAACCCAGGGCGATGCCCTGGGCTAGGAGCTTCTGCCCTTTCAGGGCGTGTGGTGCAAAACTTGCGAAAGTTCTATATATATAATAAGGTATAAGGGCAATTCCGGATAGGGGTTGCCCTTATTTTTTGCCTGTTTCCCAGCCATTTTGCATTTAAATGCATATTTTTTTGAAAAAAGTTAGGGAAAAATTTGGTGGAATCGAAAAAATGTAGTACCTTTGCACTCGCAATTCAGAAATGATGCTTAAAGCAATGCTTAAAAGGTGTCGTAGAGATGAGTAAGCGGGGTGTAGCGCAGTCCGGTAGCGCGCCTGTTTTGGGAACAGGTGGTCGCAGGTTCGAATCCTGTCGCCCCGACTCAATTTACTCTCAGTCAAACCTTTAGCAAAGCATAAGCGGGGTGTAGCGCAGCCCGGTAGCGCTCCTGTTTTGGGAACAGGTGGTCGCAGGTTCGAATCCTGTCGCCCCGACAACAAGAAAGCTAAGAAGAGACAAATCTTCTTAGCTTTTTTGCTATATAAAACTCCCGCCCTGGATGGGCTGGAGGGGGATAACGCAACAGAGTAATTATTATATACGTTTTAATTTTATAGAATCATGATTATTACGATAGCGCGCCAGTGTGGATGTGGCGCTATTCGCGTGGGCAAGCTGCTCGCCGAAAAGTATGGTATTCCTTTTTATACCCGTAAGAATTTGATGGAAATGGCTGAACAGAGAGGAGTGCTCGACGAGATGGAGGCTTTCTTCGATGAGCGGCCGGTAGATGAACTGCTCTTCTCGATGTCGTCGCTTGGCGAAACGCAGAGGGCGCTGACAGAAAAACCGCTCCATACACTTGCCGATATGATAGGCGATGAAGACTGTATCATCATCGGCCGTTGCGGAAACTATATCTTCCGCGAGCGCAAAGACCTGATTTCTGTTTTCCTGAGCGGCAATCTTGAGGCTCGTATCAAGGATATTCAGGAAGAACAGGGACTTTCGTATGATGAGGCTGAGGAGTTTGTAGAGCACACCGAGGATTGCAGAGTGGCTTATCATAAGTATTATACAGGTCTTACCTGGGGAAATGCCGATGATTACGACATCTGCCTGGATACGGTGCGCCTGGGCGTAGAAGAGACGGCAAGCCTCATTGAGCAGTATGTTAGCTTGATATAAATTTAAAGTAGATCAACATGAAGTTTTTAATTCAATTTTTGATAATCATAGCGTTCTCCTTTGCAGGGGAATTGCTCCATTTTTTGCTGCCATTGCCTATTCCGGCAAGCATCTATGGCATCATCCTGCTCTTCCTTGCGCTGGAAACAAAACTGATCAAGGTGAAGCATATCCGCGAAACCAGCAGTTTCCTCATTGCCATCATGCCCGTGATGTTTATTCCGGCTGCCGTAGGACTGATTGATTCTTATCAGGATATTGGTAATGCATGGTTCCAGTATATCGTAGTTACGGTGGTCAGCACCTTCGTCGTGATGGGTGCTTCGGGCTGGATTACGCAGTTGGTAATCAGAAAAGGAAAGGAGGCGAAGAAATGAACCAGTTGTTCCAGGATTCTGTCTTCTTCGGCGTTCTCATCAGTCTGGCAGCCTACGGCATAGGCATGCTGCTGAAGCTGAAGACGGGATGGTCGCTGATGAACCCGCTGCTCATCTCCATCATCCTCGTTATCATCACGCTCCTGCTCACGGGCGTAGATTACAAGACCTATTCGGCGGGCGCCAACAGCATCAGCTATCTGCTCACACCAGCCACCATCTGTCTGGCTGTGCCGCTTTATCAGCAGGTTGAGCTTCTGAAGAAGAATTATCGGGCTGTGCTGATAGGCATCGTTTCGGGCGTGCTGGCGAGTCTCTGCTCCGTGCTCATTCTCGCCCTCATCTTCCATTTCGACCATGCGTCCTACGTTACCTTCCTGCCTAAGAGCATCACTACCGCCATCGGTATCGGCGTTTCTGAGGAGTTGGGCGGTCATGTTTCGGTTTCGGTGGTTGTCATCATCGTAACGGGTGTGCTGGGCAACATCTTTGCCGAGAAGTTCCTGAAGCTTCTCTCCATCAAAGAGCCTATTGCCAAAGGTATCGCCATCGGCTGTTCTGCCCATGCGCTGGGTACGGCAAAGGCGATGGAAATGGGTACCATAGAGGGAGCCATGAGCAGTCTGAGCATCGTGGTTTGCGGTGTGATGACGGTTGTAGGCTCATCCATCTTTGCTCTGTTTATGTAGAGGCAGATACAATAATATTTCCCTTTTTCCGTTTTTATAGATATGAAACGGAAAAAGGGATTTTTGTATATAATGGGTGTAGGGATGGCGATGAGCGCCCTGCTTGCCAGTTGTGCCGACGATGAGAGTTTCTCAACGTCGAGGGGCGATGTGCTCTCGTTTTCGGTAGATACGCTGAAGATGGACACCACCTTCTCGAATGTGCCTACGCCTACCCGAAGCTTCTGGGTTTACAACCGTACGGGCAAGGGGCTGCGCTGCCAGTCGGTGCGTCTGGAAAATGGTAACCAGAAGGGCTACCGGGTGAATGTTGACGGCTCTTATCTGGGCACCGAAGCGGGATTCCAGACGCAGAATGTGGAGATCAGGAAGGGTGACAGCATACGTGTGTTCGTAGAGCTGACTTCGGCGATGCAGAACAGCGAAGAGCCGCAGCTGGTGAGCGACAACCTGGTGTTTGCGCTGGAAAGTGGCGTGGAGCAGAAGGTGAATCTGAGGGCGTTTTCATGGGATGCGATGAAACTCAATTCGCTCGAGGTGAAGCAGGACCAGCTGCTGGAGAGCACGCTGCCGGTAGTGGTTTATGGCGGCATCAGGGTTGATTCGGCGGCTACGCTGACCATTGCTCCAGGCACCCAACTCTATTTCCACGAGAATGCGGGTTTGCAGGTGTTCGGGTCGCTGAAGATTGAGGGCGAAAAGGACAGGGAAGTGGTGATGCGGGGCGACCGGCTGGACCACATGTTCGATTATCTGCCTTATGACCGCACACCGGGACAATGGCAAGGAATCAGACTGATGTCTTCGGCTCATGACTGCAGAATTTCGTTTGCTGATATTCATAGTGCCTACGATGCTGTGATGATAGAAGCGGGCGATGCTACGAAGCAGAAACTGCTCATCGAGAATGCTACGATTCATAACAGTCAGGGCTACGGTGTGAGGATTGATTCTGCCAAGGTGCAGATTTATAACTCGCAGATAACCAACTGCTTGAAGCATCCGCTCTATGTTGAGGGTGGCGATGTTGAGGTAAACGGCTGCACCATAGCCCAGTTCTATCCGTTTGACGGGCGCCGCGAGTCTGCCATCGGTTTTGCCTCTCCGCTGCCTCGTTTCGAGGTAAGAAATTCGCTCGTAACGGGCTATCATGATGATGAGGTGGTCTGGGAGGCTCCGAAAGAGGAGGATGCCTTCAATTTCCTCTTCGATCATTGTGTGTTGCGCACGGAGAAGCTGGAGACGGAAGACAGTCTGAAGTTCACCCATGTGGTTTATGAGGACATCAAGGATACGACGGTGTTTGCCGAGAAGCATTTCCGCCTTTTCGACACCGATAATCTGAAGTATGATTTCCATCTGCGCAAGGAGTCGGCAGCAATAGGAAAGGCAGATGCCGAAACCCTGCCTGCAACCGACCGTGATGGTTTGCCGAGAAAGAAAGAGCAGCCTGCCGCAGGATGCTTTGAGTATAGGGAGGAATAATGATTATAAGGCGAAATAATGACAGAACTTTCGAATTTTTTCGCCACACGCCCTGAAAGGGCAGAAGCTCCTAGCCCAGGGCATCGCCCTGGGTGTAATAGCAATCAGCAAGTCGCCCTGTAAGGGCAAAAGCTTTATTAATTCCGGTATTTTAAAGCTTTTGCCCTTACAGGGCGACAAGTTTGTGTCCGTAATTACCCAGGGCGTTGCCCTGGGCTAGGAGCTTCTGCCCTTTCAGGGCGTGCTGCTTCTAGGAGTTTCTGCCCTTTCAGGGCGTGCTGCTTCTAGAACTTTGGTTCTTTACCTTTCTTATTCCTTCATGTTCGAATCTACGAAGCAGAAGGGGAGAAGGTCTTTGATGCTGTCGAAGCAGTAGGTTCCGTTCTCGCCATAGAGCAGGATGCGTACGGGGCGCTGGTAGCGGTCTTCCATCTCCAGTATCACCTGGCGGCAGGCTCCGCATGGCGAGATAGGCGACTTGAGGAAACCATTCCCGTTTCTCGCAGCGATGGCGAGCATCAGGATAGGCTGGTCGGGATAGTTGCTCTGGGCACCGAAGATGGCGCTGCGCTCGGCACAGAGTCCCGACGGGAAGGCGGCGTTCTCCTGGTTGGCTCCAATCACTATTCTGCCGTCGCCCAGAAGCAGGGCTGCTCCCACATAGAAGTGGCTGTAGTTAGCATACGCATTGCTGGTGGCAGCCTTCGCCCTGTTTACGAGCTCCTGCTCCTGCTGGCTCAACTCTGAGAGCTGAGCCACCATGTATCTGATGTTTAGGTTTTGCTCTTTCATAGATATAATGTTTTTATGATTTCTTTATTTCGTGTAGAAGTCGATGATGTCCTGCAGCGCCTTCTTGCATACCGGGCAGAATTCCGGCGTTTCGTTGATGCGCATACGGCAGTCCTGCACACCGCGGTAAACGCCCTTCAAGCTGTATCCGGCACCTTCGAAGACACCCACCTTGCTCACCGCCTCCTTCTCTTTCTTTGAGAGTGGAGTAGGAATCTTGGTCTTCTTGGCTATCATGTTCTCCCATTTTCCGTGGAAATCGGCAAGGGTAGTGATGTTCTTCTCCCAAGGCTCTACATCGTGAGGATACATCGGTATCTGCTCCTGCTCGTAGGCGTATTCATCGGCAAGTCCGGCAAAGGAATGGCCAAACTCATGCACCACTACCGGCTTGAACCATTTCTGGTGGCAGGTGGTGAGATTGTATGAATTGAGGATGCCGCCACCGCCATACTTATCCGAATTTACCAGCACGATGATGTGCTCGTAAGGGGTACCTGCCAGCCAGTTGTGCAGGTCTTTGAGATGCAGGGTGGTAAGGTAGCGGTCGCTGTAGAAGGTGTCGAAATGAGAGCTGAGGGCGGTTTCGTGCCAGATGCCCTGGGCTGGGATGCTAGGTCCGCTCTGCTTGGATGGCGATTTTACGGCTACGATGTTGAAGCGGTCTCTCATGCTCTTGAAGGGTTCGTGGGCGAAGATGGCCTCTGTAGCCTCCTGCGCATCTTTCAGGAAGACAGGCATCTCTGCATCGGTATAGCCTTCAGCCACGTATGCGATGTGGATGCATCGGGTGGTGTCGGCAGCCTGCTGCAGGGTGACGTATGGTGTAGGCTTGTTGCCTTTCTGATGAATCAGAATGTCCTTAGGTGCTACCTGGTGGGTGAGCGTGGTGGTTATCTCGCGGCGGTTGTTGCGCAGGTCGAGGGTGATGTCTACGGTATCTTTCGGCATCGGAACGAGGAATACGTTCTCGAAACTCTGCGTGTTCTTCTCTGCCTCTGGATAGGAGAGCCATTCCTGGAAGAGGGTGGAGAAGGAGTTGCGGTAGATGATTTTGCCCGAGCGGTGGTCGCGTACGGTTATCTGTCCGTTGCCCTCTACCGGAAGTTCGGCCAGTCGCTGCCGCTTGCCGTACCAGCGTGGCATCACGTTGAGTTCGTCTACGGCTATCATCTGCTGCTTCTGGTTGCCGGCAAAGGTATAGTCTACTCTCAGCGTCTTGTCTGTGAAATAGTCGTCAAAGTTTTGTGCCTTTATTGTGCCGGGCGCCATCAGCATCGCCATGGTGGCGAGGGATAATATTATTCTCTTCATTGTATTTTCATTTAAAATTACGCTAAAATCAGCCGAATAGCTAAAAATGAACTATTTATGAGTTTTTCACCTCAACAGAGGTAATGATTTAGCAACAGTTCTAAATTCTGCAATCTGCATACGTTTGCTGCCTAACAACTCTTTTCGGCTGCAAAAATACAAAAAAAATAATGAATCTAAGAATTTTATTAAACAAAAAATATCAAACAGAGTAATATGTTGCAAAAAGCACGGTCTTACTAGTAGTCTGTAAAGTCTAAAAGTTGAGTAAAACGTCGTTCGTCACATACTGATGATTGATGAAATATCACACGTGCCTTACTAAACTTTTAGACTTTACAATCTACTAGTTGTTTATTTTGCGAAATACGTATTTACAACATTTGTTGTTGTATTTTGCAATTTTAGCAACTTGTCGGTAAATTCTAAAACTTTAAACTTAACAGGGAAAGTTTTTGTACCCTTTCCTTCTGATGGAAAAATAACATAAAATGTTTCTACGTTTTCCTGCTGTATTAAGTATGGCTTCTCTATAGTATGAGTCTGTCCATTAAAGGAGAAACTAGTTGTGTATGTCGTATCTTTGAATATAAGATTCGAAGTATAAGACTTTCCTTTTGGCAATTGCAACTCCCATTTTTTACCTTTTAAGCTGTCGATTTTAAATGATTGTGCATGAACTAATTGCCCATTTAGGAACAATAGAGAAATAAAAAAATATTTAAAAATTAACTTCATATTTATTTAATTACTTTATACCTGTTAATACTATATTATAATCTTGTAAAAAATACCCAGCATTAACTGAGTACATACAAGCAAGCTCAGGGTCCATATAAATAGCAGCACCCGTATTGGAGTTATATCCTACACATAACACATTATGGGCAGAGCTTTCTATTTGGCTATTTACATCAGTCATGACGGGATGCTTGGCATCTATTGCAGACTTATAATTTGTAAATGTTTGAGTTTTAAAGAAATGTGTTACAAAAGGCTCGATATAATCCAAAGAAACACCATCAATCAAAGGATTTGAATTATATGTTTGTGTATAATATAGAATATACGCTCCCTCATTTACTGTTCCACCAAAAACTTTATTGTTTGCATACTCCATAATTGATGTTACGCAGGCATTAGGTATTTGCTTTGCCATTGTTGTTGGCAAACTACTTTTGACAAAGACATCACCTTTTTGTTTTGAATATTTTGTCGGGTTATAAATTATTTGAGTGGAAATCTGTTCTTTCGACACATTGTCTGGCTCGATTAAATCAGTCCCTTCACATGCGACCAAAAAAGTCACAGGAATAAAAAATAACAAATGTTTTATCTTCATATACATTTTCCTTTCCAAATGGTTTCGTCGTTCAATTCTTGCACTTGTAGCAACCATTTTTAAACCTACAAGATTCTATATTTTTTTGCAAATTTACAAAAAAAATATTTTAAGTGTTGAAAAATTAAAATTATTTATCCTTTTTAACAATCTATCTTTGTTTGTTTTTATACACAACTACTTCTCTTGTCTTGTAATTATTTGGATGCAAAGTATGTTTAATGGTTAAGTTTTTCGAAAGAAGAGCATTTTTTGTTTTGCGTATAATTTACGTTAAATTTTATAGGATTAAAGTACAATGATAACATTTTTACTCTATCTTTGCAAAATAAACATTTAATTTTCAATAGTTATGAAACATTTATATTTTTTTCTTATAGTGTCATTCTGTTCATCATTACTCAGTTGCACTAATGATGACAGCTTTCTCGCTCATGATTTTGAGACTCAGCAAAATCGTGCTTTGTCTATTTACACCGGAAACTACAACATCTATCAGATTGCTAAAAAGGTGTCATTACCATCGGCTTCCACAACCAAATTAAACTCAGTAATAACAAATTGCTGTAACGACTATCCTGTTATTAAGTGGCTACATAATTATGCAAAAGATAAAAAATACAATTTTTCAGATGTAAATATTACATCTAAAGGCATGAATGGGAATCCTGCTGCCTATGACCATAGTACAAAAATCCTGTCATTTTTAACAAGCAATGCTATAAATAACACAACTTATCCAGAAGAGTTCATACATATGAACCAAGATAATGTGTATTTTGGAGGAATTGGCACATATGAAAAAACTGCCATGCTAAATATAGAGTTCGAATCAAAATTCATTCAAGATGTTATTCATGCGCCTTATGGAACACAGTTAGTTGGTTCTGGCAATAAGTATTACAATTCATATATCAATTGGGTGTATTCATTTAATCCAACATCTTCATTTCCAAATTTTACCGCAGTAGAATCTGGTTATAACAATATTTCTTGGTGGCAATTTGCTCAGGACTTCAAGGAAAGTTCTCCTTCTCCTTACAAAGATTACGTTATGAGCAATGTGCTTGTAGCAAAACTTATAGATATTATAGGGAATAATTTTGGCAAAAATACAAAAAGTATCGCTTTGGCTAGTTCAAAAAACAGTACAATCTTACCCCAAAGTTTCAAATATAAAGGAAAAACATTTATAGTAAAAGAGAACATTATCAAAAATGCACAAAACAAAATCTCTTTTGCCAATATTGCTGTATCTAGTACTTTAAAAATCAACAAATGTATCCCTGTAGATTCTATAGTCAGACAAGTATTCTCAAAAGAACGTATAAAGTATCTAGCCGAAAGAAATGAAAAAATCATTTGCTTAACTGTATTTGATGGTCAAAGTGGAAAAATAGAAGAAGTCAGTTTTTCTCTGACTTTTGCACCTGATATTACAGAAAAGGAAATTTTTAATTTAGAGCAAATTATAAAAAATCAACTTTTTTCTTTTGAAGATACAAATACTCAAGAACATTATAGATTTGTACAAGCTATAGATTTTACATTGCTGAACAAATGATATAAACCTGTTGACGATTTCTTACTCACCAACAGGTTTAAATTTAAATCACGCATACGTAGGGACGATTGCTGGATAAAAAACATTCAAATATATCTGTATAGGCGTTTAGAGCTTACAAAAACTTCACATAGAATATCAAACTGGTTGATTTTCAACAGAAGTGTTACAAGTGATACCTAAGACTTTTAGTGGTTTTTATGAAATAGCTGCACTATTTATTGCAAGATACACTCATTCTCAATGTTTTAGGTAGTGTGTACTAAATACCCATGCAGACAAATATATTTTGCTGCGTTGGCTCTTCTTAAATTTTATTACATTTATGTATATAGGTTTTGGGAGACATTTACCGCTATACATAAAATGGAGTTCTGGAGACTATCAAATGGTTCTTATCATTAATTAGAGAAAGATTTTGTACTAAAATTTGAGAAGAACCTTGCGCGTTTGTTCCTTGCTCCTTGCCATAAGATACAAATCTGATTATAATCGAAAATGATGATTTCTTCTATCTTTTGAGATATTCCATTGCTCCTTGAACCATTCTATAATAGGCTGTCTATTGATATACAAAAACAGTTGGTTCGGCTTGGTAGAATCAGAAAACACCTTGATTTCCGCATTCTCCACATTGAACTTTCTTCTGTGCTTCTCGGAATAGAGTGAACCGCTAAAGTTGAGTGCCTTTCCAGCAAGGAGCACACTAATTTGTTCAGCCGTGAAGCCTATCCTCTTGCACAAACTTTCTATTTGCAAGTATGCCTCCAACATCGGGAACCAACGCTTGGCTTTGCGGATGATGTTGTTGAGCATCGTTACCTCCGTGGAGTGCTTGCTTTTCAAATCAACGACCTCTGCTTGGTGTTTCTGTTGCATCTCGCCGAGTTGTTGGGTGTGGCTGTCCTCCATTCGCTGCATTTTCCCATGGAGTTCGTCAATGTATTGCTCTCTGTCTGTCACAAGCTCGCACAACTTTTGGTTGTGCTGCTCCACCTCCTTCAATTTTCCACTACCTAAAAGAGAACAAATCTTCGACACAAAGGCAGTCTTGGCTTCCGTCTTAGCAGCCTGTAGTTTCTCCGTGTTGATTTCGCTCTTGGTCTGTTTGAGCAGTCGCTCTGCTTCCTCCACATCGGATTGCAGCAGTTTCATGCAGTTTTGAAGTCTCTCCGTCTCTCGCTTGATGTTACGGTAATACTGTGCCGTGGAGGTATGCCTCGCATCCGACCCACGGACACCTCGCTTCAAGCCATACTTGCCCATGGCTTCAGCATAGCTGTCGTGATAGCCAACCATCTTGTCACGGTTGAGCACATCATCGGCACACAACCTCACGACATTGGCTTTCTTGCGGTATGTCCGCTTGCCCTCTTCCGTTGTCTTGTTCTTCGCTTTTCTCCGTTCGCCTGTCACTATCGGAACGATGGAGGCGTGGAGGTGTGGCGTATGCTCGTCCATGTGGAGAACAACTGACACGACATTTTCCTTGCCGAATGTGTCCTGCAACCATTTCAAACTGTCGTTGCACCAATCGTCAAGCTGTCCTTTTTCTGCGATGTTCATCATGTCCTCATGTGTTCCCGAAAGAACTGTTCTTATCACCCTAACCTGGTCGTTGGTAATCTTTCGCTTGATGCCTGCAGTCTTGATGCGGTGGGATATGGCTTCGTCACGACCATACACACCACTCGGCATCTTGACCAGTTCACGGTTGAGATGCGTTCTCGTTGGGTCTGCGTTGTCGGGAATCACCTTGCGTTCTATGTGGTCTGATTCCCTTGCGTCAGAACTGCCCTTTGCCTTCTTGAAATCCAAACTGAAATGTCCCATAATAAACTTGTTTTAGAGTTGTACAAATCCGCTTGCCACATTGCGTCCTGCGCATGGCTTACGGGGTTTCAAAAGGGGATGCCCCTTTGCTCAATGGGCGTTTTTAGCGGTGGCGTGCCACTGCGTCAAGAAAACGCCCTATTGAGCTATGGCT
>OKSC01000504.1_pt1 | contig 44835 bp, 52 predicted proteins | sample 1601161 | NCBI WGS metagenome assembly OKSC01 (sample SAMEA3541552, study PRJEB24748) | human gut metagenome | biome: human gut; feature: human-associated habitat; material: faeces | place: China | collected 2012 | reverse complement strand
CACCATAGGAGTAGGTCATGGTATGGGAAGCATCGCGCTTGCAGTGCATCAGCATAGTGCCCGGCTCGGTGCAGGTAGCCTTTTTCAGGCATTCGGTGTGCTCGAAGTCCCAGTCGTGGCTGCCGATAGCGGGCATAGGAGCGAGAATTTTGCTGTCGCAGCCATCATTGGTGCAGTACATCCAACGCTCGCCCTCAGTCTCGCAAGAGGGCTCCTTGACGATTTCACCGAGACCCGTGTACTCGTGGACATGGACCTTGGCAATGCTCTCGGTCTTGGTTTTGTTGCAGACGGTGCAGGTATAGGTCTTGATGCCCGGCTCGGTGGCAGTAGGCTCCTTGGTGATAACGCCCTCGTCCCACTGATGCTCCTCATTGACGGGGATATTGCGGACATGCTGCTTATCGTTGCAGCGCTCACAGACCTTATCTACGCTGCCAGCGTCCTTGCAGGTGGCGGGAGTAGTGACTTCCTTGTACTCATGACCCAGCGCAGGGACAATGTTGTCCTTGAAGGACTTGGTAGCATCTTCCACGCACTCGTGCATGGTATAGCCGTCCTCAGTGCAGGTAGGAGCGACCACGGTCTCGTTGTAGGTGTAACCCAGAGCCGGAATGCTCTCGGTGTAGGTATCACCACAGTTGTGGCAGGTGAAGGTCTTGACACCGTTCTCGGTGTAGGTGGGCTTGGTGGTCACAACGCCATCATCGTAATCGTGACCGGTTGCGGGGATGACCTCGGTGTAGGTATGGCTCTTGTCGTTCTGGCAGGTGAAGGTCTTGACGCCATCCTCAGTGCAGGTAGCAGCCTTGGTGACAACGCCGTCATCGTAGTTATGACCCAGCGCGGCAATCTCCTCGGTCTTAGTCTCGGTGCAGCCATCGTTCAGGCACTTGTAGGTCTTCACGCCAGAAGCCTCACAGGTAGCGGGCGTGGTGACAGTACCATCGTCCCACTTGTGACCCACAGCCGGGATGACCTCAGTCTTGGTCGTGCCGTCACGAGAGCAGGTAAAGGTCTTCTCGCCATCCTCAGTGCAGGTAGCAGCCTTGGTGACGATACCCTCGCCCCAATCATGGTCCAGAGCGTCCACGAAATCGCGGTTCTCGGTCAGCGTGGCGTCCTGGTCGCAGATGTAGACGGTGTAGCCCTGCTCAGTGCAGGTGGGAGCAACCGTATCACCCTTGTGCCAAGTCTTCTCCACCATCGGGATGTCCTCGGTATAGGTATCACCGCAAGCAGAGCAGGTAAAGGTCTTGACGCCCTTCTCGTAGATGGTCGCTTCCTTGGTCACAACACCCTCATCATAGGTGTGCGGGGTCTTGTCGGTGAAATCACCCTTGTAAGTAAGACCCGGAACCTCATTGCACTCATAGATGGTATAGCCCTCGGAAGTGCAGGTGGGAGCAACGACCTGCAGGATGTGGTAGGTCTTGTCCAGAGAAGGAATCTCCTCGGTACGGGTCTCACCGCAATCCTTGCACTTGAAGGTCTTGATGCCGGTCTCGGTGTAGGTGGCAGCTTTCGTCACGGTGCCGTTATCCCAGCTATGACCCTTGGCGGCAACATAGTTGTCGTTGTAGTTCATGCCACCCCACTCGTTGCAGATATGCTCATCATAGCCCTGCGTGGTGCAGGTGGCGTCATGATGGCGCACGGTAAAGGTGTAGACGGGCTGAGACTTCTTCTCGGCAGGAGCGGCAGCGGGAGTCACTGCAGCAGGCTTCTGGGCAGGAGTCTTGGTGCCGGTGGTGGTTTTATGGGTGTTGTAGACGGGAGCCTTGGCGGGACCGTCCTTAGTAGAAACATTGTCGGGGTTCGCGTTCTGGCTGGCAGCGGGCTTCTCAGCCTTGTCGGAAGCAGCCCCAGACTCAGTGGTCTTGTTCTCGGTGCTGGCAGCATCGGAATCGGGCTTGCTCTCGGACGCCGCCGCGCTGGTATCTTCCTTCTCGGCAGTGTCGGGGGTTTCGGACTGTACGGTGCTTGCGGAATCGCTCTGGCTGGTCGCAGGAGCAGAAGAGACAGCATCCTGATTCTTCTTGCCCTTACACCCGGTAACAGAGATTGCGACTGTAGCAGCCATGGCAACTGCAAGCACATTCTTCATCATAGACTTTTTGCGCATGATTTTACTTCTCCTTTTTTACTGTGTGGGGTGAGTCCCCACATCAACGAAACGATGTGAAGAGCGGAGGACTTCTGATATTTCGTTTTCCCTGTCGCTCTATATGCATTATACCACATTTTTCCTTGAAAGTGTACTGAGTACAACCATGATTAACGTAATGTTCACAAATCGCAACAGAATCCGAGAGGCTCCTATCGGGGAAAAAACGATTCTGGTACGATGAAAAGAAGCGCAAATATGTAAAAAGCAGCCGGGTACAGAGTGTATCCGACTGCTGATGGCGGATAGGGTAGGATTCGAACCCACGGACGCGGATGCATCTCTGGTTTTCAAGACCAGTTCCATAAACCACTCGGACACCTATCCAAGAATCAGAGAGTGTTAGCCGCAGAAATCTGCGTTGCCCGCCATCTACCGCGTGGAGGTCGCTCTCAAAAGATGGCTGACGAGACGAATTTGTCTCGCCCATGCCGCAGCCGTTTTCGCCACTCGGCATGATGTTTTCGGCTTGACGTAACCCTGTGTAAATGACCCTCAGGTAGGGGCGGTGCGGGCAGGATTATCGTCTTCGTGGTGTAGTTAAGGAGTACCGCACCAAATAAATGACCGTACTGCGCTTGTGTAACAGTACAATGCACGCCCAGAGACGATTTCCAAGATGGAGATGTGTCTGGTGGTGGAAGCAAAGGGATTCGAACCCTCGACCCCCTGCTTGCAAAGCAGGTGCTCTCCCAGCTGAGCTATGCCCCCATGATGGCGGGAATGACCCGCCAGTAATTACGCGAAATGAAGTTCGCCGTACTGTTTGACCTCGCGCTCCAGATGCAGCGGAATGGTCTTGGCGCTCTTCTGCGTGATATCCTCACGCGTCAGAAGGCGCTCATCGACGCCAGCTGCTTGCAGAACTTCGTACAGGTTCGAGGGACCGGTGCCATCGTAACCCGCAGTTAAGCCATTGACCTGCAAAGCGAAGCCGTGCAGATGTGGTGCCAGACCTGGTACAAAATCGAGTTCAACAACGACTTCGTTACTATTCTCGTTCATGCGCTTGACCGAGAGAGCACGGATGTTCTGACTTCCGAAGGTCTCAATCAGCTTCTTAGCCGCCGCTGCGGTTTCAATCGTTGATGTGCCTTCGACGTTGATAATTGCCTGTTCCATCGGAATCATCTCCTTCCTACTTAGAGTTGTCATGCACTGTGGCAGATAGCGCTCTGTCATACGGGGCTTTACGTTGCCTATTCGTGTTCGGTTCCGGCTACGACGACTTCCGTAAGGACTTAGCCAACCGTCAGCAAGTGCATGCCCCCGCTGACAGCTTCTTGGGTGGATTCTCAAAGAGCGCGTCACCCAATCGGACCGTGGAGCTTGGTGGCAGACTCGAACTGCCTACCTATGGTTTACGATACCATCGCTCTACCAACTGAACTAACCAAGCACGGTAGGGTGTTTTATGCTGGTTATCACCCCTCAGCGAGGAAGCCAACCTCGCGTCCAGCACCATCCGGTAGCAACCCCGGAGGATTCTGCGCTGTATCCTCTCCGATGTTTTTCAGCACCATTCGCGACTGATGCCGAGACTTTCGGATACCTTCAGGTGCAGCACCTGTTTGCCTATTCTTTTAGAGGCTGTCCATTGGCATTCGGACAGCGGACCACAAGTGGACCATGCTCGCCAATTTTAATGTCGTGGCGTACGGTGACGGCGACGATGGAGCGGGCAGCGGGATTCGAACCCGCGTGACCAGCTTGGAAGGCTGGTGTATTAACCCCTATACGATACCTGCATGAGAAAAAGCGGGTGAACCCTCTCTTAGCCCCACCATGATGTCCGTTTAGTAGGTCGTCATCCCCGAAACATCATCTTTGTGTCTCTTAGCGATTCCGCGAATCTCTGCGTGGACGATACGAAAGAATCCGGAAAAGCATTTGGACACTGGTCAACTTCAATTCAAGCCCTGCCGTTACTTCCCTGTCAATTCGGGTCAACGGAATTCTATGGGCTGTGTAAGACTGCGGCAAACTTACCAGATGCCGCGCAGCAGTCTCGCCTTTTTCGGCTATGTCGCGTCTGGCTGCGCCCCGGCTTAACGGGGATGCTCGTACGATGCATGCTTAGCGGGACGAGATTTGTTGTTTCTGCGCCGAAGCACAAGAGGAAGCACTCGCCCACACAGCTTCCTGACCGTTTAGGATACCGCTTGCACAGGGAATGCAATGCGGTTCCTGAAAGGACATTCGTCAGCGGCAATTATGGTCGCTGTCCACCACCCGCCGCGTGGAGGCTGTCCCATCGGGTGGCTGAGTGCGCCGAGGTATGGACGCACTCAGATAGGCGCTACCTATTATGGTGTTTTAAGGCGGGAGCTGCCCGCCATCAGGCAAATCAGTACATCGGTGTGACCCTTTCCTTGATTTTGACATTCGGACGCGGTAATTACTGCATCGGAGTGCCCTCCCTGTTTTATTTGACCTGCTAGAATCGCTTCCAACAGGTCATGGCTCTGGCAGGTGGAGTTGAACCACCTTTTCCCGTGCGCTGCGGGCGAATTAACCATGGTGCATTGCAACCTTCGTATTCGATACCAGAATAATTCGGTCATTTTATGTCCGACCGATTGACATGAATAGCCGGTTTAACGTCATGGCATGGACGATGGGTGCGGAGACAGGACTTGAACCTGCAACCGCCAGCGTATGGGGCTGGTAAGCTACCTTTGCTATACTCCGCGTGGCGGGTCGTACTGGGTTCGAACCAGCGACGCTCGGATTAACAGTCCGATGCTCTACCGACTGAGCTAACGACCCAAGAGAAAAGACATTCGCCACGGGGAGCTCAATACCCGTGTTACCGTCGCTCGCCGCGAGGAGGCTGTCTTTATGAGCGACAACTCTTATGGGATACCAGATACGATGCTTGCCGCTGCTCTACAACCAGCCGCAAGCGGATGTGTATGTAAGTGTGTGTAAAACTATGATGTTGTTTCGGAGCGTATCTGGTATCTTTTAAGAGTTTTATGTTATCTGCGAAGATGTTCGCCAAGCTAAGGGAGGTTAAGCTTGTTGCCCGATGCCGACCGCGTGGAGGTCATCTTCTCGGCATCAGCTTCTGACAGGATTCGAACCTGTGACCCGCTGCTTACAAAACAGCTGCTCTGTCAACTGAGCTACAGAAGCATATTCAGGAGAAGTAACTCTCCCGAAAAATAGGTAAATTACCCTACTACCAATTATCTGCAATTAGCATATTTTGTCAACACAAAAGTGCCACATACAGTGTCCAGAACGGAAAATGTTGTGCATAAGCACAACATATGGTGCTTTCCGTTTCTGTACTTGCATTATACCATATTTTGGCGTGAAAGTGTATCAAATACAAGTATGATTTACAAAATGTTCAAACACTTTTCCGGACTCGATGCGTTCCGGAAATCGCAGACTCTTGTTGCCGACGCGGTGCATCCGGTGGTCGATGACATCAGAACGGCGCATCTGTTCCGCGTTTACGCAAAAGCCTGTACCGTAGTATTGCATGTAGTTACTTCGCTGCTCTTTGTTTTCCGCAGCCCTTCCGAAAGGTCTCCGTTCATCGTGGACGAACACCGTATCCGAGCATAGAGCGAAATCGAGGTAGTGCATTGCCGCCATGCGTTCAAAGACATATATCTGCCTGGTCTCGATGAAATAATAAAAGATATAGTCGGCTTCCTTGTACAGCCATCCCTTTGAGTGCTTGGCTATCGCTTTCTGGTATTTTCCAAACCGCAGCAGCTTGTCATCTTCTCCGATGGCGAAACTATTTACCGCTGTTTCGAGGAATACATTCCCTGTTTTGTAGGTGTCAGCCTTGGCTTCAACCGTGAATGAAGAACCGTCTTTTCTGTATACAATGAAATCGATGTCGTCTTCTTGATATTTTTTGTCATCCCGTACATCCGAAAATCCCGCAATCTTGTCTTTGTGTTTTTCACAGTAGTAGTCAAGATAGTGCATGGTGACAGATTCGCCAATCAGACCTACCTTCATCTGACCCGTCATGTTATACGGAGTCTTGTTTTTCTGTCTGTACAAAGGTATTACCTCACGATGTTTCCGCAAAACGGGCACTTTGCGCCTTTCAGGCAAATGTCAGCAATCGAAGGCGTCCAGTCTTTGTCTTTGCCGTACCCGCATGCGGGGCATACGAGCGGGATATTTTTGCAGCTGCCGGTCGTATACATGTCGGGACCGAATTCGTTTTCAGGATGCCACAAAGCGGCGATTTGAGGGCATGCAACTGATACTAAAGTTTTCCTTGCTGTCTTGGCGTAGTGGGCTCTCATGACCTTTCTCAGTGAGTTTCTGGCGCATTCGGGACATCCGGTATGTACTTCCCCGGACCCACAGGCAAAAGCAATCATCGGATGCCATTCCCCGCTTGCGCCGTACCCGCACTCTCTGCAGACAAGGTATACATGCTTTGCGCTTCCGGAAGTCACTCGCGTGGGCGGGAACTCATTAAGTGTCGGATGCCACTGTGCAGCGATTTCGGGATGTACGGTAGCTACATCATTGACGCCTTCGACAAGGACTTTTCCGGAACACGCCGGGCATCCGCCGCCTGTTCGACAGGCACCGGCGATAGAGGGACGCCATTCTCCGTTCTTTCCGTATCCGCATTTCGGGCAGATAAGAGCGATTCTGCGATTGCTGCCACAGGTGACTTCCTCCGGCGATACAGAATTGGCTGTCGGATGCCACATAGCAGCAACGCGGGGACATTCCTGTGCTACCGTGCCACGATGCCTGCGATACCGCCACTCGAAATCTTTCACGGTACAACCACCCCCGCCCGTTTATGGATGTTTTCGGACTTTGCGATATTTACAGCTGTGCTGTAGGATATACCATATATATCCGCAAGGTCACGCAGATTTTTGCCGGTATTCATTCGTGCAAATTCCGCAAATTCCCGATTTCTGGCTTTTACATTATCCGTGATAGGAGAACGGCTTTGCGCGGCTTTACGGGTTTCGGCTTCTGCCAGTGATTCAGAAAGCTGTCCGTAGTCATGCAGAATCTTATAGGTCTGACCCACGGCAATCTTATGGTCTTTAGCAATGTCGGAGACGCTTTTCCCGTTCTGGTATTCTACCGCAATCCCCTCGCAGACTTCTTCCGGCAGCGTCTTCTTCATTTTAGCGTTGCCGCGCAGGTTCTTGCGGTAGAGGGGATGATGTGCCCGGTATTTCTGGATAAGCCCCGCAATGAATCGCGGCGTGACATTGTACCGTACTGCGATATTCTCTACCTTGACACCCGCTTTGTAGTCTTTCAGGATATCGTTGTTCCGCGCTTCGATTTCCTCCGGGGTCTTGGTGTCTTCCAAGGCTTCACGCCGCAGCCCCAATACTTTCGGGCTGTGCTTGAATTCCGGGATGTTCATGGGCGGTTCAGGGCCGAAACGAACAAGACCACCCGAAATCGGATGCCCAGCTTCTCGAAATACCTGATAGGTGGTGGATTCCGATAACCCATACTTATCCATGATTTCTCCGACAGTCATGTACGGATTTGCCCTGACATCCGCAACGATTTCAGCATTGCGCTGGCGTTTCTTGAACTGTACAGCTGACCCGATATTCTCTTTGTGCGGGGTATAATCAGGGTTTCTGCGCAGGATATGATAGACCTGTTGTCCAGAGAGATTGTATTTCTCGGCGATTTCAAAGGTCCAGGCCCCGTTTTTGTAGTCTTGCGCAATCTCAATATTCCGCTGCTCCATGTCGGCTTTCGACAATCGTTTCTGATTGTTGGGTTTCCGATTCGGGCTTTTGCGGTCATTGCGGCGCACAGCATCAAAACCCTCTAACACTTCAAGGGATTTCTTAACATTCGTGCAGCCGATGCCGTATTTCTCAGCCAATTCCGCGATGTGCATACCGGCGATATAATCGTTCAGCATTGCCTTATCGCGGTTCAGCTTGGCTTCTCCGGTCAAACTTTTCCGATGTATAATGTAACCTCCTGACTTGCAACCCAGTCGATGATATGGTCGATGCAAAGATTCGTGATTTTGCTTGCGGTATAATACTGTGAAGTGTCATCGAGCAGCGATTCAATTTCCGTTTCGGATGCCGAATACCCTACTGATGCAAAGAACAGCCTTGCGAGGGTACGCGCATCGTCCCGGCACAGAGGTCTTACCGTATGCCCAAAGGTGAAACGCCGTAACAGAGCATCGTCCAGAGTATCGGGACGGTTCGTGGTTCCGATAAGGATGATGTCGTTGCCGAGTCGGTCAAGTTCCTGCATCAGGGCAATCGTCACACGGTTCATTTCCGCAACATCGTCCTTGCCGCCGCGCCGTGTCCCGATAGCGTCAATCTCATCGAGGCAGAGCACGCACGGACTTTTTCTTGCATAGTCGAATACCATACCGATATTCTTCTGTGTTTTGCCCAGAGCGGAATTCACCATACCGGAGAAATTTGTGTACACGAAAGGAAGGTTCGTCGTATAAGCTATATACCGCGCCAACTCAGTCTTTCCGGTTCCCGGCTCGCCCATGAGTAAAAGAGAACTTGTATAGTGAATCCCCATCTCCTGTAACCGCAGCGCAGCACGGCGCGTCTTGCACATCTTATCAATGACCGCCTTCTCGCTGTCTCGGATGAGGAACCGGTCTTCTCGGAAAGCGCTCGAATCCTCCGCGACCAAAAGCCCCTGCAGGTTATATGGCAGTTCAATGAGTGTAGGACTTTTACTTGCCAGAGTCCGCAGACAGGTTTCCTTGAACACCTTGTCCTTGACAGTAGTAAGCCCCTCCAACACGATTTTCGCCTGCTGCTGAGATTTCCGAATATCCCCTTCCACCACATACCGAAGCAATGCCCGTTCATTATCGTTCACTAGATTTTCCTCCCTCATAAAAAGAAAAAAGCCCCCTGCAGCATCATGCAAGGGACTCAGTCTCTTTTACATTTCTGTTTACGGACGCGCCGAATAATACTGTAAATACCCGGCAAGGAATAATGGTATGCCTTAGCGAGGTCTTTGGCCTCGATGCCGTTTTGGTATTTCTCGAAGATTTCATCGTTGCGTTTTTGCTGACGGCGGGTGATGCGACGATGACTGAGTTCTTTGTTGCTGATTCCGGCCTGAACCGCGATGGCACTGCAATACCCTACGGAAACGCCGTACTTTTCGGCAATGTCGCGGACACGCGTATTTTTCTGATACTCCGCCACGATTTTATCGACCAGATTGGTATGGTCCTGTTCTTCCGCAATGCGCTGCGCCTGCCGCTCCTCATCGAGAGCGCGGTAGCAAGTCCTGATGCAAAGCCCGTATTTCTCGGACAGTTCCTCGAACGATAGACCGTTCTCGTAGTCCTTTACAATCTTCTCGTTTCGTTCGATGATTTCGCTGCGGGTTGCTTTCCTTTTCCTCATACTGGTTCACCCCTTAGGCTTTGCTGCCTTCTTTTTGCGTCCCTTGCCGCGATAGATACCGGCCTCATGAAGATACTTGAATCCGGAAGAGGGACTGATACCGTATTCCCGAGCAAGGTTCTCGACCGGCGTGTTGGGGTTCTTCTTCGCGTAGTCCACAAACCCCTGCTTGAAATCTTTAATGCGGCGCAAAGTAGAGGTCTCGATTTTCGTGTCGAGGTGCCGGTGGTAGGAGTCCCCGCCTTCTTTCAGAATACGAAAAACCGTGGCGCGGTTAAGATTAAAAGCTTTTGCCAGTTCCTCGGCGGAAACGCCTTCCTGATACTGGTTGCGAATCTCGTCGTTGCGGTTGTCCTTCCACTCCGTAAAAGTCACTTTCCGCCGCTTCTCCATCTCCGCCTGTGCGATATGGTAGACGGTTTGTGGGCTGAGTCCGTGCTCCTGCGCGAGGTCCGTGACCTTTGCGCCATTTTGCAGTGCATCGGTAATTTTTCGATTGCGTTCCAGCAACTTCTTATGCGTCATAGAAACCTCCCAAAATAAAAGAAGCAAGCTCCCGAAAGAACTTGCTTCTTATAATCTGTGTTCACTTTTTTTCGCGTGATGCGGGCAAAAAACTCACCCACTGATTCACCTTACATTTTCCATTTTACCCAATTCGCACGAATGTGCAACAACTTTTTGCGAATTTAGGTCCACTGCATGTACGGGATATCGGAAAGCATCATAAGGCAGGTCTCAAACTCGTCTTCGATGTATCGGGTGACGGCATCAAACCTCTGCATCAGGGGCAGTTCCGCGAAAGATGTGCCGGTTTCCTTGCGGCATTTCCCCTCTGCGCTCGTATATATCACATTCAGCATGACATTCAAAGCAAGAAGAATATCTTCATCCTTGCCCTGAACCGTGAAGAAGAAGTAATGCTCCGATTCACCGTCCGTAACGCCGATTCGGTTATCGTATTTTCCGTAACTCGCCAAATCACCAAACACACTGATTGCAATATATCGCAACTTATCCTCAATAGGAACAGTCCCCCATAAAGGATAATGTTCATCCGGCTGAAAATCCGCCTTACCGCCGTTATATTCCCATTCAACAAAATCACGGACGGAGAGTTTCTGACCGCCCGGAATGATTATTTCTAGCTGTTCCAAAATCTTCTCACCTCTTTGCGTTCTCTCGTTGTTTTCTATTGTATCCGGTTCGCACGATTATGCAACATTGAGAGAGAAATTACCGGACACAGGAATCTGACGATAAACAAAAAAGCCGCCTCCAATGCGGAGACGGCTCGATGGTATCACATTCCTATTTTCTCAAGATACGGGATAGCGGCACGCATTCTTTCGCACTCCCAACTCTTGCGGGGGTTGCGTTCGTGCTTCTTGATGAACTTCTTCATCTCGGCGGAATTTCCAGGACCGAAGCCGATGGCATCCAGGATGATGTCCCAGCCGTCGCACTTGAGGGCCCGCAAAGTATCCGTTTCAATGGTTCGACCTCCCGGAAATGGCTGTCTGGCGCTCAAGCGGCAGAACGGCAGATATCCTTCGGGGGCATTGTTTTTGCCGATGTTCCAGATTTCGTAGCCGAAAGGCCGTGTCGATACGACCTCGTAGATACTGCATACGCCAAGCACAGTATGATGGATTTTCATTGTTCTACTCCTTATTTTTGTGGCGGTCTTTAGACCGGTTATAGGTTATGATGGTTACAGATTCAGCGAAATATTGCGGGCACTGGGCTCGTATTTCTTAGTCTCTACCCCGGCAATCTTGAACATGTGCCGTGCAGCAACATTGTTGTTCGCATTCCGGTACTTGTCGTCAAGGTACACGATATGCTTTATCCCGCTCTGAATGATTGCTTTCGCACACTCATTGCACGGAAAGAGCGTGACATACATCGTGGACCCGTGCAGGTCTTTCCCGGCGTTGAGGATAGCGTTCAACTCCGAGTGACAGACATACATATACTTGGTTTCGAGTTCATTTCCTTCCCTGCCCCAAGGCATGATATCGTCGTCGCAGCCAATCGGCATACCGTTGTATCCAAGAGACAGGATTTTGTTGTCTCGCACGATGCATGCGCCTACCTGACTGTTCGGGTCCTTGCTGCGCATCGCTGACAGCATCGCAATGCCCATGAAATACTCGTCCCACGAGATATAGTCGCGGCGTTTGGCGGTGTTGTTATGAGATGCTTCGTTTTTCGGTGAAATGCTCATATGGTTCTCCTTCAGATATGATTTAGATGGTTGTTTCTGTTTGCGTACTTTAGCCAAAAAATGCGGTGGAGTGTCTTGCCCCACCGCATTGGTATTGGTCAGATGTACTTTTCCCAGAATTTCTCGAAGGTTTCGTCCGGCATCACCATTTCCGTCTCATCGAGGACACGGCTGAACTCGCTGCTGCTGATGTCGGTGCCGATGAAATCCGTGACGGCATCGCGGCCACGCTGCATCAGGGCATCTTTCAGGATATACCAACGGTATTTGTGGATGAGCTCCGTCAGAGATTCGCCGTCGTTCTCCCAGTAGTCGTTCTTTGCCTGAACATGATACAGGGCATCGAGAACGCCGTCGTAGTCATCGCTGTCATACTCGCTCACGATGGTGTTGAGATTGAGCAGACGGCGGTCAACGCCATCGACATTCACGGTTGCGTTGCTGAACGAGTCATCGTCGCAGGGCTGTGCAGGAACTTCCACAGCAAACACCTCGCGCGTTTTCTTGTTCACCTTGCACGGCAGATAGAACGATGCACCAGAATCAAAGTTCGAGGAGATAACGCCGGATACAATATCGGGCATCGGGTTCTCGCGAGCCATCTCAAACTCCGGCAGATGGAACACATCCACGACATTCTCGATGTCGTAGTCAAGGGCACGGACCTTCGTGACGATATAGCCGCCGCGCTGCAATTCGAGAACTGCACGGCAGAGGTCAAGCTTAATCTCGTGCTCATTCAGAAGATTACCGTGGCTGTCTTTCACGAGGGTGATTTCGATTGTTTTGTTCTTGGCGGTCGTTTCGGCCAGAAAATAGGTCTTGTCATTGCAAATTTCAAACATGTCATTACGCTCCTTTTTGTGTTGGACGCAAAAAGAGCGGGCCTCTCAGAATCGAGAAGTCCGCCCTTCAAGCGAAATTGTGAATGTACGAAAGGCATAAAACCCTTTCAATATGGAATGTTATCTATCGTACAATACCAATTCTATGCCGTTCGCACATTTTGGCAAGAAAAAAGTCGCTGCCCTCAGCATAGGCAGCGACAAAATTATAATGCTGTTAGATATAATTAGGATTCCATTTTTCACAGCCATAGGAAACAATGGATTGCAAAAACTTTATCGGAACAAGATTCTCGCTGACCGAGGCACCGTTGTTTTTTACATATTGATTTATTTTTTTGCGCTCCTCTTCACCTGCGGACTCAACATTGATGAAAACCTCTTTTGTGGTCGGCTCATAGAAGAAAAAGCTGCTGCAAGAAATCTTGACAGTGATGCCCTCACCGTTGCCGTTTCCGATTACGATAGTTATATTTTTTCTTGCGTCAAGCGTCCGTGCGCAGTATACAGACACGCTTTTTGCAATGCGTTGTGACTCATTATCATCGAAAACAAACGCATGGCTCATTTTATCAGCCATTCTTGCTGCTGCAACTCTTTTTGGAAACTCATTTGCTCGTCTGCTATACCAGGTTCCCTGAAGCGCCAAACTTCTTAGCACATAATCCTTGAGCGTTTCCATCGCACCTCCAAGATAACCATCCTCGTCAATGATGTAATTCACAATGCTCTTATAATTGATATTACGCACAATACTTTGCGCGTTTAGAAGAAGAAAGTTATAGTGAACCGGTCTGCCTTCGAGCATGGTATAAATAGCATATTGTTCCGCCCGCTTATTCGTTTCCTTGCCATCGCTTAAGGCATGACAGAAGCTTAATTCTTCAATGATTTTCTTGCAGTATGCCTGCTCGAATTTCTGATGATAATCTATCAACTCTGCTTTAAGCTTTGGACACACGCTGATGAGATAATTTGGTAAACTCCAAAACCGAGTAGAGTCAATGCTGTAACCGGCTTTTTTGAAATTGTTCGAGTAATCACTGGGAAGCGGTGTGTTGTAACCGTTTTTCCACGCTTCCCACCGAAATTCCTGCATATATATCTCGTTAACTCTACTGTTGACCGGCACCTTAAAAATCTTGATATATACCCCACTTTCGCAATTTCGAGGGCAGAAAATGGGGTTTTCATCTACAATAAAGCCTTCGAGAAAAGCTTCGTTTGGATTGTGGAAATATTGATAAATACATTCTTTGTTCAAGTATTTCACGCTTTTTATCGCTGCCATAATTCATCCTCCGTTTTCAACTTTTTTTGTGTTGGACGCAAAAAGAGCGGACCTCTCAAAATCGAGAAGTCCGCCCTTTAAGCGAAATTGTGAATGTACGAAAGGCAGAAAGCCTTTTCGATTTGGAATGGTATCTATCGTACAATACCCATTCTATTCGGTTCGCACATTTTGGCAAGAAAAAAGTCGCTGCCCCCAGCATAGGCAGCGACAAAATTATATGCTATTGATTGAGAGCCTTTTCGGCGTTTTCTTTGACAGTAGCACGGATATCGTCAGATACCTGCAGCACATCCAATGCTGCATCAAGCGTCAGAGTGCCGGAGCGAACAAGGTTTGCAACGCTCGCGGAAAGGGATTCAACATACCCTTCCGCACGACCTTCTGCTCGACCTTTTACGATTCCCTGCTGTTCTACAAAGTCACTGTAATTACACATTTGATTGAGTCCCTCCCTGACGTCGGCTGTTACTTGCAAACCACATTCGCGTGCAAGGTCGAGCTTTGCTTCTACAGGCATATCGTTATCGAATACCGAAGAAAAGAAACGAACCATGTTATTTGCTGATTGTTTGTCCTGCAAACACGCAATGATGATGCAGAAGTTGTCATATTGCTTTTTAGGGAAGTGATGTTCTTTGGCTAAGCAGGTTTCGCGCATGGAATATGTATTGCACACACCACGAATTTTTTCATCGGGCGCAATACACAACCAAATACTGTATACTTTTTGTAGTTTATTGTAGTCCGAATTACGAAAGACAGTTTCTTTTTGTGCAGAAATCATTCTGCCGCAATAAAAGCTACCGCGTTTCAGCATTGAGTATCCGGGATTGAAGTGATTCTGAGCTTCAATATCTACAATGACACGGCTTGGAGGTGATTCTCCACCCGGCATACCGATGTCGAACAGAACATCATAGTATATTGTTCCCTCGTTTGTGCTTTTTGACTCGACATTCTTTTCGTTCAGTTTATCCGGCAAGTCATCAACAATGTGACATCCAATTTCAACCGGCGAAGTATTGCTTGCTTGAATTTCAGCCAATTCTTCCGGCGTCATTTGGCTTTTAGCTTTCTTATAAATGATATACTCCTGAATTTCTTCAAGTGACATATCATGGAATTCTGGAATGCAGTTCTTTACAATAAAAGCTGCAACAGCAGTACAGCCAAGCAAAGCCTTGCATCCGGCATCCAAATAAGATTTTTCGTTGTTGATGGCATGTCCGACGGTATTAAGACCTTCCAATGTCCCTTACCTCCTTTATTATACCATGTTCGCAAGAAAAATGCACTATTATGTTGGATAGAAAGTGCTTTTGTACGCAAAAAAAGAGTGAACCTTCCCATTTCGGGAAAGTCCACTCTGATTGCGGATTGTAAATGATACGAAAGGCGGAATGCCTTTGTCGATTGCTGGTATCTATCGTATAATACCTATTCTATTCCGTTCGCACATTTTGGCAACAGAGCAGCGAGAAAAATCAGGAAACAGTCGTTGCTCCCGGCAACCATCGCTGCGGATTTATGCTTCAAACCTTTGTACAAGCATCATAGGGACGAGGTTTTCGCGCACAAGGAAACCGCAATCTTTGACATAGCGGTTTACTTTTTTACGTTCACCCTCGCAAATATCGCAGATGTTTACGAAGATTTCTTTTGTTTTCGGCTCATAGTAGAGAAAGTTGTCAAGGGGAATCTTAATCTGCATATTTCCGGCGCTTTTGTTGCACAGCGTTACATCGACAATGTTCTTTTTGCAAATAGTTCCCTTATGGGAATTCAGAAGATGTCTCGCTGCTTTCTGGGATTCGTTTTTGGTCGGAACGAACATGTTGGTCATCTTACTTGCAAGCCTCGCTGCCGCAACCTTTTTGGAAATATATGCACCGGTTGGCGTTTCCTTTGATGTCGTTTTAAAGTTCCTTCTGCTGAGACTTGTCAACAAAGAAGTTGTGAATCCTTCAGGGTCACAAGCATAGTTGAGACCCAACTCGTAGCAGCCAAGTACACTGACTGGATATAAAGTTTGCAAGGCGTTCTCGATACAGCCGAAATACACCGGCTTCTCACGCTTAGAGAGCATATCCAAAATCGCGTACTGTTTTGCCAGATTCTTAACGGCCTCGCTCTTTTCTACGCCAGCGACAACTGCGTATTCCTTCAAAACCTTTCTGGTAAACGCATCCCAAAATTCAGACACAAAATCAGCATCATCGAACTTCTGCCGACTTTGAGTGCAAATTCTCCAAAGAGGCTCCATAAGCCAAAGACGAGACGAATCAATGACAACCCCAACCTTTTCAAATTTGGTATCTTTCCCAAACTCCTCTATCGGACGGTTGCTGTCACCTTCAAACGTTTTGTATGGGATAGCTTGCATGTATACTTCGGACGCTTTATCTCTAACGGGAACCTTCAGCAATCGGACATATACACTCCTATCCGTTTCTGTTGGAAAACCGTAGCTTTGAGGGATAAGTCCCTCGAGATAGGTTTCACTTGAATTGTGCAGATAGTCAAGAATCGTATCAGCATCCAAATATCTTATAGCATCCATAGGGTAGACTCCTTTTTCAGCTGTTCGCAGCCATAGGCAACCACTGCTGCGGGTAGGCACGAAGTTTCTCCCTAGGCACGCAATCGTTCAGAGCGGAGTTTTCAGCGAGCGCCATGTCGATGATGTAATAATCATCACCATTACGCATCACATCTATACTCCACTGCCCTACCAGTTCCACGGCGGGAAGAATCTTCTTGATTTCCTCCAGAATCATCCGAGCACTGTCATCATATCGAGATTGCAGGATATCCTCGTGCATCTGATAGATGACATAGTCGTGGCGTTCCTGCGGCGTACTCGCATTCTTGAACTTACCCTTCATCACATCGGCACGCCAATAAGGACTGATACCCAGCACCTCATCAGCGTCGAAATCGACGAATATGCGGTACTCAGTATGCAGTGGCAAACCGTTGTAGATGGTCGGGTTGTGTTCCTTGTCCTTGATATATTCCCTGAGCACCCACTCGTTCGTTGTATTGGCACCATAGAAGCAGGTATTGTTCAACGGCGAAGCCATAGAACAGGTCAGATGATTCAGGAACAGGAAATACTCGCCCATCTCATTGATTTCCTTCGGGTCATGGATATGAGCGTTGCGGAACTCATACTTGGAAGAATAAGTTCCGGTCTTGATGAAGTAATCCTCGTGCTCATCCAGCTTGAATATCCGCTTGCAATAGCGGTTCACGATTTCCTTGGTCACTGGATTCAGGGTTTCAAAGCCAAGGCGAGTGAGCTGCAGCATCGGCAGCGGAACACGCAAAATCTTGGTATCAGGAATCCTGAAGAACTTGTTCCCGCACAACGCTTTTGCCAGCGGCGGAAGCCAGAATCCCATCGTATTGGGATTCATTTCGAGCATCTGGTAGGTGAAATCGTCGAGGTCAAGAATATCAAGACCCTGACGGAACTGGTTGTAGTAGAACTTCTTCATGTGGTCATCGCGTGCATCCTTGTACTCGGCGTAATTCTGAAGCAGAATCTTATACGATGGCTCCGAAATATCGACCTTCGCAAGATTTCCTGTCAGCTGAGGTCTGAGTTCTTCCGGGTATTTTTTCAGGTCATCGTTCGTTACCGTTACAGCGTATCGAGATGCCGCATAGTTCACATAGTATCCGCCGCGTTTTTCGTTGTAGATGTACAGGCGAGTACCATCTGTTAACTCACCTACGATACGGTCGATAAGCGCTTCGAGGTCCCGTGTAAACGGCACCCTCTTGTCGAGCATAGCCTTGACAGTAGCGGTATCCCACTGTAAGAAGTTCTCGGATAATGCCCCGTTGTCCAGCACCTGTTTCTTATAGGCGTCCTCGAATGTTTTGAGGGCATCAGGGCTGGTTTTCAGCATTGCGGCAAGTTCTTCGTAGGAAAACGATTTATCTTCCCTTTTGGTCATCATTTTACCGATTTTGGCAATCATATTTTCGATTTCCTCCTTTTTGGGAATCAGGTGTTTGCAAAATTCGGATTCTTCCAAATCAACTTATTCCCGTAATAGACTTCGGGAATGTACTTGATGGGAATTCTGCGATTGTCTTCGAGCTGCGAATCGTTGTTCGCGATAAACTCCTCGATGCGATTTTCTTCACTGCGCGGGGTGATGTTGCAAGTCGAAAAACCTCCACCGTACAGGATATCACTGTTCATCATACCTTTGACCGGATACTTTACTTCGGTCGTTTTACCGTTGATGTTCAGGACAAGGCGAACGGTTTTGTATTGCTTAGCAAGTTCCACAAGAAGCCTGAACATGATTTCCTGAGTGTTCGGACTATTGTACTTTCTCATATACTCTTCCGTCAACTCTTCCACCACAGCCAATGTAATCCCGTATAGGCGTCCAGGCCGCCCGGAATTTGCCTTTTTGATTTTCTCCATCATTCGCTCCGCCCAGCCGGTTGGATTAGCAAGATAATCCACTACCAGTTCATCGCCGTTTGTGGATGTCAGTCCAAAGCAAGACCCTTTTCCAATCTCATCGACAATGCTGTCAATAGGACTGCGATAATTCTTATACCCCTTTATTATGCGACAGAAAGCGTTCTGTCGTGCTATCTGGTCGTAATAACCGCCCTTGAGAATTTTCTTCTTGTCTTCTTCCGTCACATTCTCTCGGAATATATCGAACAGCTTCTGTGCCATTTCCTCTATGACAGAATCCGAGGTAAAAGAAGAACGGCAGAAAATCGTTTTGAAGTCCTGTGTTTCATTGACGGTTTTGGCATTATCGACAACGAGGCAAAGGAAGCGTATCTCCTGGTTGAATGTTACGGGTTTATTTTCCAGGGTTCCATAAAACCGCTGCCCGTACAAGGCATCTACCTTGTGCTCGCCATTGGCGAGCGGCACACGAATGAAACGGTAGTAGCGCCCGGACGGTTTTCCGGTATCGAGAATTGTGTTGCCTTCGAACACGGATGCGCCGGATTTGATAGCCTGCTCAAAATTCTCACGAGTTAAATTGATAGTCATAATTTCTTCCTTTCTGTTTTTTGTTATTTTTCAGCTGTTTTCTTCGATGCACAATTTGCTGCCACGAATGTTTTCCAACCATTTTTCATCCATAGCATTGCCGAGGCAATACTTTTTCTGGGATTCGTAGGACAAATCGCAGCCGGAAACGACATCACCGATGGCGTTCAAGTACAGCTCGCCGCTGTAAAAGTCGATGCCGCCGGTTTTGCTGAATTCGTATTCGAGCTTGTCTACATGAGGTTCACGCTTCTTATAGATATCCGAATCGAGATTCTTAGCACGCCCTTCGTTCAGTAAACAAGCCCGATGAAAGTCCGTCACCTTATCGTTACGGTTATATTTCAAGCCACTAAGGATACTTTTACTTTCATATGGGATTGCTTCATGGAAATCATCGCTGCTGATACAAAGACCACACGAATAGTCATCCTTGTCATCGCAATAATTCCACCACTCCAGACTCGCCATAGCAAGGTCAGCCATCTTATCAACGGCTTTTCCGTTAGTGACCATGTAAAAGCTTCCAACGGCGATACCGCGCTCTTTGACAGCTTTCAAGGTGTATCGAATTGCAGGTATGTTCAGAGAAATTTCGCCGCCGGTAAAGGTAAGAGAGCTGATATAAGCTCCCATCTCAAAGCTGTCGAGAAAAGCATCGATGTACTTCTCCTGAATATCGATGCTTTCGGCATCTCCGCGCAGGCAGTGCGCACAGCACATATTGCACCGGCGCGTAACTTCTATGAATACGCTGTTTGCGGCATAAATACGCATTTTTTCATGTCCTTTCTGTTATTCTTCCGCGCAATCCTCGTAGTCGTCCATGAAGTTCTCGTTGCGGTCAACGACAACATTCACATCCGGCGGCGCAATTTTAGCCAGACCATAGTTCAAGAATAACGAGCCGGGAATGTCATCGACATCGCCCCAGTTCCAGCAGCCACAGTTGATTTCCAGCTGTCGTTTGCCTTCGTCCGTCTTGAGATAGTCCATGACAGCACTGCGCAGGACGCTTTCTGGGTCATGGATTTGCTCCGGATTGTAGCTGAATTGCATCAGTGTGCATTCCGTTGCGGATAAGCCAATGACCTCATTGGCGACGATTGTAAAAACTCTTAACATTGGTGTTTACACTCCTTTTTTGTTTTGACGCAAAAAAGGGCGGACCTCTCAGAAACGAGAAGTCCGCCCTTTAAGCGAAATTGTGAATTGTACGAAAGGCATAAAACCCTTTCGATATGGGATGTTATCTATCGTACAATATCCATTCTATTCGGTTCGCACATTTTGGCAAGAAAAAATCGCTGCCCATTTGTGTAGGCAGCGACTGATTTACTTGCTATCGTTTTAGTACCTTATCGGCGTTTGCCGTTTTCGAGTCAGCCAGAGCACGTTCCTGAACCCGGTTCGTCCAGAGCGGGACATTCAGTGTACTACTCAAATAGGCTTATATGGATTGGAGGCCGATTGGATATTTATGGTTTGCAGTATCCGCAAGGCGTATATCCTTGCTCGATAAGTTCCTCTCTTGTGCCGGTATACTCCTCCCTGTTTGCATCGCTTATCTGAGATGCAGAAGAGCAATCAGGGCGGTGGAACTTGCGAGAGTTCGTGTTCAGGATGTAGGTCTCGGAAATTGTGTCAGGCTGCTGCGGCTCCTCTATCTCGGCAGCAGAGGTATCAGAATCCTTGTGGTATTCCCCATACGAGAAGGTGACTTCCGTACCGTCAGAGGTGCAGTAGATATCACCGAGTTCGTCCGTTCTGAGCACCTCAACTCCCGCGCTGGACAGCTTTGCAAGGGTCTCGCTGTGCGGATGACCGTAGCTGTTGTCCTTGCCGCAGGATATGACCGCATAAGTAGGGCTCACGGCATCCAGAAATGCCTGAGAGGTGGAGGTGCTGGACCCGTGATGCCCGACCTTTAAGACTGTGGATTCGATGTCTTGTCCGGTTTCGAGTATTTTCTCTTCCGTTTCCTGCTCGGCATCACCGGTGAACAGAAAGGATGTATCTCCGTAGACAATGCGAATCACGATGGAAGTATTATTCGTGTCCTCAGGCACGGAATTGACAGCCACAACGGTGACGGAGGCTTCACCTAGGGTGAATGTATCCCCCACTGTCGGAACGGTAATACCGCCGCCTCTCTCGTCCGCACGAGCCTTAAAGTTCCGGAATGCCTTGCTGTCATACTCTGTCACAGGACAGAATGTGACATCGGCTGTGTCAGCCTCGAAGGCACCTGAAAGACCTCCGATGTGGTCTTCGTGGGCGTGTGTTCCTACGACATAGTCTAAGTGTCCATCCGTTTCGCGCTGTAATACTGAGTATACAAGGTTCGAGTCATCAGCATTGCCGCCGTCAATGAGCATCGAGTGCCCATCACAGGTAACGAGGGTGGAATCTGCCTGCCCGACATCGATAAAGTGGATGGTAAAGCTGCCGCTTTCCGATACGCCAGCCGTCTCCTGACCGCTTTGTGCGGTAGTTTCTGAGACGACCCCGGATACAGGAAGGCTTCCCGGAGATTCCGGTGTCTGACCGCAGCCTGTGAAAGCCAGTGTGAAGAATACAGCGATTATCGCCGAAATTCTCCGAAGAAATTCGTGTTTGGTTTGCATATATTTATTTCTCCTTTCAAACAAAAAAAGCGGACCCGTCCCCAGAAAGGGACAAGTCCGCTAAAAACGAAATTGTGAATTGTAAGATATCTGGTATCTATCGTACAATTCAATTCTACCGGTATCGCAAAAATCTGCAATACTTAAACCGTATCCGAACCTTCATGACACAGCATCCTGTCCGCATAAATACAGCAGAGAACCAAGCCAAGGCTCGCAACGCAGCCGAACGCGACATGCTTCGGGGAAAGAAGGAGCCATTCGATGTCGTTCATTACTTTCACCCAAAACAAAACGCCCATCATAGTAATGATGAGCGGAATAAAGACAGTTACTGTGTAATGCAGGAATTTTCGGAGTTTTCTTTTTTGCATCCTAAAACTACATCTCCCAATTATGCTTGTAAAACAGCCTGAACCACATATCGCTGATTCGTCGGGCTATAGCAGTCAAACGGATAGCAGGTATACATGATAAGTTTATCGATTCCGTCTGTGAAATTAACGAGGACAGTGCCGTCATCCGCAATCACGGTGCTCGCGTCCGAGGACACATAGCCGGGTTTTGCCAGGGTGACGGAATACACATACTCGCCGTAATCGGTATCCACAACAAAGTAATCCCCTATGCTGACATATTGCAGCAGAGAAAACACGCTGTCATTATGAGAGCAAAGCAGATGTCCTCCGGTCACACCGACTTGGTAAGAACCGGGATACTGATACACCCCATCGCGTTGATTCAAAAGACTCTGGTCATCGCCCCAGATAAGAGAAGCGTTAAGACCAATCGCGTCACAGGTAATCGTGCCGTAGGCTTGACCCCATGCTGCAGGGGCAACATCACCCCAGACAGAGGTCGCTGCCGCAGGTTCGGAAGTCGGCGCAAGCGTCGGTTCGGGAGTCGGACCCGGGGAAGGTTCTGGTTGCGGTGTAGGAGACGGTTCAAAAGGCGCAGACGGTTCCGGGCTCGGTTCCGGTACGCCGGATAAGTCCGGGATTTTCTGCGCTTTTTCTGCTGTTTCTTGCGTCGCAGATTCAGAGGTGCTGAGAGAGGATTCAGATTGTGCTGACTCGGCAGGCAGAGGTTCCGCTTGCCATGAACAGGCTGCAACACTGGTCAGCACAGCCAATGTTGCAACGAGTATCAGTGCTTTGGTTCGCCGCATTTGAGTTTGTCCTTTCTAAAGCAAAAAATATATAAAAAAGCTGCCCTCAGTTCTTGTCGAACCGGGGCAGCCTTTTAGCAACGGACAGAATCAGCCATTTTTGTGTGCTTTCCGAAAGAATTTGTGGCTTACACTCCTTCGCCTTTCGGATTCCGCAGGTACTCTCGCCGTCATAATAGAGTAGGACGCCAATATCTTCGGGTATCTCTCCTTTGACCTTCTTATATAGCTCTGTAGGCATCGCATAGTAGTTGCAGTGCCCGACGAAATTGTGCCCGTGTGCCGAGTGAAAATCGCTCACGGAAATCTTGATTTCCACACAAGTGATGACGGCATCGAGCGTATACAGATGATTCGTCTTGTAGAAGTGGCACCATCGCTCGGAACAGTGTTCCCTGCAAAAATCCGGCGATGAAATATTCTTGACGCAGGTTGCTGCTTTCGCCTTTTCCTGTATCACAGCAGGCGAAACATCCGTATCCGTTTCGATGAGCGAGGCTAGTTTACAGGTTCCGTATTTGGTTTCAGCGGTAAAGCATTCCTGCACCCGGACAAAATCGACCAATCCGGATTTGACAGACCCGCATTCGACCGGCACTTCTAAGGCATCGAACCCTTGCCGAAACGAATCTGCTCGATACCCGCCGTAGCTGGTTGGATGCCACGCATGGAGCGCAGCCTCGATATCGCGGGTCAGCTGAGTTTTCGCCATCTGACATCACCGGAAAATCTGCTGACCAATCTCGACCATCTTACGGCGTTTGCGGTGCAGCGAAACAAGCTGGTACACAACGACGGCAAATGCCGCAGCGGCAAGAAATTTCAGAATCTTTTTCATGGTAGTTCTCCTTAGTCAGTTCATGGTTTAGTGTTTTGTCATTGCTCCGCAGTATATTGCCGCAGCATGAGTTCCTGCACGGTCATCACCGTGAAGCCTTCCTTTGCCGCCTCATTGAGGGCTTCGTAGTAGTCATCCACATACAGAGCCTGTGCAGCATTCAGACCGGCAGCTTGGGTCAGAAGTTTCATGACGGAGGTCTTCCGTTCGGGGGTGGCAGTCCCGATGACATCGAGGAACTGTCTCGGATAGTGCATTTCAAGCCACTGCTTTTTATACGGCAGGGTCATACTGTCCTGCACGCGGGTAATGCAGTATTTTGGGATACCGTCGCAGCTTTCGATAAAATGCTGAACAAGCGTATTGGCTTTTCCAATCTCATCGAATACCCTGTACCCGCCCCGGTTCTCCGCCTCATACCGCAGCAGCCGTGCGCGGTGTGCGTCGGCAGTCGCGTCGAGTTTCTGTTCCCGATAATGGATGAGAAGGGTATCATCGAAATCAAAGAACATCATACGAATTTTAGAGAAATTCACTAATATCACCTTCCTTCAGTTTCTCGCCGATGCAATTTCATGTCGAACAACCTCAGCTTCGGTGTAAAACTCATCGCTGTAGTCATCATCGCTCGTTTTCTGACAAACCTTGTGCCGGTGCGGCGCGGAGCCTTCCTGCTCGATGAAAATGCGCCAGATGCCGGAGGAGAAGCAGACAAAGAGAATCGTGTTGTCGTCCAGAAAGAGCCTGACACCGGCAACATCGAAACACCCGATTTCATCCTCGAAGTATCGAGAATTTTCGATACAAACGATATCATCGCTATAGCCGTAAATCTTGACCATTCTGCTACTGCCCCCTTACTTGATTACAAAATTCTTTGTAGCATCCTCTGCCTCACTGTACCGGCTCGCATTGCGCCTTGCAGCCTGCAAGAGAACATCACGCTCGGCATCGAGTGCCGCCTGCATCGAGGTCTGCTGTACCCGCTTGGCATGGGATGTACGAGCGTCCTTGTACTGCGGATACTCTGCGACGATTTTATCCATCAAAGCCCAACGCTCTTTATCGGAAAGTGCGTTCAGGTTGATGTTATCGCGGCGCAGCCGTTCAATCGCATAGTCTAAATACATATAGAAGGCAATCGCGCTGTCGATATCGTAGTAGTCGAAGAAGTTTGCCTGCTGGTAGATACCGATGCAGGGAGCCAAGTCAATCATCGCATCCGAATGCTTGATTTCGATTTCATGTACATCTTTATGGAAGACCGGCGTTGTATTGATAAGCTGGTAGCAGTGCTCTACATCCTCATCGAACTTGAAATCGAACATTTCAGAGATATCGAACTTTGTATTGAACTCCTGATTCATCTTGACGGGAGTCATCAGGGTCTTATCGCTGACCAGTCCAAATCTGTCCTCTTTTTTCGGAGGCTCTACAAAGATGACCTCATCCTTACCGCGACTCGCCGCAACGCAGAAAAGGTTTCTCAGAATCTCATACCGCGCCATAGGCTGAAATACACGAGAGCACCAGTAGGACTCCGTGAAATCAAAGACAACACAGATAGGGCGCTCCATGCCTTTACTGCCGTCAAAGGTCGTAAAGATACCGACATCTGCGCCGGGTGCAACATGCTTTTCGCCGTCCGGTTCCTTGATGGAGGCATATACATGGTTCTTGTCATAGAGATTGCCGGGTCTTGCTTCCAGTTCATTCAGAACCTTTACCATAGACCCCGTTCTGGCACCGAGACACAGGACATCCTTCGGGTTCTTGGTATCCAGATAGTCTACCACCTGCTCGCGGGACATGGTCGATACCTTACAGTTCTTGTTCACGCCGTTGATATCCTTGCCCCAGATGTTTCCGAGCCGCTGTGCAAGGTCATGGGACAGGCGGAAACATTGCGTGAAATTGACCTGTGTGTGCTTGCCTAAGAACTTATGGATGAACGACCAGATATCCAGCGAGGTTTGGTCATAGATTTTCTGTTTCATGTCCCCGACTGCGATGATTTGAAGACCGGGGTTCGATTCCTTGATGTATTCAAGCATCTTCGAGATTTCCTCGTTGATGTCCTGATACTCGTCGATGATAAGCACATCAAAGTGTCCGACAGGAACGCGCTTCCTCAAGACCATCCCAATCTGCTCGCCCTGTCCGACACAAGGTCCTGCTGTTCGCTGGACAAGTCATTGAGCGTCATTGTAATCCCTCCGAATAGTAATTGGTAGGCAATAAAAAGCCCCTGACAGCCATTAAACAGCCATCAGGGTACAGTTTTTAGTCTATAATTTAGATTGTATGCAGTTCGCACGAATGTGCAAGGGGCTGTGGATAAAAATCGCTGTTTGTATATTTTATTTCTCTGCTGACCGCCAGCAGAAAGGGGTTAGAGGAGCATGGGTGATGCAGTGTTCCTATACCAACTCGATACATTCCGCCTCAACACGATGCCACTTATCTGTGCTTGCATCGTATTCCAGCACATCTTTTCCGACCATCTCCCCGTTTTCGACATACTCTAAAATGTGTCGAACTCGCATTGGCGGATTATCGTTCTTCGCATGCCACAGTGCGATATCTTTGTTGTTGATGACGAACGCAGGTTTATAGCTAACAAAGGGGCTACCGAGAGGCTGTGCTTGCCGACTTGCCTCGTAGTACGATTTTACATAGCCGTCACGGGAAGTATTGCGAATAGCGCGAGCGCCTTGTTTGTCTAAGACTTCAGCAATTTCGTCTACACACCGGTTAAAATGCGTGAGGTCTTGACTGTTTTTGGCAAAAATCAGTTTTCTGATTAACCGCACTGCGTCTTGCTGCGTCACAAACCGCTCCTTTCACTTTTCTGTCGAAACCAAGAAGATTTTCTTAGAGAAAGTCCCCTTCTCTGCTGCTTTCTGGCTCCGTACCTGTTCAATTTCTCGTTTGGAAACAGCGCAGGTCTTGCCCATAGCGTACAGGACCTCCATCACATCCGCCATCTCCTCCGCGCAGTCCAGAACGCTTCGTTCCTTGGCTGTGTAGGCTTCCAGCAGTTCGGCGACCTCTTCCTGCAGTTTTTTCGTCAGAGCGTCCTCGTACTCTTTGTCGGACAGCGTGCGCGTCACACAGGTTTCCCCGTTCTTCTTAATGATAGCCGGGATATTATCTCGGACAAGTTTCTGGTACATCATGGCTTTATGCTCCTTCCAATCTACAGTGCCGCAGCGGTATGCGCAGCTCACGACAGGTGTTTTCGATTTCTCGTTCATCTGCGACTCCTTCAAAAACTACGCAGCCCTTTTGCTGCTGTTTAGATAAGTATGTGGGCAAATCATCGTTTGTGACGGGAATGAAAGAGTATCCCCGCTCGCTGGCGTACATAGCCTCCAAAGCAGTCATCTTCTTACCAGATTCTGCTGCAATGACGAACTTTTCCCGTTTTGCCAGCATCTTATCGAGGTACTCTGACATTTGCATGCGGGACTTCGTCATCGATAACGGCGTTCCTGCAACTCCACAAAAGAACCAATCCTTTTCGCAGATTTTGTCCTCACACTCTTGGCATTTCAGGTAGACGACATTGCCGTTTGTATACGGACAATAATTTCCCATGCTCAAACCTTTTTGAAATGTTGTTCAACATATTCATCCGGCAGTGTAATGTTCATCTTATTTGGACCTGAAAGTTCCTTGAAGTTCTGCTCGCCGCCGCACCATTCCAAGCGCCAGATGGTCCCGCGCTTTACCCGATATGGAATTTTCTTGCCATCCGGACCAATGGCATCGAGCCATACATCGAACGGCTTAACGCACTTATAGTTTGTATTGTACATACTGACCCCTCACTTTTGGGGCGGCGCCCAAATCTCGACATTCACATTCCAAGCATTGGCGGCTTCTTCAATGAGATTCAGCACCGTTACCCAGTTTCCGCCTGCCAACCCGCAGCCGAGACCGTAAGGAACGCGGAAAGTTGCATTAGGATGTTCTTTCATTGCTCTGAAAAGAGCCGTCCCCAGCGCCGCGTAGTTCGTCTGACGCTTATCTCTGCCGAAACTCAATTGACCGAACAGGTTAGCAACATACAGCTGCGGGGCGACCTGAACCACCTGAAAGTCACCGAGTTTCTTTGGACTGCAAACTTTCACATATTCGTCGAACACGACAGGCCACTTATCCCGAATCTGTCTGGCAAGACCCGCACCCATTGCGGCACGACAGTTCACCTGATGGCAGATGATAGTATTCTCGTTACGAGTCGGCGGTGTTAAGATATTGCCCTCAATAAGGTTGACACTCATAGTCATTCACCAATGTCTAAGATTTCGTATTTTCTCGCTGCAAACCCCAGCAACTCATTGTAAATGCGGGTTGCGATTTCAAAAAACTCGGTATCGCAGATTTCCTTTCTGCGCAGGAAACGGTTGTCCTTCTGCATCTCTGCTGCGGTATTTGCCACGATAGCCCAGATGCAGCTGTTGATGACAACGGGCGGCACAATGTCGTCTGCCCAATTCTCAACCGCATATTCGCTGACCGCATATTGCGTATCATACACTTCATCGTTCAGCTTTGCGCTATAAAACCTTGCCTGTCTCTCGCCCATGATGGAGTTTATGATGCTCCGGGCAGTCTGGATATCTTTGCCCTCCACATTGCAGATTTCAGGACCAAAGAAGCCTTTCGTCTTGTTGCTGAGAAGGACAAGCTGCATCGCCAATGCCGTAGCGCACTTGGAAAATTTCTTGGCATAAGTATCCGGTATCTCAATAGGAATATATTCAGCCGCCGGACCCTGCAGATAGTATTTCTGTGTATCTTTTTTGTCGTGCGAACTCTCGAACAAAATCGAGGGCAACGCAACCATAATCGCTTCATTTACATTTGCTTTAACAGTTCGTAAAACTGCGATATTTGCCAGCATTCTTTTACCCTCCTCGCTTTTTACTGAGCCTGATACTTGGCGATAATTCGTTTTGCTTCCCTTTTCGGTACGCCGAACAGAGATACAGCAATTCGACTCAGTTTATCCTTCTGTGTGGTGTCTGTCAGGACCACGATACGATGTAAATCATGGATGTCAGTAGCGACAACCACCTGAGCATACCCGATTTTATCCTCATCGAACAGCCGCTCTAATTCTTTTGCAAATTCTTCCCTGCTGAGTTTAAGCACATAATCGCTGTTGATGAACATGTCGAGTGGGAAAATATGCTCGTTATCGAACTCCTTCGGATGCGCATTTGCAAGGTCAAGTTCCGGGCGGAACAGGGTCTTATCATGCACCAAGCCATAAATAATGCCGGCCGCTTCTCCGCTTTTGCAATCAACTACAAACTGTCCTCGTTGTGCATCAGCCATAGGTTGTCCCCTCCGCCAGTTTTTCGTATATATTCTGTGTGCGTGTGTTGTTTTCGTCTTTGTGCATGAGCACGACATTTGCCATGCTGGTATAATAGCTGGCTACACTGTTACCTTCTACGGTAAACTTTATATTCTGCCCGTCATCGACTACCTCGTAGCTGATGAGTTTATTCGTGACCCACTGATTGTTGTACCGGAAGTATATGTAGTTGTATTCCGTGGTTGCGGTCTCAGGCGTCATGTTTTTCTCCGAACCCACCGTTTCGGCAATCTCAGGAGTTGCCATCCGAATGATTTGCGCAGGCAAGTCCTTGATGCCGTCCATTGCCACCTCACTGCATCCCTCGAACGCTACAGAAATGGTTGCGACAGCAAGAAGGAAGAGCGTTTTGTGGATGAACGAGAGAAATCGCTTCATAGACATGCCCCTGAAATATCTTCGATGATACGGAATGTTTTGCTTGTTTTGATACTTGCATTATACCATGAAGTTGTATTAAATACAACGATGAACGCTATATGTTCACGGATTAGATACATTTTTGGCAAAGCAAAAAACGCCCGCAAAAAGAAAAGACCCGCCTGTTAGCCGCAGGCAGGTCTTTCTTCGCAGTGAGCGTTTAAGGTCGGCTCAGGACCCTATTCGTCTCTACCGAAGCAACGTCATCAACGCTGTTCAGTATGTTTTATTGTATGCCAGTCGCACGGGGCGTCAACTATGTTTTGCAGCTACACAGCAAAAAGGCGTCTCACCCGCTGATGCAGGCAAGACTCCTAATTGGCTCAGCTTAATCTTCGAGGTCGAAGCTATACCCTTTCTTGTCCATTGTCACGAAGCCATTGCGGGTCTGACATATGCTGTCACCGAAATAAGCTTCGAGGGTCATGCCGGTGTCCTCGCCATCCAGCCACTGCGGGCGCATATAGGCCGCAAGGTCATACAATACGCCGACTGCGTAGGCAATCAGTTCATCGCTGTTCATCGCTTCGTTGACCGCATCGTCATCGGCCTCGACAGGGATACCGATGGAGGCGGTAATGGTGTCGGGTGTGTTGTCGTCTACATGACGAGTAGCAGTGAGCTCAAATTTCAGGATGTTAGTTTCCATAATATGTTCTCCTTTGTATCGATGTGTGTGCTTGCTACACTTTCAATTCTAGGCCGTTCGCATAGCGGGTCAACTACCCCATCACCCTGAAATCCGACTAGGCCGGATTTTCCGAAAATTTCTTTTGGAAACAAAAAATAGCCCGCACAGAACTGAATCTGTACGGGCTGGTATTAGTCATGAGGATGTTCGTGGCAGGGTTCAGGCGGCATACCATGCGGGTCAGGCTCGGGGAAGCGACCATGGTCTCCGATGATTTCCGAAGTACGGATACCGTTCGCTTTCCGGCAAGCCTCGATGGTCTTAGAAAGCACTTCCTTGACATCACGCGGGTTCTTGATGCGGCGGATGTCGATTTCCGGCGTCATAGCATCCGTGGAGCAGAGATGGATGCTGCCGACACGGCAAAGGCGCTCATAGAAGTTCTGCTTGAATGCGATGTCCCGGACGCGGTATAGCTGAATCTCATCCTCGCGCAGGTTAAAGCAGCCACGCTGGATGATGAGTTTGGTCTCGGTCAGGGTGTACTTCGTAAAGGACAGCGGCAGAGAAAAGATGGTGTGGCGTTTTCGGTCGGTCCAGAGAATCTTTTCTTTGTCCAAGTCGATACCGAACTCGCCGTTTTTGAGGGTGGACATGGTATGGCTCCTTTCGTTATGGGATTTGTTTGGGTTGTTGGTATTTATTAGTTGGTACTGAGATGATTTGAATTATTTACATTATACCATTCATTTTCTTGATATGCAATTATCATTATCAATAACTCAGTCAATATCTAAGTTGCCGAAATCCTCTACGGGAGGCTCGTTTTGCCAGTCGTATTCCTCTGTATCCTCATCTTTGTCATTAAGCAAAAGAAGGTCGGCAGCGGTGACAACATAATCGCCGCTTTTGAACACAGCATCTGCACAGTAGCAGAATCTCCTACTTCTGGGGCAGAAGCGTTCTGGACGGATGCATCGGGGTTACGCTGGACATTCATCTCGACATCGAGCGCCGGGATGAAGACTACGATGTAGTATTGGAAGCGAGTTATGTTTTAACGATAAACCACACATACTGTGATTTGCATAGTTATTATACATCATTTTCGTCCTTTTCAAAACAGTTTAGTACATTCTTAGCAGTTTCTTCCACCTTCCTCATATACTCCTCCATATACGCCCAATCAGGCTGACCGGTCTTGTCCACGGGAAGCTTAATTCTTGCAACGCAAAAACAGCAATGGTACGTCACTTATCCAACTTCGCCGCATTGCGCTCGTTGCTCTGCATCGTTTGGTCGTCGTATATCGGTATGCTGACATAGTGCGGGCGTACCCATTTTTTATGAACGCGAGTGAAGAAAACTCTCAGTATTGTGTATAAGTTGCAACTCCTACCAGTTTTGTGTCCTTGTACATTTTCCCAACGAGTTTTTGCTGAAATCCGCACTTTTTCCAGAGAGTTTTCGGTTGTATCCCATGTTTTTCTGTGGATGAGCCTATTGAGAGAAATGTTCTGCACCGCTTTTTCGAAAATTTGTGCCCTTGACGACAAATGAAGAGCGCACGCCCCGTCTATAGCTTCAAAGCTTAGGCGGGGTTAGCTTGCTTTTGGGATTGAGAATCGAAAAATACAGTCTTCCTGTTCGTTCCGATTCAGATATTGCGTACGTGTGCGAATTGCATACAATGGAATTGTAGAATACTTTAAAGGAGGTGAGTGCTTTGAATATTACATCTAGCTATCAAGTCAGAATCGTCAACTGCAGTGTCAACCTTAACGATACGGTTCGTATATATCAGGAAGCACTCTCCTACCTGATTGGTATTGTCAATGAGAACTGGGATGCCGTAAAAAGAATAACTACCGGAGCTTTGGAGCAACGACGCCATATCGAAAAGCTGGTTCATGGCAATAAAAACCGTGAAGCCAAATATCCGGAATTCGATAAAAAGTTTCGTAAGTATCCTTCGTACTTGCGCCGTGCAACTATTACAGCTGCTATCGGTGCAGTGAGCAGCTACCGCAGCAATCTTGCTAATTGGGAAAATACCGACAAGCAGACGGCTGCGCCTACGCTTCAGGTTAACAGGAAATCGTTTCCTACATTCTTCCGCGATGACATGTTCGAGGTGGAAGGCGCACCAGAAAATGTGAAAGTTCCGAAGAATCCAAAAGCAAAAGACAAGCTTACAGCGGAAGAAAAGAAAATCGAGAAGCAGAAACGTCAGGCTGCTCAGTTAAAGAATTCCCAAAATGAGATTACAGCTCTAAATGACAAGCATACGATTCACCTGAAAGTCTACAATAAGAACGACTGGGTGTGGGCTACTGTCACTTTGCGTAAGACGGATATTGCCTATTTGCGCAAATATTGGATGCACGCTTGCGCCTCTGCGCCTGTACTCGAAAAACGCTTTGGTAAATACAGCTTGCGCTTTTCGTTTGAGGAAAATATATCCCTTAGTAAAACACCTATCAAAAAGCAACGAATCTGTGCAGTCGATTTAGGTCTTAATACAGACGCGACTTGCTGTATCATGACCGCAGATGGAACTATCCTTGCAAGAAAGTTTATCAATTTCGCAAATGACAAAGACCATCTGTATCATGTGCTCAATCGCATTAAGAAGTTTCAAAGACTGCACGGTTCTCGCGAGGCACATAATTTTTGGGCGTATGCCAAACGCATCAATGATGAGTTGTCCAAAAAGATTGCCTCTGCCATTGTAGAATTTGCGGTTCTCTATTCTGCTGATGTGATTGTTTTCGAGCACTTGGATTTCAAGGGCAAGAAAGCATCTTCCAAAAAGCAGAAAATTCAGATGTGGCGAAAAAACGGTATCCAGCACATTGCGGAGCATAAAGCACACCGCTGCGGTATCCGTATTTCGCATATCTGTGCTTGGGGAACCAGCAAGTTGGTGTTCGATGGCAGCGGTAAAGTGACCCGTGCGCAAAATAACCATTCCCTTGCCACTTTTGAAAGCGGCAAACAATACAATGCGGACTTGAATGCGTGTTATAACATTGGTGCCCGGTATTTCATCCGCGAGGTAACAAAACCCATGTCAAAGAAGGCATGGTCTCAGTGTAAGGCTAAAGTTCCTGACATTGAGCGTAGAACCCAATGCACTTTGTACTCCCTTAAACAGTTGCATTCACTGTTGAGTCCCCCCATGGCGACTCAACAGCCCGGGCCCATCTGTTGGGATTACACTGTGTTGCGAGAACTTTGCGGGAGACTAACCCCTATGTGGCGACCAATGCCGTCAGACATTGTTAGCTAAGTTCGGGTCGTATCTCTACCTTCGGGTAACGCAGAGATTTACCGTGTGGCTACAGCCCACGGAGAAGCCCCAACTATAGCCGAAAGGCTTAGGTGGTGAGGTTCACATTAACATTGCAGAATTTGCCTGAATGAACTGTAGAAAATCAACCATATATTTTGTAAACCTTGCACAACTCCCACCAAACTTCGAAGCTCAATGCGGAACAAAATCAGCTTGTCGGAACAATGTCGATTTAGCTTTGATATTGTTCCGCATATTGTTCCGAGCCATCCCCCACACACAAAAAAGCCCTGCACACACCAAAAGCGGCATGTGCAGGGTCACTCTTTTATCCGAGAGGCATTTCCAACACTTCGAGGATATAAGTAAAGAAGTAGAACGCAAGATTCCCGATTTTATCGGAGTCATGTTCGATATTTGCCATGATACGGCTCAAGGTCCCGTTTTTCAGGGATTTCATGGCAGCATAGACGAGCAGATAGACATTCACATAAGTCATCTGCTCCTTGGGCTTGTAGCCCTCGTATGCTTTCAACTGGCACTCTCTGGAAATCTTCTGAGCCAGCGAATACCAGCTGCGCAGATAAAACTGTCCTCCCTCTTGGTTCATCTCCTGCTGTACTCGGACCTGATATTTCGGATAGTTGTTGTTGACGACCTCGGCGAACTCCGTATCCTTGAACTTATTCTGGTGATAATACAGCCACAGAGTCGAGTTTGCCAAGTCCATGCACGCCGCAGCCAGAAGCTGCGCCTTGTCATCTTCCAGCGGCACAGTATGCGTCACGGACTCCTCTAAAGGCTTGCCGTTGAACAAGTCTACATGCTTATAGGAATCCTTGTCAGCCTTAACTGTTGTATCGATGAATTCCTTGAAATCCTCGACCAGTGCCACATATGCCTGATACTGAATATCTTCAGTAGAGTCCTGTGTATCTTCAACGAAATTTTTCTCGTTCATAGTGTTATCCTTTCTCTGCTTGGCAGTCGTTTTCAGCGGCTATACCGCTTGCTTGTATACTTCATAGTACGCAATTCGCACGAATGGGCAACTATTTTTGCGAAATCAAAAGGCAGGCTCAGAAAAGGGCCTGCCTTTCGTATTAGAGGTTAAAGATGCCCAGCCAGCGCCGGAACTTGATGCCGAACAATTCCTGTGCCTGTTCGTAGTTCATGATAAGCTGGTTGCCGCCAGAAATCTCTGCTTCGAGGGAGTTCGGCAGCTCGTCTGCAATGTATTTCAGTTCGTACCAGGGTCCATCCTGTGGATAGGTATAAATGAGCCGGTTCTGCTTCTTATCCACACGGAATTTGCTCGGGTCTGCCTGCCATGCCAGTTCGATTTTCTCAATCGCAGCACGACCAATGCTCTCATCACCCATGTAGTCGTTGTAGTAGAGGATACGCACATAGTCCGGCAAATCGATTCCGCAAGCCTCAAAGATATCTGCAACCACACCGGACGAAGCATGGAAGATATCCGGGAAGTATTCTTTGCCATTCGCATTTTCACGCATTTCTGTCGTCATCTCATCGATGCAGATAAGCATCCGGCGCACATACTCCCCGTAGAACGCGGTGGTCAGCTCCGACATACTCTCATTCACACGCTTCGAGTTCTTGGCACCGCGCTCGTTGTCGATTTTAGCACCGATTCGACAGATGATAGCGCGTTTCGAGAGGTCTTTTGTCAGCGAGGTGATTTTATTCGATGTGATAGATACCGCGGGATAGTTCACGAGCCTGTCTGAGATACCCCATTCATCATTCTTAATGACCCGTTCTGAATGGTTCTGGAACTGTGTCTTGGCGAGGTCGTCGATGTTCAGCGGAAGTCCCTCACAAACTCGTTTGAGGCCATCGATTCTTGTGGCTGTGAAATCCTCCGTTGTGTTCATCTTGACGGTCTCGCCGCACATGAGTTTGACAAGGAATTTGATAAAGGTCGTCTTGCCGCCGTTTGAGTCGCCGTAAATTACGCCGTACATCGGGAACAGTTTGGTGTCGTAATTGTTCCTTGAGGCAAAATACCGCAGATACGCCATGAACGGAGTAGCCAGATACCAAGTCATGTATTTAAAGTAGTCCTTCTTAGCCTGCTCGACATCGCCGTAAAAGTAGTCCATGCCTGAGAAGAACTTCTGGATGCTCTTGATGTTCTTGGCTACCTCGCTGAGATTCGGGTTGAGGTCGATGTTCTCGTCGTTGAAGGTCATGGTCCCGGCATCATAGTCGATATGCAGTTTCGGAAGCTGCTTAACTGCTTCAGCTGCCACACGCCGAACCTCGGTATATCGTTTCGTAAAAACACGCATCGGTTCCGCTGCTACCACAATACGATTCGCTTGTACCGGCATCTTAGGTATAATTGGCTTGACGAGTTCCTGCATCTTCTTCACATCGGCAACTATCTCGTATTCGACCTCATCCTCAGGTTGCGCCTGTTCCAAAAAGATGAGTTTCTGCTTTTCGATGGATTGGAAGACGGGCACTTCCTTGATGTTTTCTTTTAGGTAGTCTTCCTGATTCATAGTGCTCACGACTGCCTTATACGAAACGTTGTCGGAGCAGGTATCCTTGAAGGTCTCGAACAGAACCTTGTAATGCGAAAATGCCGCTTCATCATCGAAGCAAACGATATTCTCTCGCTGAATGCCGCAAAATGCCGATGCCGACATATTCGCACTGCCGGTGATGACTCGGACACGCTTATGGTCAGCGCTCTCCAAGATAAAGATTTTCTCGTGTGATTTCGTGTCCCGCGACACATACAACTGCAAAGACCCGTCATCGAGGCGGTTCGCGAGGTTTCCTGCCGACTTAGACTTAGCGAGCCGCTGCACGCTGTCGATTTGCACCGACATGATGGCAGCGATGTCGCTGGCGATGATTTTCTCGCAGCCGAACACGACTTCCGCATACGAGAACTTGTTGATGACCTTATTCACGAACTCGATACCGGACGAAAAAGTGATAGCATAGAGTCTGTCGAACCCGTCAAACAGCTCCTCCCAATTCGTTTCGACCGTATCTGCATATACCGCCTTCACAACATTCAGCGCCTGCGTGGAGATGCTCGCCTTTGCCTTCGTGGTCTTGTTCGCCACGAGTTTGAATGGCTTATCCGTCTGCTCATCACTGTCCCCCATGTCCTCGCCGGGGTCCAAGAGTTCTTCCGGGCCTTCCTCGGTGTATTCGGGGCTTTCCGATGCCATCATGTCCATGAGCGACATCTGATTTTCCAAGTCGTTTGCTTTCCTTCGTGCCATTTTGTGCCTATCCTTCCTAAACAGATTTGGGTCATTTTTTGGGTATAAAAGCGAGCAGTTAGTTTTTAGCAGTTAATCATTCATTCATGTTTTTTTGTTTTTTCGGTTAAATCTGATTTTAGGTATTCCTAGTTTCAGTCTACCACTTTAGCTGTCCCATTGTCCGGACTTCAAACTACTCGGTGCAAGTTTTATCCGACTCAGCCGGATTTAATTCGTCTTTTCTTGTATCCTCTTCGCGTTTCGTTTAATTTCGTGCCGTTTCACAAAAGCAGCCGTCTTTCTGCAAATATATCCTTGCATCGCTCTTTTTATCCTCTAATTCCCATTGTATGCAATTCGCACGGCTGTGCAACTGCCCGTAGAATATCGAACTGCTGGAAATCATGCCTTATAATATCAAAGTGCTGGTAAAATCAGCTTGCTTTCCTTCCGAATCGCTATATACACAAAGCAAAAAGCCGTCCACCCGAAAAGGTGAACGGCGTATACTTTTACAGAGGATTATGCCTGCGTTGCTTCTGCTTTCTTTCCGTTGTACAAGGCGGCGACCATATCGACCGCCTCATCCATCGAGCGACACTGGTAGCTGACGACTGTGCCGTTTCCGACCAGCATGTTACCGCTGCGCCAAAACGCCTTCGAGTCCGTTGTGTAAATGATACTGCTTTCCACGCGCAGTTCTACGCCGCTGTTCGTCATGACCGTTTGCATAATGTACCTCCTAAAATCTTCGACCGCCGTACAGCCCCACGACCGTACCCAGCGCTTCGTCTTTCGATTGGCAGTTGTAGCTGATGACATTGCCGCTGCATGTCAGCATCCTGCCGCAGAGGTTGTAGGTTTTGCCGTCTGATGCAATGAAGAGATTACCGCAGCAATTCACCGTCACGCCTGATTTCGTATATACTACCATGCTCTCACCGCCTTTACTGGTTTTGTTTGTTTTGCGCTGTTTCCCTTTAGCCCGCCGTACTTTGCCAAGACGAGGCACAGGGCGTCTCGAATAGTCTCGCCATGCCCATAGACATGCCCATCGTCACCAATGACTTTTGCCCCTTGCAGCCAGTATGAGGTATCATCTGAGGCGAAAACTGTTTTGCCGTTGAGAACCAGCGTTACGCCGGATGCCGTTTCGATTTTTGCTATGCTCATATTCGTTCTGCCGCTTTCCTGTGCCGTTTTTCTTTTCTTGTTCGGTTCATCCGAAATCAATACTATGCCGTCCGGCGTATAAGCCGTTTCCGTAAGCTTTATTGACGGCCTTTTTGAGCTCCTCCTGAAACTCCTGCTCTTCCATCTCGTTCTTTCTGAATGCTTCCGCAAACGCCTTGTACAAGTCATAGGTCTCTTTGTCGGGGTTAAATGGTGCGGTTCTGTAGTATTCTGTTACGAACCACTTTTTGCCATCGATGCTGGTCAGATAAAATCTTGTATTCGGAATCGGAATGCTTCCCATCATGTTGCTCACCATCCTCCACGGTCAAGGCGAACCCACTCTGTTCTTGTGCTTTTGAAAGACACAGTATGACTAAGCGCTTCGTAGTATAGCTTGCTCTCCTGCTCTTCCCTTAATGCTTGCTTTTCCTCCAGTTCCCTGACTGTGGCGATGAGCTTGTCTTCTTTGCCTTCCGCTTCGCCTTTGGCAAAAGCTGCTTTTTCGGCCTCGTCGATGCGCTGGTATCTGCTCTTTCGTTCCTTTTCGATATAAAGCAGGCCATTAGCTACTGCATCAAGGAACGCTTGCATCTCAGATTCCGGGATAGGTTCTTGGCTTTCTCTGCTTTTGGATATACAGCAAAAGCCCTCATCGTCGTAATGGATGAAATAGGGAGAGTTCGGGACCTGTTGTACTCGCATAGGGCACTTCCTCCTTCCGTCTCAAAGACAATTTGCCGGGACTGTCTCCCGTTGCCCGCTGCTCGCCGCGTGGAGGCTGTCTTTTTGAGCAGCTGCGCGGGAAAACCCGCGCTTTTGAGTTACATCTCTGCATTGAACAGGTTGCGGAGTTTGTAGGTGATATCCTCGCTGTTACCGACGATAGCTGCCGCCTCGTTGATGGACGCGAGTTCCGAGAGGCTGTCTGCCGCGTAGTTGTAGCTGATGGTATAAATCGGGATATCCATACCGGCGATGATGTTCTTCGTGTCGGAGAACTCGTACCCGGTATTGTTGTCACCGTCCGTCAACACGAAGATGATGGGCGTGCAGTTACCGCCGAGTTCCTGAGACTTCTTGTAAATGCGGTCCATTGCCACGCAAAGACCGTTGTACATTGCGGTGCTGCCGTTCGCATCGAGGGAGTTCACGGCACCCTTGTACAGGGTTTTCTGGGTAAGAGAGAACTGGTCAATGGGCAGGTACTCTCTGACATCCGAGTCAAAGCCAATGATGCCAATATAGTTGTCGTCATTGATATACTGGATGGTGTTTATCATCGCGGTTTTCAGGGCATTCAGGGGCTCGCCACGCATCGAGCCGGAAGTATCGACAACGAACTCTGCCACAATAGGAATGCCGGAATCCTTCTCTTCTTTCCAAACACTCTGCGCCTGTGCGATGGTGTTGCCGTCATATACTTTGCCGGTATAAGCATAGTCATCGAGGCCATTGAACCCGTCTTTCGTCGCCTCTGCCTGGTTCTGAGCGCAGAAGGAAACGAAGGCAGCAATAACTTCCTTCTTCTCCGCAGAGACATTCCCGATGGAATACAAAGGATTATCGTGCCGGACACCGAACGGGATGAACTCATAGTTGCGCTGCAAGGTCGGGTCATTCTGATAAGACTGATACTCCATCACAACGCCGTCCACGATGCCTTTGTCCGCCGACTGGACCATCTGCTGGGTCGTGAAGGATACGAGAGGGACGTTCGCTTGAAATTTCTGAAAATTCTCGACAGCAGCCGTATCGACAATCGTGTCGCTGCCGCTGCTTGCAAGGGCCGCAAGCAGGAAGTTGAGACCCGTTGCACTCGTGTAGGGGTTCGAATATCCCATCATGAGTTTGCCATCGATGGTTGCGTTCAGAACGGAAGAAACAGACGCTTCACCGTATTCAGAGCGAAGCATATCCCCTGTTTTCTTTGATACGAGAATACCCGCCACATTGCCGGCCAGACGGTCAGCCTCAACGGTCAACTCTACACCCTCGTTCTTCACCAGCTCGCCAAAGAGCGTGTTTGAAGGGGTATAGCACTCAGGCTGATACTTTCCCGTCGAAATGTACTCAGCCGCTGTGCCGGACGGAACGGAGCGCAGAGAGACGCTCATAGTCTTGTCTCCGGAAGTCTTGTTGTGTTGGGCGTTGAACTTCTTTGCCATGCTGGTCAGGAAAGAATCGGAACCGGACTCTGCTGCTTTCTCGCCGGAAGAGAAGATTTCAATGTTGACATCACCGTTCCCCTCCACCACAAACGGGTAGGAGGAGTCGATATCCGGCAACTCATCTTTCGCGTCCAAAAACTCCGATACATCAAGCTGCTGCGGGTTTACAGATACTTCCTGTACCCCGATGCGTTTCATCTTCCCGCTCAAATCCGCATACGCCTGCTCCGTTGTCATGGTATTGGTGCTGATATTCGAGTCCCGCATCACCGTCTGGGAGAACACCGCCAATACCACGCAGACGACCGCTAAGGTCGCTACTATCGGAAACACACCTTTTCTTGCCATGGTCAATTACCTCCATTTAGAGTGTCGTATCGTTTCAAAGCCTCGCGGCTGATTTCCTCGTCCTGTTCAAGGTCTTGATTCGTCTTAGTGATGACATCATCAAGTCTTGACATCGCCAAGACCACATCGGTATCCCACGGATTCTGTGCTGAGCGCTGATTGAGTGCGTAGGCAAGAGAATCTAAGCGCAGAATAAGACGCTCATTATCATGGACCACATTGTTTATCGTCTTGATAATACCGGCGTATATCTTCTGCTTCTTTTTGGCGGTATCGGTATCTCCGAACGAGATAATGCCTTGCTGGAAAGCTTTGTATTCTGTCTCATCGAACATAGATGCCGAGCGGATAGCGTCATCCAGCCGGTCATAGAATATCCGTTCTGCCGATGCCAACAGCGTCAGGCACTTCGCCTGCTCTCCGGAAGTCTTGCTGTTCTGCGTCATGCTGTAGGTTACCGCCATCTTCTGCCCGAACCGCTTGACCTGATACAGCATCTGGTCGGCTTGGTCTGAGAACACGGCTTTCGTTTTTACGGTCGCATTGATTTTTTCGGCATAGACTTCTTCTCGGTTTACCGGCTTTTCCTGCACAGGGGCTTCTAATTCCCGCCGCTTCTCCCTGTACCGGAATACAAAGTACCCGCACAGGAGCAGGAACAGGACCGGTGCCGCGTATTTTGCCAGAAGCACAAAGAACAGCGGTGTGCCGTGCATATACTCAATCGCGTAGTAGGTATGAATATACGCTTCGACCATATACACGGCAGCTGCTGCTACGATAAGTACGCATATACTGAACATCTCTGCCCCTCACCCCTTCTTCCTCATGCAATCCTCGCACACGGTTCGGAAACAATCTGCAGACGGTCTCTCGTGTTTCGGAAGCGGCTTTACCGCCTGAATATGCAGTTTCGCGCCCTGTTCCGGGGTCCTGCCGCAGACAACACACCGGAACCTGTCACGCTGCAAGACCTCGTACTTGATTTGCGAGGATGCCTGCCTCCGCTCGTTTTCCCGCTGCTGGCGTTCCCGTTCGTGTGCCTTAGCGAGTCTTACGAATTCCTTAGCCTCTGCCATCGAATAGGTCTTAGACTCCTCTATCGGCTTGCCCTTATGCGGGACATACTGTTTCACCGCAATAAAGGTCGTCTCGGTCATGGGAGTGCCGAACACCGCTGCATTGACCAGTTTCTTCTCATAGTGCTTATACAGCCAGAAAGGGATTCTTCTCCCGCAATCATCGTCCTTCTCGGTCCAGTTGGGGATGCTTTTGAGTTCTTCCTTATATGCCGCAAACTGAATCACATTCGACTGCGCCCATCCGAAAACCTCTTCAAACTGGGGAATCTTTTTCCGAACAGTGCTCATGAACAGCTTATCGAGGGAAGCACCCCTATACTCTTCAAGCGATTCTAGTGGGTATTCGAGACGAATTTCTTCGTCCACATCATAGAACTCATATCCCTGATTGACTTCCTCTACGCCCGCCAGTATCTCGCTGGTATTGCGCACGTCCTTCTTGGCAGCAGAGACGACGAGAAGCCATATACCGGCCAAAACAGCCAATGCGACAACAATTACCACGGCAATCGTTACCGGCGACATTACTGCTATCTGGTCCTCTACCCAAAATGAAAACTCTTCCGGCATATCAATCAGCCAGTCTACGAAATGCATCGGTTTACCGTACATTTATGATTCCTCCAAAATTCCAGACACTGTCCGGAAAATCTTTTTCTGATAATTCTGTGCGGACAACACCGCTATGACTGCCCTTGATTTTCATTATCTACAATTCGCACAAATCGGCAACTTTTTCGCGTAAAAACAAAAAAGCAGCCATCCGTGATGGATGACTGCAAAAAATATCAGTGAATTTCAGAAAAATGTTGCAAACGGCCTTGCAAAACCTTGGAAAAATGTCGCAGTGCTTAGAAATGTGCCTGGTCAATGTTGTTTTTCGTTAGAGTACGGAGATGACAGAAGAACGCTCGTGTCGAGCACATAAAATTTTTCTGAGATTCGCACCTATCGTTTCAGGTGTTTTCTCGGATGGCATCGAGGATGTCCTTCTTTGTGCCGCGCACCGAACAGCCATTATCCTCAAAGGCCGCAAACAGCGTTTGCACGAATTTCTCGTTCTCATCTTTCGAGATGTCTGGCATCCAGAAAGAGTAGTCATCATCGCCGTATCTGAAGACGATGCCTTCAATTTTCGGGTTCTTGCTCATAGTGTCTCCTTTCTTTCCGTTCTGAGCATTCATTTAGCATACATACACGCTCGCAGCCAGTACCCCAACAGCGATAATACCGGTCACGAACAAAAGCATGCAGACGAACATTACGCCGAATGAAAGCGTGAGGTATGAGATTTGTTCGACCATGCTCAGCAGATGAATTTTGTCCGTTAATTTGTCAATTTCATCTGCATTCGCCAACTGCTTTTGACGCTCTCCCTCCATGACCAATGCTTCATAAGCACCGCCGAAACTGAATTCATCGTCCGACAGCGGCTTGCTTTTTTTCTGCATCATGAGGTCAATCAGTTTGTCTTCGAGTTCCGCTTCCTTTGCGCATTTTTCCGCATCTTTCTCATCCAGCATTTTGCCCGATAGCTTGTAGCAAATGAACGATGCAATGCAAAGCAGCGCTGCACTGACAAGCGAGAAAACGAAAATCATGATTCTACCTCAAGAGGAAGCTGCTCAGACGGCAGCGTCAAGTAGTCATACAGGGATTCGGCGGTAGGCATGTCGTAGCGCATCCGGCGACCATCTTCGAGGTCGAACCAGATACATTTGCGAACATCTTCATACAGCCACCACTCAATGGTGTCCGCCTTGTCGTCCAGTTGCTCTTTGAGGATTCGGAGCAATGCAGCAAGATACAGATTGTCGGCATCGAACACTACCGCCGAGTCGCAGATTTTGCCTAGCGCATGGTCAAACTCTGAGATTTTCCGGTCTTGCTTTTGGATGTCAGCAATCGTCTTGCAAAAAAGTTCCTTGGATATCATTATGTTCTCTCCCATACAAAAAAAGAGCCTCACCATTTGCAGGTGAGACTCAGTATATCAGTAGCGGTAATATCTCGGCACGATTTTGCCCTTGTCGTCATCCATCATCATAGCGGCAAAGGTCTCCATTTCTGCCGGGGTGAACTCGGCAGTATAGTCGAGCGTGGTGTCGAGTTCCTTGGCGACATCCGACATTGCCTGCAGGAACGCAGCAAACGCCGGGACTTCCTTGTCGGTCAGCGTCACGCCGGTGCAGATGGACAGGTAATCCTCCCCAACATCCGCAACATCGTCCTCTTCTCTGCCAAAGACGCCATGCACGGACTCGATAGCGGCAAGCATCTTATCTACCTGTGCGGCAGTGAACGGCGTATCGGGTTCGAGCGACATCTCAAAGGTGTAACAGAACCATTTGTGGATATCCTTAACTGCGGACTCAGGCACATAGTCGGGGTTGTCGCAGAGTTCCTTGCCATCAAAGGACAGCATAACAACATTGCTCTCCACATCGTAGTATTCGAGGCCCTTGTACCGAACCGCCTCGCAGCCGTATTCCTGCAGCACCTCGCTCCAGAAATTGTAGCCGTAGAAGTTCTCGGTGCTGAAAAAGTGAATCATCTCATAGGACAGGAACACCTCAACATCTACATCCGTCACCAACTGGTCAAGGATTGCGGACATTTCCGGCGTATGCTGCCAGTCGGTATCAAGACCTTTCAGACCCACGCCGCCGGTCTTATCCTGAACAAACAATACCGTCTTGCCATCGACCTTGATGCTCAGCTTATGCATCGACAGAGATTCAATGCTGGCGGAATTGATAAACTGAAGCAGATAATGTGCGAGGCAGCTGCGAATATCGTCCGCGTTGCTGTCCCCTTTGCGAATTGAGATGCGCTCAATAGCGACCAACTCAGTGCTCATGGTGTTCTCCTTTTTCTGTAAGCGGCAAGACTTATCCTGCGCAGCCAATGTTATAAATTTATTCGATGTTAGGTGATATTAAATCGCTTGCAAGTAGCTGACAGCCAGTTTGACAAGCACATACACGCCCGCGAGGTTTTCTGCGATTTTGCAGAGGTATGTCATGATGGTGAACTTCGTCAGTCCTCTCCGCTTGAGCCCGAACATTGCCACGGTGGACGCAGTAAGAAGGAACGCGATGGACATCATAGCCTGAACGCCGACCAGTATAAAGACATTAAGGCTGAACTGCACCATGTACTGCGCCTGCACATTTTCGATGCTTTGAAGGCGTAAGGCGAGTTCCTCGAAAACAAACGCAATTCCGGTACAAATTACGATTGCGAGAAGAGTCTGATTCAACACATCGTCGATGACAGAAGACGGCTTTCCGCTCTCAAATTGCCTGATAGCCGCCGTCGTTTTCTTCCCGAACTTGTAATCGTACACAGCATTTCCCGCAAACAGCGCAGCCGACGATAGCATCAGTCCCGCCGTACAGACATTGACTATATCCATCAAATTTGTGCGCAGGGTACACCGTCTATAGTCGTTTGCGACTTAGGCGG
>OKSC01000503.1_pt1 | contig 44934 bp, 34 predicted proteins | sample 1601161 | NCBI WGS metagenome assembly OKSC01 (sample SAMEA3541552, study PRJEB24748) | human gut metagenome | biome: human gut; feature: human-associated habitat; material: faeces | place: China | collected 2012 | reverse complement strand
GAGGTCGATGCAGTTGAATTCGACCCGGAGCGCGAACGGGTGTACGCCCGACGCGAACTCCGGCTCGGCGCGGTCGTCCTTCGTTCGACGATGCAGGAGAACCCGCCGGAGCAGGCGCTCGCCGAGGCCGTGCTGAACGCCGCCGCCGGCCGGAACCGGCCGCTGCCTCCGGAAGGGGCGAAAGCGGCGCGGCAGCTCTTCGAGCGCGTGGCGTTCGCCCGGCGGCAGGAGCCGGAGGAGTATCCGGACTGGGGCAGCGGCTTCGCCGCGCAGGCGGCTCCGTTTCTTGCCGGAATCCGTTCCTTTGCGGACCTTGACCGCTTCGACTGGCTGGAGCTGCTGCGGAATCTGCTCGGATTTGAACGGCTTCGCGCGCTCGATGCGAATTACCCGGAGGCGTTTACGACTCCGGCCGGGGCGCGCCATCGGATCGACTACGACAATGAGATCCCGACCCTTTCCGCGAAGGTGCAGGAGTTTTACGGGGTCGGATCGCACCCGGCGGTCGGCCGGAAACGGATTCCGCTGCGGATCGAGCTGCTTTCTCCGGCGCAGCGGCCGGTGCAGGTCACAACGGATCTGCCGGGCTTCTGGCGCGGAAACTGGCCGCTGGTGCAGAAGGAGATGAAGAGCCGCTACCCGAAACACTTCTGGCCGGACGACCCGGCCTCCGCCGACCCGATGCTCCGTACCGTCAAGCCGAAAAAAGTGTGATCGGCCGGGACGCCTCACTCCTGGCCGGGAGCTTTGGGCCGCGCGGCAGGCTCGAAGCCGTACCCGGCATCGGTGTCCTGAAGAGGCGTACCGGGGGGAAGCGCACTCCCGGCCGCCGGAGGCAGGAGGTCCCGTTTGGAAGAGGGGGGAACGCGGCGGAATTTCCGGTATTGCCGGGAGAATGCGGTGATGTCGGAGTAGCCGAGCCGTTCGGCGATCTCCTTGATTGAGAGCCTGGTGTGCAGCAGCAGTGCATCGGCCTGGTTGAGTCGCCGCTGAATGCGGTAATCCTGCGGAGAGAGCCCGGTCCAGCGACGGAAGGATTTCCGGAAGTTTTCGTAGCCCATGCCGATCGACCGGGCCAGTTGCGGCAGCGGAGTGGTGTCGGAGACGTCGTCGAGCAGTTGTTTGATCCGTTCCAGCCGCTGCATCTCCTTCCGGTTCCCGGAGGCAACGCCCGGCGTTGTCGAGCCGGCCAATTCGTCGAAGAAATTCAGAATCGCCGCATAAGCCCGTGCGGCTCCCGTGCTTTTGTTTATGCAGAACAGAGAGTCCGTATAAGCTTCCGCCGCGCCCAGAAGAGCCGGGGAAATGCCGGGCGATAAAAAAGTCAAATCTTTGCTCAGAATGCCTGCCGCCAGCAGAGCGTCGGAAAGGCTTTGCGGCAGAGCTGCGGAAAATTCCAGCCAGCCGTCCGCCCGAAAGTGCTTGGACATGTAAAACGGGGTGTCGGCATGCCGGAGGACCAGGTCTCCCTCCCGGTAGTCGAAACTCCGGGACAGGTGGTCCTTGAAGATTCCGTATCCTTTTATAATGTAGGTGATAGCGAAATATTTGTGCCGGGAGTATCCCCCCGCGTATTCCGGAATGAAGGTGTGGTCGTAAAAGCCGCCGGAAAGTTTTTCCGCGTGATCCTCCCCGCTGCCGAGATAAAGGCAGTTGCTCCTCAACTGCAGATGCTGTATGGCTTTCATGCTGTTTCCCTCCTGATTTTTTAATATACCTGCAAAGAGGCAAAAGCAAATACCAGATATGCCAAAAGATTGCATTTTTTACTGTTGTTTTTCGGAGGCATTCCGGTATAATATAAAAGAAAGGATAAAATAAGATGCTTTCTTGTCAACTTGCGGTGATCGGTGCCGGTTCGGCCGGCTGCGGGGCCGCTCTCGCGGCTTCGCGGCTGGGAATTGATACGGTGCTGGTGGAAAATTATCCGCGCATCGGCGGAATTTCAACGTTCGCAGGTGTGAACTGCTATGAACCTGTGGCGGGGGCGACCGGGATTTCCCGGCTGCTTTTTGAGGAGATGCGGCGGAACGATCCCGCCGGTGTCGGTATTTACCGGATGGCGCGGCATTGTGCGGTTCCGGCCGGGGACGAACCGCCGTTCCCCGGTGCGGAGCAGCGGATCAACCCGGCGGGACGCTATGAGGATACGCTCTGTTCGCATGTGGAGGAACGGGAGCCGCGGAAAGCGTTTCTGCTCCGGAGCGGAGTCATCTTTGAGCAGGAGCTTTTCTGCCGTACCGTGGAAGGAATGCTGGCCGGATCCGGCTGCTGCCGCATCCGCACAGGCGTCGCACCGGCGGCGCTCGATTGCAGGGACGGCGTGCTGCGGCGGATGGTATTGACGGATGGGACGCGGCTTGAAGCGGCGCGCTGGATCGATTGTTCCGGGGCGGTCGCGGCGCAGTGCGGCTGCCGGATGCTTTTCGGGCGGGAGGCTTCAGGCCGGTTCGGCGAATCCGGAGCGCCGAAGTTTCCGGAACCGGTGCTGAACGGCGTATCGCAGATTTTCCGCATCCGGCCGGCGGCCGGCGACGCGGTGGAGCCGCTTCCCGCCGGAATTCCCGCCGCGTGCTGGTGGGCGGCACAGTTCCCGGCTGCCTGCTTCACGGAGTATCCGAATGGGGATTTCAACTGCAATATGCTGCCGACCATGAGCGGATTGGAATTTTATGCGCTCGGAACCGATGCGGCGCAGGCGGAATTGAAACGGCGGGTTTATGCGTACTGGCACTATTTGCAGACGGGATTTCCGGAGTTCCGGCGTTTCCGGCTGCACCATATTTTTCCGCGTCCGGGCTGCCGCGACGGCTATCGCGTGCTGTGCCGCGGCATGCTGACCGAACGCGATATCCTGGGCGGCCTCGGCCGCCAGAAGCGCGACGAAATCATTGCTTTGTGCGACCATCCGCTGGATTTTCATGGTCGCGGCGGGGGAGGGCGAAGCGGTTCCCTGTACGGCATTCCCTATCATTCGCTGGTTCCGGCGGGGATGAAAAACCTGCTGGTGGCGGGACGGATGGCGGGATTCAGCGCGCTGGCGGCTTCGAGCTGCCGCCTGTCGCGGACCATGCTGCAGCTCGGAGAGGCGGCGGGAACGGCGGCGTACCTGAGTCTGGAACGGCGGGAGGATTTTCCGGTATTGCCGCCCGGAGTTGTCCGTGAGCTTCTTCGGGCCGGCGGCGTCGAATTGTAATGAAAACAACGAAAGGAATGTGCAAAATGAGCATCGAAGGGAAAAAAATCATCATCACCGGCGGAGCAACCGGCTACGGCTACGGGGATGCCAGGGCACTGAAAGCCGCCGGCGGTGAAGTCTGGATCGTCGGCCGCCGCCTTGAAAGGCTCCGGAAAGCTGCGGAGGAGCTGGGAGTCCGGTTCATTCAGGGCGATATCACCCGCGGGGAGGACTGGGACCGCATCATGGAAACGGTCGGGGAGGTCGACATCCTGGTCAACAACGCCGGAGTCGCCGTGAAAGTCGAACCGCTGCTTTCCTTCAGCGACGAGGAGATATTCCGTTCGATCAACGGCAATCTGACCGGCGCGATTCTGGGATGCCGCCGGGTGGCGGAGAAGATGGTCGCGCGCAAATCCGGGCTTATCATCAATGTGACCAGCGTCTGCTCCCATTACGGCTGGCCGGGTTTCGCCTGCTATACGGCGGCCAAGGCGGGGCTGGATATGTTCAGCCGGGCGCTCTATACCGAACTGCGTCCGCACAATGTCCGCGTGACGGTTCTCACGCCGTCGTGGGGCGCGACGGAATTCGGCATCGCCGCCAAGTTGCCGCCGACGGAAAAGGAGCTGGCGGCGAAGATGATGTCTCCCGATCAGATGGGAGAGCTGGTGCGCTATATCTGCGACTTCCCGGAACATCTCGAATTTCCGGAGATCATGGTTCAGCCGCTGGTTCAGGAGATTATTCCGTTCTGACGGAACAAGAAAGGAGTCGAATCCATGAAGTTCAGGTTGAAGTTGACCGGCGCGGCGATGCTGCTGGGCGCCATCGTCTCGCATGGGGCGGATGTTCCGGCATTCCGTTATTCCGGTACTGCGGCGGAGCGGGCCTGGCTCAACAACATGTCGGCGCTGATGTTCGGCGGCAACGCGATACGCTGCGCGCTTTCCACGCGGGAGCTGCCGGAGGGAATCTCCTGTGCGCTGCTGGTGGAAGGCTCCTCGCCTGCCGGACGGAGGGAAAATATCCTTGTCGCGTTCCCGCGCAGCCGGGTCGCCGGTGCGGAACTCCGGTACCGCGCGTTATCCGGCAGGGGCAAACTGATCCTCGGCCTCGGTTCCGGCGAAAACTACCGGCAGCGGGAAGTGACGCTTGATCCGGGGGACGGCGGCTGGAAGGAAGTCTCCTATGCCGATGAACGTATCCGTGACCTCACCTGTGTGACGATCGCTTTCGTCACCGAAGGGGAGCCGCTGCTGTTTGAAGTTGCCGGGCTCAAGGTCCGCACACCGGAGGGAAACGTGATCGATGCGATCGCGCCGGAACGCCATTTCCTCGCTTTCGATTCGGCCGCCGTTCCCGCGCCGGAGGGAAAAAGCCCGTCGATGAACGGGCGCGTGATCCTCGGAATGGGCGGCGGCTATGCCGCGATTCCCGCTTCGATCGACGCAATCGAAAAAATCGCCGGAATTTTCGGCAATGACCGGTTTGCGATCGCGCCGGATTTCGATTACGGCCAGATCGCGCCGCTGCGCAACGACTACCTCAGGCGGGACCTGCCGATGAGTTACCAGACCACGCTGGTCCGCGAAGTCGGCGGATTTTTCGGCGCGCACGGGGCGTTCGGCGAAGGACTGTCCGGCTTCAGCCGCAACCGCGAACTCGACCGGCGCAAATGGCCCGGCGGAGCCCAGTACCACGGCGGCAGCTTCTGTCATCCGGCGGCGGCCGAAGCGCACAAGAAGATCATCGACAAGCTGGCGGCGGCGGGGATTGCCGACTACATCATGCCCGATGTCGGCTGGTGGGAGAGTTCCACGGCGGGATTTTCCAAGGCCGATGAAACCGCGTTTCGCGCCTGTCTTGCCGGAAATGATCCCGGCGTCGAATTCGCCCTCTTCCCGGAGGGGCGCCGCCGGATCAGATTCCTGGAATATTTCAAATGGACGTTCGGCGTGGAACTTACGCCGCAGAAGCTCGGATTGGACTCTTATGACGGATTTGCCGCGCCCCGTTCGCGTGCTCCGGGCGGGGAATCGCCGCAGTACCGGCTGCGGCTGGCGGTCTTCTATGCGCTGAAACGTTATGCGCTGCTCCGGTTCTTCGACGAAATCGGCGCCTACGGCAAAAGTAAGGGAGTCAATGTCGTGGCGATGCCGCTGAACTGTTCCTGCTTCGGACAGGGAATGGCGCGGCTGGACGGCCTGCTGGCGGTCAATTTCGATCTTTGCGACGTCAACAGCTTCAATTCGCCGGAATCGCCCGCTTACGGACGTCCGGGAGAACTGCCTGCCGAAGCCGGGCTTTTCGGCATGATCGCGCGCGGCATGAGCCGGTCGGAAGCGGCGAAGGCTTCCGGTACGAAGCTCAGGCTGATCCATGAAACCGGACAGGCCGGAGCGGCCATCCCCTATCGCGATCCGCGCCTCAACTATGTATTGAATTATGCGTTGACCGGGGCGACCGGGGCGGACAGCATGCAGATTGATTTCCTGTCGACCTACACGCATCGCGGCCTGCCGACATGGGCACTGCTGAACGATCCCGAGCAGCGTTTCCATCACAGCCGCCTGGTTGATCAGCTCGTCGTTGCCGCTGCGTTCCGGGACGCATTCGACGCCGGTCTCAAAGCGCCGGACAATCGGGGAGAGGTGATTTCCATTGTCCGTTCCGCGGATTATTTCGCGGTCAGGGAAGAGGCCGGCATCGGGGATGTCGCATGGCGGAAACTGCTTTATCCGGTGGAGTTTCTGGATCGGGCGATGCTCGACGCTCCCTTCGTCGCGGAGAAAACCCGCGTCATTTTTGCGGACGGCAAAGGCCATACCGATCGTGAAGTGCAGAGCCTGACCGCTTACCTGAAGCGCGGCGGCAACCGCACGCTCGTGCTTTCTCCGCTGTCGGCGGGACGCCGCTTCGACGGTTCCGACCTGCTGAGCGCCTACTACGGCGAAGACACCGAGCTCAACGACGGCGAAGCTTATGCCGGTTTCGGAATTTCGGCCGCAGGAAAAAACGGAGCATATTCCTTTCGGCTTGATGGTTTTAAAACCGTTGCGCAGGAAAACGGGCGGCCGCTGCTTTCCGTCAAAACGCTCGCCAACGGCGCGTCGCTCTATTTGTTTCACCGGGAAGCGACTGATGCCGACCGCGCCCTGATCGCCGGAATCCTGGAGAAAGCGCAGGTCATGCCCTTTGGCAAAGGGGATGCGGATCTGCTGGTCCAGGAATTCGATCTGCCTTCGGGCGGAAAAGTATTCGCGCTTTTCGACCGGCGGCCCTGGAATGGATTCGTCTTCCGGAGCGGAGCACCGTCGCGGGAGAATTTCATGCGGTACGAAACCGGGCTGCTCCCGGCAACGGTCACGGTTTCGGGAGGCAGGGGAATTCTGTATGAACTGATTTCAGGAGAAAAACGTCCCTTTGACGGCGGGGAACTTACGCTGGACACGGCAGGGAAAAGCGCCCGGCTCTATTTCCTGCTGCCGGAGACTCCGCAGGGGAAAGCCGAACTGGCCGGAGCGGAAGCGCGCCACGCGTTTCTGAATCGATATGTAACGGAAGAACTGGCGGGCTTCCTGAATGACAACCAAGAATGATGGAAGGAGAAAGCGGATGAAAATGGATATTTTCAGTTTAAGGGGCGTTAGCCCTCATTCCCGGAGGAGGCGCAGTTTCACCTTGATTGAACTGCTCATCGTGATAGCGATCATCGCCATTCTCGCCTCGATGCTGCTGCCTGCGCTGAATCAGGCGCGGGAGAGGGCGAAGAGCATCAGCTGCGTCGGGAAGCTCAGGCAGATCGGACAGGCCGCGAATCTCTACGTCGGAGATTATGCGGGAGTGTTGCCGCCCGCCCAGATCACCGGCGCCGGAACGGTCGGCATCATCGGCAATATTACGAATCTCTCCTGGGTCGCCGGAATCTGGCCCTACCTGATCGGCGACACGATGTCCTATGGCAATTCAATGAGGAAAAAATCTTATATTTGCGATGCCGGTCCGTTTCAGACTGCTTCGGGAGGTTCCCAGGCCGGCGAGCCCGTAACGAATTACGTATGGAACGGAATTTGCGGCCAGACTTCGCGCGGCGATTTCAAGTGTGTGAAATCGATCAAACTGGGTTCGCTGCGGAATCCTTCCTCGGGAGGACTCTGTCTGGATTACTTGAACCGCACCGTGGGACAGATGAACTTTCTGATAGAGAATTCAAGCGGCGCCAACATCTGGTCGTATGAAAAGACCCGCCTTGATTACCGGCATGGCAGCAATCGTTCGGTAAACGGCCTCTATGCCGACGGCCATGCGGGGACTTTGACCGGCATCCGGGACTGGGAGAATGACAAGGTTCTCGCCTTCGGCAGACTCGGACAGGCCGAAGCTCCGACCGTTGCCGGTTCTTTGTAGGCAGCTGCCTGCTCTCAGACGCCGGGCCTGTCGCCCCAGATCAGCTTGTGCATCTGGAGCTGCATGCGGACCGGCGCGCGGCTGCTCACCACCCACTCCGCCAAGTCGGTGAAGGCGACTCGCCCCCAGACCGGGCTGGCCAGCAAGTTGGCGGTCTTCGACGGCAGGTCGTATCGGCGGATCACTTCAAGCATCGCGTCGAAATCGGCGCGGCAGGAGATCACGAACTTCACTTCGTCGTGCGGCGCGAGAAGAGCGTAATTCGAAAAATCGTTCCGTTCCGCCATTCCGGAGCCCGGCAGCTTGCAGTCGAGAATCTTCCGGACCTCGCGCGGAATCTCCGCAATCGGCAGCGAGCCGTTGGTTTCGAGCAGGACCTCGAAACCGGCGTCGAGAAGCCGGCGGCAGAGTTCCGGCGTCTCCGGCGTCGCCAGCGGTTCCCCGCCGGTGATTTCGACGAGCTTCGTCCCCGACTCCTGCGCTCTGCGGACCAGTTCGTCCACGGAGGCCGGTTCGCCCGCTCCGAAACTGCGGCCGTATCTTGTATCGCAGTAATTGCAGTCGAGGTTGCACCCCGCCAGCCGGATGAAAAAACAGATCCGCCCGGCATGGGTCGATTCTCCCTGAAGGCTCGTAAACGATTCGACGAGACGCACGGCAATACTACTCCTCGAAATAGGTGACGGCGGAGTGGTCGGATTCGCCGATGCGGACCCGGTGCACGCGGATCGCGCCGCCGTTCATCTTCTCGCTGATTTTGCGGTAGATGGTCTTGGCGAGATTCTCGCTGGTCGGGTTGATCTCGCGGAACTCCGGCAGCTCGGAGAGATTCGAGTGGTCGTAGACCGCCAGAAGAGAATCCAGTTCACTCTTGAGCTTCTTGAAGTCCAGCGCGATGCCGATCTCATCCTGCTCCGGCGAACGGACCACGACGGTGACTTTGTAGTTGTGTCCGTGCAGTTTGCAGCAGTCGCCGTTGTAGCCGCGCAGCTGGTGCGCCGCCGAAAACGTTCGGTCGATTTCAATTTCAAACATGATTTCATTCCTTTTTGCCTATTAATATAGACCCGGCCGGCCCGAAATTCAAAGCGGGGCCGGAAACAGAGCAAAAATGCCGCCGGGAAGACAATCCCGGCGGCATTCGGCTGTGTCTTGCCCGGAACAGCCTACGCGTTCTTCAGCGCATCGAGCAGCTTCGGCTTGCTCTGCACGCCGGACATGTCGTTGACGATTTTACCGTCTTTGTAGATGAAGATGCGCGGAATGTTCATGACCTCGAACTTGACGGCGAGGTCGCGGTTTTCGTCGATATTGACCTTGCCGATCGTCACATCGGCCGGAAGCTCGGCCGCGACCTGTTCGAGAATGCCTCCGAGCATCCGGCACGGATTGCACCACGGAGCCCAGAAGTCGACCAGCACCACGCCGGATTTTACGGTTTCGTCAAAATTCGCCGCATTCAATTCTTTGATTTCAGCCATTTTCGCTTTCTCCTTCTCTTAAGCGTTTGTTCCCGGTGAAGGGTCCATACCAGTGAATATAGCACGAATTGCCGGAAATCAAAATGAAAAATTCCGTTTTTTTGCGGAAGGGCGAGGCCGGAACCTGCGGGCGGGTCAGATTGTCGCAGGTGGGACAAAATGACGCGGCAAAGTGTGCCATCCGGGGCGGCGAATCCGGCAAAAAGCGCGTTTTCTTCCGTTTTGAGGGGAATTTTCCGGGTTGGCACGCCCTTTGCTGAGATTACTGGCATGATTTTGGAATGACAAATTGATCACTATACGCAAGGAGGATTGATTATGAGTAAGATTTTAGGTGTTGACCTCGGAACCACGAACAGCTGCATGGCTGTCATGGACCACGGCGAGTACAAGATTATCCCGAATGCGGAAGGCAACCGCACGACTCCGTCGATCGTCGCTTTCACGAAGAGCGGCGAGCGTCTGGTCGGCCAGACTGCGAAACGGCAGGCGGTCACCAACCCGAAAAACACGATTTTTTCGATCAAGCGCCTGATGGGGCGCAAATTCAGCGAAACCGCCCGTGAGCGCGAGCTCGTCCCGTACGAGATCGTCGAGGCTCCGAACGGCGACGCGGCCGTTCAGGTGGGCGACAAGATCTATTCCCCGCCGGAAATCTCCGCGATGATTCTGCAGAAGCTCAAGACCGATGCGGAAGCCTATCTCGGCGAGCCGATCACCCAGGCGGTCATCACCGTCCCGGCCTACTTCAACGACAGCCAGCGGCAGGCGACCAAGGACGCCGGCAAAATCGCGGGTCTCGAAGTGCTCCGCATCATCAACGAGCCGACCGCGGCCGCGCTGGCTTACGGCCTTGAGAAGAAGAGCGATGAAACCGTTGCGGTCTACGACCTCGGCGGCGGCACGTTCGATATCTCCATTCTCGAAATCGGCGACGGCGTTTTCGAGGTGAAGGCGACCAACGGCGACACCCACCTCGGCGGCGATGACTTCGACCTGGCGATCATCAGCTACCTGGCCGATGAGTTCCAGAAGGAGAACGGCGTCGACCTCCGCAAGGATCCGCAGGCGCTTCAGCGTCTGAAGGAAGCCGCGGAAAAGGCGAAGTGCGAGCTCTCCAGCAGCATGAGCACCGACATCAATCTGCCGTTCATCACGATGAATCAGGACGGCCCGGTGCATATGAACATCACCCTGACCCGCGCCCAGCTCGAAAAGCTCTGCGACCCGCTGCTCGAACGCACGAAGAAGCCGTGCGTGAACTGCATGCACGATGCGGACGTGACGAAGGACAAGATCAAGGAGGTCATCCTCGTCGGCGGCATGACCCGTATGCCGAAGGTCCAGGAAGAGGCGAAGAACATCTTCGACCGCGAACCGCACAAGGGCGTGAACCCGGACGAAGTGGTTGCGGCCGGCGCCGCGATTCAGGGCGGCGTGCTCGGCGGTGAAGTCAACGACGTGCTGCTGCTCGACGTGACCCCGCTTTCGCTCGGCATCGAAACGATGGGCGGCGTGATGACCAAGCTCATCGAGCGCAATACGACGATCCCGACCAAGAAGAGCCAGATCTTCAGCACCGCGGCCGACAACCAGCCGGCGGTGGACGTCCGGGTCCTGCAGGGCGAGCGTGAGCTTGCGAAGGACAATAAGTCGCTCGGGCTCTTCAAGCTCGACGGCATTGCTCCGGCGCCGCGCGGCGTGCCGCAGATCGAAGTCACCTTCGACATCGACGCGAACGGCATTCTGCACGTGACCGCGAAGGATATGGGCACCGGCAAGGAGCAGAAGATCACGATCACCGCTTCGAGCGGTCTCTCCGAGGCCGAAGTCGACCGCATGGTCAACGAAGCCAAGGCGCACGCCGAGGACGACAAGGCGGCGAAGGACAAGATCGAGACGAAGAACCACGCCGATTCGATGGTCTATCAGACCGAGAAGCAGCTCAAGGAGCACGCCGACAAGATTCCGGCGGAGGTCAAGAGCCAGATCGAAACGGCCGTCTCCAAGCTGAAGAAGGAGATCGAGTCCGAGAACGTTCCGGGTATGAAGGCTGCGATGGAAGAGCTCGAAGCTCTGCTGCAGAAGATCGGCGAGGCGGTCTACGCTTCGCAGCAGCAGCAACAGCAGCAGGGCGCGGCCGGTCCGTCCGCCGATGCCGGTGCGGGCAGCTCGAAGAAGTCGGACGATGACGAAGGCGTGGTCGACGCCGAAGTCGTCGAATAACGGTACGGCAGACACTCTTTGCTCCGGCGGCGGAAATGCCGCCGGGCGGAGGGGTTTGTTTTGAAAAGCAGAAAAACAGGTTTTCGTTCCAACAAACAACAAAAAGGAGAGTCGGAAATGGCAAAAGTCAACATCAAGCCGCTTGGCGATCGTGTCCTCTTGGAGATCTGCGAGTGCAAGGACGAGATGAAGGGCGGCATCCTCATTCCGGATACCGCCAAGGAGAAGCCGCAGGAATACCAGGTTGTGGCGCTCGGCACCGGCAAGAATGATGACAACGGCAAGAAGATCCCGTTCGACGTGAAGGTCGGCGATATCGTCCTTACCAGCCGTTACGGCGGGACCGAAGTCAAAGTCGACGGTAAGGAGTACAAGGTCGTCAATCAGGACGATATCCTCGCGGTGGTCGGGTAATCCCGCTTTGATTTCACTTTCTGACAATAAAACAAACAATTCAGGAGATTAACCGGTATTATGGCTAAACAGCTTGTTTTTTCGGAAGAGGCCCGTCGCGGGATTCTCGAAGGCGTGACTTTGCTGAGCAAGGCGGTCAAGGCGACGCTCGGTCCGAAGGGCCGCAATGTCATCATCGACAAGAAATTCGGCACCCCCGCCATCACGAAGGACGGCGTGACCGTCGCGAAGGAGATCGAACTGAAGTGCCCGTATGCGAACATGGGCGCCCAGATGGTCAAGGAAGTCGCCAGCAAGACCAACGACGTCGCCGGCGACGGCACGACCACCGCGACCGTTCTGGCCGAGGCGATCTATCGCGAAGGGCTGAAGAACGTCACCGCCGGGTCGAACCCGATGGAACTCAAGCGCGGCATTGAGAAGGCGGTCGAAGCGGTCGTCGCCGAAGTTGCGAAGATGAGCGTCGGCGTGCATGACCAGATCGCGCAGGTCGCGACGATCTCCGCCAACGGCGATTCGACGATCGGCAAGATCATCGCCGAGGCGATGGACAAGGTCGGCCAGGAAGGCACGATCACCGTCGAAGAGGCCAAGACCCTCGAAACCACCCTCGACGTCGTCGAAGGCATGCAGTTCGACAAGGGCTACCTGTCGCCGTATTTCGCGACCAACACCGAATCGATGGAAGCGGTCCTCGAGGATGCCTACATCCTGATCCATGAGAAGAAAATCAGCAACCTGAACGACATGCTGCCGCTGCTGCAGGCCGTCGCGAAGGAAGGCAAGCCGCTGCTGATCATCGCGGAGGACGTCGAAGGCGAAGCGCTGGCGACCCTCGTGATCAACAGCATGCGCGGCATCCTGAAGGTCTGCGCGGTCAAGGCGCCGGGCTTCGGCGACCGCCGCAAGGCCATGCTGCAGGATATCGCGGTTCTGACCGGCGGCACCTGTGTGACCGAAGACCTCGGCATCAAGCTTGAGAACGTGACCGTTTCGCAGCTCGGCAAGGCCAAGCGCGTCACCGTCACGAAGGAGAATACCACCATCGTCGAAGGCGCCGGCACCCAGAAGGCGATCATGGGCCGCGTTGCCCAGATCCGCCGCGAGATCGAGGAGACCACCAGCGATTACGACCGCGAAAAGCTCCAGGAACGTCTTGCGAAGCTGGCCGGCGGCGTCGCCGTCATCAGCGTCGGTGCCGCGACCGAGGTCGAGATGAAGGAGAAGAAAGACCGCGTCGACGATGCGCTGCATGCGACCCGCGCCGCGGTTGAGGAAGGCATCGTCGCCGGCGGCGGCGTTGCGCTGGTCCGCGCCGCGAGTGCGATCAAGAAGCTGAAGCTCTCCGGCGACGAAGCGACCGGCGCCGCGATTGTCGAGCGCGCGGTCGAAGAGCCGCTCCGCCAGCTCGCCGCGAACGGCGGCTACGAGGGCAGCGTCGTTGTCGAGCGCGTCAAGGAAGACAAGGGCAACATGGGCTTCAACGTCGCGACCGGCGAATACGTCGACATGATCAAGGCCGGCATCCTCGATCCGGCGAAGGTGACCCGTTCGGCGTTGCAGAATGCGTCCTCCGTGGCCAGTTTGCTGCTGACGACCGAGTGCCTGATCACCGACATCAAGGAAGAGAAAGAGCCCGCGATGCCCGCCGGCGGCGGCATGGGCGGCATGGGAGGCATGGGCGGCATGATGTAATTCATGCCGGCTCCGGCCGAATGAAGCAAAACGCGTCTCCGGTTTCCCGGAGGCGCGTTTTTTTGTGGATCAGAGCTTTTCGTCGTCTTCGTCGAATTCGAATTCCGGGGTGTCGCCCGGCAGTTCGATCCGCTCGCGCCAGCGCGCCGGGCGTCGGTTCTTGAGCCAGAAGAGAAGGGCGCGCACATCCGGCAGCACCTCCTTAGAGACCACCCGGCGTTTGCCGGTCGAGAGTACCTCGCCGGTCTCTTTGTCGAACATCTCCTCGGTCTGTACCTCCTTGTGCGTGAAGCCGAGCGCCCGCTTCAGCAGGGCCTTCTCCACCGCATCGGCCGGACGTTCGTCCGGATTTACGAATTTGCGTTCCGCCATACCATCTCCTTTCCTCCTCCGAAAAGTTGCTTTATCTTCGGTCACCGGCCTCGGCTCTTTCGGGCTTGCCGCCCGAAAATTCCGGGTACTTTTCGGGGGCTCCGCTCACTGAAAAGACCGTGCATCGTGCCCGTCCGAAAAGACCGTGCCCGACACTGTGTATCGTGCCCGTCTCCGATGTTTCATGCGGCTCCGCCGTACTCGCACCTGCGAGAAAGGCATTGTCAATGTTTTCCCGAAAAGTTGCCGTTCTTCTTTCGTGACCGGATTCGTTGTATTTGTGACAATTTTGTCAACCCCGCCTTGCAGGAGTCTCCGGTCTGTGGTAAATTATAAGGAAATTTGGAAGGAGTTTTACGACATATGCAGCTGATCACCGATGAAATCAGGGGATATCTTTCGAACGGTTCCTGGATTCGGAAGATGTTTGAGGCCGGACTCGAGCTCAAAAAGCAGTACGGCGAGGAGAATGTTTACGACTTCAGCATCGGCAATCCCGACCTGCCGCCGCCGCCGGCCGTGAAGCAGGCGCTGGCCGGAATCGCCGGGCGGGCCGACCGCCCGTTCGCGATCGGCTATATGCCGAACGCCGGATATCCGGCGCTGCGGAAGAAGCTGGCCGGTTATCTGTCGAAGGAGCAGAAGATTGAGATTCCGGAGAGCAACGTCATCATGACCTGCGGCGCCGCGGGCGGCATCAATGTGTTTTTCCGCGCCGTGCTCTCGGCCGGGGATGAGGTCATCTGTCCGGCGCCGTATTTCGTCGAGTACGGCTTTTACGCGGCCAACGCGGGCGGCAGACTCGTTCCGGTCAAATCGAAGGAGTTCACCTTCGAGCTGGATCTCGACGGCATCGAGAAGGCGATCACCGCGAAAACCCGGGCGGTCATCATCAATACTCCGAACAATCCGACCGGCCAGATTTACAGCCGGACCGAGCTGACCCGGCTGGCGGAAATTCTCGCCGCCGCCGAGAAGAAGTTCGGGCGCGTGATCTACGTCGTGTCGGACGAACCGTACCGTTTTTTGAATTTCGACGGCGTCGAACTGCCCGGGGCGCTTGAAGTGTTTCCGCACGGTGTCGTGATCGGTTCTTATTCGAAGAACCTTTCGCTGGCCGGGGAGCGGCTCGGCTATATCGCGGTTTCGCCGCGGCTTGAGGATGCCGCGGAGCTTATGGCGGCGCTCATTCTCTGCAACCGGATTCTCGGCTTCGTGAACGCTCCGGCGCTCGCGCAGCAGATCCTGATGGAGTGTATGGATTCCCAGGTCGACCTGGACATCTACCGCGAGCGGCGCGATGCGATGGCGAGCATCCTCTCCGACGCCGGGATCGAGTTTACGATGCCGCGCGGCGCCTTCTACTTTTTCCCGAAATCGCCGACGGCGGACGAGGGAGCGTTCATTCAGGCGCTGCTCGAGGAGCGCGTTCTGGCAGTGCCCGGCCGCGGGTTCGGCTGCCCCGGCTACGTGCGTTTCGCGTTCTGCGTCGATACGAAGGTGATCGAAGGGGCGCGGCAGGGCGTCAAAAACGCGGTTGCGAAACTCGGATAATCCGTCGCTCCGGCTCCGGGGAAGTTTTGACATGAACCGCGGCAAGAATCTCGAAATAGCAGTGCTGAACCAGATCAGCCAGGCCGTGCTGCGCGAGAAGGATGTCTCGGCGCTGCTGCGCTGGGTGCTCGAGATTCTCTACCGCGAGATGGGGCTGCTGCGCGGCACGGTGACGCTGCGGCGCGGCGACCTGCTGTTCATCGAAGCTTCGCACGGACTCTCCGAGGAGGCGAAGAAGCGCGGGCGCTACCGGCTCGGCGAGGGGATCACCGGGCAGGTCGCGCTCTCTGGCCGCCCCCGGATCATTCCGGACGTTTCGCTGGAGCCGGAGTTCCTCGACCGTACCGGCGCGCGCGGCCGCGATTCGCACGTCGCTTTCATCTGCGTGCCGATCATCCATCTGGACGAAGTCATCGGCACCTTGAGCATCGACCGCGAGATGGTCGACGGCGCGGACCTGGAACGCGATTTCAATCTGCTCGAAATCGTTGCGAATCTGACAGCCGAGGCGATTTCGCTCGGACTCTCCGAGCACGAGGAGCGTTCCCGGCTCATCGAGGAGAACGAGCGGCTCAAGGAGGAGCTTGACCGCATTTCGGGTCCCTCTGAAATCATCGGCAACTGTCAGGCGATGCGGCGGGTTTATACGATGATCCGGCAGGTCGCCTCGAGCAGCGCGACTGTACTGATCCGCGGTGCTTCGGGGACCGGCAAGGAACTGCTGGCCCGGGCGCTTCAGCGCTCCGGCGACCGCCGCGACAAGCCGTTCGTCGTGGTCAATTCGGCGGCCCTGCCGGAAAACCTGATCGAGAGCGAGCTTTTCGGCCATGAGAAGGGCGCTTTCACCGGGGCGGTGAACCGCCGCATCGGGCGGGTCGAGGCGGCGTCTTCCGGAACGCTGTTTCTCGACGAAATCGGCGACGTCGGTCCGCAGGTGCAGGTCAAGCTGCTGCGGTTCCTGCAGGAGCGCACGTTCCAGCGGGTCGGCGGCAACGAGGAGCTCTCCGCCGACGTCCGCATCATCGCCGCGACCAGCCGGAATCTCGAGAAGCTTATGGAACAGGGGTTGTTCCGGGAGGATCTGTATTACCGGCTCAACGTGTTTCCGATCGTGCTGCCGGACCTGGCGGAACGGCGGTCGGATATCCCGCTGCTGGCCGAACATTTCCGCGAGAAGTTCAGCAAACTGCATCACCGCCGGGTCCGGCGCATTTCGGCGCCGGCCATGAATCTGATGGTCGATTACGCCTGGCCCGGCAATATCCGGGAGCTCGAAAACTGCATGGAGCGCGCGGTACTGTCGGCGACGGACGACACGATCCACACTTTCTGCCTGCCCGCCGCGCTTCAGGGCGTCCGTCCGGCCGGGCCGCGCGCGCCGGTGTTCGGGGACTTCACGGCCCGGGTCGAGGCGTTCGAGCGCGAAATGCTCGACGAGGCGCTGAAGGCGCACCGCGGCAATGTCGCCGCCGCCGCCCGCTCCCTGAACCTGACAATTCGCATCATCCATTATAAAATCAGAAAGCTCGGTCTCGACCCCGCCGCATATCGGTAAGGGCGGGGAAGGGCGGCTGTTACAGAAAGGCAATACGGCATGAATCTCCGGGAACAGGTGGAATCGCAGGAGCCGAATTTCAACCCCGAACTGAACCTGCTCGGCGGCGTGTTCAATTCGCCGGGCTACCACAGCCGGATTCCATCCGGCACGTGGGTGCATTCGACCCGCACGAACATCTACTATGCGTTGGCGCTGCTCGAGCTCGGCGACGAAGCGTACCGCGACCGCGCGGCAGCGGTGATCCGGAACATCCTGGCGCTTCAGGTGACCGATCCGTACGACCCGGCTTTCGGCATCTGGCCGTGGAACTGCGAGGAACCGGTGCCGATGATGGCGCCGCCGGACTGGAACTGGGCCGATTTCATCGGCGCCGCGCTCTGCCATATGCTCAAGGAGCACCGCGACCGGCTCGGGGACGGCCTGGCCGCTGAGATCACCGCGGCGCTTGAGCGGGCCGCCTGGTCGATTTTCCGGCGCAATGTCCGGCCGGGTTACACGAATATCGCGATCATGGGAGCGGCGGTGACCGGCTGTGCGGGCGAGGTGTTGAACAATCCGCTTCTGTCGGAGTATGCGGCGCGGCGGCTCGAAACATTTCTGGCCTACACGGAAGAGCAGGGCGGACTCAACGAGTACAACAGTCCGACCTACAGCTTCGTCGCCCTGCATGAGACGGAGCGCATCCTCCAGCTGGTCGGCGGGAACCGGAGGCTGATCGACGCCGCCCGGAAACTCCATGCTTTCATCTGGGGAGAGCTCGCAAAGCAGTTCCACCCGGCTACCGGGCAGCTCGGCGGCCCGCAGTCGCGCGCGTATGCCGAATATCTTTCGGCGAACACGGTTGCGTTCCTGAGCGAAGCGGCCGGTGTGCCGATCCGCCGGGCCGTGCCGGAGGCGAAGGAGGCCGGGCTGTTGTCGTTCACCTACGACGGCGTCCGCCATCTGCCGTGTCCGGAGGAGCTGCGCGGCCGTTTCGCGGCCGTGGCGGAGCCGGAGCGCGAGATCGTGCAGCGTTTCGTCAGACGGTCCGATCCGGCCATGAATTTCATCGGGACGACCTATGTGACGCCGGAGCTCATTTTCGGTTCGATCAACCGCGAATGTTTCTGGACGCAGCGCCGCCCGATGCTCGGCTACTGGCCGGCGGGGGAGGGGCGCCCGGCCATGTTCCGCATGCGTTTCCTGAAGGACGGACTCGATTTCTCCTCGGCGGGCATCCGGATCGCGCAGTCGAAGAACCGGGCGGTTTTCGCCGTCAGCATGCTGACCGACCGCGGCGACTGGCATATCGGCCTCGGCCGTCCGGCGGACGGCGCTTTCGGCTTCTCGAAGCTGGCGCTGCGGTTCGAGCTTGCGGCGGATTGCGCGGAACTCATCGACGGGCATATTCTGGCGGCCGGCGCATTCAGGGCGGTCATCCACGGGCTGCCCGGCAGCTTCGCCGGAAATCTGGTTCGCTGGCAGGGGGGCCGTGACGCCGACCGGGTCTGGGTTGAGGCGGTTCTTTACGAAGGCCCCGAAAAACGGCTTGTCTTTGACGAAGCTTTGAAAACCGTCGCCGGCGGCGGCGTCGAAATCCTGCCGGCGGAGGCGGCTGCCGCAAGCGCCGGTCCGGTTCTGCTGGAGGACGGCCGCATGTATCGGGTGCGGTGGGGGGAACTCGAGGTTTCGCAGAGCGCGCTTGCCTGTACGTACGACTGATTCAGGCGGTCACTCGATTTTTTCGATCTCGATCCCCTCGAACTGCTGCATGAAGATGGTCAGCTGATTTTCGTCGTTGTGCAGTTTTTCGCGGATGTTCATCGTCACGCGGAGGCGTTCGCACTCCCCCGCGCAATCGCTGTTGACGGCGTAGGTCAGGATGCTGAATCCGTTCGAATTCAGTTCGTTCGTGATCCGGATCAGGTTGCTGCGGTCACGGGTCACGAATTTGACGATCGAGCATTTGCTCCGGAAGTTCCTCAGCAGGTAGCGGAGCGCTTCGAGCCCGATCAGCGTCAGCAGGGTTGCCGCGATGCCGACTGTATAGAGTCCGCCGCCGATGGCCAGGCCGATTCCGGCCGTCGCCCAGAGTCCGGCGGCGGTCGTGAGCCCGCGCACGAACTGTTTCTGCATCATGATCGTTCCGGCGCCGATGAAGCCGATGCCGCTGACCACCTGCGCCGCGACGCGGCTCGGGTCGAGTCCGATGCCGGGATGTCCGACCACGTCGCCGAATCCCCACTGCGAAACGATGATGATGAGCGCACTGCCGAGCGAAACGAGAAAATGGGTCCGGGTGCCGGCCTCTTTCGCCCGGTATTCCCGGTCGAGCCCGATCAACGCTCCGAGAAGACCGGCCACCGCCAGCCGGATGATGAATTGGATGGTCAGGTCAGTCGTCACCATTTTCTCTGTTTCCTTTCATGTTTCCCGGTAATAAACAAATCAATATACCATGGGAACCGGAGAATGCAACCGTGTGAATCCGTTTTTCCGGAGTTCCGGGGGGAATCGGAACCAGTTAATTCCAGCGGGCGGTTTGTTCCCGGATGAAACGGATGATTCTTTCCTGCGCCTCCCGGCCGTTGCCTTCGACCGCGACCGGAGGCCCGAAGGAAAAGTATATGTGCCGTCCGGGGTGCAGCGCGCTGAAGTCGGAAAAAATTTTCCCCCGCGGCAGGAAATCGGTTTTGAGTGCGAACGGCAGGAGTTCGACTTTGGCGGCGCGGGCCAGTTTGACCGCGATGGAGTTGAACCGCTCCGGAACGAATTCGGCGTGGCGGCCGCCTTCCGGAAAGATCAGGACGGAGCTGCCGCTTTCGAGGCGCCTGCGCCCCTCCGACAGTACGGTCCGCAGATCCTCGCGCGGATTGTCCCGGTCGATGCCGATGGCGTTCATCGCCCGCATCGCCTGGCGCAGAAACGGAACCGAAAAGGTGTTGCTCTTGATGACGTAGGTGAAGTCGAGCCGGGGAGAGATGATCGCATTCAGCACAAGGCTCTCCACCGCGCTCATATGATTCCCCGCGAGCACGAACGGGCCGTCTCCGGCGGAGAGGTTTTCAAGTCCGCGCAGGTGGATTTTCGCTCCGCAGCGCTCGAGGATATCGACGTTCTTTTCGCTGAACCGGATCTGCTCCCCGCGGCTCAGCAGGCCGTTTTTCGCTTGTCTGCCGATCCGGTAGAAGTTTTGCCAGATCTGCAGATGAAAGTTCAGCCGGCAGTTCAGGAGAAGGCGGGAGCGCAGGTCGCGCCGGTTGTCCGGCGTATCGTAGCTGTTTTCTGAAAATAGATGAGACATGGATTTTGTTCTGATAAAAAAAGAGGACCGTTCGGACGGTCCTGCTTTTCTTGCTTTCGCTGTTTACCAGCGGTTTCCGCCGGAGCGGCGGCCGCCGTGCATGGAGCTGCCGGTGCGCTCTTCGCGCGGCCTCGCTTCGTTGACGACGAGTTTGCGGCCGTCATATTCGGTGCCGTTCAGAGCTTCGATGGCGCTGCCGGCCTCGGCTGTATCGGCCATTTCGACAAAGCCGAACCCCTTCGGGCGGCCGCTGTCACGGTCGGTGACGAGCCGGGCGCTGCTGACGGCGCCGTGAGCGCTGAAGGCATCGCTGAGCTGGGCTTCGGACATGGTGAACGGCATGTTTCCCACATAGATATTCATGGTTTTTCCTTTCGCGGATTGGCTACCGCATGGCTTTCCCGGGACAAAAATAGACAAGTTTTGGAAATCGACGTTGCGGATTGCCCGACAGAAAATGGAGAAAGCATATCAGTGCAGAGACCATCAGGAAAAATGCTGCGAAGAAATCAGGATTTCTGAAAAAAATCAGGAGATCAAACCAAAATAATGTGAACTTTCGTCACACACCCGGCCATACTGTTTAAAGCGGCCGCTCCGTCTTGAGCTGCCGGATCGTATGTTGTGTTCCGGATGTCTTACTTCTGTTAACATATCCCCGGAAAGCAGGAATACAAGCGTTTTTAAATAAAAGATCGAAATTATTTTCGCTTCCTCGCCGGCGGTGGTGCCGCCGGAAGAAAACGCCCCGGCATTCGAACCGGGGCGTCTGTCCGCTTACCTGGCGGGAGGCGCCGCCGCTTTTTCCTTTCTCTCATCCTTCTTCAGGTAGAAGTGATAGCAGAGCAGCGGCAGCGTGACGAAGAACGCCATGCCGAAGAGCAGGAAGGCGATATAAAGAAAGCTCGCCTCCGCTCCCTTCGCCCGCACGTCGGCCGTCGGGATGAAGCCGACCAGAATCGCCGCCAGCGCGGTCAGCAAGGCGATGCCGCCGACGATCCAGATGCCGGTCCGGCCTCCCGGAATCCGGTACGGCCGCGGTTTGTCCGGCTGCGAATAGCGAAGCTTGATCACGGCCGCGAACATCAGCAGGTACATGATCATGTAGAGCTGCGCGGTCAGCGCCGCCATCAGGATGAAGGCGCCGTTGATGGTCGGCATGAACAGCACGGCGGTGGCCAGCAGCGAGGAGAGCGCTCCCTGCAGGATCAGAATCCGGGTCGGCATGCCGCTCCTGTTGCGCTGCTGCCAGTATTTCGGCAGGTAGCCCTCTTTCGCAACCTCGAGCATTCCCTTCGACGGCCCGAGCACCCAGGTTACGACCATGGTCAGCGCGCCGTAGGCCAGCAGGATGCTGACGACCGGAGTGAGCCAGTTCAGGTGAAAGAGGGTGAACATCTTGTCGAACGCCTGGCAGACGCCGGCGGCGAGGCCGATGTTCTTCTCCGGAATCACCAGCGCGATGGCGAGCGCGCCGAGGATCGAAAGTACGATCACCAGCCCGGTTGCGATGAAGATCGCCTTCGGAAACTGCCTGGCCGGATTGCGCATCTCGGTCACGTGGACGCCCGACATCTCCATGCCGGAGAGGGCGACCATCATGTTCGTCAGCAGGACGAGCTGCCCGAAATTGTCGAGCGCCGGCACGAGCTTCCCCGGCGAAAAGCGGATCACCGGCGCGTTGCCCGCCGAAAAATACCAGATCGCCAGCAGGATGATGAGGATTCCCGGAATCACGGTTCCGAACAGCGCGCCCGAACTGCTCAGGAACGCCGACAGCTTGATGCCGTGAAAGTTGAGCCAGGTCGACAGCCAGAGCGTGACGATGATCGCCCCGAACACGAAGTATTTGTTGTCGGAGAGTCCCGGCATGTCGAATGCGTAGGCGAGCGCCGCGGCCACGAAAGTCAGCACCATCGGGAACCACGGCAGGTTTTCGACCCACTGCATGAAGATCGCGACGAAGCCCCACTTCGGCCCGAACGCCTGTTTGACCCACAGGTAGACGCCGCCGTCCTCCGGCCAGCCGGAGGCGAGCTCGGCCGATATGAGCGCCGAGGGGACGAAGAAGCAGATCGCCGCCGCCGTGATGTAGAAGATGATGGAGTAGCCGAAATCCGCCTGGGTCGGCAGATTGCGCAGCGACAGCACCGCCGCGACGGTGAGCATGGTCATGGTGAACACGCTCATGCCTTTGTTTGCTTTGGTCATAACGCACCTCTCTTCCGGATGGTTTAAGCCTTGATGCACATGGTTTTAAAGCATGTCCGGCCGTCTTTCGCCTCCCGTTCGACGCCGTGGATGTCGCCCTCGTAGCCCGGGAATTCGTTTTCGAACTCTTCGCGGGTTTTCAGATAGTCGAAGATCGGCCGCGCCTTTTCATTCAGGATCTCGCCGCCCATGATGATCGGAATTCCGGGCGGATACGGAACCATCATGACCGCCGGAATCCGGTTCATCATGTCGTCGAGGAAAACGAATTCGACATTGCGGCGGACGACCTCATGATAGGCGTCCGCCGGTTTCAGCTTCTGGTCCGGAATCACTTCGAACGCCGCCTGCATCTTGCCGAGCACGTCGTGACTCTTCAGGTACTCGTGCATGCGCTGCGCATGGTCGCGCAGGCCGGTTCCGGCGTATTGTACCGGATGCGCCGCGACGAGCTCCGGGAAGATCTCTTCCAGCGGCGTGTTGTTGTCGTAGTCGCGCTTGAACTGCAGCAGTGCGGCGAGCAGCGTGCCCTGTTTGGCGCGCGTCGTGCCGAGCGAGTTCAGCATGAGGAACGAGTAGTAGTCGGTCTTTTCGCAGACGATATTGTGGCTGATGAGGTAGTTGGTCACGATCGAGGCCGGAATGCCGGTCGGCTGCATCGTGCCGTCGTCCGCGATGCCGGGCGTCGTGAAGGTCAGTTTGATCGGGTCGAGCATGACGTAATTTTCCTCGATCCCTTCGAAACCGTGCCAGTTGTCCGCGCTGCTCATGATCCACGGCTCCTGACGGGTGGACAGATACTCCGCCGGGGCGTCGCAGAAGTCGATCCGCCGCCCGTCGATCGTGATCTGGCGCGGCTGCCACAGGTCGAAGAACCAGTCGCCCTTCGCCGCGAATTCACGGGCGAGCGACGCGGTCTTGCGGCGGAGCTGGACGGCTTCCCCGATGATGTCCTGCATCATGACTTCCCCGTTGTCCTGCATCATCCTGGTCGCTACGTCGAGCGAGGCGATCATGTTGTACTGCGGCGAGGTCGAGCCGTGCATCATGTACGATTCGTTGAACTCGGCCGGATCGATTCTGACGGTTCCGCCGTTCCGGATATGCAGCATGGAGGCCTGCGAGAAGGCGGTCAGCAGTTTGTGGGTCGACTGCGAACAGAAGATCGGCGGGTGTCCGGCCTCCACTTCGTCCGGCGTCATGCCGTAGTGGTTGCGGTACATCGGGCTGAAACAGGCGTAGGCGTACCACGCTTCGTCGAAATGCAGGTTTTCGACGCTGCGCTCGAGCTGCTTTTTGATGGTGACGACGTTGTAGCAGACGCCGTCGTAGGTCGAGTTGGTCAGAGCCGACATCCGGACCGCATTCGATTTCCGCCCGTCCGGGATCAGCGTGCTTGCGTCGATCTTCGCCCGGATCGACTCCGGCGTGAACTCCGACAGCCGGACCGGGCCGATGATGCCGCGCCTGTTCCGGCGCGGGATCATGTAGACCGGGAGCGCCCCGGTGATGACCATCGCATAGTTCAGCGATTTGTGGCAGTTCCGGTCGACGAACGCGATGTCGCCGGGCAGCACCTGGCTGCGCCAGACGATCTGGTTCACGGTCGAGGTGCCGTTCAGCACGTAGTAGGTCTGGTCGGCATGGAAGGCGCGCGCGGAGTTCCTTTCGGCATCGCGCACCACGCCCTCGTGATCGAGCAGGGAGCCGAGCTCCGGGACCGAGATCGACAAGTCGGACCGGAACACGTTTTCTCCGAAATACTTGTAGAATGCGACCCCGGCCGGGCTGCGCAGGAATCCCTGCCCGCCGAGATGTCCGGGCGTATGCCAGGCGTACTTGTATTTTTCGGCATATCTGACCAGTTCGCCGAAGAACGGCGGAAAAACGCTCCGGCAATAGGTTTCGACGAGATCCGAGATGCGCCCGGCCAGGAACGGGATCGTGTCGGCGGTTTTCCAGAGGCAGCTGTCGATTTGTTCGAGGATTTCGGCGGTCAGATTTTCGGTTTCGAGCCGGTCGGTCAGCAGGACGATCGGAATGGTCCGGTTGCGCTGCCGAATCACCTTGACGAACGCTTCGGGATACATTTTCTCGGCGCTCTCTTCCGGGATGTCCCAGTCGGTGATCACGCAGCCGAGGTCGGCGCGCGACAGGAAAACCTCAAGCGCGTCCTCATACGAATTGGACGGGATGACGCTGCACTCCTGCGCCTGTTCGAGTTCGGCGGCCAGCTCGCGCAGGCGGAACGCGTCGTCGTTCTCCATGCCGAACTGTCCTGACACCAGCAGGACCGGCCACTGCTTTTTTTCGTCTCTCATGTCTGCTCCTCCTCTTCTGATCGGGCGGCCGGACATTCCGGGCCCGTAATGACAGGCGCACCGCTCCGCCGCAGCCGGCGGGACGGTCATTCACTGATTCGATGACAGAGAACCTGTCGAATCGCAACTCTTCTCTCTTCTCTGATACAGATATCACAGATATCCGCGGTGTCAAGGAAAAAGAAGAAAAAAGTGCCGGAAACAGCCGGAATTTATCCCCGAATCATAAAAGGGCGCCTTCCGTGCTGAATGTACATTCGCCCGGCAGCTTCGGGCGGTTCCGGAGCTGGAAGTGCGTTATTCGGCCGATGAATACGAGCTGCATCCGCTGCTTGAGGCGCTGGTCCGGGCACGGCGCCCGTGACGGCTGATCGCTTCGGAGGCGGCGCCTTCGCCGGAAGCGCCGGAGGTGCTGGGCGGCTCCGTCTCCGGCATCCGGTTCGAGCGGAGAAGAGAGGCGGTTTCATCTGTGGACGAAGCGGTTGCGCTTCTCGACCGGCTCTTGCCGCGCAGGTTGCCGGTGGAGAATTCCGCCGGAACTCCGGAGCCGGATCGCGGCGACGGCCGCGGCCTCTCCGGCTTTGCGGGGGAGGTGATTCAGTCCGGAACCCTTGGAATTCCGGTCGATGCGGCCGGGTTCGACCTTGACTGCGATGAATTCGTCACGGAGATCAGCTTCGACGGCGAGTCGCTCGGGACCCGGTTGTGGCCGCCTTTCTTCTGGAACGTCCCCGAACGCTTCCGGGGCCGGCGCGTTGCGTGCCGGATCGTGCGCCGCACCTCCATCGGCCCGGTTTTCGGCGAGCTCGGCAGCGGGGAGGCAGCCCGGCCGGCATGGACGAGGAACCGGATTCCGGGCGGTTTCCCGCTGCGTCATCCGGTCGTGGAACCGCGTTTCCGCCGCGTCTGAATCTTATCCCGGCTCTTGCCGCTGCGGCTCAGGCCTGCCGTTGCGGTAGTCACGCGGTGAGACCCCGAAGCGCTCCTTGAACTGCCGGTTGAAGTTCGACAGATTGTTGTAGCCGCAGCGCTGCGCGATTTCGAGGATCGACGTGGTCGAATTCTTCAGCAGCGTGCAGGCCGCGTTGAGCCGCAGCCGCAGCAGATACGGCTGCGGCGCGCAGCCCATCGCGCGGTGAAACAGCTTGCGGAAATTCGATTCGCTCGTGAAGCATAGCTCCGCGAGTTTCGCCATGTCCACATCGGCGCTGTAGTTGTCGTTCAGGAACCGCAGCGCCGGGACGATGCGTTCGATGTCCTGATAATCCTGCAGCGCGTCGATCGCTTCGTTGACGTTGTAATAGCGGTTCAGCAGCAGCATGAGCCGCCAGGTCAGACTGCGGACCATCGCCCGGTAGTTCTTCGGCCGGTCGCGGACTTCGACCAGAATCTGGCGGATGCAGTTCGTGATCTCCGGGTGTTCATCGCCGTCGATGATGTTCTTGAACGCCGCGCCGCAGTATTGCGACAGCTTCAGGCTGTCGGAGTAGCTGCCGACGTTGTCCGCCAGCAGCCGGACCGGGTCGAGGTACAGGAATCCCCAGCTGGTCGTGTCCCCCGGGCTTCCGCGCGCGATGTGGACCTCGTGCGTGTTGATGACGACCGCGTCTCCCCCTTTGAAGGTGAAGATCTTGTCTCCGATCAGAAAGAGCCCGGAGCCGTCGAAGCAGTAGCCGATTTCGAGCAGGTCGTGGATATGCGGACCGATGTCGGGGTGCTCGTCCCGCGTGTTGAAGTCCGGAACGCCCACCGGGAACTCGTCGTCCACCGGAATCCGCTGAAATTGCTCGGTCCGGTACGGATTGTCTTTTCTTGATCGAATACGCATAGTTTTTTGATTGTTTTTGCGAAGTCATGTTGTTTTCAGGAAGGTATAATATATGTAACGAAAATTCAAGTGCGGAAGAGATCATATGGGCGAAAAAGTCGGAAAAGTTGCATTGGTCGGTGCCGGGGCGATGGCGGAGTGCCACGTCCGCGGCTATCACGAAGCCGGCGCCGAGGTCGTCGCGATTGTGGACCGGAACCCCGAGGCGGGCCGGAAATTTGCGGAGAAGTGTCAGCTCGGGAAGATTCCGGTCGTGGAAACGCTCGGGGAGCTGCAACGCACGGCGCCGGAGGTGCAGGCGGTTTCGGTCATCACGCCGAACAAGTTTCACCGTCCGCTCGTGCTGGAGGCGCTTGAGCGCGGGCTTCACGTCTTCTGTGAGAAGCCGCCGGCGCTGAACGCCGCCGAGACGAAGGAGATGGCGGACAAGGCGAAGGAGAAGAAGCTCAGGCTCATGTTCAATCTGAACAACCGCGCCCGGCTCGATTCGCAGTTCGTCAAACGGCAGATCCGGACCGGCCGGATCGGCACGGTGAATTCGGCGCAGGCGACCTGGATGCGCCGCACCGGCATTCCGGGCTTCGGCGGCTGGTTCACCACGAAGGCGATCTCCGGCGGCGGCCCGCTGATCGACCTGCTGCACATGATCGACCTCGCGCTCTGGTTCATGGACTACCCGGAACCGGAATTCGTTCTGGCGCAGACCACGCACGACTTTATGGACGATCCCGATTTTCACGGCAGCTGGGGCAGCGTCGTGTCGACGACCGGGACCACCGATGTCGAATCGGCCTGCCACGGCTTCGTCCGTTTCAAAACCGGGCAGGTGCTGAGCATCCACAACTCCTGGGCCGAGCTTGTGAAGGAGGAGGATATCTTCGTCGCGCTGCAGGCGAAGAAGACCGGCGTGCGGATCCGCTGCGTGAACGGGCAGAACAGCTGCGAGCTTTACGCGCAGAAGAACGGCGTGTCGATGGACAAAAGCTACCGCTTCCAGCACGATCACGATATGGGACGGACGCGCGCCCCCGAAAATTTCATCCGCACCCTGAACGGGGAGGCGGAGCCGCTCACCACGGCTGACGAGGCGGTGACGCTGATGCGGCTCATCGACGCGGTTTATCTTTCAGCCTCCTCGGGCCGTCCGGTGGAGCTGGGGAAAGAATCATACCACATATTATAGAAAAGGGAGTTGAACGCATGAAACAGATTGTGATGGCCGGACCCCGCAAAAGCAGGATCATCGATGTGCCGATTCCGGAGATCACCGACGACCAGCTGCTGGTGAAAGTCACTTATACCGGGATGTGCCATTCGGAGTGGTATCCGTGGACCGTCGCCCGCCCGGGCGAGGTCTTCGGCCACGAGACGGTCGGCGTCGTCGCGAAGTGCGGCCGGAACGTGACGGAGTTCCGGGAGGGGGACCGGGTGACCGGGCTCGGCGGCGGCGGGTACAGGGAGTACATCGTCATGGAGCCGGACAAGACCTGCCGTGTGCCGGATAACTTGAAGGATGAGGACGCGATCGTCGAGCCGCTGGCCTGCCTGCTTTCGGCCGCCATGAAGATGCCGTGGACCACGCTCGGCGACCCGGTTGCGGTGGTCGGAGCCGGCTATATGGGGCTCGGCATGATCACGCTGTTCAAGGCGATGGGTTACGGCGACATCATCGCGATCGACAAGCGGCCCGAAGCGCGCGAGAACGCGCGGAAGATGGGGGCGACCGAGGTGCTTGCTCCGGAAGAGATTCCGGCGGAATACCGGCTGGACTGGAAGGCGATCGGCACGCCGGACCTGACCCGCGACGGCCACAAGACCGATATCTTCGGCATCGGTTTCCCGCACGTCATGGAATTCACCGGCACGCAGGACGGATTGCAGCTGGCGGGCGAACTCGTCTGCGCGCACGGCCGTCTCGGCATCGGCGGATATCACAACGACGGACCCCGCACGATCGACTACAAGCTCTGGAACTTCAAGGCGATGGATACGATCAACTGCCACGAGCGCCGGATCATGTACGAGGCGGGGCTCTGCAAGCGGTGTCTCATGCTTCTTTCGCGCGGAATCTGGAAGTTCACCGGCGTGACGAACCATATCTACTCGATGGAGGAGTTCGACAAGGCCAACGAGGACATGGAACTGCACCGCGACGGCTTCATCAAAGGCGCGGTCAGGTGCTGACCGTTCCATGACGGAATGCATTGGTTCGCCCGGTTCGCCGGGCGTTTTTTTTGCTCTCCGGCTTGAAAGAGCATGGAAGAAGTGCTTTTTTATGCACAATCGCTTTTCGGTTCTGCCAATCATGGGATGAGGTAAAAATGAATCTGTCGAAAGTCCGTATTGAGATCGGTCTGCCCGCGCCGCTTCGGCTCCTGCATGTTTCCGATACCCACCTTGCGCTGGCTGACGGGCGCGACGGCGAGCGCAAGCAGGCGCTGGCCGCCCGGCGTTCCGCGGCGTTCGGAAAGGAGGGAGACTGCCTCCGGTACTTCTCCGAGGCGGTCGCTTATGCCCGGAACTGCTGTGATCTCATGATCTGCACCGGGGACCTGATCGATTTCGTGTCGGCGAAGAATCTCGACACGGCAAAGGAGATGCTCTCCGGCACGGATTACTTTTTTGCGGCCGGGAACCATGAATTCAGCAAATATGTCGGTGAAGCCGTCGAGGATGAGGCGTACAAGCTCGACAGCCTGCCGCTGGTGCAGCGGTACATCGGGAACGACCTGCGCTTTGCGTCGCGCCTGGTCGGCGGGGTCAATCTCGTGGCGGTGGACAATTCCTACTATCTGTTCCGCCCGGAGGAGCTGGAGGCGTTCAGGCGCGAGGTGGAGAGAGGATATCCGATCCTGCTGCTGCTGCACAACCCGCTTCATACCGATGCCCTGTACCGTGAGATGATGGTCAACCGGCGGAACGAGTGCGCATATCTGGTCGGAACGCCGGAGGAGCTGCTGGAGCCGTATCCGGAGGAACGGCGCAGCCAGCAGCGGGCGGACGGGCCGACGCTGGCCTTCATCGATTACCTGAAGCAGCAGACGCTGGTGAAGGCGGTGCTGACCGGGCATCTGCATTTCAATTTCGACTCCGTGCTGTACGGGGATGTTGTGCAGTATACGGCCGGCGGGAACTTCCGAGGGGACGTCCGGGAATACGAGATCGTCTGACCGGGCAAACCCGCCTTTCGTCCGTGCGCGCAAAAAGGCGGCGAAGCCGTCGCCGGCGCCGGTGTGCGGAACGGGCCGCCTGCAGATCGAATCGATGATTCGGGCGCGGGAACACGAACGGTCTGCTGCGCAAACCGCAGAAGGAGCGCGCTTTCGGAAACGGCGCGCAAACTCGCCGGCGACAGTGCCGCCCCCGGATTACAAGGTCGGCGGCCCCGGCCAATCCCTGTCTGCCGGAATTGCAATGTGATAGTCTCTTCGATGCGGCCGCCCGCACCGGGCGAAGCGGTGCAGCTTTGTTGCGGATTTCTTGCGCAGGGCTTTGTCCGGGTTGATGCCCGTTTGCATAAGTACGGTTGTCAGGCAGTTCTTTTTTTGGGTGTTTTTACTTTAAATATATATATTTACTTTAAATATTAAAATTGAAATAAAATATAAAGTTTTTTAAAAAACGGTTGACAAAACGGAAGTTTTTTGGTATAATTATATTATGAAACAAAGGCAACCGGAAAGGATGGTGGGAATGGCGGAGAAAGCTTCAACGGCGGTGGAGGCGGCGAATATCGTCGAACAGCCCGGCGCCGGCATGGTTCGGGCCGGATTACTGCCGAGTACGGATCTGGCGCGGGTGATGCTTGCTGCAGCGCGGCGGCGGATTGCCCCCCATTCCGGTTCCATTGCCGCCGCAGAAGGATAAAAGTCTTATAATAGTTAGTATGTTATGTAAATGACACCTGATGTCATTTTTCCTGATTTATTTCTGTTCATCCGGTTATCGCCCAGATACGGCTTGCTGCTCTCCCGTTTTTTTCAGCCTTCTGCGGCTGCACCGTTTCGATTGCATTCCGTCTGCGGCGCCTGTATGTTTTGTTCGGGGAATCGCAGGGAGAATTCATTTCCCGTCCTCCGTTTTCTATGCTCACGCAACGGGTTCGTCATCGTGCAGCAGCTCTCCTGCCGCGCTTTTGGCCGGGACTGTCGCGCGCAATTCATTCTCCGTTATTTTCCGCATCACTTATTAACTATTATAGGACGGAGTGCAATTATGCGGAGAAAAAAGTTCACTTTGATCGAGTTGCTGGTTGTTATTGCGATCATCGCGATTCTCGCCTCGATGCTGCTGCCGGCGCTGAATATGGCGCGTGCGAAGGCAAAAACCTCCCAGTGCATCAATAATCAGAAACAGTGCATGACTGCTCAACTGCTGTATGCGGACGACAACAACAACTTCATTGTGAGCCAGAGTGTGGAGTTCTGGGGGGAAGTGCTTGTCAACCAGGGGTATATCGGAAAAAATGTACTCACCTGCCCGGCTTCCTTCCCTTCCTCTGCGGACTGGGGATGGCCGACTATGACGTACGGTGTGTACCGGATACAGGATGGCTGGTATGATCCTGATTACGCGACCAAGAAAGCCGTGCTGGGAGATTTTTATCTCGAGATTTCGGCTTTCTCCCATCCCGGCGTCACGACGGAGATCCGGGTGATGAGCCTGCACCGAATGAAATTGCCTTCCCGGACGGAGATCATGATCGACACCTCCTGCGGGGTGATGGGATCGAACAAGATGATTTATGCGTTCTCTCCGGCGCAGATTCTTCCGGACTGGAAAGGTGCCGCCGGGCTTCTCCACCGCAACAGGGCGGTGGCCGGATATCCCGACGGCCATGTGGCTGCCCGCTCCGATGCTGAACTTCAGGCTTCTCCGATGCAGTTCAAAGAGGTGTATGACGAGGCGGGAAGCGTGAAGAAACTGGTGAATTAAAGCGAGGAGAAAATGACTGCCATGCGGAAATGGATTCTTGTGATTGCCGTGGTCGCTCTCGGGTGGGAGACCGGCTGGAGCGCGAAGCCGGAGGACTTGGGCAACCGGGAGCGGATCGACCTGAACCCGGCCGTCGCCCGGCTTTCCGGCCACGGCGAAAATCTGGAAGTCGATACGACACGGCTGGACGGCGAGTGGAACTGGATGCTGCGCACCCGTCCGGGGGTGCTCAGGCCGGATACTTCCTATCTCGTCAGCTTTGAATACCGGGCGGCTGCACCGGATGCGGCTGCCGGACGCTTCTTCCTTCTGTCGCGGCCGTATCATGCCGGCGACCATTCGCTCGACACGATGTCGGGGTTCCTGCCGAACAACGGCACGAAGTTCAGGCCGGTCGAACTGCAGTTCCGCACCGGGACGCAGCAGGATTGCGCATTCCAGATTCATATCAGCAAACGGCTGAAGGGTGCCGTCAGGAATCTTCGGTTCACCCCTGCTGCCGAGCCGCTTTTCATACCGGCAGTGGCGGATGCGGCTCCGGCTTCCGGAACGGTACGGAATTTGCCTTCCGGTGCAAAGGAGTTCGAGGTGGAACGGCCGAAAAACGCCCGGGGAATGGTCGTTGCCGCAGCCGACTTCGGTTTCTCCCCGGAGAGTGCCGACAATACCGCCGCTCTGAACCGGGCTCTGGCATTCTGCCGGGAAAAGAATGCGGCGAAACTCGAACTTGCTCCCGGCAGTTACCGGTTTACCGCCGACGCTTCGATCATGCTTGACGGAATGCGGGATTTCGAATTGGATGGAAAAGGGGCGAAGTTCATATTTCTGAGAACGGAGAAAGAGTCTTTTCTGATCAATGATTGCGAAAGGCTCCTGCTGCGCAATTTATCCTGCGACTGGGATTGGGCCGCGGACCCGCTGGCCAGTGTCGTTGAGGTAATGCGTACCGATCCCGGGACGGTCGATTTCAAGTTTGTCGAATATGATCGTTTTCCGCGCCGGGATGTTCGGGTCAGCGTCCTCAGCAGTTATGACCCGGTTTCCCGTTCGATCGGAATTGAGAATGGATTTGACTGTTTGCATCCTGCCCCGAAAACCTGGTTGGCGGACAACATTTTGCGGGTTCAGGTCGGCAACTCCGGCAAGTATGTGCCCGGCAGTCTTTTTGTGATGCGGCATTACAATTATGAGATGCATTGTTTTTCAATCAGGCAAAGCCGTCATATCACTTTCGAAGACATCAATCTCTATTCCTGCGCCGGCATTGGTTTCATCGCGGACGGGGTGCAGTATGGGCAGTTCCGCCGGGTCCGTGTAGCTCCCCCTGAAAACGAACCGCGTCGCGCCATCACCTGTACGGCGGATATCCTGCATGTCTTCCGGTCCAAGGGATACCTGAAAATCGAGGATTGCGAGTTCGGCAGATCCGGAGATGACTGCATCAACATTCACGACAATTCTGCTTATATAACGCAAATGAAACCGGACCGCGTGGAAGCACGGGGCGTATACGACGGCTACTACCGGGTGGGCGACCGGATCGAATTCCGTTACAGCGACCTCTCACCCACCGGCAAATCGGCGGTGATAAAACAGGTCGGCACGGCAGACGCCCGGAACGGCATTTATGAGATCGTATTCGATTCCCCGGCGGTTCCGCAGCCTCTCACGCCGGGAGACGGCCTGCTCATTTTCAACCGGGCTTATGATTCCCGCAACATCATGATCCGGAACAGTTCGTTTCACCACAACCGCGCCCGCGGCATTCTTCTGCTGGCGCGGGATGTTACGGTTGAAAACAATTTGTTCCGGCATCACGAGATGGAGGCGATCAAAATCGAAACCGGCTACGGGCCTGCCTGGTGCGAAGGTTACGGCGCCTCCAATATCGTGGTCCGGGGCAACCGTTTCGAACAGGTGCATAAGCGGCATATGTGTGACACGGAAAACGACGGAATGCCGCGAGCGGTTACGATCGGGGTCTATATGGACTCGATTCTGAAAACGGAATGCCGGATTCTGTCGGATATTCTGTTTGAAGACAATCTGTTTATCGACAGTTTCGGGCTGATCGCCTCCATCAGCTCCGCCCGGAACGTCATATTCCGCAACAATACATTCGCGGATCAGACGGAACGTAAAATCCCGTTTCCCCGCCGTTCCGGTTTTTTTGTGGAAAATGCCGACTCGGTGAGCATTGTCGACAATTGTTACATCGCTTCCCCGCTTGTGCCGTTTCCCGGTGTCTGGAGCGACGGCAGGTCGGTGACCCGGCTGGTCGCCGAAGGAAACCGGAGCGTCTCCGGGGATAAGTTCTGAACAGGCGGGCGGAACGGCCGGAGGAGCGGCGGCTCCTCCGGTTCTTTCTTTATATGCATATGCGTCATCCCGAAGTAAAGACGCAACATCAGGCGCCATCCGCATATATTACATATTATAATCCGTTTTCCATTCCGGCCGCGGCAGTGATGTCCGCATCCCGGCTGGTTCCGGGAAACAGGGGGGGACGGGCAGGATATTTCCGGAATGATGCCGGGTTTTATCTGAAAAAATCAATATGAACTTGAGGATTAGGAGTTTGTAATCCATTTGCCGGCAATGATGAATGAAATTCTTTTTCACCGTGTCGGTATTTCGGAAAAATATTTCGAAAAAAAACAGTAAAATGTTGCTCGGCAGTATTGATATTACATCATGATCCGCATATATTGTAACATATAATTTTACTGGTTCTTTATAACAGACAGGCGACAATCATTATGCAATCTACTTTAGCCAGACACCGGCTCGGCGATATCGCAATCGGCGACAGCGCGACATATGAAAATTCTTCTTACGAGAAGAAGTATTTCTATGTCGACTTTTCCGGCGGCACCGATCTGGAATTCGACAACGAACTGGTGTCGCTGAGCGATATTACCTTGCACGCCGCCTCTTTTTCCGGAGAGGAGCAGGCGTATGTCGTCGCCGCGTTGAACGAACTTTTTGCGGACGGGAGTATCGTCTTTACGGCCGAACTTCCGGAAGATGCCGGCAGTTACTCCACCATTTATGTCGGCTCCACCGATGCTTTCGACTCGTACGGACTTTTTCGCGGCATCTCGGAGACCATCGATGTCGGCAACCGGATCGACGACGACAACGCCTTTGTGCTGATCAACCATATCCGCGGCGGAATCGACGAGGTCGTTTCGGTTGTCGCGCATGAGGCCGGCCACCTTCTCGGCGAAAGCCATGAAACCGGAAACGGTACCATCTACGACTATGCCGATGCAGGCGTAAATGACGATACTGCCTCTCCCGGCGCCGATAAGTATGTTTATGCGCTTCTCGAATGGGGAGTGTACCGCCTGACCTTTGCCGAGGGCGATTACAGCAGCAATGTGCTCAGTTTCATGGTTGCAACCATGAACGCCTCGGTCAGCGGTTCCACGTTCGTGATTCCCGGTTACAGGATGGTCGAAGTCGGCACGACGCGGGTCGGGAGCGAGTGGGGGGTCAAGGCGGCGGATATGGAGTTCGTCTTTTCAAATGTGTCTGACGGCATCTATATCTGGGATGCGGCCATCCGCACCGTCACGCTGACGGTCGGCAGCACTGAAACCAAGCTTTTCGTCGGCAAGCTGGATGGCAGCGTAGTGACCGGGATCGAAACGATTTACGCCGGGAACGGCGGCACCGGCACCGAGAAATCCGCTTACAAAGGCGACAGCGGCACGATCGGCACTCTTTACGGCGGCGGCAGGAGCGGCTCCCATATCGCCGGATCCGAGCTGACGCTTGCCGGCGGCGATTATGCGAATGTCTACGGCGGCGGCGACGGAACTTCCGGCTCCTCCCGCGTCGGCCATACCCACTTCTACGGATCGCCCGAAGGCGGCACTCTTTCCGTGGGCAATCTCTTCGGCGGCGGCAAAGGCGCCGGAGCGGCCGTGTACGGAGAGGCCTCCTATACGGACAATGGAATCACCTATCAGGCTGGAACTTTTATGAGCCTGGGGACCGGCACCTACCAGTATATTTACGGCGGCGGCGACAACGGTGCCGCAGTCGATAAGAATACGCTCGTCATCGTCTGGAGCGCCACCGTGACCGGTTCGATTTTCGGCGGAGGCCGGAACGCGAATGTCGGCGGCAGCACCTATCTGGTGCTGAGGAACAGCAATCTGAACGGTGCGGTCATTTACGGCGGCGGCGACGGCGGTGCCGTCGGCCAGAACACTTCCGTTTCCGTCACGGTGAATATTGACAACGCGGCGGTTTACGGCGGCGGCAGAGGCGCCGGCGGCACGGTCGCGGGAAATACCCTGGTGACGTTGAGCGGAGACCGGTCATTCTCCGGCGCGATTTACGGCGGCGGCAAAGACGGCGCGAAGGTGAACGGCGGCACGACCGTCGAACTGGTCGAAGGGCAGATGAATTTTTCCGGCACGATTTACGCGGGCGGCGACAATGCCGATGTGCAGGGCGGCACGTTGCTTCATCTCAAGCAAAGCACGATTGCCGCTGCCGGCTGGCAGCTGTTCGGCGGCGGCAGCAGCGGGAAGGTCGGCGGCAAGGCGACCGTTCTGCTGGATGCCGCCGGCGGGTTTTCCGCCGCGATTTACGGCGGCGGCAACGGAACCGGTGCGACCGTTGCCGGCACGGAAGTCACGCTTTCCCGCTCTTTAAGCAGCGGCACGGTTTACGGCGGCGGCAAAAACGGCGCGACCGTTACGGGCGATACCAAGGTCACCGTGACCGGCAGTGCGCCGAAATATGACGTTTACGGCGGAGGCGATGCGTCTGATGTGGGCGGAAGCACGAATGTGCTGGTGGATGCGAGCAAGCTGACCGGCAATGTCTACGGCGGCGGCAAAAACGGCAATGTGTCCAGCGGCACTTATGTCAGAATAAACGCCGGAAATGACGCCTGGGGCGGTTTGACGGGCGATGTCCACGGCGGCGGCAGCAACGGAAGAGTCGGCGGAAAGGCCGAGATTTTTCTGGATTACGGTAATATCGAGGGCAATATTTACGGCGGCGGAACCGGCAGCGCCTCGGTGGTCGCCGGCGGGACTCTGATCAATCTGGATAATGCCGGAGCTGTTGTTTCCGGCGGCATTTACGGCGGCGGCCGGAACGGCGCGGCGGTTCAGAACGGCACTGTCGTCAATATCAGGAACGGCACCGCAGCCAATGTCTACGGCGGCGGCGAAGGCGGCGCGGTCACCGGCGGAACGGCCGTCACCGTTGCCGCGGGACGCGTGACCGGCAATGTTTACGGCGGCGGCGTCGGCGCGTCCGTCACGGGCGGAGCCGTCGTCACCATCGGCGGCGGCAGCGTCGGCGGCGATGTCTACGGCGGCGGAACCGGAACCGGCGCTACCGTCAATGGAACAACGGCCGTCGGCGTCAATGCGGGGGTGGTGACCGGCAGTGTCTACGGAGGAGGCGGAACGGCCGCCGTGACCGGCGGCGCGACGGTTGCGCTTGGCAGCGGAGCTGTTGTCTCCGGCAGCGTTTACGGCGGCGGCAGTTCAGGCGGCATAGGCGGCGGCACGAAGGTGACCCTGACCGGCGCGACCGTTCACGGAGACGTCTTCGGCGGCGGCAGAGACGCGAGCGTTGCAAGTGGAGCCGTCGTCAACATCAGCGGCGGCGGCGCGGCCGATGTCTACGGCGGCGGCAGCGGCACGGCCGCCGCCGTTACAGGCGGAACGCAGGTCGTGATCAAGCAGAGCGACAACATCACCGGCGCGGTTTTCGGCGGCGGCTGCGACGGAGCCGAGGTTGTCGGCGATGCACGGGTCGAGGTGGACGGCGGCGCGCCGGGCTTCGACATCTACGGCGGCGGCAACACGGCCGATGTCACCGGCGGCGCGACGGTCGTGCTGGGCTGGACTCAGTTGACCGGCAATGTTTACGGCGGCGGGCTGAACGGCAACGTAAGCGGTGATACGCTTGTCGACGTGTTGATCGGAAACAGCGGCAGCTGGGGCGGTCTGACGGGCAACATCTACGGCGGCGGCTTCAACGGCGTCGTAGGCGGCAGCGCCGCGGTCACGCTGGACTACAGTGAAATCACCGGCGACGTTTACGGCGGCGGTCACGGCAGCGGCGCGGCAGTCCTGAAGGGAACCGAGGTGACTCTGGATAACGCAGGCACCAGGATTTCCGGCGGCATTTACGGCGGCGGCCGGGATGGTGCGGTGGTCTCCGGCGGAGCTGTCGTCAACATTCTGAACGGTTCCGTGACCGATGTTTACGGCGGCGGAAAGAACTCTCTGGTCGAAGGCGACACGACCCTGACTCTGACCGGCGGCAACATCACCGGTGAAGCGTTTGCCGGCGGCAACGGCGGAAACGTGACGGGCAATGCCAGACTGGTTCTCAACACCACGGTGGACGGCGACATTTACGGCGGCGGCAGAAACGGCGACGTCTACGGCAGCACCGCACTGGAGATCAACGCCGACTTCAAGGGCGACATCTACGGCGGAGGCAGCGGCGGCGACGTGTTCGGAAAAATCAGCATCGCGCTCACCGCCGGCTGCGCCGCCGCGGACAAGTTCATTTACGCCGGAGGAACCGGCGACGTCAATACCGCGGCCGGAACCGGAGACGCGATCACGGTTACGATCGACTCCCCGGCCTACGGCAGCGCCTACAATATCGTTCTCGGTACCCGCAACGGCAGCGGCGCCGGCGGAAACTCCACGGTATACGGCGACATCCGGCTCAACCTGATCCGGAACGGCGCGGCCTCCGGCGCGGCTTCCGGCCGGATTTACATGGGCGGTTACCGCACTGTCTCCGGAACCACCACGGTGACCGGGAAAGCTTATCTGTCGATCGGCGCGGTTACCTTGTCCGGCATTCTGTTTGCCGGCGGTTACGCCTCCGGCAGCGGAGCGGTCGTCACCATCGAGGGCGGTTCGGTACTGACTTTGAACGGAACGGACACTTCCGGTTTCACCATGCTCGGCGGCTACGCCACCGGTGCGGGGGCGCACTCCGAAATCGGAACGTCGTCGAACAATGCCGGAGTGTCGTTGACAGTCAGCGGCGGCAGCCGGCTCGGCAGCATCACCGGCGGCGGTTATGCGGTCAGCGGCGGCAGCGCGACCGTCTACGGCGATGCGGCCATCACAATTTCCGACGCGGCCCGGGTCGGAATGATCTACGGCGGCGGCTATGCGCTCGGCGGGACGGCTGTCAATACGGGAAGAACCGATATCTCCGTGAACGGCGGCAATGCACAGCTCAATTACATCTACGGCGGCGGTTATGCCGGAGCCGACAGCACGTCCACGCTCATCGGCGGCGCTGCGATCAGGCTGACCAATTACACCCGCGGCGATATCGGCATCTATGGCGGAGGCCGGAGCCAGTCGAACGGCACCGTCATTGTCGGCAATTCCGGCATGAGCGAAAAGGGCGCGGTTGTCACCATCGACGGCACGACATCCGTCCTGACGGTCGCCGGCGGCGGCGCAGCTTTCGGAACCGGCAGTACAACCGTCTACGGGGGGACTTCGATTACCATCAACGGCGGCAGCGTCTCCGGCAAGCTTTACGGCGGCGGGCATGCGGCGGATGGCGGGGCTTCCTATGTCTATGGCGACACGGAGATTGTAATCAACGGGGGGACCTTCGGGCACATCTTCGGCGGCGGCATCACCACCGGAAGCGGGGTCTCGATTGTGAACGGCAGCACCGGCATCACGCTGAATTGCAGCGGCGCCAACGTGATTACCACAAACTCCGTCTATGCCGGCGGCTCGAATAATGCGACAGTCACCGGAGACGCCTCGATCACAATTACCGGTCTCGGTTCGAATCTTGTCTTCAGTACCGGCGCGTTTGTGGTCGGCGGCGCTCCTTCCAACCAGGGCGGCGGCGTAGGCGGAACCCGGACTTTGAATCTGACCGGTTTCACAGGGACCATCACCGCCACTCTCGCCTATTTCGACACGGTGACCGTTTCCGCCGACAGCGCAGTGCATCTGTCGAGCAACCATGGCGGTTATCTGAGCGGTGTCGCGGAATGGAATTTCGGACTGGCCGACGGCCGGACGGCATTGACCTGGGATTCCGGAAACGGCGGTTTTGCCGGCGACACATTCAATCTCAACTTCAACACGGACGGCTTCAGGTCGGCGACGGTGATCGCCGGCGGAAGCGCAAACGTCATCAACGGCTGGAATAACCTGAGCAATACCGTGTTCTTCAACGGCACGACAGGCGCATGGGACTCCGATCTCAACGCCTGGGTCGACTCGGACCGCAAGTGGCAGTTCGGCATTGTCGGCGACAATACGCTGGGTGTGAGTAAAATAGTGTAAAGGAGGTAATGTTTGCCAAGATGAGAGAAGCAGAAGCCAAATTGGTCTATGAAAAACCGGAAATCATCGATTTTGAACACTGGAAGGCGTTCGCAGTCAAAGGAAACAGCTGCATCGGAGGCCCGGATGATGATCCGGGGCCGGACCCCTGCATCTCCGGTTCGGACGGCGGGCCGGAGTAGGTTCGAATCAAGCGTCCGCTTTTTCACATCTTATTTTGCCGGAAGGGCACCGGCTGCGCGTTGCGATTTGAACTGCTCCAGCAGCAGCGGCGCCTCCAACCGCGCATGCGAAACGGCGAAAGAGCGGCGGACGCTCTTCGCCGGGTTCGGTAAAATATGGCTTCGGGAGGAGTTGTCGCGGCCGGCCGCGGAACCCGGCCGCGACAATTGGCGGCGGTGCTCCGGTTTCTGCCGAGGGAGCGCTTCGTGCCGTGAAAGTCGTCATGGCGCATGGATTGATCTCCTGCAATGAATCGGTGATCGGCTTTGCCGTCGACGCGGTCAGGCTGCTCCCATGACGGTTTACCGCGACGAAGAAGAGATAGGTGCGGTACTTTTCAGCGCCGAAACCGGCAAGTCGTTCGGTATGAACGTCGTGGCTGAAATCATATGGGAGAATGCTTCGCCGGGCGCCGACCGGGAACATGTTTTTTTTCATACTCCGGCGGGAGTTCTCCGAAGTTCCGGAATCCGCGCGGGACGATATCGGCGAAATTTTCAGCTCCCTGCTGGAACCGGGCTTTCTGTCGGAACAGCCTTGATCCGTGGAAGCGTGTTGCGCGAATCAGCGTTCCGGCGGCTGTCGAACCGCGGGCGTGAGAGGCGGAACCGGGACTTCTCCGGAAAGACGGCCGGTCCGGCCGGCCTCTCCGGGGAAGGTCTGGTCGTTCAGATCCGCGTGACCAGGCCCTTCAGGTAGAAGCCTTCCGGCACTGCCAGCGCGGTCGGGTGGTCCGGCGCCTGTTCGAGATGCCTGACGAGCCGGCCGCGCACCCCGGCTTCGACCGCCGCGTCGGCCGTGATCTTCTGGAACAGCTCCGGCGTCATCAGCCCCGAACAGGAGAAGTTGAAGAGCAGTCCGCCCGGCGCGAGCAGCCCGAAGCCGAGCCGCGCAATGTCCTGATACGCCCGGCAGCCGCGCGTCAGCGCCCGCTGCGATTCGATGAACTTCGGCGGATCGAGCACCACCAGGTCGAACTTCCGCCCCTCTTCCGCAAAGCGGCGCAACTCGCCGAACACATCCGCTTCGCGGTTTTCGTACCGCTCCGGCGGAATGCGATTCATTTCCATATTATGCCGGGCCAGCTTCAGCGCCGGCGCCGATGAGTCGATGTTGACCACGTGTTCCGCGCCGGCCAGCGCCGCCGCCGCCCCGAAGCCGCCGGTGTACGAAAACGCGTTCAGCACCCGGCGTCCTGCGGCGAATTCGCGGACCGCCCGGCGGGAATCCCGCTGGTCGAAATAAAAGCCGCTCTTCTGCCCGTGGCGCACATCCACCGCGAACTTCGCACCGTTTTCGGTGATGACGAGGGGATTCGGCGGCTCCGCGCCGGCCAGCAGCCCGCTTCTCTCCGGCAGTCCCTCCTTCGCCCGGACGCCGACGTCGGAGCGTTCGTAGATCCCCTTTGCCCCGGTCGCCGCCTGCAGCGCGGCGACGATCTCGGCGCGGAAGCGTTCGACGCCTGTGCTCAGGAACTGGACGACCAGATATTCGCCGTAGCGGTCGACGATCAGTCCGGGCAGCGCGTCGCCCTCGGAATGGATCAGGCGGCAGCCGCCTTCCGGCGCATCGAGCCCGAGAAATTTCCGGTACTCGACCGCATTTTCGATCCGGCGGCGGAAGAACGCCGCGTCGATCGTCTCCTCCGGGTCGAAACTCCAGATCCGCGCCGCGAGCTGCGACTCCGGCGACCAGGCCGCCCGGGCGAGGAAGCGGCGTTTCGAATCGGTTACGACGACGGTTTCGCCGGGGGCCGCTTCTCCTTCCAGCGCGGCGACGGCTCCCGAGAAGATCCAGACATGACGGCGGAGCAGCGATTTCTCGCGCCCGGGCAACAGCACAAGCATCGGTTCTTTCACAATGGTTCCCCGTTCATTTGAGGGTGCGGATTTCGTCGATGAATTCGTCGACGTCCTTGAATTTGCGGTAGACGGAGGCGAAGCGGACGTAGGCGACCTGGTCGATCTTGCGCAGCTCGGCCATTACGCGGCTGCCGATTTCGGCGCTCGCAACCTCCTTGTCGAATTCGCGCAGGATGCCGGCCGAAACATCCTCGACCATGCGGTCGATCTCATCCGGGCTGACCGGACGTTTGTAGCAGGCGTTCGCAATGCCTCGGCGCAGCTTGTCGCGGTCGAAATCCTCCCGGACCGCATTGCGCTTGACGACCTTGAGTTCTTCCGGCATGATGCCTTCGATCGTGGTGTAACGGTAGGCGCAGCTCAGACACTCCCGGCGGCGGCGCACGCCGGCGCCGTCCTTGACCGCCCGGGAATCGATGACTTTGTCGTCAAGGCAACCGCATTTGGGACAGCGCATGGTTTATTTCTCCTGGTACAGCGTTTCGATTTGGGAAAACGGGCCGAGCACGATGCCGTCGAAAGCCGGAGATTGTTTCCAGTCGGAAATCGCATGGCCCAGCGAACGGGTGAAGTCGGTCCAGTTGCGGCGGCGCAGAGCCCCGGTGGTGACCGACGTATGTTCCGCCAGCGTCACCGAGACGAGCAGCGAATCGGGACGGGCTCCCCTCAGTTCGTTCCGCACCGCCTCGATCGCTTCGGTCGGTTTGTTGCCGGCATTCAGGATCATGACCTTCGACGCGAACTTTTCGAAATCCTCCACGGAGCCGCAGGTCAGTTTGCCGTCTTCCGCCAGCTCCTGGTAGAAATCCGGAATTGCGACCGTGAGCGGAGTTCCGCCGAGCATGGTCGAGAATGCTTCGAGCTTGTCGAGCGTAAGCTTCATCATCATGTCGTTGTCGAGCCCCGGGCCGTAGGTGCTTTCGCTCCAGGCATAGACCTGTTCCTTCGGGCGGTGGATGTTCGACATCGTGAACAGATGCGGCTCGGCGATGACGGTGATGCCGGAGAAACGGAAACCCTTCGACTCCGCCTCGAATTCGCGGATGTGCTCAAGCATCTTCTCCAGCGTCGTTCCGCCCGGGACGAACAGCTTCAGCAGCCAGTTGCCGCGCCGCCCGATCACATAATTGCTCTCGGGAAGCACCGCTTCGACCGGGTAACCGGCCCGCTCCGCCGCTTCGAGCAAGACCGGCAGTCCCGGGTGTTCGAGCGAATCGGGGCTTGTCAGGCAGACATAGAACCGGTTGAAGCCGAATTGTCCGGCCAGGTTTAGAAACTCATCCGGCGAGTCGAGGTGGAGCTTGCGCAGGTTTTCGGGGTAGAACGCGAGCCCGCGCACTTCGCAGGGCGCAAGCGCCGCGGCCAGTTCGCCGCTGCGCTTCGCCAGTGTCGCGGCGTCGGCGCGGGGAGGGGCGTAGACGATGCCTTCCCCCGTCCCGGAACTCGTGCAGCCGGCCGCAAACAGGGCGCAAAATACCGCAAAAGCGAAAATTTTCAAAAAAAACATCGGTTTCCTCCAATTATGCCATTGAAATAAAGTACATTCCAAAGTTTATTAATTCAACCCCGTTCCGGAGCGATCGGGATCGCACCTGCGATTTTTTCGCAAAATCGAATAACCAAATAATCGGATATGGTATGGATATTGAGAAACTGAGGACCGGAATCGATGCCATCGACGCCGAAATCGTCCGCCTGCTGAACGAGCGGTGCGAACTCGGCCGTCAGATCGGCGTCTGGAAGCACGAGAACAATCAGCCCATTTATGTGCCGGAACGCGAACGGATTCTTCTCGAGCGTCTGGCCAACCTCAATCCGGGCCCGCTCGACCGGGAGTCGCTGCTGGCGATCTACCGCGAAATCATGTCTGCGACGATCAAGCTCGAACGGCCGGTCACCGTCGCTTACATGGGGCCGGAAGGCACTTTTTCGCATCTGGCCGTGCTTGAGAAATTCGGCCGCGGCGCCGTCGCGCAGCCGGAGGCGGCGATCGGAGACGTGTTCCGCGCCGTCGAATCGGGCCGCGCCGACTACGGCATGGTGCCGGTTGAGAACACGACCGAAGGTGTCGTGAATCCGACGCTTGATTCGCTTACCGCGTCGAACGTGAAGGCCGTGGCGGAGTTCAACCTGCCGGTGCATCTCTTCCTTTACAGCGCGAGCCCGGTGTCGGAGATCCGCTGCATTTACAGCCATCCCCAGCCGTTCGGCCAGTGCCGCGAATACCTGCAGGCGAATCTGCGCAACGCCACGCTGATCGAGGTGACCAGCACGACCCGCGCGATCGAGCTGGCCGAACGAGAAAGCGACGCGGCCGCCATTGCCGGCGCCCTCGCGCGCGAATATTCCGAGCTGCCCTGCATCGCCGAGAACATCGAGGACAATTCGCGGAACATCACGCGCTTCCTTGTGATCGGCCGCCAGGAGAACAAACCCTCCGGCGATGACAAGACGAGTCTCTGTTTCGCGCTGCACGACCGTGCCGGTGCGCTTTACGACGCGCTGCGGCCGTTCCGCAACCACAACATTTCGATGACCATGATCGAGAGCCGGCCGCTCAAGAGCGGCAACTGGGAATACTGCTTCTTCGTCGATATCCTCGGACACCGGGACGAGCCCGAAATCGCCGCCGCCTGCGCGGAGCTCAAGCAAGACTGCGCGATGTTCAAGGTGTTCGGCAGCTATCCGAGAATCCTGCAGTAACCGTAAGGGAAGGGGGGGACGATGGCGATCCGCGATCAGCAGAAGGTGCGGCTTTCCGCCGTGGCCGGAACGTTTTACGAGGGGGATTCTCTGCTGCTGCGCCGCCGGCTGGCGGAGGCGGAGGGCAAGCTCCCCCCGCCGGATCCGCAGGCTCCCGCCGTCCGGGGCGTGGTCCTGCCGCATGCCGGTTACCTCTTTTCGCTGCCGACCGCGATGGCGGCCATGGCGCCTCTGCGGAAGCGGCAGGTCAGCCGGGTCATCCTGCTCGGCCCCTCGCATTATATCGGGTTCCGCGGAATCGCCGTGCCGACTTTCAACCGCTGGCGGACGCCGTTCGGCGACCTGTCGACCGCC
>OKSC01000501.1_pt1 | contig 45114 bp, 47 predicted proteins | sample 1601161 | NCBI WGS metagenome assembly OKSC01 (sample SAMEA3541552, study PRJEB24748) | human gut metagenome | biome: human gut; feature: human-associated habitat; material: faeces | place: China | collected 2012 | reverse complement strand
GTTTTCATCATGTTTTCCTCCGTTCGAAATTATCATTACGGCGGATTTTGTACCGCCGCCCATGCCGCTAATGGGCGGCGGTTGACGGGTTTATGCTTTGTCTGCTTCTTTTAATTTGTATTTATCCGCAAACAGGGAAACGCCCTGCTTTAAGATCTCCATCTGAGATTTTAAGTAGTATTCGTCCTCGAACATCGCATAGTGCACGCAGGCGCGGACAAATATAAAAATCAGCGGGGTGATGACCGTATAGGGGATACCGATTTTCGGCTCAAGCTGCTTGGCGTATTCGGTATAGCGCTCATTCACGCCTTCAAAGAACCGCTTGCCGTGCTCGATATATTTCGGAAGAGTATAGACCTGATACATCAGCCGATATTTTTTGCCGTGCCGCTTCGCGGTCCAGTAGGGGACTTCTCTCACAAATCTGGCCACATCCTTCGGGTCGGTGGGAGCAATCTCCATGAATTCGTCCTCGACCTTTGACATACAGTAGGCGGTAGATTCAATAATCAATTCATCTACACTGCTGAAATAGGAGTAAAGATTTCCCGTTGTACAGCCGCACGCCGCGGCCAAAGCTTTGATGCCTGTGCCGGTCAAGCCGTTTTCCGCATAGCATTCAAAGCATTTTTCCATTATCTCTTGTTTACGTTCATTGTGTTGCTGCTCTGTTACCTTCATTTACTGCGCCTCTTTTGATTACTGATTGATTAGTCACTATTAGTATAGCATGGAATAAAGCCGAATTCAAGAACTGCTTGCCGAAAGATGTTAAAAACAGAGCAGACGCACTGTCTGCCCCATGTACAAAACCGTATCAAAATAAAAAACGAGTGTTCATAAAGTCAAATACCTTATAAACACTCGATATGGCAAATCACTCTACTTTGGATACAAGCTGCACCTCATAGCAGTTTAGATGCTTTGAAATAAAGCGTTTTACGGCTTATTGCACACGATTATTATTTCTGTCCGACTTGACGGATTGTTCTGTTGAGACGGGTTGATTGGTTTTTTAGACACGTTCATTCTGCCTCTTGAACAGTAATCGTGTGAAAGACGGGTATTCGTGTGCGAAGAAACCTAGCCTATTATAATACCTCCAGTTAAGACGCGACAAAAGCATAGAAGCAAAAGAATTTTCATTTCGATCATAATTATTCGCGACAGATTGCGAGCTTATAGTTGACAAGCAAGAGTTTATTAGTATATAATAAGAGTGTTGTAAATAGTAAACAATAACACGAACAAAGGATGAAGTGTGACTATGGCTATTTCATATAACAAACTGTGGAAATTACTGATTGACAAGAAAATGACTGCTGCAGATTTGCGAAAACAAGCTAATATCGCTCCAAACACATTGACAAGAATGAAAAAAGACCAAGAAGTTACCATGCAAGTTCTTGAGAGAATTTGTGACGTGCTTGATACGGATTTCGGAGAAATCGTAGAGTATTTCTCTGATGACGCTCTTGATCGTTAGTAAAACTTCTCTATCTGATTCGGAAATGCATGTTTGCTTTCTTTGATATCAATCAATTTGCTTGTATGTTAATCCGATTATTTTTTGCTATTTTTGGAATTGGAGGTTAATGATTTCTCTCGGATATCAAATTTCCAAATAAAACAATCATAAGGAAAGGCGATCTGATTTATGAAAAAGATAGATTTTTTTGTCAGCTATTCACACGATGACAAGAATATTGTTGATGGAATTGTCTCCTCATTAGAATCTGCGGGAGCGACTTGTTGGTATGCTCCAAGAGATGTTATGGGAAGATATGCAAAGGCAATCGTTGACGCAATAGGAAACGCAAAAATATTTTTGCTTTGTCTTTCAAAAAATGCAGCAATCTCAGAACATGTTTTAAATGAAATAGAAATGGCTTATAATAAAAAGAAATCTTCCGATGGCAACTTACTTATTGAGCCACTTTGTATTGAACCAATAGATCTTGATGCTCCCGAGTTTGATGAAATCATGTATTATATTAGGAGGATTAATTTCATCTCTCCAACCAATTTGTCATCAACCAAGGAAATAGCTAAGGAAATTATTCATAAAAACAAAGATTATCTTAAAATTGGAAGTGTAAAAAAAGAACGTACACAAAGTGGCTATTTCACAAGCGAAAGAGAAACACAGCGTCTTGAATTGCAAACAAAGCTGTTGCGCAAGTTTGACGAAGAAATCTATACTGAATTATTTAACAAGTATCAATCTCCAAATATTCTTGACTTGGGTTGTGGCAACGGTGATATGATTTTTGATCGTCTTACCGACTATAAGAATGAGTTTCGTCTTATAGGACTTGAAAGAGATGAGCAAAAAGTTCAAGAGGCTTCTTCAAAATATGTTAGTGATGATGTTGCCTTTTTTCAAATAGATGTGGAAAAACCGGATTTTTCAGAGAGACTTTCTGATGCAATGAGACAAATGGCTATTAAACAATTTGATATTATCAACATATCAATGTTGTTGCTCCACTTGAAATCCGAATGTTCCTTACTAAGAAAATTAAGACGGGTTCTCTCTCCTAATGGCACTATTATCGTTAAGGATATTGATGATGGTATAAATTTTGCCTATCCTGATGACGATGGTGTTTTCGATAGAATATATTCAATTTGTGACAACAATGAAACCTCCGGTGAAAGGAAAAACGGACGACAGGTTTATACGAATCTTTATCGTGCAGGTTTTCGCCAAATTAAGTTGTTAAAATCAGGCTTTTCAACTATTGGATTAACTTATGAAGAAAAAGAAGCCTTTTGGGGTATGTATTTCAAATTTATACTTGGAGATATACAGTGGATGAAAGAGAAATATCCTGAAAATATTGACATATCAGAAGAATGTGAATGGTATACAGATAAATATGAAGAAATTTTTGATGCTTTTATGAGAGATGATTTTATCTTTTCTTTAGGCTTTCAAATATATACAGCACAGAAATGAACAAAGGAGAAAATATTTATGGATAGAATTGCAAGTTTTAAGGTTAATCATTTAGATTTGTTACCCGGACTTTATGTTTCCAGAAGAGATATAAACAATCAATGCATCATTACGACTTTTGATATGCGCATTACTGCTCCAAACAGAGAGCCTGTCATAGATATGCCGGCATTACATACTATTGAGCATATGGGAGCAACGTATTTAAGAAATTCAGATCGAAAAGACGAGATTGTATATTTCGGACCGATGGGTTGCAGAACAGGATGCTATATTGTGATATTTGGGGATTTAAACTCCGATGATATTTTCGATTTGGTTGTTGATATGTGTGATTTCATTATTGATTATAACGGTGAAATTCCGGGAGCAAGACCTGAACAATGTGGAAATTTTTCTGAACAAAATCTTAGCATGGCAAAATATTACATTGCTAAATACAGAGATTCATTAATCAAAGAAAGAAGATTTGTATATCCGGAATAAGGAGCGACCTATATGGAATTCATAAAGGCAAATATTAATGATTTTGATTTAATTTATAGCATGATGCTTAGAGCAAGAGATAAATTGTTCTCTGAAAAAATATTTCAGTGGGATGAAAGATATCCCAAGCCGGAAATGATAAAAAATGATTTGGAGAATGGATACACATCTCTTGTGAAAGACAAAGGAAATATAGTAGCGTTTTTTACATCGAATTCGATATGTGAAGATGATGTTCATGACCATATTTTTTGGTTAAATAATGATAATTCATGGATTATTCTTCATAGATTATGCGTCGAGCCATCCCTTCAAGCGAATGGGATAGGGCAAAAGATTCTTGAATTGTTTGAACGGGAAAGCAAAAATAAAGGCTTTTCAAGCATCCGTATTGATGTGTTTTCAACAAATCAGATAGCCATACACATCTATGAAAAATATGGATATACTCGAGTAGGAGAAGCGGTCTGCGAACGAGGATCATTTTATATATACGAGAAAATATTGAAATAACCAGAGACATCCTCATTTTTGCAAATCATAACGGCAGTGTAAAGTTAAAATGAAAGAATAGCTCACAAAAACGCAAAAAAGCTTCACGCGACGAGCGGGTAATGTGCCCCCTGTCAAGTAGACAGACAAAAAAACAAAAGAATTTGTAAAGTGAATAGATTCTTTCATCTCCCCCTGCTGCGCAGCAGGGGGAGATTTTCGTCACACAGCGGTGGCGAAGTAATACTCGCAAGGCGTCATACAGTTCAAACGCTTCTGGTATCGACGAGTATTGTAAAAGCGTATGTATTCTTCAATAGCGGAAACGAGTTCTTCTCGGCTCGTGAATCGTTTAAGATAGTACATTTCAGACTTTAAGATGCCCCACCAGCCCTCCATCGGAGCATTGTCAAGGCATCTGCCAACACGCGACATACTTTGAATCATACCTGCATCCACGAGTTTTTGATGAAATACCTTGTTCGTATACTGAAATCCTCGGTCACTATGGAAAATCGGCTTTGCATTCGGATAAAGACTTCTTGCTTCATCAAACGTTGTAAAAACCAATTCGTTGTTGTTACTGTCACCGAGCTTGTAAGCAATAATGTGCCTGTCATAAAGGTCAAGTATTGCAGACAAATAAATCTTTTTTTACCTCGGAACCAACGTAATACTTAAATTCGGTAACGTCGGTAAGCCACTTTTCAAACGGAACGGTTGCTTTAAAATCTCTGTTGAGAATATTTTCCGCAGTAACTTCAGGCGTAGACTTAACGTAATTCGGACGTTTTCTGCGAATAACGGATTTTAGTCCGAGTATCTGCATAATACGGCGAATTCTCTTAACGTTAATTCTGTGTGGAAGCTCGTCTATCTTTTCTCGGTTAATTTTAATACACATCTGCCTGTATCCGAGAACTCCGTTGCTTTCCTCGTAGAATTCCTTTACGTACTCTGTAATTTGCACGTTCAAAAGTTCGCTTTTGCTTTGCTTTCTCTTCTTCTACTTGTAGTAGGAAGATCTATTTAAACCAAGTGCAATACACATTTCCTTTATGGAATACTGCTTATGCGTGTTAAGAAATTCAATTACTGTGTATACGTTCTCTTGACGTACTCCGGTCAGCGACCACCCCCTATGAGTTCCTGTAATTTTTTTATGAATTCGTTCTCTATTTCAAGTTGTCTGTTTTCTGCTTCAAGTATCTTCATTTCGGCTTTAAGCTTTTCAACCTCGGACATTTCTTCTATCGGTTTGCTTCTTCCGCGGTTGTCTTTGAGTTTGTCGACTCCGCCTTCTTCATACTTGCGTACCCAAGAATAGATCTGCTGATACGACACGTTGCAGGTTTCTACCGTTAATCCATAATCCTTGTTGTGTTCAATGCAGAACGCAACAATCTCTGCTCGTTCTTCTTGCGTTGTTTTTCTTCCCTTAGCCATATAAATTTCTCCTTGGGCGCTACTGCGCTCCTTAAATTCTCTATGACCATTATACCGCATTGTCCATACTTCGAGAGTGCTTTTTGCTAAAATTCCGTATTTTCTGCATATCTCCCGTTGACTGCCGTTCCCGGACAAATATTCTTCCACCGCTTGGATTTTTAACTCTGCGCTGTATTTCTTGTTCTTCCGCGCTTTTCTTGGCATAAAATAACCCCCTTAAAGTATCTCGAAAACTCTTTGTTTTTTCAAGTGTCTACTCTAAGGGGATTATATCGCTTTTGAAACGGCTGCCGTAATTATTCTGTTATATCGGATATCAGATGTAATCCTTGACTATGTCATAGAGACCGGTGTCAACGTAGTTGCCCTCGCTCCTGACGGCCGCGCCCCATTTGCGGGCTATTGTGTCGAAATCGTCGTTCTTTATGTCTGCGCGCTCGAAGCCCGGCTTGCTACCGATGATATACCAGTCGGAGGTGTCTGCTCCGTGGCCGCAGCCCTTATATGACCAGATAGTCCAGCTGAAGTTTGAGCTGTTGAACAGCGTGAGCACGTGATCCCATGTGGCGCTGCCCATGGGCTTGAACTCGCCGACATAGAGCGGAACATTGTAGGGATAGAGCTTTGCAAAGAAGACGAGAAGGCTGTACATGAAGTTGCTTGTGTCATAGAAATGAAGCTGATAGACAACGTTTGTCCAGCCGATGAACCACGGCGCGGGGAGATTATAAAGTCTCCAGATGCCCTCCATGGTCATTATGTGATCCTTGTCAACCTCGCGTATGGCCTTGTAGAGGCGGTTGTAGACGGAGATTGTGACAAGGTTGTTCTTCTGAAGATATGAGCTTACGTCGCAGTTGGGCTCGTTGAGCAGGTCGTACATAGCGACTGCGGGATTGCCGCTGAAGCGCTCGGCTATTGCGACCCAAAGCTCAATTGTGAGCTTTCTCCATTCCTCGGCCTGCTTAGTCAGCTTGAAAAGGCCGCTGTCGCCGATTTTTCCGCAGTGATCCTTGTTGTTCTGATATCCGGGTGCGCCGTGGAGATCGAGAATAACATAGAGGCCGCGCTTAGAGCATTCGGAAACGACCCAGTCGAGACGGCTGAAATCCCATTCGCCGTTTTTGTCAAGGATTTTTGTGCCCTTGTCATCATAGTAGAAGTTGCGGAACCAGAACGGAACGCGCACGCAGTTGAAGCCGAGCTCAACTATTCTGTCGAGGTCGTATTCGGTTATCCAGTTGTCCTCGTAGATGTTGATGAGCTCATACGCTTTCTCAACGCCGAAACGCTCCGTGAGGGTGTTGAGGGTCGAAATATTGTCGTCGGAGTTCTCGATGGGGGTCATCCAGGACTCTTGGATGAGCCATGTGCCGAGATTAACTCCGCGGAGAATGACCTCTTCGCCGCGCTTATTGTAGATTTTCTTTCCCTTTGTGTGCAGCATATCTTCGTCGGTTATCGCACCGCGCCTCTCGGCTGCCTCTCCGCCTTTTTCGGCATATGCCGGCAGACAGATTGCGCTAAGTGCGAGCACAAGGCAAAGAACCATGCTTAAAACTCTTGAAAAAGTATGCTTTTTCATTTTCTTATCCTCCTGAAAAATGAACTATCCGTGAATTTATAATAGCATTTTTTAGCGTATTTTACAATAAATACTTTCAAGTTTATATATTGTTTATAAATCTTAAAAAGAATACAGCTCTGCCTGATGCGGCATTGTCCACAAAAAAATCCGCAAACATTGACCAAAACGCCGAATTTCCTTAAAAGCCTTGCTATATTTGCTATATTAAGGTATATTATATATACTAAATAGAGGTTATTAATTAAATTTTGATGAGTTAAGGAGAGCATTATGGAGCGTATCGTTACCGAAAAAAGAAGCTTTGTCGATGAATACGGCAGAGAGCGTATCTTCTACGGCGTCAATATCGTAGATAAGCGCAAAAACAGCGAGGACAACAAGTACGAATTCAATATCGACGACAAGCTGCTCGGCGATATGTCCGCCCGCGGTCTCAATCTCATTCGCCTCGGTACAACGTGGAGCATGATCGAGCCCGAGCCCGGCAAATACAACGACGAGTACCTCGATAATATGTACCGCATATTCGACCTCTGCGCCGCTCACGGGGTCTATGTGCTCTTTGATATGCATCAGGATCTCTATTCCCCGCGCTGCTACGGCGACGGAGCACCCGATTGGGCTACGATAACCGATCCCTATAAGCCCAAGGAGCCCAAGCTTGTCTGGGCGGCAGGCTATTTCTGGGGCAAGGCAACTCAGCGCGCATTCGATAATTTCTGGGATAACCGCGAATATAACGGCAAGGGACTCATAGATTACTTTGCGGCCATGTGGCAGCACGTTGCGGCTCGCTTTGCGGATCATCCCGCGCTCTTCGGCTTTGATATGCTCAACGAGCCCTTCCTCGGCTCCGACGGCGGCAAGCTCTTCAAGAAGCTCGTTTCGACCGCAGTCGGCACAGTTATCTGTGATAAGCGCATAAAGTGCTTCAAGCTCGTCGGCGATTTCCTCAATAAGAAGAGACGCGACGAGGTCAAATATCTCGAGCAGATAACCGGTGATGTACTCAAGGATGTAACCCGCAAGGCAGGATATGACTATGTCAGAAAGTTTGATATCGAGAAGTATTCTCCGTTTATCAATAAAGTATCTTCCGCTATCCGCGAGGTTACCGATAAGGGCGTTCTTGTTATGGAGAACTGCTATTGGTCGAACACATGCATTCCGTGCTCGACTCCCGCAATCGAGGTCAACGGCGAGCGCGAGAAGAACTTCTGCTTCACTCCTCACGGCTATGATTTCATGGTCGATACCCCGCAGTACAAGTATGCGAGCAACGATAGAGTCAGAGCCATATTTGAGGAGCACGTCAGAACTCAGGACAGACTCGATGCACCCGTGCTCGTAGGCGAGTGGGGCGGCTTCGGCGGCGAAGGCGAGGACTGGCTCCCGCACATAGAATTTCTCGTCAACTTCTTCGAGCAGCACAAGTGGGGCTTCACCTATTGGCACTATGTGAATGATATGTTTGACAGCCCGCTTATGAAGGTTCTCAGCCGTCCTTATCCCATGGCTGTCGGCGGCAGGCTCAACTCATACGGCTTTGACCGGTCGACTCAGGAGTTCAACCTCAGCTTCGAGGGCGACGGTGAGTGCGCCGCTCCGTCCGAGATTTACATACACAAGCCCGCAAAGACCGTTGAGGGCTGTGAATACGAGCTTGAGCCGGTCGGCGAAAGCGGCGCGGCAAAGCTTGTTATCAAGCCCGTGTCCGGCACGGTCAACGTCAGGATAACATTTTAACAGGCGAATTAAATAACAGAAAGCTGTCGGTTTTTCCGGCAGCTTTTTTTGCAGTTATACATTTGATTTTTCATTGTGCGAAATTCACAAGAACACCAATTGCTTTTTGTGAGAATAAACAAAAATAAATAAATTTTCTGTTTGGAACTATACGTGACTAAATTCTTGGTATTATAATATTGCAACAGACTTTTGCTCCACGATTTTTTTAAAACACCGGGAGGTAAATTTTATGAAAAACAAGCGAAAGAGTATTATCATTGTTGTGTGTGTCCTTGTCGCGGCAGCGATAGCCGTGTGTGCGGGCGTGGGGTATCATTATTCGCGCCCAGAGAGAACGGCCGAAAAAGTCCTGACGGCTGTGTTTACCGCAGATGAGGCGGAGATTCGGAAACGCAGAGAGGCTATAGACAGCAGAACCTTTGACGCATATATCCGCGAGCTGTGCGGCGGCGCAGTCACCGATAGCTGCATCGAGGGCATGATAGCCACAAACCCGCTGTACTATAACGCAACTCCCGCAAAGGTAGAGAGCATAAAGCTTTCGCCCATAGACAAAGCCACAAGTGATACCGCGTCGTTCCAATACACGGTTGTTTTCGAAGAAGGCGCCGCCCTAAAGGAGCAGAGCGGTCATGTGGTGGTGAAGAAAGAGAACGGAAAATGGTGCGTGAGCGGCTTCGCCACAAAGAGCATTACGCGAGCCGATTGACAGTTGAACAGTATAAAAGAAATCCCTGCGATAAAACGCAGGGATTTTTTATTGATTTATAGACAAGAATTCTCTTATAAGCCTTTGCAAGTGTTTATAAGAAACGCTTGCAAATGGCTTAAATCAAGGATTTTTTGCATATTTCTGTTTATCGCTTTATATCTCCGTATAAGTTAGTTTTGTAGAGTTGGGCACCATTTTAGCACCACGAATAAGACGATACACATAACTACATAGCGGCATTGTCATGCCCATAAAGGCATTTTAGAATTCCATTGTTTTACGTTCTTACGTTACGCATTAGAGGGGTAATAGGCCTTGTAAACAAGGCTTTATGGACACGAAAATCAATGGAGCAGAACATTTATATATCTTCCCTCAAAAATGCCCTTTAACTACGTAACATTTCAAAGAGAAATGCTGCTCGTTTAGAGTGCCTTTTCCCTTCCATTCCCTTGTTAAAAGTTCCGTAGCAAGCATAGGAAAGTGGTACCCTTTCCGAAAAATCCCCCTTTTCTATCTGCAATAATAAGAGAAATTTTTGCCTGTTGGGAATATTCCAAATCTTTTATCAAATTAAGAAATATCGTTCCGATAAACCTAACAATTCAATTCATAATTAAGATTGCTTTAAGGCTTTCTTGCAAGTTGCAAATCAATGGTGTCATATATTGTAAATTTCCCACCATATTGATTTATTGTTTCTTCTATTTTTGCAAAAAATTCTGTTCTTATCTTTTCTTCAATTGCAATATGGTCTGAATATGTTCCCAGTAATTCAATATACTCCTTAGCCGAAAATGTTCTTGTCCTATAAAACATAGCATGTCTTATATCTACAAAACCGTACTTTTCTGCAATTTGAGCTCTCTGAATAGCCTGTTCTTCACTATATTCCGTCTCAGCTTTAATATCTTTGCCATAGTATTCACAATAATATCTGGAATATAGCTTATCAATTTCTGCTGAAAGGATAGGATTACCCTTATCTCGATACGGATGATTAGCAAATCTTGCAAAAGCTCCACCATTTTTCAACATATCATAAACTTTTGAATATCCAATATCTTCCGGTACCCAGTGGAACGCAGACGCAGAGTAAACCAGGTCATATTGAGAATTAGGGAAAGAAACATTTTCAAACTTCTCGGTTATAACTGAAAAATTTTTATATCCCTCAAACTTTTTCTCACACAATTTTGAGAATTTCTGTCCATATTCCACCGCTGTTAAGATACATCCTGTTTTTAGAATTGGTAAGGTTGCCTGTCCTCCGCCGATCCCCACCTCAACAACATGAGATGAATTATCGATGGCAATGTACTTAAAAAGCATCCTGTAAAGTTCATCTGTATATCCCGGGCGAAGTTTTTCATATATAGTCGCAACTGTATCAAATGTCCCTTCCAAACCTTTAATTACTGGCATTACCCCCATCCCTTCATCAAATGAAGTTTTATCAGCACCTTCAGTGTAAACATTATATCATTCGGATATGAATATATCTAGCATTTGCGCACTTTTTACAGAATAACAAATCTGTTCCCACTCGCATATTATAATACTATTCCTTATATCTGTCTGTATCGCTTTATATCGCCATAGGAAATTCGGGCACTATTTGGGCACCAAAACATCAAATACCCTTTTGGATTTATTTACCTGTTTGTTTAAAAAAACTAGTATTAGCAAGAAAATTCACTACTTAATGCTTTTGGATACCACAAACTTAAATACTATTTTTTATCTTATTCTTTATTTCTGTTCGTCTCCGAACTTTTCTTCATATGCCTTGATGCACTTGCTGACTATATCTATCGCAACGTCGCGCCCGCAGAGCTCCTTGACTATCGTCTCCTTGCCCTCGAGCATTTTGTATACACTGAAGAAGTGCATTATCTCGTCGAGAATATGTCTCGGCAGGCTGTTGACGTCTCTGTAGACGTTGTAGTTCGGGTCGCGGTCGGGGATAGCGATTATCTTTTCGTCTATCGACTGGCTGTCTATCATCTTGATAACGCCTATCGGGTAGCACTTGACGAGCGTCATCGGCAGAATCTCCTCGCTGCACAGAACAAGTACGTCAAGCGGGTCGTTGTCATCGGCGTAGGTGCGCGGAATAAAGCCGTAGTTGGCGGGGTAGTGGGTCGAGGTGTAGAGAACGCGGTCGAGCTTGAGCATACCGGTCTCCTTGTCCATCTCGTATTTGTTCTTGCCGCCCTTGGATATCTCGATGCAGGCGACAAAATCGTCGCTCTTTATTCTCTCCGGAGCTATGTCGTGCCATATGTTCATCATGGTTCTTTTCCTCCTGTCCTTTCTTTTTATTATATATCCTGCGGGGCGTTAAATCAATATTATAAGGATAATTTCTCCGGCTTTTGAATCTGTCTTGAAAAAAGCGGAGGGATATAATATAATATCGGAGGAACGGAGTGAGGCTTTTGAAAAAGAACGGAAAATATGATTTGCAGAAACTGAAAAAGGACGCCCTCGGCTCGCTGACTGCGGTCGGGTGGATTTTTCCTCTCGCGCTCGCTTTCGGCAGCAATTCGCCGTTCGGCGCGGCGGCGGGACTTGTCGGCGCGATAATAGCCTGCATTATAGGCTCGGGCAGCCGGGACAGAATTCCCACGCCCCATGTCGAGGTTTTTGCGATACTTATATATGCCGCCAATACGATAGGCGTACCCGGCGCCATGCTCTCGAGTATTATCGCGGGTATGCTCCTGCTGTTTGTCGCAACGATACAGTTCAACAAGTCGTTTTTCAAAATACCTCCCGCGGCGCTCGGAGCGGTGACCTTTATTGTTGCCGCCGTGCTGTGTATAACCCAGGTGAATTACTATTTCGGCATAGGTGTCCCGTCGGGCTCCGCATTTGAGACACTTGCCGCTTATCGCTCGTTCGGCTTCCACTCTAACTGGCGCGGCGTGCTCTACGGCACGATAACCCTCGTCATAATGATAACCTACCCGATAAAATTCAAGAAGCTCAGCCGCAAAGTTCCCGCGCCTGCCGTGGCGCTCGTGCTGACTACTGTGTTGAACCTCATTCTCAATCCCGTCGCGGAGCGCACGGCCATAGACGAAGTCGGCGCATTTGTCTCTTCGCCGAGCTTCATGCTCGTCGGCGATATCAGTATTTTTGACGTCACGCCCGAAAAGCTGCTCCCGTCGTTCATATATGCTTGGGCGCTTGTGGTCGTCCTTGTCTCCGACACGCTGCTTAGAGAAAACAGGGTTTCGGCCGTTCGCAGCTCGCTTGCGTTTAAAGGCGTCAGGTCGATAATCTGCCCGATGTGCGACGGAATGACCGTAGGCGACGAGAGCTCCGAGGGAGAGACCCGTATGACGGGAATTTTTGCCGCCGTTATAATGATCCTGTTTTCCGTAGTCGCTCATCCCGTTATAATGCGCGTGCCCACTGCGACTCTCGCCGTTATAATTATCTGTACCGCATGGAAGAAGGTTCGCTTCAAGGCTATCAAAACCGCATTCAAGGGCAACAAAAGGGTTCTGGCGATTATCGCGTTTGCGGCAATGGTTGTGCTCGGCATATTCTTCGACATGGTCATTGTTATTGACGTAGTGTCGCTCGGCGCGCTCGTCTATTGCTTCGACCGCCGCAGAAGAGTCAGAAAAAAGGCGGAGCGCCTCTCTGAATTGCATGAGAAAAATATATAACCTAAATTCAAACGGACTGTCCATTCTTTTTTGAATGCGGCAGTCCGTTTTTTATTTGCTCAGCGGCAGCGTTACCGTTATGCGCGTGCCCTTATTCTCTTCGCTTCCGAGCGAGAGCGTACCGCCGTGACAGAGCACCGCGTGCTTGACTATCGACAGCCCGAGTCCCGTTCCGCCCGTAGCCTTCGAGTGGCTCTTGTCAACTCGGTAGAACCGCTCGAAAATTCTCGCTTGATGCTTCGGCGCTATGCCGATGCCCGTGTCCGAAACCGTGAGCACCGCCGAGCTGTTTTCATTCTCCACGCTTATGTCGACGCGCCCGCCCTCGCGGTTGTATTTTATCGCATTGTCGCAGAGATTATATACGATTTCATACAGAAGTCTCGGAACTCCGAAAACATAAGCTTCTCGCCCGCCGACGTTCAGGGTGACGTTTTTCTTCTTTGCCGCGGCTCCGAGATCCTCGGAGATTTCCTGCGACAGCGAGAGAAGCCCGACATTTTCGCGCGGCATCTCATCGCCCTCGTCGAGCTGAGAGAGCCTAATTATGTCGTTTATCAGGCTGACAAGCCGCTGCGCCTCCGAGCGTATGTGCCCGACGAAGCGCGGCATATCCTCGTCCCTGACCATTCCGTTTTCTATGAGCTCCGCGCTTCCGATTATTCCCTGGAGCGGAGTTTTCAGCTCATGCGATACATTCGCGGTAAATTCGCGGCGAATCTTTTCGGAGTTTTGCTGCTCGGTCATGTCGAAAAACAGGATAACCGAACCGCGCGCAGCGCCGTCCGACTCTATGCGGCTGACGTCAAACTGATATGTCCTGTCTCCGTATTTTTCGCGCGTCTCGCTGTGTCCGCTCTCGTCGGCGAGTTTTATTGCGGAGGATATTTCGAGGCTTCGGTCTATTGACAGGAAGTCGCTGCCGATGCAGTCACGAGTTGTTTCAAACAGCCTGCACGCGGCGGGATTTATGCTCAGTATCTTTCCGTCGTTGTCGAGGAGCACAAGCCCTTCCTTCATGTTATCAGTTATCTGCTCAAATTCGTCCGTCTTTTTGCGAAGCGCGCCGAGCTGGTCGTTTATCTGTTCGTGCTGACGGTTTATTCTGCCGAGCAGGGGAGCCAACTCGTCATATGTGTTGTTCTCAAGCGGATGCTCAAGGTCGAGCGAGTTTAGCGGCTCGACAATTCTCTTTGAGAGCCGGGACGCGATAACCGCCGAAATTATAAGCGCCGCGACTATCACTATAAGTATCGGCTGCATAGCCTCAAATACGAGCATTCCGACTGTCGCGCGGCTCGACGATATTCTCAGAATATTGCCGTTGCCGAGCTTTTTTGCAATATATGTTGTCTTTTTAAGCAGGGTGGAGGAGTAGCGGGTGCTGCTTCCGTCTCCGTTTTCGAGAGCCTGCTTTACTTCATCCCTGTCCGCGTGGTTTGTAAGCGTGTCCGCGTCCTGCACGGTGTCGTAAAGCACCTTGCCGTTTTTGTCTATCAGCGACAGGCGGTATCCGCTCGGTGCTATGGCTTTCAGATATCCGCTTCCGCTGATGTCCACAGCCGCGGCGGCGAGGTCAAGCTCGTCTCTCATCTGATTTTCAAATGTCTTGCTGTAGTATTCGTAAAGGCAGCCCGTGATAATGACGAGCGACGCCAAAAGCACGCAGAATGCCGCCAAGAAAATCGATTTGAAAATCCGTTTTGTCATTTGTCGGCCTCCATGCGGTAGCCGACTCCGCGAACGGTTTTTATCATTTCGCCGAATCTGCCGAGCTTCTGTCTAAGCGTGCGTATGTGCATATCGACGGTGCGCGTCTCGCCGCAGTAGTCCGTGCCCCAAACCTCCTCCATGAGCCTGTCGCGCGTGAACGCCGTGCCCGGATTTGAAAGAAACAGCTTGAGAAGCTCAAATTCCTTGTAGGTCAGAACTATATTTTGACCGTCTCCCGTGACCGTGTGCTCATCGAGATTCACCTCGAGCCCGTCCGTTTTAAGGATGCGCTCCTTCGCTTTAGGCTTGCAGCGGCGGAGCACCGCCTTGACGCAGGAGACAAGCTCCATGACACCGAACGGCTTAGTCAGGTAGTAGTCGGCGCCGAGGTCGAGCCCGGTTATCTTGTCATATTCCGTGTCCTTGGCGGTCGCCATAACCACCGGAATGTCGCAGAGCTCCGGCGACTCCTTCATCCTGCGTAAAAGCTCTATGCCGCTTATGCCGGGCAGCATGACGTCAATAACCGCAAGCTCCGGCTTATCCTCGCTGCCGAGCGCCTCCCAGAAAGAGCTGCCGTCCTCGAAGCCCTTGGCCTCAAGTCCCGTCGATTGCAGTGCATAAACTTCAATGTCGCGGATACTCGCGTCGTCCTCAACGCACCAGATCATAGTCAATCCTCCTTGTGCTCTCCCGTCACCGAAAAGATGACCCATTCGGCAAGGTTAGTCGCGTGGTCGCCTATGCGTTCAAAATATTTGGCTATCATAAGCAGGTCGAGTATGTATTCGCCGTCCGACGGGTCGTTTGCAATTCTTGATATGAGCTTTTTCTTGACCTCGTCAAAATATGCGTCCACAGTGTCATCCTGATTTATGACATCCATTGCTAATATTGTATCACATTTTACATATGCATCAATACTTTGCGTTACCATTTTTATAACGGAATGCGCCATATTTTCAAGAAGTCCGTCGCTCTCGTCGCCTCTGCCGCCGAGAAAAGTGATTATTTCCGCTATATCCTCGGCCTGATCGCCTATGCGCTCCATGTCCGTTATCATCTTGAGCGCGGCGGATATCTGCCGCAAATCGCGTGCCACGGGCTGCTGCTGGAGCAGGAGCTTCAGACACAGTGCCTCAATAGTCCGCTCCTTCTCGTCTATTTCGCTGTCAAAAGGGGAGACCTTCGAGGCTGCTTCCGAGTCGCCGTTTTCCAGCGCGTCCACGGCGAGAGATATCACTTTTTCGCAAAGCGCGCCCATCTCTATCATTTCTTTGTTGAGCAGCGCAAGCTGTTCGTCGAATCTGCTTCTCATTATCCGAACCTCCCTGTTATGTAGTCCTCGGTGCGGCGATCCTTGGGCTGGGAGAATATCTCCTCCGTTGCGCCGTATTCTATCAGCTCGCCGAGCAGGAAAAACGCCGTGTTGTCCGATATTCTGACCGCCTGCTGCATATTATGGGTCACTATAATTATAGTGTATTTCTCTTTGAGATTTATGGCAAGCTCCTCGATTTTCGAGGTGGATATCGGGTCGAGCGCACTCGTGGGCTCGTCCATGAGCAATACCTCCGGCTCAACCGCAAGCGCCCGCGCAATACAAAGCCGCTGCTGCTGACCGCCGGAAAGCCCGAGCGCATTCTTTTTAAGGCGATCCTTTACCTCGTCCCATATAGCCGCTCCGCGCAGAGAGCGTTCAACCGTCTCGTCGAGCTTCGCCTTCGAGCGGATGCCGTGCGTGCGCGGCCCGTAGGCGACGTTGTCGTATATGCTCATGGGAAACGGGTTTGGCTTTTGAAACACCATGCCTATCTGCCGCCTCAATTCGCTGACGTCGACTGACGGGGAGAAGATATCGTCTCCGTTATAGCGGACATCTCCGGTTATTTTTACTCCGGGTATAAGGTCGTTCATTCTGTCGAGCGTTTTGAGAAACGTGGATTTGCCGCAGCCGGATGGACCTATGAGCGCGGTTATGCTGTTGCGTTCTATCTCTATGTTTATATCCTTCAGAGCCTGATGCTCGCCGTACCGGAGATTGAGCCCGCCGACCGAAATTATGCCGTTATTTTCCATTTCTTTCTCCTTTCTCATATCTGCCTGCGCTTTTTAAAGCAGCGCGAGACGAGCGAGGCGGATAGGTTTATCAGCACCGTTATTGCTATGAGTATTGCGGCTATTGCAAAGGCTACGCCGAATTCGCCCTGTTCCTTTGCGTAGACATAAAGTGAAACCGTGAGCGTTGCGCCCGAATTTCTGAGCCCGTCGAAAAAGCCGTTTAGTGTGTGCGCGAAGCCCGCCGTGAACAGCAGAGCCGCCGATTCGCCGATAATGCGCCCGACGGAGAGGATGCACCCGGTAACTATGCCGTCGATGCAGTCGGGGAGGACGACAGTTCGGACGGTTCTCCATTTTCCTGCGCCCAAGCCGAACGCGCCCTCGCGGTAGCTCTGCGGAACGGTTTTCAGGCTCTCCTGTGTAGTACGCATGACAGTGGGCAGGTTCATAATAACGAGCGTCAGCGCGCCCGCGATAAGCGAGGTTTTCATCTTTAAAAACCGGCAGAAGAAAAGCATACCGACAAGTCCGTAAATAATCGACGGAATGCCCGAGAGCGTCTCAGCGGCGTACTCTATGAGCGCCACGACCTTTTTGTTTGCCGCGTATTCATTGAGATATATCGCCGCGCCGACGCCCAAGGGCAGGATAATAACGAGCGAGGCGAGAATTATATAGAGTGTGTTAAGTATGTCGGGCAGTATGCCTACTCTGTCGGAAAGGTAGCTCGGGGACGAGGATATAAGCTCCCATGAGATATTGGGAATGCCCTTTATCAGCACATATCCCGTCATGAAAATTACGAGCAGACAAACCGCGACAGAGGCGATGCGAACGAGAGCCTGCATTACGGCGCCGTATATTTTTCGCTTTGTGCGATTTTTGCTTTTCATCTCTATTCATCCCTGCCTTTCTTCAAAAAGAAGTTGAGAACGGCGTTTATCAGCATGATAAACAGGAAGAGAACGAACGCTATCGAAAAGAGCGCCTGACGCTGCAACCCGCTCGAATATGACATCTCGCTTGCCACCGCCGTTGTCAGAAAGCGGACGCTTTCGAAAAGGCTCGGCATATTCGGAGCATTTCCCGAGACCATCATAACAGCCATCGCTTCGCCTATGGCTCTGCCGACGCCGAGCACGACTGCGGCCGCTATTCCGCTTTTTGCCGCCGGCACGGACACCCTGAAATATGTTTCCGTCGGAGTCGCGCCCAAAGCGAGCGACGCATCCTCATACTCCTTGGGCACCGCCTGCAAAGCGGTGACGGACACCTTTATTATCGACGGCAGAATCATTACCGCAAGCACGATTATCGCGGCGAGCAGACTCGCGCCGTCCGGCAGAGAGAATATTTTCTGTATCGCGGGGACTAAAACGAGCATACCCACAAGACCGTAAACGACGGACGGAATACCCGCAAGCAGACTGACGGCGGATTGCATGACGGCGCCGATTTTTTTCGGCGCATATTTTGAGATGTACACTGCCGTAAGAAAGCCTATCGGCACGCCCAAAACGATTGCGCCGGCCGTGCCGTAAACGCTCGTCAGAACAAACGGCAGTATGCCGAACGACGGCTCGGACGATGTGGAAGCCCACGTTTTTCCGAACAGGAAGGGGATAAGCCCGATTTTCTTTATCGCCGGTATGCCGGATATAATAAGATATACCGTTATCAGCAGAACGCACCCGACGGTTATCAGCCCGAGTATCAGGAATATGCCGTGGACGATTGATTCAAATAACTTCTTTTTGTTCCCTGCTTTGTTTTTCATATTTTCGCCTCTCGGATAGGGATAAAAGAGGCGGCCGTAAGACTGCCTCTTTTTTTCATCTGTCTGATTTTACGCTGCGGGTACTGCGCCTGCCTTGGAGATTATCTCCGCGGCCTCCTTGGAGGTTGCGTAATCGAAAAACTTCTGAGCCGTCTGTGAGAGCTCTGTGCCTTCCTTGGTAACGAAGACGAACGGACGCTGAATTTTGTAGCTGCCGTCCTTGACGGTGGCCTCGCTCGGAGCAACTCCGTTTACCTTGAGCGCCTTTACGGTGTCCTTTACGGCGGCGAGAGAAGCGTAGCCTATGGCGTTGGGGTTCTGCGCTACCGTTGCGATAACGTCGCCGGTCGAGGTCAGCTGCTGGCGGTATTTGCACTTGTCCTTTGCGCCGATTGCTGACTCGAAGCCGTCTCTTGTTCCGCTTCCCGCCTCGCGGCCTATAAGAACGATTTCGCTGTCTTTTCCGCCGAGCTCCTTCCAGTTGGTTATCTCGCCGGTGTATATCTTGGTTATCTGTTCAACGGTGAGATCGGATACGGCGTTTGAGGGATTTACGATAATCGCTATTCCGTCAAGAGCGATGGTGGTCTCTTTGAGTCCCTTTGCTTTCTCCTCGTCCTTGAGCGCACGGCTCGAAAGTCCTATGTCGCAGCGTCCCTCGAGCACGGCGGTTATGCCGGAGCCCGAGCCTGTCGGGTTGTATGTGAACTTTGTGCCGTCGTTGTTTTTTGTAAAGGACTCGCCGAGTGCGCCGATAACCTCCTCCATCGAGGTGGAGCCGTCAGTCGATACGGTCTTGGCCGTCTCCTGTCCGCCCTTTGAGCAGGCGGCGAATATGAGAAGCACAGCGAGAGCGGCGGACAAAACGCAGACAATCTTTTTCATAAGTTTTCTCTCCTTAACATCGTGTTTTTGTCGGGCGCAAACCCTACGCTTACATCATACGAAAGCGTTGTAAAATCAAAAAGCCGTTTTTGTAAAATCGGTGTCAAAATCGCAGCGATAACCGCAGCAGCCGTGTGCTTGTATATAGTGTACAAACAAACTCCGCTTATTTTGTAAGATATGTAGACTTTTTGCTTATTTACTTTCAAAAGGATTACAAATTGTTTATAATATGGTATAATATTTCGTATGAAAGACCGCTTTGGTCTAATTATTAAAGAGCACCGAAAAATCGGAGGTTTAATTTACTATGGAAATCGTCAGAAAAGAATATTCGTTCAAGTCCGCGACGGGTCTCAGCGATGTTTACGCCCGCAGCTGGGCGCCCGCAGACAAAGACAGCGTCAAGGCCATATTCCAGATAACCCACGGTATGGCGGAGCACGGCGAGCGTTATGCCCGCTTTGCAAAGAGGCTCTGCGAGCACGGCTATGCGGTTTTTGCGCAGGATCATATCGGCCACGGCAAATCGGTTGAGTCCGATGACGATCTCGGCTATTTCGGCGAGAAGGACGGCTGGAGAGATTTTGTTATCGACTGCCGCACCCTTACCGACATCGCCCGCGAGGAGTATCCCGGCAAGCCCGTCGTATTCTTCGGCCACAGCATGGGCTCGTTCATTGCGAGAAACTATACCGCAAAATATAACGACGTTCAGGCGGCTATCTATTGCGGCACAAGCGGAAAGAATCCCGCTGCGCCTATCGCCATAAAGCTTGCCGGCTTTGTCGCCAAGAGCCGCGGCAGCCGTCACAGAAGCGAGTTTATAAATAACCTCGCTTTCGGCAACTACAACAAGAAGTTCGACAATGTCAAGACCGACTTCGATTGGCTTACCCGAGACGAGGCCGAGGTTCAGAAGTATATCGACGATAAATACTGCGGCTTCCTCTTCACTGCGGCAGGCTACAAAGATCTGTTCTCAATTCTCAACTCTGTCTCCGGCAAGGATTGGTATGAGCAGCTCTCAACCGAATTTCCGGTTCTCGTTGTCTCAGGCTCGATGGATCCCGTCGGCGAGTATTCAAAGGGTGTGACCCAGGTTGCCGACGACCTCAAGGCGACGGGCCATGATGTCACCCTCAAGCTCTTTGACGGCGGCAGGCATGAGATACTCAACGAGACCAACCGCGACGAGGTCGAGGAGTATATAGCCTCGTGGGCTGACGCGGCTCTTGAGAGCGGCGCAAAGAAAGCCGAATAATCAAAAAAATATCAGCAGAGCAGGGGATTATCCTCTGCTCTGTATCTTTTTTTGATTTACCTATTGACATAGTATGTAAATAGGTATATAATCGTTGCGAAATCGGGTGGAATGTCGAATGACACCGTTTCCGATGAACATACTTGATTATTGAGAGGAGTTTTGATATAAATGACCACTATCTATGTTGATAACGCGGCCACGACAAAGACGAGCCGCACGGCGATAGACGCCATGCTGCCGTATTTTGATAAGATTTACGGCAACCCTTCAAGCCTTCATTCCGTCGGACAGGCTGCGGCGGACGCGCTGAGAAAAGCGCGCGAGGAGGCGGCAGAGGTGCTCGGATGCGAGCCGAGCGAGATAACCTTTACCTCCGGCGGCAGCGAGGCGGATAATCAGGCTCTTGTCTCCGCGGCGGCAATCGGCGCAAGAAAGGGCAAAAAGCATATAATTTCAACCGCATTTGAGCATCACGCGGTTCTGCATACGCTCAAAAAGCTCGAAAAAGAGGGCTTCGAGGTCACACTCTTGGACGTGCATGAAAACGGCATGGTTTCGGCTCGGCAGGTTGCCGATGCTATTCGTGAGGACACTTGCCTCGTGACCGTCATGTACGCCAACAATGAGATAGGCAGCATTCAGCCCATCGCCGAGATAGGCGCGGTGTGCAGGGAGAAAGGCGTTATCTTCCATACCGACGCGGTTCAGGCGGTCGGTCATATACACATCAATGTCAAGGAAGAGAACATCGATATGCTCTCCCTTTCGGCTCATAAATTTCACGGCCCAAAGGGTGTCGGACTGCTCTATGCCCGCAGGGGGATAAGGCTTACGAATATCATCGAGGGCGGTGCGCAGGAGCGCGGCAAGCGAGCGGGCACGGAGAATATCCCCGGCATAGTCGGCATGGTTGCGGCTCTCAAAGAGGCTAACGCCAATATCGACGCCAATGCCGCAAAGGTCTCCGCCCTGCGCGACAGACTTATAGCGGGTCTTGAAAAGATACCGCACAGCGCACTGAACGGCGACCGCACAAGGAGGCTGCCCGGAAACGTCAGCTTATGCTTCGAGGGCATCGAGGGCGAATCGCTTCTTCTGCTGCTCGACGCAAAGGGCATATGCGCATCCTCCGGCTCCGCCTGCACCTCCGGCTCGCTTGACCCGAGCCACGTGCTTCTCGCTATCGGCCGCCCGCATGAGGTCGCCCACGGCTCTCTGCGCCTGACGCTCAGCGAGGAGAACACGCAGGAAGAGGTCGATTATATAATCGAAGAGACAACGAAGGTCGTCAAATATCTCAGAGAGCTTTCGCCCGTGTGGAAAGAGCTCCTGAGCGGCGAGAGAAAATTCACTTTCTGATAGGAGAAATAAAAAATGGCATTATACAGCGATAAGGTTATGGATCATTTCAAAAATCCGCGCAACGTCGGCGAGATTCCCGATGCGGACGGTGTCGGCGAGGTCGGCAACGCTAAGTGCGGCGATATCATGAAGATTTATCTCAAGATAAAGGACGGAAAAATCAACGACGTCAAGTTTGAGACCTTCGGCTGCGCGAGCGCCATTGCGTCGTCCTCCATGGCTACCGAGCTTATAAAGGGCAAAACCATTGACGAGGCGCTTTCGGTCAGCAACAAGCAGGTCGTCGATGCGCTTGACGGACTCCCGGCACACAAGCTGCACTGCTCCGTGCTCGCCGAGGAAGCCATAAAAGCCGCGGTTAAGGACTATTATGACAAGAACGGCATCGAGTATGACCGCAGCAAGTTCCCCGAGTGCGGGGACTGCGACGGCTGCAGCTGCCGCATGGTATAAAACTATGATGGTATCAAGCCGCGGCAGATACGCCCTGCGCGTCATGGCGGATCTTGCGGAAAACGAAAAGGACGGCGCGTTCATCCCGTTAAAAGAGATAGCCGAGCGCGAGGAGCTCTCTCTCAAGTATCTCGAGAGCATTATGACAACGCTCTCAAAGGCGGGGCTCGTCGAGGGCGCGCACGGAAAGGGCGGGGGATACCGCCTGAAAAGAAAGCCGGAGGAATATAGAGTCAGCGAGATTCTGAAGCTTACCGAGGGCTCGCTTGCGCCCGTCTCGTGCGTTGAGGGCGGCTGCGCCCCGTGCGAGAATGCAGGCTCGTGCCGTACCCGCACGATGTGGACAAAGCTCGATAAGCTCATCAACGACTTCTTCGACGGCATAACGATAGCCGACCTGATGATAAAATAACAAGACGACCGCCGGGGGAAATTCCGACGGTCGTTCGGTTATTTGAAAGTCAGCTTTTGCTCTTTATCTTCCTGCTTATTAATATTGCCGCGGCAATGCAGAGTGCGGACTCGCAAAGGATAAGCAGGATGTTAACTCCGTTTATCATTATCGCGTCTGCCGTAACAAAAGCCGCCGACGCGAGAATGAACAGCGCCATAAACAGACGGGTGTGCCGCTTCGGAAAAATGATGTTTCCGATTGCGAGCGAACACGCAAAAGCCGCGCACCAGAACAGCGCGATTTTTATATTGAAGTATTTTACGGCAAGGACGGAAAAAATATAGTATGCCAAAAGCATCGGCAGCATGAACGACGACAGGAGAACGGCCAGCTGTTTGCGGCTGCTTGAAATATAAATTATCGCCGTTCCGATAACGAGCCATATTGCAAACCCGGAGGTCAGCAGCCCGAAAAATGAAAATATGCTGTTTGCATAGGCGATGTCGCCGTATTTTGCCAATATTCCGAAGACCGCGCCTGCGATTATCATGAAGAGGGGATTGCGAAAAATTTTTATCGCTTTGTCCATTTGACACCTCTAAAAAATCAAGCCGCACTGTCTGATGCGGCTTGCTGTTTGTTTACAGATTCAGGAAATCTTTTCTGTATTTGACTCCGAAGAACTCGGCGAGCTCCTGCATCTCGCTGTCCTTTATCGTGTTGATCCTCGGCATATGCGCCGTGAGCATATATATCTGTGCGGCCTTTTCGACCGTCTCGATAAGACCGAAGGTCTCGTCCATTGTCTTGCCCGCGCCGTAGATTCCGTGCATTCCCCAGATGACGAGGCGAAACTCCTTCATCTTCTCGGCTGTCGCTTCACCTATGCTGTTCGTGCCGCACAGCATCCACGGCAGAACGCCGACGCCGTCCGGGAAAACCACTATGCACTCGGTGCACATCTCCCAAAGGGTGTGGGTTATCTTTTTCTCGTCGAGCTCGTGGATGTAGTTCATGGCGAGCGTATTTGTCGGGTGGCAGTGCATGACGACTCTGTTCTCCGGCTCAACGCTGAGACGCGCCATATGGCTCATCAGGTGGGCGGGCAGCTCACTTGTGAATCTGCCGCCGTCGGAGTAGCCCCAGAGAAGCTCCGCGGTAGTGCCGTCCTCGGCGATTCTTATGATGCCGAGATTGTTTTCGGGGTCGAACTGAACATTCTTGAAATATTTGCCCGTTCCCGTGACAATGAATATCTTGCCGATAAGCGGCTTCGCGTCAAAGCCGGTCGGAATGGTTCTGATGACCTTGCCGAGGTCGAGATATTCGCCGACTTCCTTTTCGTCGAGCATATAGCTTATGTTTCCGCCGTTTCTCTCGTCCCAACCGAGGCGGTACATATTGGCGGTGGTCTGCATCATTTCCTGCACAAAGGGCGCAGTCAGAATGTCTTTCATTTTCTTGCCTCCAGTGTATTCTTTTCGTAGTCGAGTATGGGTGATATATAGTCTCCGGGAACATTTTCGCGCCTGAGATATTCGTCCCAGATGTCTCCGAACGGCGCTGTTTTCATGTCCTCCTGCAAAACCATGAGCTCCGTGAAGCGGCTCTCGTCCTGCAGCGCTTTCATTCTCTCGTTCGGCTCAAGCAGAGCGAGAAGCAGAGCCTTGTGTACGCTCCTTATTCCCGTGACCCATGCGGATATCCTGTTTATAGAAGCGTCGAAATAGTCGGTCGCTATGAACACTCTGCCGAGTGCGTCGTTTCGGACTATCTCTTTCGCTATCTCTTTAGTCTCGTCGTCGAGGATAACAACGTGGTCGCTGTCCCATCTGACGCCGCGCGTGACGTGCAGGGCGATGCGGTCGTTAAAAAGGAGCATGGAGGATATCTTATCCGATACGACTTCGGTCGGGTGATAGTGGCCGTTGTCCATAAGGGGAGTTATGCCATTTGAGGCGACATAGTTCATGCAGAACTCGGCAGAGCCGACGGTATAGGACTCAAGCCCGATTCCGAAAACCTTCGATTCAAGGCAGACGAAAACCTTTGACTTATCATAAGGCACAGAGAGTATTTCGTCAAGAGAAGCCTTAAATCTCTTGCGCGGCGAGAGCCTGTCCGCGGGGATATTCTTATATCCGTCGGGAATCCAGATGTTCATAAGGCAGGGGACGTCCGTCTCGTTTGCGAAATATTCTGATATTTCTATGCAGCGCTTGCCGTGCTCTATCCAGAAACGGCGAACATTTTCGTCGGGCGAAGAGAGCGTGAGATTGTCTTTAACCATGGGATGCGAGAAGAAGGTGGGATTAAAGTCTATCCCCATGCCGCGTTCCTTTGCGAACTTTACCCACTTTTCAAAGTGGCGCGGCTCTATCTTGTCGCGGTCGGCGAACTCGCCGTCTTCGAATATGGCGTAGCTCGCATGAAGATTGAGCTTCTTCCTGCCGGGCATGAGTCTTGCGGCGAAGTCGAAGTCCTGCATCAGCTCCTCGGGCGTGCGCGCCTTGCCGGGGTAGTTGCCGGTGGTCTGTATTCCGCCGGAGAGCGCCTGTTTCGAGTCGAAGCCCGTAACGTCGTCGCCCTGCCAGCAGTGGACGGAAACCGCCGTGCTGCGGAGCGCTTCTATAGCTTTTTCGGTGTCAACGCCGAGGGAAGCATATATCTCTCTTGCGCTTTCGTATCTGGTCATAATTCTCCTCCTTTTATCCTTAAACACAATCAAAGTTTATCACAAAAAACGGCGGGAACAATGCTTATTCAGAATAAAAGTTTTTCTTTACTTATTTCATACAGATAGCTATAATATTGTTGGACTAAAGCTGTGCATATGCACGCAAAAATATCGAAAAAAGGTGATAATAATGAATGCTGTTGAGATAACAGCGATAGTTGCGGCGTCCGTTCTCCTGTTTGCCGGAATAGTTTTCGGCATAGTAAGCTATGTTGTCTTCTATGAGGTCATAGCTCGAAAAGCAAAAATACCCGGGAAGATGGATGCCGACGCAAAAAAGAAGATGATGGAGACAAATCCCGAAAAGTTCATTCCCGATCCCCGCGAGGAGTGGCTCAATGAGCAGACCTTTGAAAATTACTCCATAACCAATGCGGACGGAAATAAGCTCAAGGGTTATCTTCTGAAGGCGGACAAGCCGTCCGACGTCTATGTCTTTGCAAGCCACGGCTATCGCTGCTGGGGCAAGCGCGAGTTCAGGCTCATGACAAAGTTCTATCACGACCTCGGATTTAACGTCTTTATTGTCGACCATCAGGCTCACGGCGAGAGCGAGGGCAAATATATCGGCTTCGGCTCGCATGAGTCTCGAGACGGTATGCAGTGGCTTAGGTTTATTAACGATACCTTCGGCAGCAATATTCAGATAATCCTGCACGGCGTGTCTATGGGCTGCGCCACCGTCACCTTGATGAGCGGCAACCCCGATCTGCCGAAAAATGTAAAGTTCACCGTCGCCGACTGCGGTTATACAAGCCCGTGGGCGGAGTTTGATTATCAGCTCAAAAACGCCCATGTTCCTTCTTCGCCTCTGCTTGACGGCACTAACTTCTTCAATAAGCGCATTGCAAAATACGACTTCAAAAAGGTTGACTCGGTCGAGAGCGTCAAGCACGCGCAGGTGCCCATGCTCTTTATCCACGGCACAAAGGACGATTTTGTTCCGACTTATATGGTCAACGAGCTCTATGACGCGTGCAGCAGTGACAAAGATATACTCCTTGTCGAGGGCGCGGGTCACGCCGAGAGCTACCCGACCGACTCCGCCGCATACGAGGCTAAAGTCAGGAGCTTTATCGATAAGTATATCACAGTCCCGTCAAAGGCGTAATTGCGTCTCTCCGAATTAAAAACAAAAAGTGCTCCCGTTTTTTAAAATAATCGGGAGCATTTCTTATTTTTTCTTAGGGCTCGGCAGCTCATCGTACATCGCTTCAAACAGATCTTTCAGAAATTCTTTGTCCTCGATGTTATCGACCGAGAGCATCGGCTTCGCGCCGTCATAAGGCAGCTCATCCGAAGCGTCGGGCATCATCCTGCGCGCCGCCTTGACGGGCTTTACGAGAAGCCTGTTGTCATATATTCCGCCGATTACTTTTCCGCGAAAATACAGTATGTATTCGCCCATCATAGCGCGGCTTGTCACGTCGCCTGTCTCGCTCAGCTGCTCGAGCACATAGTCGAGATATTCTTTGCTCGATGCCATTTTATTTTTTCCTGCTTTCTTCGTAGGCCTGTTTTTCGGCGTTGAACTGCTCGGGTCTCTTGAGATAGTCGCGGTTAAAGCGTCTGCCGACCGTTATGCTGCCGTCGCGGAGAATTTCCGTCACCGTCACACCCTGCATCCATTTTTCCTCCGGCCAGCCGAAGTTTGTGCCCATGGTGTAGGTCTCATATCCGCTGCATTGGCTGTATATAAAGCATATTCCCTTGTAGTTTGCGCAGAAGTCGTTGATATGGTCGTGACCGCAGTAGACAGCCTGCGTGCTTCCGAGCTCGCATATGGCGTCAAACATTCCGCTGTTGAACGGCGAGCAGCCGACGGATTCATACATCCCTCCGTAGAAAATTTTCGCCTCGCCCGTCGGGACATAATGCCCGTTCTCGTCTAACTTCATAACGTGCTCGAACTCCGGCAGGGGAATGTGGAAATACATCATAGACTTGACTTTCCCGTATTTTTCCTCTGTGCTTCGTACGCAGTTTTTGTACCACTCTATCTGCTCGGGCTTTAAGAAATCATAGCCCTTCATATCCTCGGGTACGCCGTAATCTTTATAATATCTCTCACGTATATCGCGCCCCGAATCAAATAAATAGAGACTCTGGAGCAGTGAATTTTCGCCGTTTTTGATGTCTATTCTGTAGTTGCCGTAGCCGTAGAGACTGTCATTTCCGTGGAGCGCAAGGCAGTGCGGATAGCGTCTCACGGAGTCGAGCATAAGCCACTTGTAGAAGCCCTTTTCCTCGCGTACCTCGTGATTGCCGAACACAATAGCCCAGTAGACCCCGGTCTTTTCCATGAACCGCGCAAACTGAACCGAGTCAAGCTGCTGATATTTTGAAAGTATAACGTCGCCCGTGAATATCACAAGGTCGGGCTTTGCCTGGGAGATGTGATTCGCAAGCATCTGCATCGTTTTACGGCGCAGAGAGGGAGTGTCGCCGAGGTGGAGGTCGGTCGCGGTGAGAATGCGAAACGGCTTGTCCGAATATGTGCCGTCCTTGTTGAACTTGCCGATAGTGACGCTCTCTCCGTCTCTGTCGATTATTTTAACGCCCGTCTCGGCGGGAACGATATTCACATTTTTTTCAAACAGCCAGTCGCGCCTGTCCTTCGGGAGCAGGGGATATGCGAGACTGTAAAGCTCGAGTCCGAGCGCGTTGAGATTGCGTCTGCAAAAAGCGACAAAAGGGTGCATTTGATAAAGACCTCGCTTGATATTTTTATTGATTATATCATCTGTGCGTTCTAAAATCAATCTCTTATATATTACTTTGCCCGATTTATAAAAAGTAATATATTTTTCTTCTGCGGTTATAACTATATATAGAGTATAAAAAATTGACAAAACTTTGTTGATTTAAAGCCGCAGTGATGATATAATAAACAATCGAAACGGACGCGTGAGTCATATATAGGAGATATATAGGAGGTTTTACCATGAAGAGGACCCTTGCGGTGCTTCTCGCGGTGCTTATGATATTCGGCTGCGCCGCTCTTACCGCATGCAACAAAACCGGTCTTGTGAACGACAGAGACGATGCTCAAATAATTTCGGCAGACGAAATAGCCGACACCATGACCTCGAAAGACGGAAAATACGAGATAGCGATGGTCACAAATGTCGGCAGGCTCAAGGATAAGTCTTTCAACCAGGGCACATGGGACGGAGTAAAGACCTTTGCCTATCAAAACGGCAAATCATATAAATATTATCAGCCGAGAAACGGCAATAAGGCCTCGGATGACGACAGATACAATGCTTTCATTGAGGCTATAAGCGGCGGCGCAAAGATAATCGTCGCCACCGGCTACGAGCAGGAAAAGGCTCTCAAGCGCGCCGCTGCGGAGAATCCCGATACGAAGTTTGTCTTTGTTGACGGATATGTGCTTACGGACGGCAACGGAAAAACTCTCTCGAATGTCGCTGCAGTCTCCTTCATGGAGGAGCAGTGCGGCTATCTTGCGGGCTATGCCGCCGTTACCGAGGGTAATACAAAGCTCGGCTTTGTCGGCGGCGGAGCGGGCAACAATCCGTCCGTCAACAGATTCGGCTACGGCTTTGTGCAGGGCGCAAACGACGCTGCCGAGATAACGGGCGCTTCCGTCGAGATGAAGTACAGCTATCTCTACGGAGACAGCTTCTCTGCGTCGCCCGAGCTTCAGAAAATGGTCAACGGATGATACAAGTCCGGCACGCAGTGCGTGTTTTCCTGCGGCGGAGAAATGTGCGATTCCGTCTTTGAGGCCGCCTCGGACAATAACGGCAAGTCTATAGGCGTTGATGTCGATCAGTCCTCCGTCTCCGATACGGTCATAACCTCGGCTATGAAAGGACTGAGCGCCGCCGCGCAGAAGGTGCTTACCTCTTTCTATGCGGGCAAATGGGTGCTCGTCGGCGGACTTATGTCCAATCTCGGCGTTGACGATAACGCCGTCGGTCTGCCTTTTGCAACCTCAAAGTTTGAAAAGCTCACCGGGAGCGAGTATGCCAAGCTTGTCAATTCCATGAAGAGCGGCGGAACACTCACGGTAAAAAACGATTTTTCCGCTTTCCTTGCGGGCGAGGAGACTTTTGAAAACGTCGCCGTAAGCTTCGTAAAATAAGCAGTTTTAAGGGAGCCTTGGCGCGTTGAACGTTGAGGCTCCCTTGAGTTTATAACTTCAGCATTTGTCAAACGACGGGTTGAACGAATAGTAGTTCTTCGAGTTGAGCCTGTCTGTGACGGTGCGCAGCCCCTCACCGAAGCGCTGGAAGTGGACTACCTCGCGCTCGCGCAGGAATTTTATCGGGTCGCGGACATCCGGGTCGTCAACAAGACGCAGAATATTGTCGTAGGTTACCCGCGCCTTCTGCTCGGCAGCCATGTCCTCCATAAGGTCGGCTATTGTGTCGCCCTTTGACTGCATGGATCCCGCGCTGTACGGCATACCGTTTGCCCCGGCGGGGTATACTCCCGCGGTATGGGTGACGAAATATGCTTCAAATCCGCCCTTCTTTATCTCCTCCGGCGTGAGATTTCTTGTGAGCTGGTGGACTATCGCGCCTATCATTTCGAGGTGTCCGAGCTCCTCCGTGCCGATATCGGTGAGCAGTCCCTTGAGCTGAGCGTAGGGCATGGTGAAGCGCTGACTGAGATAGCGCAGCGACGCGCCCAATTCTCCGTCGGGTCCGCCGTATTGGTCGAGTATTATTTTCGCGTATTTCGGGTTCGGATTTGCTATTTTAACGGGATATTGAAGCTTCTTTTCATATACAAACATCAGCAGCCACACTCCTCTTCATCCCACGGCCACGGGTTCTTGAGCCACTCGGCGCCCGTTGCATCGAGCGCCGTGAGCGAGCCGAATTGAGATTCATATTCGCTTTTTAATGCCCTGTAACGCGCGTCGCACTTTTTAAACAGTGCAAGCGCCTGGAGATCGGACGGGTGAGTGTCGAGATAGAGATGCAGCTCCCACTGCGTGAATTGGGCGGCGCTCAACCGCCTGAGCATGGTCTCGCGCTTAGTCATCTCAAACACCTCGCAGGGTTGAACGGCTTGTTGAGAACGGGAAACAGCGTGCCGACTTCAAAGGCTTTCATCTCGTCGTATACGCTTATATCCGTCTGCATGGGAACATATGCCATGGCGACACTGTATTCCTCCGGAAACGGAGTCGCCGCCTCGCGCATGGGGCAGGAGCAGCCCACGACGCTTCGGGTGTTATAATTCATATCAAAACATTACTCCTTTAGCTTGCTTTTTATGAGGAATCCCTCTGTACATCATATGATTTGTACGGATTTTTGACAAAGCCCCGCGCTTTGCTTTTGCCGCAGAAAATACAACGGAGGAACGGAAAATGGACATCAGAGAAATTCTTAAAAAGGTCGATCACACCCTGCTCGGAGTAACCGCCGGCTGGAGCGATATCGAGCAGATACTCATCGACGCCGAGAAGTTCGGCACGGCGAGTGCGTGTATCCCGCCCGCGTTTGTCAAAAGAGCGAAGGACTATGTCGGTGACAAGGTGAAAATATGCACCGTTATAGGCTTCCCCAACGGCTATAACACTACCGCCGTCAAGGTCTTTGAGACAAAGGACGCAGTGGAAAACGGCGCGGATGAGATAGATATGGTTATAAATGTCGGCGAGCTCAAGTCCGGCAATACCGTCTATGTCGAAAATGAGATAAAGGCGGTTCGCGCCGCGTGCGAGGGAAAAATCCTGAAGGTCATTATCGAAACCTGCCTGCTTACCGATAACGAGAAGATAACAATGTGCGATATAGTCACGCGCTCCGGCGCCGACTATATAAAGACTTCGACCGGCTTCTCGACGGGCGGCGCAACTTTCGATGATATAAAGCTCTTTTCGGAGCATATAGGAAGCAACGTAAAAATGAAAGCCGCAGGCGGCATCAGCAGCCTTGACGACGCCGAGAGATTCATATCCCTCGGCTGCGACAGGCTCGGCACGAGCAGAATTGTCAAGCTCGCCAAGGGTCTTGATGCGTCCGGATATTGAAAGGAGAGTCAATATGTCAACAGCACACAATACCGCGAACAAAGGCGACTTCGCCAAAACAGTCATCATGCCCGGCGATCCTTTAAGAGCAAAGTATATCGCCGAAACTTTTCTCGACGACGCCCGCCTCGTAAACAATGTCAGAGGCATTCAGGGCTATACCGGAACATATCACGGCAAGCCCGTCTCGGTTATGGCTTCCGGTATGGGTATGCCGTCGATGGGCATCTACTCCTATGAGCTTTTCAATTTCTACGATGTGGACAATATTATCCGCGTAGGCTCGGCGGGCGGCATAGCTCCCTCTCTGAAGCTACGCGACGTGGTCATAGGAGCGGGCGCGTGCACAAACTCGAATTTTGCCCACCAGTACGGTCTGCCCGGCGTATTTTCGCCGATAGCGTCGTTCTCCCTGCTCGAAAAGGCGGTGGCCGCCGCGAGAAAAACGGGCAAGGAGCCCGTAGTCGGCAATATAGTCTCGTCCGATACCTTCTATGAGGATATCCCGAGCTTTGAGCTGTGGCAGAAAATGGGCGTTTTAGCCGTTGAGATGGAGGCGGCAGCGCTCTATATGAACGCCGCACGCTCCGGCAAAAACGCGCTGTGCATCTGCACCATATCCGACCTGCCCATGAACAAGGAGAGCGGAGAATGCTCGCCCGCAGAGCGCGAGCAGAGCTTCAACGAAATGATAGAAATAGCTCTCAATACTCTTTAAACGGGGTGATACCCTTGAAAACAAAGCGAGTTTTTCTTATAGTCCTCGATTCCTTCGGTGTCGGCGAGCTTCCCGATGCCGCGAAATACAATGACTGCGGAAGCGATACCTTCGGCGCGGTCAGCCGCTCGGAATGCTTCGATGTGCCGAATATGAAGTCCCTCGGACTTTTCAATATCGACGGGGTATCGCCCAAGGGTGCGGTCGCGTCTCCGCGCGGCGCATTCGGCAGAGCGGCCGAGCGTTCGGCGGGAAAGGACACGACGACGGGCCACTGGGAGATTGCGGGAATAGTCTCGGAAAAGCCCATGCCTACCTTCCCGAACGGATTTCCGCAGTATGCGATAGACAAGTTCTCGCGACTGACGGGGCGCGGAGTGCTCTGCAATAAGCCGTATTCCGGCACGCAGGTCATTCTCGACTACGGCAGGCAGCATATGGAGACGGGCGATCTCATAGTCTATACTTCGGCGGACAGCGTATTTCAAGTGGCCGCCCACGAGGATATAGTCCCGCTCGAAGAGCTATACGGTATCTGCCGCAAGGCGCGCGGTATGCTCAAAGACGAGTTCGCCGTAGGCAGGGTCATAGCCCGCCCGTTTAAGGGCGAATATCCGAACTTTTACAGAACCTCGGGCAGGCATGATTTCTCTCTTGAACCGACCGGGGAGACGATGCTCGACAGGCTGAAAAATTCGGGCTTCGATGTAATATCGGTCGGCAAGATAAACGATATTTTCGCCTCCCACGGCATCACGGACCACAGGGGGATAAACAAAGACAACGCCGACGGCATGGAGAAAACCATCGGACTTCAAAATGAGGATTTCAACGGGCTCTGCTTTGTCAATCTTGTCGATTTCGATATGCTCTACGGGCACAGGAACGATGTTGACGGCTACGCGAAAGCGCTGACGGAGTTTGACTGCCGTCTCGGAAAATTCCTTGAAAATATGCGTCCCGACGATGTGCTCATAATAACCGCCGACCACGGCTGCGATCCCTCGACCGCAAGCACCGACCATTCGCGCGAATATATCCCTATAATAGTTTACGGCGATAAGGTTAAAACGGGGGTTAATATCGGAACCCGCCCGACCTTTGCCGATATTTCCGCTTTTGTGCTCGATTGCTTCGGCTTGCCCGCGCTTAAAAGCGGAGAGAGCTTTCTGCGGGAGGTGTCGGACGTATGACCGACAATGAGCGTAATGCGCTGTTTTCTCAAGCTTCAGACGCGCGCGCAAATTCGTATTCTCCCTATTCCGGATACAGCGTCGGCGCGGCGCTTCTCTGCTCCGACGGTACGGTATATACGGGCTGCAATATCGAAAATGCCGCGTATACTCCGACAGTCTGCGCCGAGCGCACGGCCTTTTTCAAAGCCGTTTCAAGCGGAGAACGCGACTTTTGCGCAATAGCCGTTGCCGGAGGAAAAGACGGTGTTGAATTTTGCACTCCCTGCGGCGTATGCCGTCAGGTCATGGCGGAATTCTGCAATACGGAAACTTTTGAAATAATCTGCAACACGGAAAACGGACTGCGTTCGTTTAAGCTCAAAGAACTTTTGCCCGGCTCATTCGGACCGGCAAATTTAAAACAGGAGAATCAGCCTTGAAAAATTTTCGGCGTATAACAGCGGCGCTTTGCGTATTGGCGATGCTTTTTAGTCTCTGCGCCTGCGCAAAACACGAAAAATACGAAGCGGTGTTCATTACCGATGTCGGCGATATATATGATAGGTCGTATAATTCCGTGGTTTGGGACGGCGTAAAAAGCTACGCCGCCGATTACGGAGTCAGCTGCAAATATTACAGACCGTCTCAGCGCGGCACGACTTACTTCTTCAGAGCTATAAGAAAAGCGATAAAGCACGGCGCAAAGGCGGTGGTCTGCCACGGAGACGAGTTCCGCGACGCCGTAGTAAGAGCGGCCGAGCGTTGGGAGGATGTAAAGTTTATAATTGTCGACAGCACGGAGAAGGGCTTGCCCGACAATGTGCTCGCCGTCAGCTATTCCACTCTCGACGCGGGATATCTTGCGGGATACGCCTCTGTTTTTAACGGCTTTCAGCGCCTCGGATTTCAGGGCAGTTATCCGTCGGATAATTATGTCAATTACTGCTTCGGCTTTATACAGGGCGCGGAGCGCGCCGCAGAGGATATGAACCTCGGAGCCGTGTCGGTCGATATAAAGGTGAGATTCCTCAAGACCGACGAAACCGAGCTCGACGCCGAAGCGCGCGCAAAGCTCTGGTATTCTACCGGCACGCAGGCGATTTTTGCCTGCGGCACGAAAGTATTTGCCGCTGTTGCGAGTGCGGCTGAACGCAACATAGGCAGCTGGGTCATAGGCGCCGATACCGATAAATCCTATGTGTCGGACGCTGTTTTGACAACTGCGGAAAAGTCGGTCTCCATGAGCGTTTACAGGGCTCTCGAGTCGGTGAAAAACGGCAGCTTCAGCGGCGGACGCTCCGTGAAATTCGGCATAGCCGACGACGGTGTGCGGCTTGATCTTTCGCGTTCGGCATTTAATCTGTTTACACAGTCGGATTACGATGCTATAGTAGCGCGTATCAAGGCCGATCCGACAATGATATCGTCGCTGGTCACGGCCGAAGACATCAAAAGTACAGTCCTCGGCGATGAAAGTGAGCTGTCCTCGCTTTTCTCGCTCAACTGTGTAATTCTTTCCACTAACTGAGGTGAGCTTTTTATGTATATGCCCGAACTTATTCGCAAAAAGCGCGACGGCGGCGAGCTGACCGCCGAAGAAATATCTTATATAATAAACGGCTGTGTCTCCGAGGAGGTGCCGGACTATCAGCTCTCGGCGTTCGCCATGGCGGTGTTTTTCCGCGGAATGACCAAGGCCGAGACGGTGGCTCTCACGCTCGCCATGCGCGATTCGGGCGATAAGGCCGATTTGAGCGGGATAAGCGGCGTCAAGGTCGATAAGCATTCTACGGGCGGCGTCGGCGACAAAACCACGCTCATCGTGGCTCCTATAGTCGCGGCGTGCGGTGTCAAGGTGGCAAAGATGTCCGGCAGGGGACTCGGGCACACAGGCGGAACGGTCGACAAGCTCGAAGCTATTCCGGGTTTCCAAACCTCGATATCCCCGCAGAAAATGCGTGAAACCGTTGAATCGTGCGGCTTGAGCGTCACAGGTCAGAGCGGAAATATGTGCCCTGCGGACAAAAAACTGTACGCTCTGCGCGATGTCACCGCCACAGTTGACAGCATACCGCTCATAGCCTCGAGCATAATGAGCAAGAAGCTTGCCGACGGCTCGGACTGCATTCTCCTCGACGTAAAAACGGGGAGCGGTTCGTTTATGAAAACCCTTGACGATTCCCGTCTGCTTGCGCGAACAATGGTCGAAATCGGCAGGGGAGCGGGAGTTAAGACCGCCGCTTTAATAACAAATATGGACGCCCCGCTCGGAAAAGCGGTCGGCAATTCGCTCGAGGTTATCGAGTCTGTCGATATACTTAAAGGCAATACTTCCGGCGACCTTTGGACTGTCTGTCGCGAGCTCTCGTGCAGAATGCTTATGCTTGCAGGCATAGGAGACAGAGAAAAATGCGCCGAGCTTGTTGATGAGGCCGTCAACAGCGGAGAAGCTCTCAGACGCTTTGAAATGATGGTTAAGTCGCAGGGCGGCGACGTCTCGTATATAGAGGACACTTCAAAATTCGAAAAAGCCTCTTTTTCCCGCGAGGTGTATGCGCCCGCGGACGGATATATAACTCATATGGATTCCGAGAATATAGGCCTGACCGCCGTTTTGCTCGGAGCGGGCAGAGAGAAGAAAGCGGACGATATAGACCCTGCGGCGGGTATTGTGATATCCGCCAAAACCGGTGATTTTGTAAAGCGCGGAGAGCTGCTCGCAACGCTTTTCTCTAATGACGAAGGCCGCCTTGACGGCGCGAAGACCCGCTATCTCTCGGCCGTCTCTATAGGCGCACAGAAGCCTGCGGCGCAGCCGATGATACTCGATTATATCGACTGATGTTCGATTTGAGCAGACCCTGATTCTTTTTTCGGAGTGACTATGAATAGCTTCAAAAGAAAAATAAAAAGAATATTGCGCCGTATGCTCGGCAAATATGAGCCGCCGAAGCATAAACGCTTCGACCGACTGCCCGACGATGTGAAGGCGGCAGTCGAAAGCAACGGGCTTGCGACAGACGGATTTATAAAAGTTGTTGAAAGCGATATGGATTTCGACGGCTGCTATCTTACTGCGTGGACGGCTCTTGACGGCGAGGGTATATATTTCATCCTCGGGGACGAAAAAGCAGCAAAAAAACGCGGAAACAAGAAAATCAAAGCGGAATACGAGCTCAGAGAGATTCGCTCCTATCCGCTCTCCGATTTTGATTCGCTAAAATGCGAGCAGTATGTTTCCACGGCTCGTCTCATAGCCGAAAAGGACGGCGACGACATAGGACTGATAAAATTCAGCCTCAACTTTCTCGGCGCTTACGATGAGTTCTGCAAGGCGTTTAACAGCTTAAAAAGCGGAAATCCGATATTAAAGAATGACGGAGACAGTAAGGACGGCGGAGTCTGCCCTAAGTGCAAAAGACCTTATCCGCCCGGGCGCAATTCCTGCCCCAAGTGTGACAAAAACGAATCGACGGTCAAGCGCCTGTTCTCGTTTTTCGGCGGCTATAAGCTTCAAATGACGCTAATTGTTGCGGCGATACTTATAAGCACGGCAATTAATATGGCAATGCCGCAGATAAGCACAAAGGCGCTCTTCGACAATGTTTTGAGCAATGTCGGTTCAACTCCCGCGCAGCAGCTGTTTGTTACGCTCGGCTACTTAATAGGTGCGGCTGTCGGCATGAAGCTGCTGGGACTTTTGATGACGGTGTCGTTCCAGTTCCTTATGGGCAGCATAATGCCGCGCGTCATATATGATATAAAGGTCAAGATATTCGCCGCCATGCAGCGCCTGTCCGTCAGCTTTTATTCGTCCAAACAGACGGGTTCGCTCATGGAGCGCGTGACAAGGGATTCCAATAATATCTATTGGTTTTTTGTCGACGGACTGCCCTATGTCATAACGAATGTTATAACCGTTGTCGGCGTTCTGATAATCATGTTCGTTATGTCGTGGAAGCTGGCGCTTCTCTGCTGCGCTGCGGCTCCGATATTTCTTATACTGCTCATCTTCGGCAGCAAATTTTTCAGAATACTGCATCACAGGAGCTGGGCGCGCAACGCGAGACTCACCTCAATGGTCAGCGACAATATCAACGGTCAGCGTATAATAAAGGCTTTCTCGAAAGAGGATGAGGAGCTCGACCGCTTTGATAAGGTCAGCGGCGACCTCTATGAGGCGGATTTGAAGTTCAACAATTCGGAAGCTACGCTTTTTCCGCTGTTGACCGTATTGCTCTCGGTTCTCGCCGTGTTCATGCTGACCTGCGGCGGACTCATGGTTGCGAAAGGTGAAATGACCGTCGGCACGCTCCTTAATTTTACGATATATCTCACCATGCTCGTCGGCCCCATCGACTTTCTGTCGTGGGTCTCCAACTGGTGGGCGCGGTGCGTGGATTCGGCTCAGCGCGTGTTCGAAATAGTGAACGCGCAGCCCGAGATAGTCGAAAAAGAACATCCGATAGATATAGGCGAGGTGCGCGGAGATATCGAGATTTCAAGGCTCGAATTTGAATATGAGCCCGCGCGTCCCGTAATAAAGAATCTTGACCTCAAGGTGAACGCAGGTCAGATGCTCGGAATAGTCGGCAAGACCGGAGCGGGCAAAACGACAATAGCCAATTTGATAGCGCGTCTCTATGACCCTAAAGCAGGGTGCGTCAAAATCGACGGAGTCGATGTGCGCGACCTGCCGCTTGACATTATCCGAAGGAATGTCGGGCTCGTGTCGCAGGACATCTATCTGTTTATAGGCACAATAGCCGACAATATCCGCTACGCGAAGCCGGATGCCGCAATGGAAGAGATAATCGCCGCAGCAAAGGCCGCAAGCGCGCATGACTTTATTATGAAACTGCCCGATGCCTATGAGACGCGCGTCGGAGCGGGCGGTCATGACCTCTCGGGCGGCGAACGGCAGAGAATATCAATAGCCAGAACGATAATCCAAAATCCGCGCATACTCATCCTCGATGAGGCTACCGCGGCCATGGATACCGAGACCGAGCGCAATATCCAGTATTCTCTTACCAAGCTCATGCGGGGCAGAACTACGGTTGCCATTGCGCACCGCCTCTCGACCCTGCGCGACGCCGACATGCTCGCAGTTATAAGCGAGGGCGAGGTTGTTGAATGCGGCAGCTATGCCGAGCTTCTCAAAAAGCGCGGCGAATTCTATAAGCTATATAAAATACAGGCCGAGGCTCTCAAGGCTGTCGGCATAATCGATTGAGGAGGGTTAAAATGGGAGAGCTCAATACTATGTCAATTAACTTCCTTGACCCCGAAAAGTGCAAATTCTATCTTAATCCGAACGGCTTTGCAGCCCTGAAAACCGAGGACAAAGACTACCGCCGCGTGCGGCTTCTTCGAACCTTGCCTCTGCACAGACCGTTCGAGTATATCAGCGTCAGCGATATGGACAAAAATGAGATAGGCATAATAAAAAACGCCGCCGATTTCCCGAGTGAAAGCAGGGAGATAATCGAAAAAGACCTTGCGGCGCGCTACTATTGCCCCGAAATATCGCAGATATATTCGATAGAAGAGAAGATGGGCTCGTTTTACTTTGACGTATCGATAGACGGCTTCAAAAAGACCTTCGGCGTAAAAGATATCAGCCGCAATGTCAAAATGCTCGATTCGGGTTCCGTTATGTTCAACGACTCCGACGGCAACCGATTCATTATTCCCGATATCAACGCCCTCAAGCCGAGAATGCGCAGGAAGATAGAGCCGTTCTTGTATTGAGTTTGCCGAAATTTTAAAGAAAGGAGCGGCTGCGCGCCGTGCGGTTAAAAACCATGACCGAGGTAAAATATGACCTTGATTTAAATTCGAAGCCGTGCCGCGGTGTTCTGCGGTATAAAGACGGCGCAGTTTACGCGCTCGAAGACGGCAAAGAGGTGTTTTCTCTCTCTCTTAAAAATATAGGCGAGCTTGTGCAGTATACCGATGTCGGTTGCGGAAGCCTTGAAATTTCCCCGTTTGCGGAGAAAAGCGGCTCGGATTACGACGGCGCCGAGAATATCACCGTCTGCCGCTTCTCGATGAGCGCCGCCGAGGATATAGGCGAATTCTGCAAGGCTGTGAATCACAGGATAAAAACAGGCGAGGAGCCCGAGCGGATAGCTGACAGCGCCGACAAATGCCCCGTCTGCGGCAGGCGCTATCCCAAGGGCACGGACGTCTGTATGTTCTGTGTCGATAAGAGCTATATATGGCGAAGGACTTTTAAAATGCTCCGGCAGTTTATTCCAAAGCTCCTTTTGTCAAGCGTGCTCGTCACTTTTGCAAATCTTATGTCGGCAGTGCAGCCCGTGCTTCAGGGGAAGCTCGTTGACGGCTTCTCGTCCGCATTTTCCTCCGACGGACTCTCCGTAAATCAAAATATTATATTTATCGGCGTTGCCATGGCGCTTACTTATCTGCTTGAAAACATCTTTCAGATATTTTCGGGGCGCACAGCAAACAGCGTCGGGCTCGGATTTTCAAAATATCTGCGCTCCGTTGTCTATGACAGAGTTCAGCGTATGTCCGTCTCGTCCATGTCCCGAAAAACAGCGGGCGACTTGATAAAACGCGTCACGCGCGACACAAACACCGTTCAGAATTTCTTTGTCGATAAAGGACGCTATGCGCTCGAGCAGCTTATACTTTTCGTTGTAGTCGGAATATTTATGCTGCGCATGAGTCCGCTTTTGACCTTGCTTGCAATCATACCCGCGCCGTTTTGTATTATCACGCTCAACAGCTTCAAGCGGTACATCCATTTGCGTTATGATAAACAGTGGCGGTATGACAGCCGCGCAAATTCGATTCTCCACGATATAATCAGGGGTATCCGAGTTGTCAAAACCTTCGGCAGCGAAAAGCGCGAGGTTGCAAAGTTCTCGTCCGTGAGCAAGGATCTTGCGGATATCTCCGTCAAGAACGAGAGGACGTGGGCGGTTATCTTCCCTGTCATAGGTTTCCTTATGAACTCGGGCAACTTCCTCGTGCTCTATTTCGGCGGCAGAATGGTTATAAACGGCACGATGACCGCAGGCGAGCTTTGGAGCTTTGTGCTCTTGCTCTCCTATATCTATAAGCCGCTCGACTGGCTTGCAAATATGCCGCGCTGGATAGCGGAGGTAACAACGAGCCTTATAAAAATATACGAGGTTCTCGATGAAAAGCCGCAGGTCGGCAATTCGAAAAATGCCGGTAAATATCCTATAACGGGCGAGGTGGAGTTTGACTCCGTCGATTTCGGGTATAAGAGCTACGAGCCGGTGCTCAGGGATATAGACTTGAAGATAAATCCCGGCGAGATGATAGGCCTCGTCGGTCATTCGGGAGCGGGCAAGTCCACGATGATAAACCTCGTCATGCGCCTCTACGACGTTGACGGCGGAACGCTCAAAATAGACGGCAGGGATATCCGCGACTATGACCAGTATTACCTGCGCGAGAATATAGGCGTTGTGTTCCAGGAGACTTATCTTTTCTCCGGCACTATCTATGACAACATCTCCTATGCAAAGTCGGACGCGTCGCCCGAGGAGGTGTTCGCGGCCGCAAAGGCGGCAAATGCCCACGGCTTCATAATGGAGCTCAAGGACGGATATAATACAGTCGTCGGCGAAAACGGCTACAATCTTTCGGGCGGAGAGCGCCAGCGCGTGGCGATAGCCCGAGCGATACTGCGAGACCCGAAGATACTCATTCTCGACGAGGCGACGAGTGCGCTCGACCCCGAGACCGAGAGCTATATTCAGCAGGCGCTCGGCAGACTCACCGAAAACAGGACTACAATAGCCATTGCCCACAGGCTCTCGACTCTGCGCCATGCGGATAGGCTTGTCGTCCTTGAAAACGGCAGAATAGCCGAGGTGGGCACGCACGCGGAGCTTCTCAAAAAGCGCGGGGTTTATTATAATCTCGTCATGGCTCAGCGCCAGACCTCAAAGCTCACTTCCGAGGCGCAGGCAGCGCTCGACAGACGGTAAATAAAGCGAAAAACACGGGAGAACAAAGCGAATTTTGTCTCCCGTGTTCTTTTTTTGTTAAATTGCTGTGAATTTGCCTTTTTGTCTTTACAGCTTGCGTAAAATAAAGTAAAATAGTAGCGGAAAAATATGTTTTTTTGAATGGAGGCACAAATATGGAGCTTGCGTATAAACGTATACTTCTGAAAATAAGCGGCGAGGTGCTCGCCGGCGGAAAGGGCATGGGTATTGATTACGATACCGTTCTCAATATCTGTTCCGCAGTCAAGGAATGCGTCGATATGGGCGTTGAGGTCGGTCTTGTTGTCGGCGGCGGAAATTTCTGGCGCGGACGCTCGAGCGGAGATATGGACAGAACCAGAGCCGACCATATAGGTATGCTCGCCACCGTCATGAACTCCCTCGCCCTCGCCGATGCGCTTGAGCATCTCAAGGTGCCCGTCAGAGTGCAGACCGCTATTGCCATGCAGCAGATAGCCGAGCCCTATATCCGCAACAGGGCAGTGCGCCATTTGGAAAAGGGCAGAGTCGTTATCTTCGGCTGCGGCACGGGCAACCCGTTCTTTACCACCGACACGGCAGCAGCCCTGCGCGCTCTCGAGATAGATGCCGATATCATGTTCAAGGCGACAAATGTCGACGGCGTTTATGACAAGGATCCCAACAAGTTTGAGGACGCGAAGAAGTATGATACTCTTTCATTTGACGAAATCCTCAGCCACGACCTCAGAGTTATGGACGGCACCGCAGCCTCTCTCTGCAGAGACAATTCCATACCGATTCTCGTCTTTAATCTTGACGACCCGCAGAATATCGTCAAGGCGATAAAGGGCGAGAATGTAGGAACAGTTGTAAAATAATCGGTGAAAGGCCGATAAAAATATGATCTTCTCTTCAAGAAAGGATTGAAATTATGGAAACAGTATTTCAAACAGCACGCGATAAAATGACCAAGAGCATCGCCTCGCTCAAGGGCGAGTACGGTACGATAAGAGCAAACAGAGCTACCGCGGCGGTTCTCGATAGGATAACTGTTGATTATTACGGCACTGCCACCCCGATAAATCAGCTTGCGGCTATCTCCGTAGTTGAGGCGAGAATCCTCTGCATTCAGCCCTGGGACGTTTCTACTCTGCATCCCATCGAGAAGGCTATCCAGACCTCCGATCTCGGAATTAACCCGCAGAACGACGGAAAGGTGATAAGACTTACTTTCCCGCCCCTGACCGAGGATAAGCGCCGCGAAATAGTCAAGGATGTCAAGAAGCTGGCGGAGGACTGCAAGGTTGCCGTTCGCTCTATCCGCAGAGACTGCATGGAAAAGCTCAAGAAGATGCAGAAGAACAGCGAAATAACCGAGGACGATCTCAAGTTCGGCGAGAAAGAGATACAGGATATCACCGACAAGTTCGTCAAGGAAGCGGACAGTGTTGCCGCAGAAAAAGAAAAGGAAATAATGGAAATCTGATTTGCTTCGGATTTTATTCGGCAAAAAGGCTGGGCGCTTTGGGCGGTCACGCCTTTTTGCCTAAAATACAAAAGGATTTTTGCCATGACAAAGACACCGGATAACGAGCATCTTCCGCAGCATGTTGCCATAATTATGGACGGCAACGGCCGCTGGGCCAAGCAGCGCGGGCTTCCGCGCAGCGAGGGTCACAAGCAGGGCGCGAAGGTGTTCAAAAGAATATGCGAATATGCCGCAGATATAGGGATACGCTACGTGACGTTCTACGCCTTTTCCACGGAAAACTGGCGCAGACCGCCAGAGGAAGTCAGCGGCATAATGAACCTTTTCAGAGATTACCTGCGCGAGGCCGAGGAGCGCGAGCAGGAGAATGCTCGGAAGGGTTTGAGAATAAGATATATAGGAGAGCGCGAGGGTTTGGCGGACGATATTCTCGAGCTTGTCGATGAGCTTGAACGCGGCTCTGCCGACAAAACCAGAACGACCGTAAACATCGCGATAAACTACGGCGGCAGAAATGAGATACTGTCTGCCTGCAAGCGTCTTGCCGAGCAGTGTGCGAGAGGGGAGCGCACGCCCGACAGTCTTACCGAGCAGGATATATCGGACAATCTCTATACGACGGGTCAGCCCGACCCGGATCTTATAATCCGCCCCAGCGGAGAATTCAGACTTTCAAATTTCCTTATCTGGCAGGCTGCGTATTCGGAATTTATCTATTCCGATATCCTCTGGCCCGACTATACCGAGCAGGACTTTGACGCCGCTCTTGAGGAGTACGCACACCGCAGCAGGCGCTTCGGAGGAGTCTGAAAATACTTTGATTGTGAGATGAAAGAAAGATGAAACAGCGCGTTATTACCGGACTTTTAGCCGCTCTTTTCGGAATTACGGTCCTTTCCCTTATGTTCACCCCTGTTTTGGGCATAGTCTTGGCAGCTGTGTCGTTTATAGCGTCCTACGAGATACAGCACGTTGCGAAGATTAAAAATAAGCTTCTGATGATAATCAACATGATTGTCGCCGCTTTTATGCCCGTTGCTCTTGAATACAAGCTCTTTGAGAAGCTGCCTTTCCCGACATATATCGTTGCGATAGTCTATGTCATACTTATGATGTTCATCATGCTCGGCAACTATGCAAAGACTAAATTTGAAGACGTTGTCATGTCTATGTTCTGCGGCGTTATCGTGCCGTATGTCATGACTACCATAATTCTTATCAGAGATCTCTGCCTGAGCCGTCCCGATCTGTTCCAGCAGTCGCAGGTATTCTTTATTATCTTTACGGCGCTGCTGTCCGCATGGCTCAACGACACGTTTGCGTATTTTGTCGGCAGCAAGTTCGGAAAGCACAAGCTCGCTCCAAACATCAGCCCCAAAAAGAGTGTTGAGGGCGCAGTCGGCGGCGTAGTTATAACTATGCTGTTTAATCTTGCATTCTTCTTTATTTTTGATTATTTCTTCTTCAAGAACGACACACTAAAGTGGTGGATGATTCCCGGAACCTCGATGTTCCTCTCCGCCATAAGCATAGGCGGCGACCTGTCGGCCTCCGTTATAAAGAGAAACTTCGGCGCGAAGGATTTCGGGACCATCTTCCCCGGTCACGGCGGAATTATGGACAGATTCGACAGCTACAGCTTCGTTATGCCGACTCTCTATGCCTTGATTTCACTGGTAATCAGTCTCGGAGCGTGATTATATGAAAAGCATGGTCATTCTCGGCTCAACCGGCTCCATAGGCACTCAGGCGCTCGATGTCGCAAGACTTCGTAATTTTACGGTAAGAGCTCTGACTTCAAATTCGAATATCGACCTGCTCGAAGAGCAGATACGGGAGTTCAAGCCCGAAATAGCGGCCGTTGCCGATGAGAGCAGGGCGGCGGAGCTCAGAACAAAAGTTGCCGATACCTCCACGAGGGTGCTCGGCGGCGAAGAGGGCATATGCGCCGCGGCGCAGCTCAACGC
>OKSC01000493.1_pt1 | contig 45328 bp, 27 predicted proteins | sample 1601161 | NCBI WGS metagenome assembly OKSC01 (sample SAMEA3541552, study PRJEB24748) | human gut metagenome | biome: human gut; feature: human-associated habitat; material: faeces | place: China | collected 2012 | reverse complement strand
GCAACGTGCCGTTTACGAAATTCAGAATGCTATGCATCTGGAATCTGTAAAGGCTCTCCGTCCGGGTATCCCTTATATGGAAGTGTACGACTTATCTGCCCGCGTAATGGTAGAAGGTTTGAAAGGACTGGGTCTGATGAAAGGAAATGCGGATGATGCAGTGCGCGAAGGTGCTCATGCATTGTTCTATCCCCACGGTCTGGGACACATGATGGGACTGGATGTGCATGATATGGAAAATCTGGGCGAAGTGTGGGTAGGCTATAACGGTCAACCCAAGAGCACACAGTTCGGACGTAAGTCTCAACGTCTTGCCATTCCTTTGGAACCGGGCTTTGTACATACCGTTGAACCGGGTATCTACTTCATTCCCGAATTGATTGACATGTGGAAAGAAGGTAAGAAATTCACAGACTTTATCAATTATGACAAATTGGAAGAATATCGTGACTTCGGTGGTATTCGCAATGAAGAAGATTATCTTATTACAGAAACCGGTGCCCGCCGCTTAGGCAAGAAGATACCATTGACTCCGGAAGAAGTGGAAGCTTTGCGATAGTATCAATTTAAGAATGAGTCTAATGAAAAAACTACTATTCTTATTGTGTCTTTTGTCTTGGAGTGCATTGAATGCACAGAAGACGATTAATCGCCCTCCGTTTATAGCAAAGGCAACGGAAACCATTGAGATAGCTGCCGTTCATTTATCGGATACAGCTACCGTGATTGATGTGGATGCAAAATTTACTCCAAAGTACTGGATACGTATTGCCCCTGCTACTTGTCTGGTGGCAGATAATGGTGAACGTTATCAGGTGCGGCAGGGAGTAGGTATTGAGTTGGGACAGGAATTTTGGATGCCAGAATCCGGAGAGGCCACTTTCTCTTTGATATTTCCACCTTTGCCACCATCTGTAAAATCATTCGATTTTGTGGAAGGGGAAGGTGAGAGAGATTTTAATCTTTTCGGTATCAGCCTGACTGGAAAGTTGCCTAAGCTCCAATTGCCTAAAGGTCTAGAGAAGGCAGGAAAAATGACTGCTGTAGCTTTGCCGACTCCTGAAATCAAAGAGGGAACAGCTATCATTAGTGGTCGTATTTTGGATTATAAGCCTTCATTCCGGATGAAAGCTGAATTACATTCTGCTGATTTCTTATCTCCCTATGGACAAAAGAATACAGAGTTAGAGTTGGATGAAGTGGGAAATTTCCATACGGAAATATCAGTCTCACACCCTTCTGTCGCCTATTTAAGTGTGGGTGGATCTGTTGTTTCTTTTTTGTTGTCTCCGGGTGGAGAAACCAAGGTTACCGTAAATCTTCGTGAAATGACGCGTGCTTCCAGTCGTTTACAGAAAGACACGAAGGCTGAAGGGAAGAAGGTTTATTTTGAAGGACTGAATGCAGGATTGAATACGGAAATGAATTCCGGACTGGAAATTCCTCTTTGTTCTGTTGAGTTGAAAGACTTATATGACATGACTCCGGATCAGTATAAAGCATATTGCATGCGGAAATATGAAGAAGCGGACAATGTGATCCGTGCCAATAAGAAAATAAGTGCAGCTTATGCGGAATTGTTGACGGTGCTGAATAAAGATGCATTGTATGGACTGTTATGTGGATATGATTATCAGCTATTGCAGGCTTATGCTCAGCAAAAAGGACTGTCGTTGCGTGATGCCGGTAAGGAGTATCTCTCAAAAAAAACGTCAGATGGCTATTTTGACTTTTTAAGTAAACTGGATTACATCAATTCACCCAAGTCTGTGTATTGCTTCAATTATTCCGGTATGGTAAGAAATACTGCATACATCCATTTGCCGTCTGTTAAGACCGTCGGTATTTTTGATTACCTGCTTGATTCATCCAAGGTAAGTCCGGAGGATAAGGAAGCAATGAAGAAATACCGTGATAATCCTTCGTCGCAGGATGCTTCTATAATGAGGGTGCTGAGAGATAAGTATGACAACCTCTTTCAGGAGTGTGGCAAAGTGGCTTTGGAAGCTAATCAGAAGGCGGTTGGAGAGCTAATAGGAGGTAAAGGTATCTATCATGATGTGCAGACAGCAATGCAATGTGCTTCAAAACTGGAAGATTTTATGCCTTTGTCTGAAGACGATTTTGCTACATTACGCACGATTGAGAATCCCTATTTCCTGAACCAATTGACTGCAATGAATACGGAGCTGCTTCAGAAGATAGAAGAAAATAAGAAGAAGCGCAGTTTTATGGTTCGTACTCTGCCCGAAGATGTGAAGGACGATGCCCTTTTTGAAGCCATTGTCGATCCGTTCAAGGGTAAAGTAGTGCTTGTTGATTTCTGGGCCACCTGGTGCGGACCTTGTAAGATGGCTATGAAGATGATGAAACCCATGAAGGAGGAGCTGATAGATAAAGATATCGTGTATGTCTTTATTGCCGGTGAAAATTCTCCGGAGACAACATGGAACAATATGATACCCGATATTCATGGTGAGCATTACCGGTTGACCAATGCTCAGTGGGCAGCTATTTGTGATAAATTCGAAGTCCGTGGCGTACCTACTTATTTGGTGCTCGACCGTGCAGGGAAACAAACGTATCGGTCAGTAGGTTTTCCGGGAACGGATACGGTGAAAGGTGAGTTATTGAAAGCATTAAATTCTTCCGCTGATTGATCATATACTAACGTCAGTTCTAAAAGATTTCAAGTTGCCCGTCATTGATAAGGTTGACATCAATGGCGGGTATACTTATCAGGGAGTTTCTCATATTGTTTTTGATCTTGGTGATGAATGGTATACCGAATTTCTGAAATTCACTTTGCCTGTGTTCCTCACGTTCAACCAAGTAAAGGAGGAAGAAGTGAACATTACGAGGGCTTACTTACAGATTAAGGTCAATCACTACCCCTCCTATGTTAGAATAGTGTCTTTATCATAATTGTGTTTTTTATGCGATGATTCCCTGATATTCAATTTGGCATCCAGTACAATTTTTTTATTGAGCAATCTATTTGTACGAATCTTGTCCAGCATGCAGCTTGCTGCAATCTCTCCGATTTCGACACGCGGCTGTTCTATAGACGTCAAATAAGGTTCGACGACAGTGGCCATATCCGATTCTGAAAAGCCGACAAAAGCGACATCATACGGTATCCTCAATCCGTGCCGTTTCAAGGCTTTCATCGCTCCGATAGCAACAGGATCGTTAAATGCAAATATAGCATCCGGTTTTTCACCGTTTCCGGACAGTATATCTTCCATAGTCTGTTCTCCATCACGAATAAAAATACCGGAATGAATGATGGTAGAGTCTGAAATAGGGAGATTGGCATCCTGCATGGCCTCTATATATCCGTTCATACGATCTTTCGTTATATCCAATTTTTCTGGACCCGCAAAATGAAATATTTTCCGGTATCCCTCACCTATAAGATGAGCCACTGCCGAATAGGCCATTTTCTTATCGTCAATAATAATTTTTGTAGTATCAATGTTGGAAGGCACCCTGTTGAAAAACACAAGTGGAATCCCATTATCCTGTAGGCTTTGATACATATCAGAGTTGACAAAACTGTCAGATGTCGTGGATATTATTATACCGTCTACCATGTGTTGTTCTAAAAGACTCAGATTGGTACGCTCTGTTTCAGCGGATTCGTTGGATTGAGTAATGAGGATCTGATAGCCCTCGTGCATTAGTATTTTTTGTATTCCGGATATAATCATAGGAAAAAAAGATGTGACCAATTCAGGCACAACGATTCCGATAGTATAACTTTTCTTTGTGACCAACCCTTTTGCCTGCGTGTTCGGATGATAGTTCAGTTCTGCAGCAGTCTTGATAACCAGCTCCTTGGTTTCTTTCTTTATTTCCCAACTGTCCGATAAAGCTCTGGAAACTGTGGAGGTGGATAACCCGAGTTTTTTTGCTATGTCTTTTATTGTAATTGGCTTTTCCATAACATGAATGATTGTAGGTTTGTCTGCAAACTTACAACTTTTTAGACATTCTGCAAAATCCAAACGTTCCCGGGAACGTTTCCGTTGATTTTTGAGGCATTATGCTATTAAAATTGATTGTACTTATATAAATTTGCTTGCGTTAAAAGCTATTATAATAGCCCAGATCGAAACATTTCTCAATATATTAATTCTAATCATTTTTATAATGCCAAAGTATGTTAACATTAAATCGTATTCAATCAAGATCAGGAAAACAAATTGTTTTTTTTCTGATGTGCCTGCTGGTTTCATTTGCAGGCATCATGCCAGTCCGATCACAGGAAAAAACTAAGATGGTTACCGTTGAAGGAACTGTCGTTGATGAAACCGAAACTCCTGTCATAGGAGCTAACGTCTATATCAAAGGCAGTACCAAAGGTGTATCCACAAATGTAGATGGAAATTTCATTTTTACAGGAGTACCTGTCGGACAGACTGTCACTGTCTCTTTCATTGGTTACAAAGATTATCAGGTGCGGGTTACAAAAGGGGGAGAGAAATTGAGAATCTCTCTTGAACCTGATGCGAAAATGCTCGAGGAAGTGGTGGTGGTTCCATACGGAGGTCCGGTAGCAAGAAAGGATCTTACCGGTTCCGTTGTTTCTGTCAACGTTGAGGATATGAAGGCGCTTCAGGCAGTGACGTTTGAAAATGCTATTGCCGGCAAGGTCGCCGGTGTACAGGTCAATGTCGGGGATGGACAGCCTGGAGGTCTTCCGGACATTCTGATTAGGGGTAGCAATTCTGTAACCCAGAGCAATGCTCCTCTTTATGTGGTAGACGGTATTCCACTAGAGTCTCCCGATAACTCGTCAATTCCTACTCAGAATATTAAAAGTATCGAGATACTTAAAGATGCATCGGCGACAGCCATATATGGTGCACGCGGTGCTAATGGTGTGATTGTTATTACTACCGATTCCGGTTCAAAGGGCGCTCCGAAAATTAATTTCGAGTACCGTTATAGCTTGTCGAAAGACTATAATAGGTATGAAATGATGTCACCTTATGAATTTGTCAGACTTCAGAATGAACTTGATGCGGCTTATGGCTCTATGTATCTCGATGGTAGGGATCCTCATCCGGATGGAACTCCATGGACACTCGATGACTATAAGAATGTGAGACCTATTGACTGGCAAGATGAGATCAGTCAGCTCGGACAGATGCACGAATACAGCGTAAGCGCATCTGGCGGTACTGAGAAGACCACATATATGGCTTCATTCAATTATGCCAATCAGAAGGGTATCATTCTCAATACCGGTATGAAGAACTATGTTGGCAGCATGAACATCACCCAGAAGATAGGCAATCGTATGCAGCTTGTCATGAGAGCGAATTATGCGGAGAAGGAAAGAACTGGTATGCAAGTTAACTATGGACAGGGATCTTCTGCTTATATGTATAAAGTGTGGTCATACAGACCTATTTCCACAAACGGTGTGGACTTGACCCATGAACTTGAAGATCCTGAAAGGCCGGAAAGTGGAGTGCCGATGTTCAACCCATTGCTCCAGACGCAAAATACTGATCAGAAATATATCACAAGACAGTTGAGAACCAGTGCCATGTTCAATTGGAATATTCTCAAATGTCTGAAATTTACTACTTCGATTTCTTATACGAGTACTGAATCCCAGACTGATATATTCAATAATTCCAAGACAGAAGCCGGAAGTACACTTCCAGGAAGAAATGACGGAATTAACGGTTCGAGAAGAGTAACAAGAACTAACAATGTCTTGAATGAGAACACTTTGAACTTCAACAAAAAGTTCGATAATATTCATGACCTTGCCGTAACTGTCGGTTGTACTCAGCAGAAAAATGTTTCGGATATCTTCGAAGCAAAAGCTACACAGATTCCTATTACATCAGAATGGAGAGGAATAGAGGCACTTGATGAAGGGCTGTCTCAGAAAATCATGTCCAAGAAGTTGACAGAATGGGCAATACAATCTTTCATTTTTAGGTCGAATTACAACTATGACAGAAAATACTATCTGACGTTTACGATGCGTGCGGACGGTTCTTCAAAATTTGCACGTGACAATAGGTGGGGCAAGTTCTATTCAGGAGCCGTTCGGTGGAGATTCTCAGATGAGAATTTTGTCAAGAACAATATCGGATCATGGTTTAGCGAAGGATCGCTTAACTTGAGCTATGGGTCTACCGGCAATAATGGTATCGGAGAATACGCTTATCTTCCGCAGATGGGATTTTCTTCCGGAGGGACATATTATGACTATTCATTCAATGATGAATATCCTACAACGGGAGCGATTGTCTCATCGATAGGTAATTCTAAATTGAAATGGGAGACTACATATACCTTTAATGCTAGAATGGATTTGGGCTTCTTCGACAATAGAATATACTTGACCGCCGAGTATTATAAGAAAGATACTAAAGATCTTCTGATCAATGCCACTTTGCCTGCCCATATCGGTTATGGTTCAGCATATAGAAATATAGGCCGGGTGGAGAACAAAGGTTTCGAACTGTCTCTAAACACTGTTAATATGAAGAGAAGGCATTTTAACTGGACTACCGATTTCAATATTTCATTCAACAGGAACAAAGTGCTTGCACTTGCCAACAACCAGAGTGTGCTTCCTGCTGATAATCTGAAGATTCCGAATGGGGCTGCATTGTATATTGCGAAGGTGGGCCAGCCTATCGGTATGATGTACGGAGCCCTTACAGACGGTCTTTATCAATATGAAGATTTCCGTAAGGGAAGCGATGGCAGCTGGATATTGAGAGATGATGTAGTTTCACAGTCAACTCATGCAAACAGAAAGGGAGTCTTTCCCGGATATCAGAAATTCAAGGATTTGAATGGCGATCTTCAGATTACTCAAGAAGACTTGACGATTATAGGTAATCCGAATCCTGATTTTACGGGCGGTATAACAAATACTTTCAGATTCTATAATTTTGATATGTCATTGTTCTTTACATTCAGCTACGGCAATGATATCCTTAATATGAACCGTTATTATTTAGAAGAAGGCAGATCATTGAGTTCCAATCAGTTTGCTTCGTATGCCGACAGATGGACCGTGGACAATCCTAACGGAAAACTTCCGCGTGCAAGATCTGCAAACAATACGGCTTGGGGCAGTGACCGTTATGTAGAGGACGGCTCATATTTGAGACTGAAAAATTTGAATATAGGATATACTCTGCCTGTTCAGGTGAGCCAGAGGTTTTTTGTTAGCAACATGAGGATTTATTTCTCTGCCCAGAATTTGTTTACGGTGACGGGGTATTCAGGACAGGACCCTACCGTCAGCACGATGTCGAATGCAAGAACTCCAGGTTATGACTATTCGGCATACCCTGTACCACGTACATTCATATTTGGTGCACAAATTTCGTTTTAATGTGATATAATAATTTATATGGATATGAATAAGGTTATTAAAAGTATATTGTTCGGAATTGCATTTTTTCCTCTTACAGGCTGTTTGTCTAATTTGGATTTGCATCCGATAGATTCGGACACTCCGAATACATTTTTCAAAGATAGTGCGGCATGCGCAAAGGTTTTAGTGGGTTGTTATGACGCTCTTAGCGTACCGGGAGGAGGACTTTTTGATGGAAGCATGAACTCTCAGTTCGTCATCTGGAATGTGACGGATGAAATGTATAATGCAGCAGCCGGAACAGGTCCTAAGGTGTATAGCTATACTTCCGGATATGCTCCTAATGCTACTATGTACAAGAATCTTTATGCGGCGATTCAGCGTTGCTGTCAGTTCCTTCATTATCTTCCTGATGCCAAGATGACAACAGAAACAAAGCTCGCCATGGAAGGTGAAGTGCAATTTATAAGGGCATTCTGTTATTTCAATCTTGTACAAAATTATGGAAGGGTTCCTCTTGTAACGGAGGCATCTTCGGATGTTAATAGTACTTCTGCAAAGCAGGCAGAGGAGGCTGATATATACGATTTTGTAATTCGCGAGATGGAAGAGGCAGAGAGTAAGGTCTTTCCGATTACCAAATTTAACTTTGGAGGAAGAATCAATAAGTCTGCTGTCAGGGGAGTGCTGGCAAGGGTCTGCCTTTTCAATGCTGGATTCCCTTGCTACAACACTGAAAGGTACAAAGATGCATACAAATGGGCAAAGATGGTCATCGACGATCCTGCTCACAGCTTGATTCCTAATTTTGCAGAAGCATTCATTCCGCTTATTCAGGACAAGTATGATATACGTGAAAATCTATGGGAGATAGAAGCGTATTGTAAAAGTACGTCTGACGGACTGAAAGAATATTTTCCTTCATTGTCGACCTCGCTTGGTACCAATTGCAGCAAAGCTGTAGCAAATGTGTCCTTTATGGTTAATAATACAATGAAGATCACCAAAAGAATGTTTTCATATTATGAGCAGGATACTGAGGCATTGTTAGGCTCTTATGATGAAAGACGTAACTGGGCTATCGCTCCGTTTACCAATGCCCCTACGAAGCTTGATGGTGCCGATCGTCTTGTTCTTACTTATTTCGGCTCGCATAAGGATCCTGATAATGACAGATTGGTTTATGATCGTCAGGTCAACAAGTTCAACCGTCAGTATGCAAAGATTTGGCCTGCATATCAGAGTAATACAGGAACCAACCTCTGTATAGTACGCTATTCCGATGTATTGCTTATGGCAGCCGAAGCATTGTGTCAGATAAATAATGGTTCGACACCTGAGGCTATAGGCTATGTCAACGCGGTGAGAAAAAGGGCATACGGACAGATGGACGGTCGCAAGTTTATTGATCATATTGAACTTACCAATCCGGGAGAAAATTATACCATTGATGAAGTTTGTGTGGAAATTGTAGATGTTACCGACAATACTGCATCTGTCACATGCACAACGGAAGAGAACAAATCTCCCAAGGCATATCGTGTCGGAGACGTTAAAGGTCCTCTTACAATTGCTACTGCCAAGTTGCCTGAGATTCTTGGTTCTGACGGGAAACCGGACACTAAAGCCACCAGACCTATTGAGTCAATAGTATTGCTCGACAGGGGACATGCCTACAGTGAAACTCCGAAGGTGGTGATCAGGTCACTCGAGGGCGGGAAAGGTCCTAAGGGTAGCGGTGCTACGGCAATCGCAGTGATGAAGGATGAGAGTCCGTCTTATGAATTGCCTGCTGAAGCTACAGACTCAAAGGAGGCATTCCTTCAGACTATTATGGATGAAAGAGCAAGGGAGCTATGCTTTGAAGGCTGGAGACGTTTAGACCTCAAACGTTGGCACAATCTTGTGGAGGTGCTTCAGGCTACGAGGGATGATGGCAGGAATGCAAAAGGAGTCAATGGAGCGCAACTTGATTATATCATGACTCCTGGCAACAATGTGTCCGATGTTCATTATTACCTTCCGATCCCTTCCGGAGAAATAATGCTTAATCCTGAATTGAAACAGAATGAAGGCTGGTAATTGTATATTTAACATTATTAAAAGTATGAGACAATGAAAAGAAATATAATTAGAAACCTGTTTCCCGCTTTAGTCGCCGCTTTAGTCGTTGTGTCCTGCCAAGTTGACACCGTGACCGAATCAACTGTTGTGACTAGGCTTGAAAAGAATGTATACGAAGTTGGAGAGAATGTTCGCTTCCACTTCTCAGGAGAAGCTGATTTCGTGACGATTTTTACCGGAGTTGATAATTATAATGGCGGAACGATGGGAGGAACTATAAAAGGGTCGCGTTATATCTATAGAAATCGCGGAAGGGAGAATGGTTCTCCAGTCCTGTCTTTCAATTGTAAAAAAGATGGAGATAACTTGGAGGAGTATGCCGAAATCAAGCTTCTTCTTTCTACTGACTTTGACGGTGACATCACCATGGAGGGAATAAAACGTGCCACTTGGCTGGATATTTCTGAAAAAGCGAAATGGCCTGTTGAGGGGACTAAAAAAGGTGTTAATGTTAATTCCGGAGCAATAGATTTGTCAGAATGGAACGGACGGGATATCTATCTTGCTTTCCGTTATACTGCGAAAAAGGGACAGAAACAGGAAGGATATACAATCTCTTCATTCAATCTTAATAATACAGTTGAAACGGATGCTCTTCCTTATACGATATGGACAAATGCTTCTTTTGCAAAATGTGGTACAACTACGAATAAACTGCAGGAAGATCAGACCGGTGCTATTTTCCCCGCTTATCAGTGGACACTTGGAACATCGCTTACTTGTGCAGGCATGCCTGACGGTAAGGAGGATTTTGAAAGCTGGGTAATTACTTCTCCTGTCGATCCGAGCCAAGTGATTCCTGATTATGGTACGCTTATTAAGTCGTACAGCGAGGTTGTTCCGGGGTTCTATGATTACACATATTACAAACCGGGTAAGTTTACGGTGACCGTAGTGTCGCGTAATGCTACCGCTTTTGGAACTGAAGAATCTGTGCAAAATATAGAAATAGAAATAGTTGAAAAATAATTTTCTGAAAAATACATTTATGAAATATTTGTTTTCTACGTTACTCATTGCTTGTGTGAGTGTTTTGATGTCCGCTCAGCCCAAACTGAATCTTAATACGGGCAGTATTGATTTTGAATGGCAACAGGAGGAGGATGGCTGGCATATCTCGTGTATTAAAATCGACGGGAAGCAGATTCCTGCCCCCAAGGGATATTACACGGTTTTGTATATAGATCGTAATCCGGCAAAGGATTTGGTCGATCAGGATCTTGAGGGAAAGGATTTTACGTTCTATCCGTCAAAAGCAGAAATGCTTCCCGATGGTACTCTGAAATTTTCTCACAGTCTCCGTTTCGGAGACGTTGAAGCAATATGGAAGGTAGATCCATTATTTCCGTCTGATATAAAGGTCGATATGAAGGTCAGACTGTCGACGAACGGTTCCGTATCCATCGCCACCCCTACGATTACCGTCTTCGAAGAGAACAATATATCATGGGCGATGATTCCGGGTAATTGGTATGGCAATGAAATCCAGTATAATCTGAATATGGCAAAAACTTACAGCATGGGCATTCCTTGTGTTCCGATGCTTGCCCAAGAACGTAATACGATGACTCTGTGTCCGCTGTATTCGTCGAAGGATGGCTATACCTTAGCTGTTATTCCAGATCCGGGGACGGAAACCGACCCGATAGCCGGCAAAGCTCCGGATAAGAGTCCTAATTCCTTGGGATTGAGTTTAGCGAACAGGCATAATGAACTTACTCCCGTGGTTTATCATCCGGTACTCGGACAGGTGGGAGCTAAGCACAAAGCCGGAGATGAAGTGGTATTTGGATTCCGTTATACCTTGAAGAACTCGGGCTGGTTCGATGTATTCCAGCATGCAGTGAACGATGTTTTCGCCTTACCATCATCCTTGGATTTGCTTACCAACAAGGTGTCTTTGTCCGAGCGCGTGAGCCGGCTTCAGAAATTCCTGCGTAAAGATAAAGAGTCGAGCTGGAAAACATGGCAGAGCAGAGGTGAGACAATAGGTGCTAATGGCTCCAAGATTGCTGACGCTGGTACCATGTTTATGATTGCACGAAACGGGCAGGATTCCGTAATGAGCAGCCGTCTTCACTATGTGAGGAATTATAAAATGATTCAGCAGCAGACAGAACCGGGGTATTTCTGCGGTGCCGCTCTCGGAGAATATGCGGATATAGACGGTGTGGAGTCGGAAAGGGGCAATTGGATAGAACCTTTGCATACGACCTACTATACTATGGTCGATTTCGGAAATATGCTTCTATTCAATCCTGATGACAAGGAATTGCTTGAAAGGTTGAGGATGGCAGGTGACAGATTGCTTGCATGGCAGAAAGATGATGGAAGTTTTGAGGTCGGCTATGACAGATTTTCTATGAAACCGTCTTTCCCGGATCTTAAGGATTACAGGCCAACCTGGTATGGATTGTACATAGCATATAAGCACTTGAAAGACAAGAAATACCTTGACGCAGCCTGCAAAGGTGCAGACTGGCAGCAGGAAAACGGAGTGGATAAAGGATATTATCTCGGAGTATGCGGTGATGGACGCAATATCTGGGATTTCTGTACGGCACAGACATCTCGTGCCTATATGGACTTGTATGAAATAACGGGTAACAAGGCATATAAACAGGCGTCTATAGATGCCGCCATGATTTACGCGACGTCTATATTCACCAATCCGGTAATGACTGATGAAACGAAATACATCGGCGAGCAAGCATATAAAGATTGGGAGCTGAATCAGACTGGTCTTGGTGTGGAGCATATACGAGGTACGGCAGTAAACGGACCGATTTTGATATCAAGTTATGCAGGTTTGTTCGTGAAAATGTATGAATGGACGGAGGAACCGGTTTTCCTTACTATGGCAAGAGCTGCGTCAATCGGAAGAAATGCTTTTGTCGATCAGAAAAGCGGATGCGCAGTCTATTACTGGCACGGAATGAATGAGTTGAAAAAATATTCCACAATGTTCCCGTGGCATGCGTACTGGCAGATTGGCTGGATTGTGGATTATCTGATTGCGGAGGCTGGTTTGCGTTCGGACAGTAATATTTCGTTTCCATATGGCTACATGACTCCTAAGGTTGGCCCACATGTCACATATGGATTTGCACCCGGTAATATTTACGGTAAGAAAGCGGATCTTCTGTTCAGACCGGATATGGTCGGTTGCGATAACCCGGAGATTGAATTCCTTACCGCTTTGTCAGAGAACGGCACGAAGTTATACTTGATTGCAATGTGTCAGTCTAATGACAGTCAGTCATGCACTGTAACTCTGGATTTGTCGCAGTTAGTTGCGAATAAGACAGGTTTCCGTTCTGCTAAGGCTCTTCAGGGTAAAATTATTAGATCGGCGGGGAAGAAAGGGCAGATCAATCTTGATTTTGCTCCATGGGGTATGAATGTCATTGAAATTTCACTATAAACGATTTTATGGAACGATTTTTTATATTGTTGATTTTAGCGGGGCTGTCCGTTTCGGGAGTTGCCCAAAAGAGTATGTGGCTCATAGCTGGACAGAGTAATGCTTCCGGAATGGGTGATAGAAGAACTTCGATGAAATACTATAGCAAAGAGTGTTTCGACTATGTACAATCCGGAGATTCGTTGAAAATACTGCAGGACCCAGTAGGTGAGAACGGCAAGTATTTCGGCAAGGCGAACAGCGGCAGCATCAGTCCTTCGTTCGCGTGGAACCTTAATAAAATGACAGGTGATTCGGTTGTAGTGGTATCTGCGGCGAGGGGAGGAAGTGCATGCTCCACTACAGGAGAGACAATCTACGGTACTTGGGCGGAAAAGGGTGTCTTGCCTTTGTTCGATGCAGCGATGGCTAAATGTAATTCTGCGATTGCCGTTACAGGATTGAAATTCAGTGGGGTGATCTGGCTTCAAGGAGAACGTGACGCAAATGCTATCAATGATGGGAAAATGGACGGTGAGGATTATGAGGCGGCGCTTCGCAATCTTATACTCCGGTTCAGAAAGCATCTTCATGATGCCGACCTTCCTTTCTATATAGTCCTCACAGGACAATATGTCGACCGTCCGCAAGAGGGCTATCATCAGGTTCGTGCGGCACAACGCAGACTGTCTGAAAAAATGCATGGAGTTCATCTTGTAGCTGCGGATCCTTGGCTTTTTCCACAGATGAATATGATGACGGATGACATCCATTACAGCCAATACGCATATAATCTTATCGGGGAAACTATAGCCCGCCAGATTTACGAAGCAAGAAGTATTGATTCTAAATAAAATGAGGAAAATGAAGAAAAAAATAATAGCATCGCTTTTTGCTATGTTTATCGGAGGAATTGCAGTATTTGCACAGGATCCGATGGTGGACAAAAAGAATACTGACAGTAAACCTCCTTATATCTATCCGGAGGAAAGCATTGTAAGGGAAAATATAGAAAAGTGGCAGGATATGAAATTCGGTATGTTTATCCATTGGGGAACATACAGCCAATGGGGTATAGTAGAGTCCTGGTCCATTTGTCCGGAAGCATATAAATTCTGTATGGTGAGGCCGGAAGGAATGAACTATTTTGACTATGTCCGGAAGTATGAAGATTTGAAAAAGACATTCAATCCTGTAAAATTCAATCCTGAAAAATGGGCTGGAGCGGCGGAGTATGCTGGAATGAAATATGTGGTCTTCACAACTAAGCATCATGACGGATTCAATATGTACGATACTCAGTACAGCGACTATAAAATAACCGATGTCAAATGTCCGTTCCACACAGATGCGAATGCTGACATTGCAAAGAGAATTTTCGATGCATTTCGTGGCAAAGGTATGATGGCAGGTGCTTATTATTCCATAGCAGATTGGAACAATAATGACTATTGGTGGGATTATTTCCCTCCCAAAGACAGGAATATAAATTATCCTCCTGAAATGTTCCCGGAAAAATGGCAGCGCTTAAATGACTTTATCAACAATCAGTTGAATGAACTGACCGGAGGAAAGTACGGTAACCTCGGCATGCTGTGGTTCGACTTGTGCGATGCTTCTCCTGACAGGCATCCGCAGTGGGAAAGATTCGCAAAGACGGTAAGAACCAATCAGCCTGGAATCATGATGGTGGCAAGACATACGAATACCATCTATGAAAATTACAGGACTCCGGAACAGAAAATACCGGATCGTGCCTTGGACTATCCTTGGGAGGCTTGTATGACTATGGCTACTCAATGGTCATACAAACCAGATGATAGTTACAAATCCACGCATGACATTCTGACTACCCTTGTACAGATAGTTTCACGTGGAGGAAACTTTCTACTGAATGTCGGACCGGGTCCTGACGGAGAACTTGCTCCGGAGGCATATCAGCGACTTAAGGAAATCGGTGACTGGATGCAGGTTAACTCAGAGGGTATCCATGGAACGAAAGCAATTGCTCCTTACAAAGAGGACAGAATAGCGTTTACTTCAAAAGATAACAACGTATATGCCTTTTACTTGAATGCCAAGGATGAATATATGCCGTCTGTGGTGAAAATCAGATCATTCGTTCCGGTTTCTGCCAAATCGGTATTTCTGATGGGGCATAATCGTCCCCTCAAATGGAAAAAAACTGGAGACGGAATAGAAATAATCATACCGGAGTCTGTCAGAAAGAATCCTCCTTGCGATTTGGTCTGGGGTTTTAAATTGAAGATTAAATAGAGTGTTCCGAATTATTGATTCCATTTTGAGATGAAGCTTTTTTTCTTTGTTATTTTGTTTGCGATGACTTTCTGTTCGGTGTGGCCTAGTGCCGGAAAACTCCCGGATGTTCCGTCCGTGCTGTTTCTTGGAGTGGATTTCCCTGAAGAAAGTGCCACCTATATTGAAAACCAAATTGCTTCTGGGCTGAAAATACTGGATTTGACAAACAGCCCGGAAGTAACATACCGCTGTGTAAGGGGAATAAAGGAAGCCGCGGAGATCATATCTACGGAAAAGACAGGAAGATATAGAGTATTTGTCATACAATGCAGAGATTTGAATACTAATGAGAATACTTTCTGTAAAATCCGCTTGATGGCTGCTAGGCAAAATACCGACATATTATGGATGACATCCGATACGGCTCAAATTGTTTCCTGTAATTGTGATTTTGCTGATTATGAGGGCTTTTGTTCCAATCAGAAAAGTTATGACTGGAAGCGGTGTATATCATATATCGCAGATGCCGTGTCTCAATGGTGGACCGGTATGGCAGAAGGAAATAGAGGTATTGAAAGGCTGCCTGTATGGCAGGGCGAAATTCCCGATTATGAATATTCCGGGCCGGAATATATCAATTCAATAGCGCGTATCGACAGGATTTCCGAACCGGAATTGGAAGTTTTCCTTCCCCGTCAGTCAGAGAAGTCTCCGGTGGTAATCTTTTTCCCGGGAGGAGGATTGAGCTATACCGGCTTTATCAGAAATGCGCGTGAGGCGGCAGAGCTGTTGAGGCCATATGGAGTAGCGGTAATCGGTGTAAAATACAGGGTGAAACGTGGACTTGACGTGGCTTTGGAAGATGCAAGACAAGCCGTAAGGACAGTCAGAGAGAAAGCCTCCGAGTGGAATATAGATGAAAATGCAATCGGAGTAGCAGGACAGTCGGCAGGTGCGCTGATTGTATTGAGGCTGGCTTCAGCCGATTGCCCAGACGCCTTTTCGCGCCCTGACTATGTGATTCCATTAACGAGTTGGTATTACGGGAAACAGAAATGGCCGTTCAGATTTGATGCTGAGACTCCTCCTTTTTTTATGCGTCATGCGACTAATGACAGCGGTTACGGTTTTGCACTTAGTGTCAAGGAAAAACTCTTGGAGGCCGGAGTTCCATTGGATTGGAAGACTGTCGATGATGGGGGACACGGAGCTTTTGAAATTACTGTCGATGGTTATGGACATGACTGGACTGTCGAACTGGTAGAATGGATGAGAAAAAATAAAATATTGAAAACCGATAATCATGAAAAAGAAGTTGATTAGATTGTTTATTGCGGTCGGTCTTGTCTTGGGGGTTGGCTCATGTGCTGATGTGACTGACACTCCTGAATATTATGGAGTATATAAGGAAGCGAATATAGAAAATATAAGACCGTCTTCGTGGTTAAGAGAAATATTACAGAGACAGAGAGACGGCCTCGGGCTTAATCGCAAGGAGTCTGGTTATCCTTATAACACATGTCTGTGGAATGGAATAATCCCGGAGGGAGGTAATCCGATAGCGAAAGGTTGGTGGCCTTATGAACAGTCGGGATATATGATTGACGGTCTGTATAGGTGTGGAATATTCCTGAGAGACAGCGTACTTATGCAGCTCGGTTCCGACAATGTCGGATATGTCTTATCCCATCCCCGGGCGAACGGAATGCTAGGTCCGGAAACCCTTGGTGAGAACCAGTGGGCATTTTCTGTATTCGCACGGACGTTGCTTGCATATTACGACTATACCGAAGACGACAGGATTCCGGTTCTGCTGAAAAAACATTTTTCTGCCTTGAATGATACTTTGACCAACAGGCAGACTTGTATCATAGAAAGTATGTGCAAAATGTATTCATATACGGGCGACAAGGAAATCTTGCAGAAAGCCGGGCATATTTGGGATCTGTTCAGTATGAACGGGGGAACAAAAGACAATGAAGTGTTCATCCATGGAGATATGGTCTCTTCAAAGCCGATTGACGTACATGGTGTGACGGCTGCTGAAGTTTCCAAACAGCCGTTGATTCTGTATCTTTATACCGGTAGACAGGAATATCTCGATGCCGCGCTTGGTTTCTATTCTTCCGTGGAACGGGAAAACGAACTTCCAGATGGGATACCGGCTTCATATGAAAGCTTGTTTCCTAAGCATGCGGAAGCGCTGCATGAGACCTGTGATATCAGTGACTTTATATGGAGTTACGGTTACATGCTGATGGCAACCGGAGATGTTAAGTGGGCGGATAAGATGGAATCAGCTGTGTATAATGCAGCCTTGGGAGCTATTAATAAAGATTTCAAGGCTTTGCAGTACTTCTCATCTCCGAATCAGTTATTGGCAACTGAAAAAAGTTCCATGGCTCCGTATGGTGAAGAGGGCTTGTCACGTCAGGCTTACAGACCGGGTTTTGATGTTGAATGTTGTTCCGGCAATGTCCACAGGATGTTTCCGAATTATATTTCAAGGATGTGGATGAATGGTGACGAGCATGAGATAGTTGCCGCTTTGTACGGTCCGTCGGAATATAGGACAGAAATTAATGGCACAAAAGTATGTATAACGGAAGATACTTCTTATCCTTTCTCCGGGAAAATAACATTCAGGTTTGCTCTCGATGGTGCTCCTGTCAGAATACCGTTTACCATGAGGATTCCATCATGGGTAGAGAATGCAAAGTTGACAGTCAATGCAGAACAGCCGAAAGAATATCATGCAGGAGGGTTCAGTACGATAGAAAGACGATTTAAGGATGGGGATGTCGTAGAGTTGGACATCGATATGAAGCCGAGGGCAGAGAAAAGAACTGATGCCGGAATTAATGTATATATGGGGCCATTGCTGTATTCTGTAGATATTGATGAGAATGTTGAGATCATAAAGGACCAGTTCAAAACATCTGTAGCTTTTCCTGCATATAACGTGACCCCTGCTTCTAAGTGGAATTTCGGTCTGCCTGAAAACCCTGAAATAACAGTGGTGAACACAGGGAAGAAAGGATTCCCGTGGACACCAGATTCAACACCTGTCAAGCTTAAAGTAACTGCATTTGAAATTCCTGAATGGCGACTTTTGGGTGATACGACCCCTGGGCTACCTGAAGAGAAAATTCAGGTTTCGTCAGAATGTGAAGAGATAGAAATGGTACCGTCCGGATGTACAAGGATAAGAATGACGACGCTTCCGGTGGTTGAATATTGTAAATGAAATTTAAAATTAAATTAGTTATGAGTAGAATTACGATGACTGTATTGTCTGTCCTTATTTTGATATCCGCGTGTACATCAGGATCCAAAACAGGAACTAACAGACAATTGCCCGTTTATCTTGATGAATCCAAAACGATAGACGAGAGAGTAGAAGATATTATTCCACGTCTTACGCTGGAAGAAAAGGTGGCATTATGTCATGCTCAGTCCAAATTCAGTTCTCCCGGAGTGCAACGACTCGGCATTCCTGAGTTGTGGATGAATGACGGACCGTTCGGTGTAAGAAGCGAAGTCCTTTACAACAGTTGGACAAAAGCGGAAACTACCAATGATTCCTGTACGGCATTTCCGGCTCTTACGGTTCTTGCATCCAGCTGGAATATGGAACTTGCGTCTCAATACGGTCAAGCTCTCAGTGAAGAGGCGAACTATCGGGAGAAAGACGTTCAGCTTGCTCCGGGAGTAAATATCGCAAGGACACCTCTTAACGGAAGAAACTTCGAGTATATGGGTGAAGATCCTTTTTTAGTTTCGAAAATTGCTGTTCCGTATATCAAAGCCATTCAAGATAACGGTATTGCTGTATGTGTAAAGCACTTTGCACTTAATAATCAGGAGTATCAGAGAGATACCGTTAATGTAGAGGTGTCTGAAAGGGCACTGCGAGAGATTTATCTTCCTGCCTTTAAAGCTGCTGTAACAGAGGCTGGTGCATGGTCTGTAATGGGGGCATATAATAAATTCAGAGGACAATACTGCTGCCACAATAGCTATCTCATCAATGATATTCTTAAAGGGGAGTGGAAATTTGACGGAGCAGTCATCTCGGACTGGAGCGGAACAAAGAATGCGTATGAGGCTGCAATGAACGGACTTGATATAGAAATGGGAACATTAAAACCATATAATGAATATTATATGGCTGATTCTCTCCTGTATTTTGTTCGTAATGGCAAAGTACCTATGGAAAAACTTGACGATAAGGTCAGACGTGTTCTTAAACTTAATCTAAGAACGGCAATGAACCGCAATCGCCCTTGGGGAAGTTTTAATACGAAAGAGCATACTGACTTGGCACGCCATATCGCAGAGCAAGGGATAGTATTGTTGAAAAATCGCGATAATATTCTTCCGGTAGATACTAAAAAATGCAGGAAAATAGCTGTAATAGGGGAAAATGCTGTCAGAACTCATGCCAGTAATGGAGGTGCTGCTGCTCTTAAACCAAGATATGAAATTACTCCGCTTGCGGGTATCGAATCGCGTTTTGGAAAAGAAGTGGAAGTGTCTTTTGCAAGGGGATATAGTGCTTATACTCCAATGATAGACGGAAGGATCGCTTCTCCGGCTTATGACAATATGCAGTTGGCGGTAGAAGCGGTAAAACTTGCTAGGGAAAGTGATCTTGTGATATTTGTGGGAGGTCTTAATCATAACTGGAGGCAGGACAGCGAAGGATATGACAGAGAATCGTACAACCTTCCTTATGGACAGCCGGAACTCATACGTAGAATTCTCGAAGTGAACAGCAATGTCGTACTGGTTCTTGTTTCCGGAAATGCCGTGGATTTGCGTTTTGCTGAAGATGTCCCATCCATTGTGCAGGCATGGTACTGCGGTTCCGAGTCTGGACATGCCATAGCTTCCGTGTTGTCCGGAGATGTCAATCCGTCAGGCAAACTACCTATCTCATTTCCTGCAACCCTTGAAGATTGCGGAGCTCATGCGTTTGGACCCGAAGCATATCCGGGAGTTAATGAAACCGTGACATATTCAGAAGATATCTATGTCGGATACAGATGGTTCGATTCTAAGAATATTACCCCTATGTATGCTTTCGGACATGGTTTGAGCTATACTTCCTATGAATATTCGGATGCAGGGACCGATAGCTTCGTCTACAGTCCTGGTGACAAGGTAAAGGTGTCGTTCAGTGTGAAGAACACGGGAACACGTGACGGTGACGAAATATCTCAGGTTTATGTTTCTCAAATCAACCCGTCTTCCGAACGGCCTGTAAAAGAACTTAAAGGGTTTGCACGCACTTCTTTGAAATCAGGTGAGTCCAAGGTGGTTGAAGTGGAACTTCCTGTTGATGACTGGGCATTTTGGGATGAACAGTTGGGTGGATGGAATTTGGAAAAGGGTAGATATGACATAAGTATAGCAGCTGCTTCTGATGATATCAAATATGTAGTTAGTGTTGAAATCAAATAATATGCGAAATTTATTTTTAATCATTTTAATAACGCTGGGTTCTGTGCTTGTCAATGCACAGAACTTAGTTCTACCACTATATGGTAAGGCTGAATTTGAGAAGATTGCTTCCCTTGATGATGAAATGCCTGAATTGCATGTGTACCTTACGGATAAACCGAGTAGTCAAGCAGTCGTGGTTTGTCCCGGTGGTGGATACAAGGGACTCTCTTTCGGCTCGGAGGGAGTCTCTGTGGCAAAATGGCTAAATCAGAACGGCATTGCAGCCTTTGTCGTCAAATACAGGATGCCAGCGGGAAGGCAAGAGGTGCCTGTCGAAGATTTGACAAGGGCTTTTGAAATCGTGATGGCCAATGCGGATAAATGGAATCTTGATTCTTGTAGAATTGGTCTGATGGGATTTTCTGCAGGAGGGCATCTTGCGGCAACGGGGCTTGTGACGTTGAAGGGTGAATTGAAGCCAGATTTCGGTATTTTGGTTTATCCGGTAATATCTATGAAAAAGAATATTACCCACCAGTTCTCAAGATTTAATCTTATGGGGAAAAGTCCATCTGAAGATACTGTAATTAAATTCTCTACGGAAGAGCAAGTTGCTGAGGATACCCCTGCGACCATTCTTTTTCACTGTTCAGATGATCCGGCGGTAAAACCGGAAAATTCCATCGTGTTCTATCAGGCATTACTGAGGAATGCTGTTCCTGCTGAAATGCATGTCTATCCGAAAGGCAGACATGGTTGGGGTTTTATCGAGGGGGCTCCTTTCCCTTATTTCAATGAATTCAAAACTACTGTTCTGAGGTGGATTGCAGAACAGAACAACTAAATTTTATAATATGATTAGAACTCTGTTATTGGCAGTTTGGCTTATGTTTATGCTTGCTCCTGCCAGCCTTGCTGTGGAAAAAGAAAAAATCAAGGTTGCCTGTATTGGCAACAGCATCACTTTCGGTGCAGGTTTATCCAATCAGGCAAGGGACAGCTATCCTGCGGTGCTTGGGCAGATGCTCGGTTCCGGTTATGACGTGAGAAACTTCGGAGTTAGTGGCACCACTGTGCTTTCTTCCGGAGACAGTCCCTATATAAATACTCGTGTGTATAAACAGGTGTTTGATTTTCAACCAGATATAATATTTATTAAATTCGGTACCAATGATTCAAAGGGTGGTAATTGGAAGCATAAGGATGAATTTAAAGGAGACATGCAGGCTATGATTGACGTGTTCTCGGGTATGGATTCTAAACCTAAAATTTATTTGTGTCTCCCGGCTACATGCTATATTGAAAAAGGTTCGATTAAAGATAGCGTTATAGTTCATGGTGTAATCCCTCGCATTAGGGAGGTTGCAGAGAAAAACCGTCTTGAAATAGTCGACATGCATGCCGCGACTTCCGGAATGCGAGAACATTTCCCTGATAAACTGCATCCGGACAGGGTGGCATCTTTGGAGATGGCAAAATGTGCGTATAGGGCGATGACTGGAAATTCCAAAGAATTCCAGCTTCAGGACTTCCCCGGGGTCAAGACTAAATGGAGGGGTTATGATAAATATGATTTCGAGTTCAACGGGAGAAAGGCTAATATAGTAGCCCCTGCCAAGCCTCTTCCCGGTAAGCCTTGGATTTGGAGGCCTGCTTTTTTCGGGGCTTTTCCTGCTGTAGATATCGCAATGCTAGCATTGGGTTACCATGTAGTGCATTATGACTTGGCATTCCTTTATGGAAGCCCGAGATCTCAGGAACTCGGAACCCTGTTTTACAATGCCATGATTAAGTATTACGGCTTTTCGGAAAAAGTTGTCCTTGAAGGATTTAGTAGAGGCGGACTCTTTGCAGTCGATTGGGCAGCAGCAAATCCGGAGAAAGTATCGTGTATCTATCTTGATGCTCCGGTGTGCGATATTACGAGCTGGCCCAGTCGTGAAAGGACTGACTTATGGCAGGAATTTCTGCAGGAGTGGAATATCAAGGAAGAGGATATGAAAAATTTCAAGGGTAATCCTATCGACAATCTGAAACCTTTGGCAAAAGCGAAGATTCCGATTATAGCTGTAGCAGGGGACAGCGATAAAACTGTGCCTTATGATGAGAATCTTGAAATTTTGGCAACACGTTATAAAAAACTTCGGGGAGAGATTGAGGTAATCATCAAAGAAGGTTGCGATCATCATCCTCACAGTCTTGACGCACTAGCTCCTATTATTAAATTCATATTGAACCACTAAAAAATGTTCCACGTTGAATGCAAGCGGAATCTAGTCGGACACGACTGGATTCCGCTTATTTGTAAATCAACATATTTCTGTTCTTCACGTGTTAAAACGTTCCCGGGAACGTTTGCGATGATTTATACTATAAAATGCTTGTGTGTTGATACTTATGAACATATATTTGTACGTGCTCAGTGAGTGCGAAAGACATAATATATAACCAACCATTAATAATTAAACCCCAAAATGACGTTGATTAGAATTACATGGAAACTGCTTGTTTTGCTCACAGTCTTAATCTTTGTCGGAACTCTGCATGCAGCGGATAAGACCGGACAGGATGAATGGCGATTCGCAAGCTATGGAAAAGCTGCTAAGGGATCTGTTACTATGGATTCCAACACTCTGACAATTAAGACAGAGAACACAAAAAATGCCTTCTTTGAATCTGATGAATACAGTTTTGCATATAAGGAACAGCCGTTTTTGCATGACGATTGTTCAAAGTCTGTGATAACGGTGAAAATTGACGATATTAAGAAAGGTTCTGCCGGTATTATGATGAGATCCACTGATAGTCAAAGTTCGGCGAATGTACATCTTGAAGCGACTGCTACCGGAGATTTATTCGTTTTTTTTAGGCAGCAGGAAGGAGGTAGTACCTCTTACAGACGAGTGGGGTATATTGGTTTTCCTGTTGAGATAAGGCTTACGAGACAAGGGAATTCTTTTTTGAGTCATTATAAAAATGCCGCTGATGAGTGGATTAAAGGCCCAGCTGTTTTTGTCGATCTTGGAGAAACGCATTTGTCCGGTTTTTATGCCTGCTCCGGAAATGACAATCAAATAGGCTACGATGTGGATTCTTCTCGTAAAATGCAGGTGACATTCAGGGATTGGACTATTGAAAACAGCGATAATTTTATCCCTGCGGAAGATAATTTTGTCGACAAGGAGCCGATTGCGCCGAATACTCTTTTGAGAGAGAATTTTGCAGATGGTAGTTTATCCAATGTGCCTGCAAGTGTTGTGAATCCGGTTTGGAACGGTATCAAATTTGCAGAATTGCCTTATGCAGAAGACGGCAGCAGATATTGGAGAAAACGTGGCGATGGTATATACTATTTAGGTGACAAGAAATGGGCTGATTATGAAGTTGCCGTCCGGCTCTCTTTTCCGGAGCCGGCTATGAGTACTTCTGAATTTTCAGTGCAGATGCGTTACCAGAATATAGCAATGTATTCAAAAATGCTGAAATATTACGGGGTAAGCCTGAAGAACGGTAATGAAATCATTCTGAATAAATACAAGTCGGGTGGGAATACTATAGAGCCGCTCCAAAAGGTGAAAGTAGATTCGTATAACGACGGAAGCATGCACGAACTTAGGATTCGTGTAATGGATAAGGATTACGAAGTCTTGTGGGATGGCGAAAGCGTCATAAAAGGCTCAGATACCAAAGAACCTATAACCTATGGGAATATAGGTTTGAAATTCACGGACTGTGATATAAACTTATACCGTATAGAAGTGACTGAGATAAAAGATGAAATCAATGGAAATCTTGATAACTATTTGTTGGATTATTACGACACGAAAATCCCTGATTATATTATTAAACAATATTTGAAATAATGGAACTGAATAAAATATTTTTATCTGGATTGACCTTTTTATGGGTTTGTTCCGGCAACGGCTATTCTGCCGATAGGCAAGATGGTAAATTCGAACCTAAGTTGTTTCAGGTAACAACTGCAGAGACAAGGCCTAATGATGCAGTACTTATCAGGGGTGAATATCTTGACAAGATAAAGTCGGTAAAAGTTTTTACCCTCGACAATGGAAATGTCGGCAATGCCGAGCCTGCGTATGTTCCGCTCCCTGTAGAGGACAGGCTGCCCGATGTAAATGGTACCAACCTTCGTACCGGGCCGTTGGCGTCCTATAAGGCTAAAGCGGTGGACTTGCTGCAGCAAAAGGAGCAGTCTCTTAAGTTTATTGTACCCGAGGATTTGAAGAACGGGGTTTTCAGTGTGGAAATGACAGATGTCAATAATGAAAAGGCTTATTTTTATCTGAACGTTCCGATTGTCCGTTGGGCTTTGAGTGAGGATGGTGAATGTGCGGTTGCCGGAGATTATCTCAGGGTTCAGGGAAAGAATCTTTTACGGGATAAGGACAAGGCGCATGCTGTACTTGTTCCGCTAAAAGGCGGAAAAAATGTAAGATGCAAGGTTACGGATTTTTTTGACGACTTTTCCGTAAGTGTTGATATTCCGGACAACACGCCATTAGGCACATATTATTTGTATTACCATAACGGAATGGGGGGAAAGACAGCATGGAGTGAACCTTTGCGGATAGATGTGGTGTCCAAATCTCCTGACTGGTGGGGGGTGAAAGTATTTAATGTGATGGACTACGGTGCCGTGGGCGATGGCGTCCATAATGAAACCGCAGCTTTCCGTGCAGCTCTTCATGCTGCCGGACAAAATGGTGGCGGTAAGGTATATGTGCCGAGAGGCAGATATATGCTTACAGGTGAGCTCATTCTTTCTCCAAACACATTGATTGAGGGAGAATCAAAGGAACTGACTCATATTTTCTGGAATCCTCTTAATTGGGATTTGTATGAGTTGCCTAACAGCCTTATTAGCGGAACTCATCATTTCGGTTTGAGAAACTTAGTAATGTGGTCTTCACGTGCATGGGGAGTCATCATGTCTACGGGGCCCGTGGAAGAACAAGGAACGATATTGCTCGAGAATCTGATTGTGCGTCAGACAGGGCAGCTCAGCGGTATGATATATCAGGTGAAGTCGAATAGGGATCAAGTCGAAGCGGAGTTTCACAGCAGATGGAGCAAAACAGGGATAATTCTTCGTGGCAAGAATCTTAAAGTAAGGAATTGCGTCTTCAATTCAGCCGGCATGTACACTTTCTATGCAGCGGGAGGATTTGTCCAAAATTGCCGTTTCGAGAGACATACCACAGGTACTAACCAACCATATATGCTGGTACATCCCAAAGGGTTGATATTCGAAGATTGTTATAAGCAGGGGGACGGTTTTGGGTATGCTTCAAGTATTGACGAAAGCAGGAACCTTTATGAAGCGCGCAATTATATTCCGTTCGATTATACCAATGACCGCGAGTGTATGACTCTTGATGGCGGTAGTGGCGGATATTACGGACCTATAAAATCTGTGGAGGGTAATATAATTACTATCCCAGAAGATGCGGAAACCAATCAATGGACTGAAAACCACTGGAATGGCGGAGGAGTCTATATTATTAACGGGACGGGAGCCGGGCAGTTCAGACGTATCCGCAGCCATACTCTGACAAAAATTGAGTTGGATCAGCCGTTTCTTGTACAACCGGATGCCACATCTGAAATAAGTGTTACCACCGTAAGGCATCATTTGTATTTCATCAATAATGAGGCAGTCGATGTAGGAGCTTATCAGTTGTATGGCTCTGTACAGAATTGTGTGATTTCCGGTATGACGATGACACGGTGTAACGGAATTGTAGGCAGAGGATCGCTGTTGTATCGGGGGAAACAGCCTGAGTGGTATATCGATATCGTCAATTGCCGTCTTAAGGAGGGTAATTACAGTCATTGGTTCGGTATTGATGACAGAGGGCATTCCGGTCACCAAAGTATAAATCTAATCGGCAGCGGAGGAACTGGTATGAGCATAGGCACTGTTATCAGGAGGAATGTGCTTAGTGAATATAGTTATATCCGTACTTCCCCGGGAGCCAATCCGGATGCAGTAACAGACGTTATAATCGAAGACAACTCGTTTGATATCGCAAAGAATGCCGTATTGTTGGGTGGAAATGCCACTAATACGTCTGGTGTTCTGATTCATAACAACAGATACAATGAGGTAGACAAAAGATTGGAAACCAATGTTAATAAAGATAGTTACCTTGTCATCGATGACAACCTTTGAGGATATTTTTCCGATGCGGACGACCTTTGAGGATAACAAAGTTTCTAATCGGGGTCCGATAATACGAAAACGATTATGATAATAAAGAATATAGCGAAAAACAGAACTTTTACAAATGTAGTATTGAATGCGGACTATGTGGTAGCTGGAGGTGGACTTACGGGGGTGTGCAGTGCAATTGCCGCCGCCCGTGAAGGACTTCGGGTTGTCCTTATACAGGATCGTCCCGTACTTGGAGGCAATGCTTCCAGTGAAGTTCGCCTTTGGGCACTAGGTGCCACTTCACACATGGGTAACAACAACCGGTGGTCACGTGAAGGAGGTATCATCGACGAAATCCTTGTAGAAAATGTATACCGCAATAAGGAGGGGAATCCTGTGCTTTTTGACATGGTGCTGATGGATAAGGTATTGACAGAAAAGAATATCACCTTGCTTCTTAACACAACCTTATATAAGGTTGATAAGAACAATGATCGGAACATATCTTCTGTCACAGCTATAAATTCGCAGAACGGGACAGAATACTCTATTTCAGGACAGATGTTTGCAGACTGTACCGGAGATGGTACGTTAGGTTATCTTGCCGGAGCATCATTCAGAATGGGGGCGGAAGACAGAACTGTGTATGGTGAAGAATTTGCACCAGACAAGCAAGAGTATGGAGAATTGCTCGGGCACAGCATATTGTTCTATATCAAGGACATTGGCAAGCCGGTGGAATATACCGCTCCAAACTTTGCGTTAAAGGATGTCGAAACATTGATACCGAAGTTACAGAATCCAAATTATTTCAATGTAAATCAATTGGGCTGTAAATATTGGTGGCTTGAGTATGGCGGACGCCTCGATACTATTCTGGACACGGAGGAAATCAAATATGAATTATGGAAAGTTGTCTATGGTGTCTGGGATTATATAAAGAATTCCGGGAAATTTCCTCAGGCAAAGACCCTGACGCTTGAATGGGTGGGGCTTTTCCCGGGTAAACGTGAAAGTCGCAGGTTCAACGGTCTTTATACTCTGACGCAGCAGGATGTTATCAACCAGTCAACCCACTATGATGCGGTGGCATATGGTGGATGGGCAATTGATCTTCATCCTGCGGATGGTGTGTATGCTGGAGGAAATGGCTGTCATCAGTGGCACAGCAAAGGTGTCTATCAGATTCCTTACCGTTGCTATGTAACTCCGGATCTTGATAACCTTTTCGTGGGTGGACGCATCATTTCCTCAAGCCACGTGGCAAACGGTACTACTCGTGTCATGTGTACGTCGGCTCTCGGTGGAGAAGTCATTGGACGTGCCGCGTCAATTTGTCTTTCAAAAGGATATAAGCCAATAGACCTTGTTGATAGGGACAGGATAGGTTTGTTGCAATCACTTCTTGTTAAAAACGGGAACTTTATACCGGGTATTGCTGTGGCGGTTGAGGACAATCTTGCCGACTCTGCGGAAATATCGGTGTCATCTGTGCTTGAACTTGACGATTTGCCAGCCGACGGTACCTGGTTTGGATTAGATTATCCTATAGCTCAACTCATACCGGTGAATGGTAAAGTGCCGGTGGTTAGGATGAATGTAAAGGCAGATAATGCAACAAGGCTTGTTATGGAGTTGAGAAGTTCATCCAAGAGTGAGAACTACACTCCGGATACTATTGATGCAGTTCTAGAATTCGATTTGAAAAAAGATGAGAATGAGATTGTTGCAGACTTTTCCTATTCATACGCGACTCCGCGTTATGCTTTTATCTGCCTGATGAAAAATCCTGAGATTTCAGTACCGATGAGCGGGCGGTTAGTCACAGGATTGACTGCCGTATATAACTACATAAACCCTGCCGTGTCGAATTTCGGAAAGCAGGTTCCACCTGAAGGAATAGGGGTGGAGGAATTTGAATTCTGGTGTCCGAAACGTCGTCCGGAGAGCAAGAATATAGCGATGTCGTTTGCACCGCCTCTTGCGTCTTTCAACTCGGAAAATTTGAGGAATTCTTATTACCGTCCGTATATAGGTACTAATGCCTGGGTAGCAGCTTTCGATGATGCAAGACCTGAAGTATGTTTCAAGTGGAATGGGAGGAAACAAATTAAAACCATTATCTTGTACTTCGATACCGATACGGATCAGGCAATGGAGACCGTCCAGATGGGGCATTTCGATGCTTGTGTCCCGACTTGTTACAGGGAGTACATAATCCGGGATTCAGAGGGTAAGGAACTTTATCATATTACTGGCAATCATCAGACACTCAATGTGCTTGAACTTGATCAGCCGGTGACGACCGACGCCATTTATGTCAACTTTGTCCGTCCTTGCGGTGATGTCTGCCCGGGGCTTATGGGAGTATATGTGTGTTAAGATAACACTGATAATAAATAAACTGAAATGAATATACTTGATTACATAACCATTATCCTATTTTCGATAGGAGTGTTGATTACAGGAGTGTCTTTTTCCAAGACGGGAAAGGATATGAAAAGTTTTTTCTCAGGTGGCGGCAACGTACCGTGGGGAATGAGTGGACTTTCATTGTTCATGGGATTTTTCTCAGCAGGAACTTTCGTCGTGTGGGGGTCGATAGCCTATTCGTATGGAATGGTATCAATCATTATCCAGCTTACAATGGCTGTTGCCGGGTATGCCGTAGGCACATGGATTGCTCCCCGATGGCATCGTACTCACAGTCTCACGGCTGCCGAATACATAACGGGCCGTCTTGGTGTCAAGACGCAGAAGACATATACCTATATTTTTTTGGCCGTGTCGGTTTTTACTACGGGGTCGTTTCTTTATCCCGTAGCTAAAATAGTCGAAGTTACTACGGGTATTCCTCTGACCACAGCTATCTTCGCTTTAGGGGCATTCAGCATGGTTTATGTTGCTCTCGGAGGTTTGCGAGGAGTGGTTGTGACTGATGTCCTTCAGTTTGTAATTCTTTTTGCGGCAGTAGTAATAGCTGTTCCGCTTGCTTTCGACAAGATTGGTGGAGTCGGTACATTTTTTGAAAAGGTTCCGGAAGGATTTTTCGAACTCTTTGAAGGTGAGTACACTCCCGGGTTCGTGATAGCCTTTGCTATCTATAATATGTTTTTCCTCGGAGGCAACTGGGCTTATGTTCAGAGGTATACTTCAGTAAAAACGGAAAGGGATTCACGGAAAACAGGTTGGCTTTTCGGGGTGCTCTACACAATCAGTCCGATTCTGTGGATGTTGATACCCATGATTTACCGAGTTTATAATCCGTCATTGTCGGGTCTTGAAAACGAAGGGGCATATCTTCTGATGTGTAAGGAAGCCATGCCTGACGGATTGCTTGGTTTAATGCTCGGAGGAATGATTTTCGCAACGGCGAGCTCTCTCAATGCCACTCTGAATATATCGGCAGGTGTGGTTACCAACGACATATTCAAGAGAATGCGTCCTGATGCTTCTGAAAAGACATTAATGAACGTGGCGAGGATTTCCACATGGGGATTCGGAATAATGGCTATTATTGTAGCGCTTCTGATACGCTCTATGGGAGGTATTGTAAACGTTGTAATCAGCGTGGCGGCATTGACGGGAGTTCCGGTTTACCTTCCTGTAATATGGTCTTTGTTCTCAAAACGGCAAACTGCGCGTACGATACTCTCAGCGACATTTATAAGCCTTGCCATTAACTTGATATTCAAATTTGTGACTCCGCATTTCGGCTTGGCTCTCGATAGGACATGGGAAATGATAGTCGGTACTGCGGTTCCTGTGATACTGCTTGCCGGGATTGAGGTGGTGCTGAAGGCAAAAGAATTCATCGCTCCGGAATATATGGCCTATATTTCAGAACGGAATGTAAGGATGCGTCAGGAAAACGCAGGCGATACTGAAGAGTCTAAACGGACTGACAGGTTTACACAGAAAGTGTTGGGCATTGGTCTCGGACTGTCCGGTGTGCTTATTACAGTTCTCGGTTTCATTGCGGAGGAAAACATTGTCGTACCTGTCGCTGTTGGCTTAGTTGTGGCATTGATAGGAATATATTTGCTTGTTTTATCATTGCGCCGTCCGCTTTAGAAGCCTTTTAATTTTTCTTCCTATTGATAGCGTGGGCTCGATATGAGCATTATATTTATTCGATTGAATAATAGAACATAGCGATAAAAAATTTAAGTTTATGATAGCAAATTATAACTTTTGAACGATTATCGCTATGTTCACAGAGCCTAAAGTTATGATTCAAGCTGTATCTGATTATCACCGATTAAATAAACTCCCCGTTTTCGTTGATCTTTACTTTCACTTCCTTTTCGCCTTGCTCCAATTCTATCCAGTAGTAGTTTCTGGTAGGAGTTTCAACATATTCGGCATCATCCACTACATAACCGCTATATTGTGAGGCATTAATGGCCTCTGTCACTTTAATCGGGAGTACATATACATCCCATGAGGTTGAAATCCATTCATAGCTTGTGTTGAACAATACTTCTTTGCTTTGGTTTTCATGTATGATGTCCACTTCGATCATACCTTTTTCCTGTTCAATCTCAATAATGCGGGCATTGGGATAATTCTTCTGTATGAATTCCGTTACGGCAGTAACCGTACTCGACGGGGCATCCGGTAGCAATGATTCGTTATTGCCATCACCGTCATCATTCACGGCTTTAATGAGGATGCCGTCTGCTGAATAATGCAGATCCATATCTACATCCTGTGCCGATTCCACTTCTATGATGTAGATGATCTCTTTCTCAGTTCCGGCACGTTCAATACGCTCCACTTCGTTATCTCTCTTCCAGGAGGCGTATTCGCTGCTTTCAAAAGAGGTCTTTATTGTTTGCGGAATATCGCTATATGGCATTTCAGTTTCAGTCATGTACCATGAACCATCTGCCGTATACCAGGCTTCCGTTTTATACCCGTTGTCGCTCTTGTTGTTGAATTCCGCTTTGTAGTATTGTCCTTGTGAGACAGTTTTTGTTTCCCAACTCAGATTAGCGGTGTTGGAGAAACTGCTGTCGAATGCATTGCGTACGGCTTCAGGAACTTTAGAGTTTGGAAGATCGTCATCATCATCGTTGCAACTTTGCAGGCTTAACATGCCCATCGCCAATAGAGCTAGATACATTTTCAGTTTCATAGTTACTTGTTTTTTTAGAGTTTACTAATATTATTGTTTTCTTTGACTATTGCTGATTGTATTGCAAAGATGGCGGGCAATTCTGGAAGAAATTGGGAATTTGACTCCAAAAGTGGATAATAAATTCTATATTTGCGATTTTAGCATTAAAAAGAGCAGATTACTAATGAACTTATACTAATATGGTACAGGAATTGGAAAAACGCACCCGTATTGACGTAGCCGATGTGCTGCGCGGACTCGCCGTTATGGGCATCATTGTATTACATTCCATTGAACACTTTAATTTCTATTCATTTCCCGATACGAGCACTCAGAGCGCGTGGCTTAACTTTTCAGATAAAGCCATTTGGGACGGACTCTTTTTCATGTTCGGAGGAAAGGCTTACGCTGTGTTTGCTTTACTTTTTGGTTTTAGTTTCTTCATCCAGGATAATAACCAGCGTATGCGTGGCAATGATTTTCGTTTGCGTTTCTGCTGGCGATTGATATTATTATTCATTCTTGGTAATATAAATGCGGCCTTTTTCACGGCTGAAGTATTGGTGCTCTATTCTTTAGTCGGATTCATTTTACCACTTACCTGCCGACTGAAAGATAAATGGTTGTTTATTCTGGCATGTGTGCTTCTGATACAGCCATTGCCACTTTATTATGTGATACATGCCTGTGTAGACCCTTCTTTTGTGACTCCTTCTATTCCGACAGGTAGTTACTGGGGAGCGGCTTTCCAGGTGCAGAGTCACGGTACATTTCTTGAAACCCTGCGTGTGAATTTGTGGGAAGGGCAGATTGCCAGTCTTGCATGGGCTTGGGACCATGGACGTGTGTTTCAGACTGCTGCTCTTTTCCTGTTCGGCTTGTTGATAGGACGTCGGGGACTTTTCCTGAAGGAGAATCTGAAGTTCTGGAATAAGGTACTTTGTGGTGCTCTTATCGCTTTTTTCCCTCTGTATGGATTGGGCAATATGTTACCGGACTTCATTACTAATAAGTCTATTCTCACCCCCTTGTTACTTATCATAACTTCCCTGTCCAAGTTTGCATTTATGCTGATATTGGTGTCGGGTGTTATCTTTGCTTTCTATCGGACAAACCTGCATGACTGGTTGATGAAGATTACTCCTTACGGTAAGATGAGCCTTACAAATTATATTACCCAGAGTATCATTGGTTCGTTGTTGTTCTATAATTGGGGACTTGCGCTTCACTCTCAGTTGGGTATAACAGCCAGCTTCCTGGTAGGAGTAGTGCTCTTCATCGTGCAGCTCGCTTTCTGCCGGTGGTGGATGAGCCGTCATGCGCACGGGCCGCTGGAATATTTGTGGAAGCGGGCGACTTGGTTGAAATAAAGTATCATTTTACACCCGCTATTTTTGAGAAAATGTTCTTTCCGTTCTTTCAGATCTCTCTGAATTCCCTGTTCATCGGCATTACGGCTGAAACTTCCAACCTTATAGTTGCTTCAGGTATCTTTCAGCTGAAACACCGATGAACAGGGGGACCGGGGAAAACTGAAGGCTGAAAGAGGAAAAAGAACACTTAAATGTATTGAATAGTATCTGAAAACAAGTAATGATGTGATCCGGAACAAGTAATGTTGAGAATGATTACATTGCTTGTTCTTATCCACAACAAGCAATGTAATTTTAGGCAAGTCCGATTCCGTGACTTTTAACGTCTATATATCGGTGGCGTTGGATATATAGAAACTGCACGTTCGATATATAGATGCGACACGTCCGATATATAGATGTGGCATGTCCGATATATTGACTCTTATTCCTTTCCATATCATAATGTTGGGTTATTATAGATATTTCTCCCACAGATAGCGGAGCGGACTGAGTAAATACGCAGTTACGCTCCGTTCATTTGCTATACTAGAGAGCTCTTCTTTAAAGCTCCATGGTTTACTGTAGTAAGTGCATGAATGTCTAAAATTCTAAAAAATGTCTGTCATTTTATTGTCTAAAATAATTAAAGTAGAGTCTATTTTTTAAATATGAAAGTTGCTTTTATTGGCATATTACCGGAAGAGAAACTATTAGCCGACACCTTATTCGGAAAATATGAGCTTTCGACTAATACAGTAACTTTCTTAGTGCTATCCAATATTATAGTGGCAGCTTCTTGATTATCTAGAAACATTTTCAAATCAGGATTAATTTCCTGCTCGTTATGGATTAGAATACCATCAGCTTTATATTGAAATGGAGTTATATCGGTGGTATATATGTCGTAATACACATAAATATGGGCATTTGTATCTATAAAAATCCCATCTTTAGTTTCATATTTTACGACAACATCCAACATTCTCTCGTTTAGAATTCCATTTTCTTCTTCATTATTATGGCAACTACACAATAATGGAATTAATAACAGTACTATTATGGAATATTTGTTAGCATTCATGTCATTTAAAATATTGGTCTAGGTGCAATATAAATTCTATACCATCCAGTTGTATACTGGGGAGACATATTTAAGAAGTAGGGAGGCTCTCTCTTTCTACTAGGTGGCCGTTTCATAGCAGTTGTATCTTTTAGGATAGGATCTCCAAAATTAACAATAACTTGTCCTAGCTCATCATTTCCTACAGTTGTTGTAACTTCATAAGTAACATTTCGACTAACTCTCCCACTAGCCCCGAATTTGGGTCCTATTTTGAGGGATTCTTTTTTCCCCATGTCATAATCAAAATTAGCCGCAAACTCAGTATCTGTAGAAGTAAGTTGACGAATTACTTGAACTGCATCAACTTCTTCTATTGATATTTTTATACTACTACTATAGTCTTCAAGATTCCAAGGGAACAAAGGTATTGGATCTGTAAATAAAACTCTTTTGAGCGTCATAGAAGAAATCGTGTAAACATCATCTCTAACACTTTCTCCTCTTCCTCCTTCTGTTTTTCTTCCACCTGTAATGCCGAATAGATCAGTGGCTTTAACTCTAAAATAAGTTATGAGTTCATTGCCAACAGCTGTTTTGGAGCCAACATAGGTTTTAACCTGAAATTCAAACTCTCCATCAGTCCAATGTCCGCCTTTGAATTGAGGGTCATCTGATTGCTCACTAATTTTTTTTATTATGCCATCTGGATCACCGAGCATTTCGAATCCCCAAATGTATTCTCTATATTGGTTATTAAAAGGACCGTTAGGATTTGATGAATAAATTCCATAATAGACGTAATCTCTTTGCCAGCCATTAGCACTTTTCTTATATGCCTCTTTTAGTATTTTAAATCTAGGATCCATCTGGGGGATATATTGTCCTTCTCCAGGCCGTGTAGAAGATCCTCCATTTCCCCCTGTCCGGTTAGATTTCGTTTGCATTGTATTATTGAAAGCATCATTTACAAACATTAGTTTAGCATTCAATTCATTTCCTGCAATTTGCTTTGTTAATGGAGAGTTATTGGCAACAATACGTTCATTTTCTTTAATGACGACTACTGGAAATAGTGGGATTTCATTTGGTGAAAGTATTCTTTCATTTTCAAATTCGTCAACTATGGGTACTTCATTAGAGGAGGATAAACGAATAGCTACCTTAGGAATCATATCATTGGTATCCCATATTTCCGCAGAAAAAGTCTCTTCGGGTAACTCCGGTACATATATAGTAAGCGTTGGCAATGAGTTTATAATGATGGATAAAGAATCTTCTGAGATATATTTCAAAAGACTTTCTTCAATAGTATTTCCATTGCGATCTTTACGTTCTTTTATAATTTGGTATAGTACGTCGTAATCATAATTAATTTTTTTAAGGGCTTCTTCTTTAACAATATCTCTGATATCTTTATTCTCTGATAGAATTTTGGCAAAAGCATATCCAAACTGTTTTTTTAGCTGATCTTTAGATACTGTAGCTTTCACCTCTATTGTAGGACTTGTAGTTAATTCCTCTTTATTACATGAGGAAATACAATACATAACTCCAAATAAGCAAACTAATGCTAATAGGCGATAGTTGACTGCTAGATTCTTTAATTTTTTCATGATATATTGTGTTTAAATGGTTGTATAGTATTATAAAGGTAAATATCGTATATATTCAGTTTTATTGGAAATGATGTTTAAAGAATAAATTTACCTTGTAAGCAAGTATCATCTGAAGAGATTTCTATATAATATGTACTTGAATTTTGTAAGGTTAGATTGACAAAGACTGTTGTTGGGCTTATATATTCTTGTGAAGAAACAGTTTCACCTGTAGATTCTCTAATAATTTTGATAGTAACAGTCTGCATGGCTTCCTCAAATGATACGGATACTACTTTATTATATAAGTAAGCATGTGCAACTTGTGGGATACTACTTCTATTTATAGGTTTGTTCGGTTTAAAATCCTTTAGTGGAATTTCTCTTTCTGTATTGTTATATTCCACCATACTTCCATTTTCCTGTGCTTGGATGGAGCAAACAATAGTAAATGCGGTGATTAATATGATTAAAAGTGTTTTCATAAAATTATTTTTTTGATTATGTTATGTGTGCAAATTAAGAGATTGTTATTCATAAAAACAACTCTGGAGGTGTGTAGCTTTTGTGTAGTTTTGCTTTCTCAGATGTAGTTTCTGTTTAATGTGAGGTCTCTTTTCGGATAGAAGTGATAGCTTTGATGAAATTATCATTTTTGTCAAGTTGCATTTTCTTTTCAAGAATGCTGCTCCGTCTTTTATATATGCTATTAGGGGTTCTGCTCAAAATGACTCCAAGTTCCTGTATGGAAAAGCCTGACAAGTGGATGCAACAAAAGAAAATGTCTTTATCAGTCAGTAATGGAAAGTTCTTTCTCAGGTGTGACGTATATTCGGGAATCAAACAATTAATCTCCCTTATTAATGACTTTTGGTCATCGTTTGTTAATTCTGGTTTTTCTGTAGACTTAGCATTAATGTCATTTTGATGATTCAATATGCTTTCTTATAGAAGGCAGTTTCCTGTAATTGGCCTTTTACTTTTTCTATATCTATTCCCATTGTCTTTATACTATTTTTCTCAGATGATACTTTCTTATATTTATATTGTCTTATAAATAGATAGCTCCCTATTATAAGTATGCATATACTGATATATAATATCCATCTTTTTACGGGGAAATCAGATCTATATTGGGGTGGGGTAGGAGAATAAAACGTGCTTGCCGACAATATATAGAGATTTTGATTGTGTGCACTATCTTGATAGGCAGAGTAAAGCCTCTCCAGTTTAAGTGATTCTTCTAATTTATTTGATTTTTTTGCAATATCGGCAAGGCGCATATAAGCATTGGCTTTGGTGACGTATTCTTGGGTATGCAAGGCTTTATTGAAATAGAACCGGGCAGAATCATATAGTTGTGCTTTGTAGTAGGCGTCTCCTAACAAGAGGTATCCTTTGGTATATAATGTAGTGTCAGTTAAGAGGGTAAAGTTTTCTTTGGCGTATTCTATAGCTTCTTTACCTTTCTGCATTCTACTATACAAAACACTTAAGGAAGATGCAATGTCAGCTTTCAACATATTGTAGGGAAAGTGTTTTGTAAATTCTAAGGCTTGTAATAGTAATGATTCAGCGTGCTGGTAATATGCTTTTCCTTTTTCTATATTTATACTTCCGCGTTTGGATAAAGCTTCAACCAAGTTGAGTGTATCTTTTTGCAAGGCTGCTTGCTGTTGTAGCAATTGATACATAGAATCGGCCTTGTTATAATGGTTTTCTTGATAGTAAATGTTGCCTATGTTGTTATATATCAATGATAATAGCTTTGACCTTTCGTTGCGCTTGGCATAATTGGCAGCATTTATGTATAGGGGTAATGCATGGAAATAGTTATTCTGATCTCTTAGCACACCTCCCCAATGGTAATGAGCTTTAGCCTGCATTGGTATATCCCCAATAGAGTCGTAATATTGCACAGCGATCCGTATCAGTGAATCATCAGTTTGCACGATATAATTTTTATCCCTTGCTTGCGTTAGCAATAAAGCATAATAGGCTCGGTCCGCTTGCATGTTTAGTTGTTGCGGTTCTATACTTTCCAGTATGTGCAGGGCACTGTCCGGGTACTCTTCCATCACTGAATCTGCTTGTACCAACAAGGCGTAAGATTGGTGGCGTTGAGTACATGAAGTGGATGAAAGAAATCCTAGCAGCCATATTATGATATAGAATGTTCGTTTCATTTTGGTCGTTGTAAGGTTGGTTAAATGCAAAAGTATCTTTTTTTTAGAAATATGACTAATTTAATTGTACCTATTTGAGAATACTATTGAAATAATTGCATTTTGTCATTTTGTATTTTTAATTAGCTGAGAATACTTTATTCCTGTACGGTTGCTCATTGTGGCGGAAATATGGAAGTGAAAATAAGCAAATGTCAGGTTGATAGTGTGATATCGAAATGCTTACATTTATTATAGAACTCAAAGTACCTTAAAAAGTACACTAATAGGTGAAAGTTATGATACAAATAGGTCCGCTACCTATAAGTAGTAACCCTTTTACCCGTAAGTAGTAACCCTTTTGCCTATAAGTAGTAACCTTATTGACCGTAAGTAGTAACCCTTTTCTGCATAAAGAGCTTTCTAATCTGCAAATATATGCAATAATGGAGTATCTTTATGCTTTATTTATTCGTAGAATACTTTGGAATGTAAATTTAGAAACTGATGTGTGTTACTTAAAATGTGAATATGCTGTCGTTCTGAACGTAAAATGATCGATGTTTTGTCTTTTGTGTATTTGAAAGCTGTCTTCCTTTATAGGTGTAAATTTAGCCGCCGCTATCTGATACGGCAGCTAAATTTATAGGACCTGTTCCCTTTATTTATCGGTGGTAGGCGTCAGCAAGTATTTCAACTCTTCCAATTGATAAACGCTTGGCATATAATGTCCGTTGATGACAACTGACGGAGTATGACTGATGTTATTCCGTTCGCAGTACTCTTGCTGTTGTCTCCAAAGCAGTTGTGCAACATCGTTAATATTGTATCTCTCTACATCAGGTATTTCCTGAACTTCAAACCATACTTCCAGCAAGTAAGTAGCTTTGTCCCAGCCTTCTGAGAGGTAAGCGCTGAGAATGGTTTGTGCTATATGTGCGCTCAGGCGGTCGTTTGTATAGATAACCAGTGAGATGGATATGTCTGCTGATATTTCCCGGATATGGCGATGTACTTTGGCGCATGCTTTACAATTGGGGTTTACCACTACCATTAACCTGTCTTTTGTGCTATCGGCAGAGTTATGCAGAGCTATATCCGGGTGAATCATCGTTCTGACTTTAGGTTTCAAAGCCAGGAGTTTCTGAAAAGTGATCGGATTGAGCAGACCGGATAGCTTGTTTTTTAGAAAGTGTTTCTCTTTGTCCGAAGAAACAAGTGCTTTAGCCTGTATCCAGAAAATCACGCAGATAGTGCTGACTGCAATCATTGAGAAAAGAATTCGGATTGAAAACCTCCATTCGAAATTATTCCTTATGATATAAAGTGCTACGGCAGTCAGCCAGACCGAGAAGGTGGTGAGCATACAAAACAGGCACGCTTTACGAATAAAGAATATCTGATATATGACGGAGTACAAGGTGAATGCAATTGCAATGAAAACAGACAGGGCTGCCAGAAGATGGAATTCCTTTGGGCAGACAGCAGTGAAAAAGAACATGGTTGTGAAATACATCCACGATAATTCTCCAATACCTATTCCTGCAATATTTGCGCCTTTGGATTTGAGTACCTCATTGCAATCTATAACCTTCCCTATGTGGCAGAAGCGGTGTAGAAAGTGATTATCCACCATTTCTCTGTATAGAATGATAGTAGAAATGAGAATACCACAGACCAGCGCGGAAAGATAAAGTGGTAATCCTGTGGGGTAGTTTCTACTCCAGATTGAAGAAAAAACTAAGAGGACGGATATAATTCCCGCAATCAGTATCCTATGTTGCCGGCACATATAATGAATATTGCTGAGCAAGCAGTGAGATTCACAGACTGTTTTCGAAGTTGTTTCACCAAACAGGACAGTTCCTGTCCACTGGTGCGCAAATAGCTTTCTGCTTATGGGCATGTGGCTAACTTCGGCAGTCGTGATGATGAGCCGGTCCCGTTCTATCTTTTCGACAAGGCAGAATGTGGAATGGCTTGTTTCCAATTGGGTGATAAACGGACCGTGTAACTTCTCCAGATACTTCGGTTGAAGTTGGTAAACTACGTTATTTACATGAAGTGCGTTTAAGGCATCGCTGATACCTTGCATCGTGTTGCCCAACGGACTGTCGAGCAAACGGCATACGGTAGTCCTGCTCACTTTTACGGTCAGTGACCGTAAAAAGTGATGGACTACTTCACTGGTGGCATTGTCAACTCCCAGCATAGTCTTGATTTATAGTTAAAGTTTAGGTTAGGTTCTTTGTTAAAGTGTAAAGTATCCGCTCAACCGGGCTTCTCCCAGTTCAATTTCCAGATAGTATTCTCCCGGCTCTGTTGCGTTTAATTCAATAGTGATTAGCGTAGGATTGATACTTGTTCCGGAATAAACATTTGCTCCGGAAGCATCTGTGATTGTAATACTTGCAGTAGGTGCATCACAGTTGAAAACTACAGTGACTATATCATTATTAATATAGGCACTGGCGGGTTGAATAATGATGCTCCTGGCTACAGGACCCCCTTCTTTGGGACCTGCCGGATTCAGAGGAATTTCTCTTTCATCATCATCGGTCAGAAAAAAATTCTGGGCGTGCAAAGATGTGCTACCCATAACTACTACTAATACGAAAAATACAGATAATAACTTTTTCATAAGATATACTTTTAATTTGTTATGACGGTGGCAAATTTAGAGAGAATTTATCCAATAAAAGTGTATAAAAAGTGTAGAAATGTAGGGAAACGTCTTGCTATTGGAGCATTTTCCCTTATTTTTATAGAAATTGTTCTAAGAAATCCCGGAGTGAAATTGATTTATCAGTGCATTTCATCTTTTGTTCCAGTATTCTTTTACCTTTTTTATATATGGCATCTCTACTACATTCCATTAGATATCTGAAATGACTGGTGGGTATATCTGTTAAATGCAGGCAACAAAGACATATCTCATCTTGAGATAAGGGATACTTTGCAGCTAAGCGGATGGTAATGTTATTCCAACGTACATCAGTTTCTGCTATTAGTTGTTTCCAGTCTTCTTCATTGAAATGTTCGCTTGATTTATCTGTCTTTTTATATGCTTGAATAATTCGTTTCATCTTTACGTGAACCTCAGAATGTTCATAAGATTCGTTGAGCAAGGCTTGGCGTTCTGTTTTCAGTCTATGCAGTTCTTCTTTTAAACTGTCTCTTTCTGCTTGATTGTTGTTGTGCCGCGCTATTTCTTCTTGCAAAAGATTGATTTGTTCGTTCTTCTGTTGGAGTAAATCTTCTAATTTCTTATTTAGTTCTATTTCCTTTTGCTCGAAATTGCTTTTTTCCTTTCTATGTTTTTTCCATAAAATGAAGAATAACGATAGGAAAATCGCTATTCCGATAATCATATAATAATAGAATTGGTTTAAATTAGCTTTGTATTCTAATTGTTTACGTTGTATTATGATATTTTTCTCGGTTGTGACAATTGCTACATTCTGTTGCTTTTGTTGAACACGATTCAGATAGAAAGAATATTTTCTTTCCATTTCGAGTGCTGTTTCTAATTTCCCTTGCTTTTTTGCTATATCAGCTAAACGCATGTAAGCACCAGCCTTTGTATATTCATCTTCACTGCAAAGGCTTTTATTTAGAAAAATGGATGCAGAATCATATAAGGCTATTTTGTAGTAGGCATCACCTAAAACTAAATAAGCCCTATCTAAGGTGTTTGAAGTTTCTTGATTGTTGAGGTTTAACTTGGCAAATTCTACAGCTTTTTCTCCCATATTCATGCGTCCATACAGTAGACTTAATGAATAAGCTGTTTTAGCTACCATCTTTTTTTGAGCAATATGGCGTGATATTTTGAATGCGTGAAGTATTTCCTGTTCTGCTTCATGGTAGTATTCCTTTCCTCTGTCAATAGCAATCATACCCCGTTGTGATAAAGCATCTGCCCAAAGACCGGAATCTTTTTCTTGAATAGCTATTTTCTCTGTAATTTGATAGATTGAATCAGCCTGTTCATATAATTTCTGTAGAAAGTATAGGTTGGCTATATTATTGTATATATATCCGGTTAACTTATGGTCAGAAGTTTTTTGAGCATAGGATATGGCAGTGAAAAATCTGCTTAAGGCTTGCGGGTAAATTTCTCTGTTCCTCCAAATGCATCCCCAGTAATAATGGGCTTTTGCCTGCATAGATGTACTTTTAATGGAATCATAATACTGCACTGCTACACGTATAAGGGAGTCATTCTCTTGGAAAATGTAGTTCTTATCTTGTGCTTGTGTCACTAACAAAGCATAGTACGCCTGGTCTTCTAATGATTTTAATTTCTCCGGATAGATTTTTTCTAAAAAATGTAAGGCACTGTCGGGAGATTTTTGCATGAGGGAATCTGCTTGTACAAGTTGGGCGTTCGGACTGGTACGAGTACAAGCCACTAATATGCAATATGCGAGTAATAGTGCAGCTAAGGTAGTGACTTTCATTGATTTATCATTTGTTGTTGCAGCCTGCAAAAGTACCCGTTTCTAATGATAAAACAATGTAATGTCAGTCTGTAAAATAAGTACCCCCCTATTTATGAACTTGAGTTCATAAATAGGGGGGTATTGAATTAAAGTATGTTTTTTTGTCAGGTATGTAACTCCAGAACGAAGCGACAGCCCTTGGTATAGCTACTGTCCAATGTCAGGCTACCATTCATTTTTGTGGCAATCAGAGAGCAAATGGGCAATCCTAAACCATCCCCTTCTGTAAGGTCTTTCACTTTAGTGAAAGGTTTGAACAAGTCTGCTTGTTCCTCCTCGGCAATACCACTTCCTGTATCACTGACAATGAATTGGTGGGTGTGTGCTCCGCGCTTTTTAAAGTCTAACCAGATTTTACCACCTTCAGGGGTAAACTCGGCTGCATTATTCAGCAAATGGAGAAGAATACGTTCAAGTTGCTCCGGATTGGTCTTGACACTGAGTTTCGGAGCATTCACGGCAGTGGCTATGTCTGGCTTCAGACCGCTTTTTATCTTATCCATAACACTTTCACAGAAAGTGTTGATATTGATTTCACGCATTTCGTATGCTTCAGAGAGCGTGCTTTCTAAATCGGACAACTCTTGAATGTGCTCAGCAAAGCCTTTCAGTGCACGGACGCCCGGTAAGGTCGTATCTAGAGTATTCAGTGTTGGCTCCATTTGTGAGGAGATATTCTGGATAAACTTAGTTTTCAGTTCATTGTGCTCATTGGCTATCTGTATGGCTTTCTTTTGTTTCCGGGTAAGAAGGACAAAACGGAGCAATACGATACCGGCTAATACCAGTGCGGTGGCCAGTAGTCCGGCAAGGATGCAAAGTCCGATGATAATGTACTGCTTGGCGGATAGTGAACTGTCTTTTTCCTCAATAGTTTGCAGGCTATCATCATATTTACGTTTCAGCACGTTTAGTTCATCTTGGGCGGTAAGGGCTTTTACCGAGTCGCTCCAAAGAATGTATTTGTCGTACGTACGGGCTACCAGTCCGGCATTGTTTGCCTTGCGGGCAATATCGATCAAGGTTTTGTATGACTCGTCTACCTTTGCATAATTCTTCTGTTCCTTATATTGGCTGATCAGACGGTTGATATAAGCATCTCCTTGTGAGTTCATCCCAAAGGTATAGTAGTAATTGGCTTGGGTGTAAAGCAAATCATTGTTGAGTGAATCATTTTTGGCTGCTTTGGCTGTCTCTTCCAATTTGACCAGTTGTTCTTTGGCACGGGCAGGATTCTTGAGGTTGATATACATTTGCAGGCGTTCCTTATTGATACGGAAACGCAGGTCGGGCATCGTCTTGCCACTTTTCTGCTCACCGTCTGTAACCAATAGTTCGGCACCGCGCAACAGTTCAAAAGCTTCTTTATAATAGTTTTCCCGATGGTAGAGAGCACTGGCGTTGACACCACATTCTACTGCTTTATCATACTTTGCCTGAGAGGAAAAAGCATTGTAAGCCTGGAGGAAAAGATAGCGGGCTTTGATATATTCTTTTTTTGCGAGACTTTCCTGTGCTTGTTTCATTAGTTCATCGGCACGGTTCTGTGAATAGGCTTGGCTGCAAATGCAGAAAGCGGCTAAGAAGAGTAGGGTAATTATCTTTCTCATATATGATTCATTTTATTTGCTTACAAAGTTAAGACATTCTTCTGTAGGTTGTACAAGAAAAGCGCTTAAAAACTTGACTTATCTCATTTTTCTGATGATTAGGGTACATGGAATTATATACTGTTCCGTATGATCTCCGTATCTTCTCCGTGTTATCTCCATATCTTCTCCGTACTCGCTCCGTACCTCCTTCGTATCTATAGAGTACGGAGCAACTGCGGAGCGGGTACGGTGCAGGTACGGCTCGGGTAGGACAGATGGCAAGGATTAGTATTTGAAACTGCTCCCTCCCAGGAACTCACGCAGAAGTGATGTCGGCGGGATTTCCTTGTCTTGTACCGGAGTAAAGTATTTGATGAATTTTAGCAACCGGTATGCTTCGGCATACTCCGGACAATTGCGTGGGACGCTGGTCAGTATCGGTTCTGCGTGGCAGCGCAATACGGCAAATTCAAACAGTAGTGCGGAGTTGAACATCACATCGGCGTTCTCCTGGTAAGGGAAGATCCATTTGTCTTCTCCGGCACGCACGCTGGGCCAGCGGGAGATGGTTTCGCGTGCCGAATATCCCCGATAGTTGAAGTCGCGGATGATACGGCGCAACAGGCGGTTATCCGTTGTGGGTATCCAGTTGTGGTCGTCCAGAGAAATGGTAGTCAGGGCAGATACATAGATCTTATATTTGTTTTCTGCCGGTATCTGCGGAGTGAGTTCCGGGTTCAATGCATGAATACCTTCCAGAATGAGGATGGTATGTTCGTCAATCCGTAACTTGTCCCCTTTGTATTCCCGTTGTCCGGTAGAGAAGTTGAAACTCGGTAGATCAATTTCTTCGCCTCGTAACAAAGCTTTCAGGTCTTCCTCGAACTTTTTGAGATCGAGTGCATACAACGATTCGTAGTCATAATCTCCGTTAGCGTCTCTCGGAGTGTCTTCGCGGTTCACAAAATAATTGTCCAGGGCGATGGGGTATGGGCGAAGACCATTTGTCATAAGTTGTACGGAAAGACGCTTGCTGAAGGTGGTCTTACCTGAAGAGGACGGGCCGGAGATAAGTACCAGTTTTACGCGGTTGCCATTTTCACCCCGATTATAGATATCATCGGCAATCTGAGCTATCTTTTTCTCTTGCAGTGCTTCT
>OKSC01000481.1_pt1 | contig 45995 bp, 45 predicted proteins | sample 1601161 | NCBI WGS metagenome assembly OKSC01 (sample SAMEA3541552, study PRJEB24748) | human gut metagenome | biome: human gut; feature: human-associated habitat; material: faeces | place: China | collected 2012 | reverse complement strand
CAAATCCGAATAAAGCCATAAGGGGCTGCGGCCCCTTATCAACCCCGGGGTTTTTTGACAGACTGAGGCGGCTTTCGCCGCCTTTTTGTATTATTCAATATTCCTCCGCAGTAAAGCATTGTAACGTTGGCAACCTGTCCAAAAGCTTATGGGCGGCCAGCCGGTTTACTATTTCCGCCTTTTCCTGTCCCTCCAGCTGCGCGATGTCGGCATAGCCGCACAAAAGCTGCATCAGCCGCCCGCTGTCCATTTTTATATCTACAGGTCCTTTGGAAGGCTTTCCTCCGAATGTAAACACGCCGTTGTTCTCCGGTATGACGCTATCGGTAACCTCCACAGTCACATCGTCAAAGCCCGCAAGCTCATGTAAAAGCCCTGGTACATTCAGCGCTCCCATTGCCGTGGTATTCGCCAAACTACCTCGTATTCCCTTTGGAACGCCCATAAGCAGCAGCTCCGCAGTTCCGCGCACCGTCATTCTCCTGTCCCTTGCCATAGCGCCGAGGGTGCTCAGCAGCCCCCGTGCCGCCCTGCCCCTCGCCATGAACTCAATGCAATTCACTTCCTTTTCGGCGCCGTAATACAGCGCATAGCCCAATGTTTTGCCTTCCTTTATATAGCGCAGCAGCCGCCCTCCGTCCGGTTGATAGCCCCGGAGGGTATTCTGCATATTTGCCAGCGTGCGCATAACGCGGCCTGAACAGTTCCGCATCACATCGTTGTAAAGCGGCAGCAGCTCGGCGGCAAAGCTGTCGTCACAGGCGGAATCCACCGCATAGCAGGAACCTCTGAGCCTGGCCTTCTCACTCAACTCCATCATACCCGACGCGGAGGAGGGATATTGCATGCACCATTCATATATCCTGAAATCTACCGGGGACTGGAACAGCATAAATGCGCCTTTGTCTCGCGCATTGCGCTCAAAAAGCTCCATGCAGCGCCGCATAAGGCCCCTGTGCCGGTATGCGGGCGCGGTAGCTACTCCGCACATTATAACAGAGGGCACCCCACGTCCCCGTATACAGAGGGTATACGGCCGCCCATGTATCATGGATACCAGTTTTCCTTCCTCAACGGCTGCGACACTGTATTCGCCATTCCATTGTTCCGACATAAACCAGCGGCAAAAGCCGTCGCTATCCCCGAAGCACTCCTGCCAAAGGGAAGATGCTTGCTCCTTATCCCTGTCCTGTAAGAGTCGAAATTCAGCCATACAGACCTCCGGTTTTTACGCTATATTCCGAGATACCCTTTCAGCACCTTCAGGGTATTGTAAACGCCGTCCTTGTGGCTTCTTTCGTAGCCGTGGCTGGCGTAAACGCCCGCGCCTATGAGCCCGTGACGTATGTCGCATCCCGCCCTTAGAGTGGCCTCTACATCCGAGCCGTAATGGGGGTATACGTCTACGGCGTAATCCGCCTTCTCGGCCTTTGCGGCTTCAATGAGCTTGCCCGTCACTTCATAGCTGTATGGACCGCCGGAATCCTTGGCGCAGATGGATACCTGACGTTCAGTACAGGTAAGGCCGTCGCCAACGCATCCCATGTCCACGCTTATAGCCTCCGTAACGCCCGTAGGCAGCGAGGCGGAACCGCCGTGTCCCACTTCCTCATATACCGTGATATGGGCGTACACCGGGCGCTGGGGCTCCCTGCCGCTTTCCCTGATGTATTTGCAAATGCCCAGCAGTATGCCTACGGACAGCTTGTCATCCAGGAATCTGCTCTTTACGTACCCGCTCTCTGTTATCCTCGCCCGGGGCTCAAAGCAAACTATGTCCCCAACCTCTATGCCAAGCCTGCGGGTATCCTCTTCGGATTTTACGTCCTCGTCCAGCACTATCTCCTCTGTGTCGAAGCTGCGCTTCGCATCGCCGTATTCGCCGTTCACGTGTACAGATGCGTTGCAGAGCTGGCAGGTTCCCTCGATAGCCCTGCCGCTTCTGGTATACACCCGCACGTTTTCCGCCTCGGCGTTGTTGGGCTGCATTCCGCCTATATTGGTTATGCGCAGCCTGCCGTTTGACTTTACCTCGGCTACCATGCCGCCCAGTGTATCCACGTGTGCCTCAAGCAGCAGGCCGTCTTCGCTGCCTCCCTTTACCGTAACCAGCACGCCGCCCTTCTGTGTGCGCTCCGTCATGAAGCCCAGCCTCTCAAAGCTCTCCTGCACCCACCGTGCCGCACGCTCCGTATAGCCGGACGGGCTGTCTATGCCTATAAGCTCAATGGCCTTATCCGCCGCGTAATCGGCATACGTATATTCAAGTTCCATTTTTCCGCCTCCGTTGATCTCGTTTTGCTTTATTGTATCACAAAAGGGCCGCCAGATGGGCAGCCCTTTGAAATAAGCCTTTTTGATTACTTTGCGTCGGCCTTGGCCTTGAGGTCCTTGGCGCGGTCGCTGGGCATCCTGTATATACTATAACCTTCCATCATGATTTCAATCCACGCCCCCCGTGCGGGGGCGACGGTAATCCGCGCCGCGTCCATGCCGCCGGTGGTGATATTTCAATCCACGCCCCCCGTGCGGGGGGCGACCATCGAAGGATTTTTATCACCGTGAAACGGACATATTTCAATCCACGCCCCCCGTGCGGGGGGCGACACAACGCCAAGCGAGATTGACACGTCAGCGCCGTAAATTTCAATCCACGCCCCCCGTGCGGGGGGCGACTATATGTCTGCTAAATATGTCGGTAAATAAAAATATTTCAATCCACGCTCCCCGTGCGGGGAGCGACACTATGGTGGGCTTTGGTGATAATCACGGAGTAGCGATTTCAATCCACGCTCCCCGTGCGGGGAGCGACGCGCTCGAACCTTGTGGGTAGCCGGTTTTGGACTATTTCAATCCACGCTCCCCGTGCGGGGAGCGACATAGCGGACATATACGCGGCCCGCACCGGCAAGGAATTTCAATCCACGCTCCCCGTGCGGGGAGCGACATGTCATACGCCGTCCTCCTGCATTTTCTGACTATTTCAATCCACGCTCCCCGTGCGGGGAGCGACGCCAGCGGGTAAGGCTCTACCATGCCCCGGGAGGAATTTCAATCCACGCTCCCCGTGCGGGGAGCGACGCCCATAGCTGGGCAGAATGGGCTACGATTTTAGGTATTTCAATCCACGCTCCCCGTGCGGGGAGCGACGATAAGACCATAACCGCGGAGCTCGCAAGTGGCATTTCAATCCACGCTCCCCGTGCGGGGAGCGACTCATACTGGTGCGGAGCATGGCCTCCATGGTAGAGATTTCAATCCACGCTCCCCGTGCGGGGAGCGACGTATAACTTTCTTGGTCTGTTGTGCTAACTGTTGCAATTTCAATCCACGCTCCCCGTGCGGGGAGCGACGGAAAAAGCAAAGCGGGAAGAAAATCCAGACTATATTTCAATCCACGCTCCCCGTGCGGGGAGCGACTATCAGCAGCTTGCTCAATAGTCGTAGTAGTTATTATTTCAATCCACGCTCCCCGTGCGGGGAGCGACGCTTAAATGTGCAGAATATACACATTTCCTTCCTATTTCAATCCACGCTCCCCGTGCGGGGAGCGACAAATTTTGAGGGCTGTAATCTGAGATACGACAAAAATTTCAATCCACGCTCCCCGTGCGGGGAGCGACGCTTTTTGGCATGAGCGAAAATACGCGCAACGTAGATTTCAATCCACGCTCCCCGTGCGGGGAGCGACAAGGGATGGTGGTTTTGATGAGGGCTTTTACGGGAATTTCAATCCACGCTCCCCGTGCGGGGAGCGACGAAAACGCCCTGAAAAACTGGTCTACGCTCAGTTCATTTCAATCCACGCTCCCCGTGCGGGGAGCGACATCAAAGGAGGACAAACAAAAAATGGAAACAACTATTTCAATCCACGCTCCCCGTGCGGGGAGCGACCTTACCGGCATGAGCGATCCCGAAAAATGGATACGATTTCAATCCACGCTCCCCGTGCGGGGAGCGACATCATTTTCTCGCGCAGCGTTTGCGGGGAGCTGTTATTTCAATCCACGCTCCCCGTGCGGGGATCGACGGGGAGCTGGTAGGCGTATACGAGGAAACCGACTGATTTCAATCCACGCTCCCCGTGCGGGGAGCGACATACAAAAGCTGGCCTTTCTCAGCGATTCACTCGGATTTCAATCCACGCTCCCCGTGCGGGGAGCGACCCAACGTCAAAAAAATCGCTGGGAGTTATTTTATATTTCAATCCACGCTCCCCGTGCGGGGAGCGACGACGAGCCACGCGCTGGCAGAGGAGTACCGCGAGATTTCAATCCACGCTCCCCGTGCGGGGAGCGACGCGAATTTGGACAGTATGCCACCGCTGCGTCTCAGCAGATTTCAATCCACGCTCCCCGTGCGGGGAGCGACTATGCAGCTGGAGATTATCGTTACAACGCGCCGGGATTTCAATCCACGCTCCCCGTGCGGGGAGCGACGGGAATAAACCTCACTGCAGGACGCTGGGAACTATTTCAATCCACGCTCCCCGTGCGGGGAGCGACTATTTGTCCGTGCCGTCAATAGCGTCCGGGGCGTAATTTCAATCCACGCTCCCCGTGCGGGGAGCGACGGAGAAAAAGCAAAACCTTTTGGGGGTGCTTTATATTTCAATCCACGCTCCCCGTGCGGGGAGCGACGTAATGGAGCAGATATTTATACCGCGCCGCGCCAAAATTTCAATCCACGCTCCCCGTGCGGGGAGCGACGGTATAGGGCTAAAGTAACCGTCGGCAAGGATATATTTCAATCCACGCTCCCCGTGCGGGGAGCGACCCGGAGGTGTACAAAGAAACAATGTATTGCCTCGAAATTTCAATCCACGCTCCCCGTGCGGGGAGCGACCATGGACAGGCGAGGGGCAGCTTGCATATCAGGTATTTCAATCCACGCTCCCCGTGCGGGGAGCGACATGCCTGATATCCGAAAGACACACCGATATGACGATTTCAATCCACGCTCCCCGTGCGGGGAGCGACGTTCTTCGTATAAATCCTCTTTACTATATCCTTGCGATTTCAATCCACGCTCCCCGTGCGGGGAGCGACTTTTACGGACGGCGACGGGGCTGTGATCCTCTCAATTTCAATCCACGCTCCCCGTGCGGGGAGCGACTCGGTGGTGATAGCGTTGTTCAACGCGAAGGTGATTTCAATCCACGCTCCCCGTGCGGGGAGCGACAGTACACGACGCGCAGTTTTGGGGAGTGCCCCAGCATTTCAATCCACGCTCCCCGTGCGGGGAGCGACGCTGACCGCTGGCGACCGCCACGGTGTGATGTGCGATTTCAATCCACGCTCCCCGTGCGGGGAGCGACGGCGAGGCCCCCGCAATAGAGGCAAGCAAAACCTACATTTCAATCCACGCTCCCCGTGCGGGGAGCGACGATAACTGGCGCGGCGGCCTGACGTGGGTAGGCATTTCAATCCACGCTCCCCGTGCGGGGAGCGACAAAAGCGCGTCCTTCTGCGCGGTGCGCCCGGTGATATTTCAATCCACGCTCCCCGTGCGGGGAGCGACGGATTATTTTGTCTTAGGTCGCGTATGCGGCATATTTCAATCCACGCTCCCCGTGCGGGGAGCGACTTGTATTAGCTGTCAAAGCAGTACCAGAGGTCGATTTCAATCCACGCTCCCCGTGCGGGGAGCGACTTGCCTCGAAGAAATAGCATATCGGATAACTCCCATTTCAATCCACGCTCCCCGTGCGGGGAGCGACGGTTTGACGTGCTGCCCTTCGGGGCCACGGAAGGCATTTCAATCCACGCTCCCCGTGCGGGGAGCGACTCATTTGTAAAAGTCAAAGGGCATAGCGGAATAATTTCAATCCACGCTCCCCGTGCGGGGAGCGACTTGCGTTTTCCAGCGGCAGCATGTTGCCGTTGATATTTCAATCCACGCTCCCCGTGCGGGGAGCGACAGTGAAAACTCGGATCATTATCCGGATTTTCAAATAATTCTTGTATGGTTATTCGTTTCCGGCCGCATTTGGCTCCTTATTCTAAACATATCACAATCGATGTGAGCTTAAAAGCAGACTTTTTCGGTGCGAACCTCTCCGCAAAAGCATGTGTGCTTCCCCTTCGCATCAGAGGATTATATTATCCTCGGGTAAATATGCTTTTTTGCAGCCAAAGTGCTCAATTTTGTTTTGATATTTGTTGCCAAGGTAATAAAAGCGCAGGCTGTCTTTATCCTTGTCCATTATATCACACAAGCGCCCTTGCAGGCTGCGGCACTGCGCGGCATCTAACAAGCATTCAAATACCGAGCACTGCACTCTCTGTCCGTAGTTCACGCATTGCTTTGCTATCTGCCTGAGCCGCCTCCGGCCCGCCGCGTCTTCGGTATTAACATCATAAGTTATCAAAACAAGCATATCATCACTTCCATAAAAATGGCGGATAGTCGTCCAGATCGCCTCTCAGATATCTCGCAAGAAGCTGTGCCTGTATGTAAGGCACCATTCCCCATTGCAGCTTATCCCCAAGGTATGCATGGGTCAGGCTCTCACGTTTCTTATCCTGCCAATGTTTGAAAAACTTCCTGCGCCCATCGTCATTGAGCAGCACCGCCCCGCTTTCCTGCCTTATAAATACCTTTTCATCCATCACCCTGTTGTTTATCAGGGTGATAACGAACCTGTCCGCCATGCAGGGGCGCAGCTCTTCCATGAGATCGAGTGCAAGTGACGTCCTTCCCGGCCTGTCCCTGTGCAAAAACCCCACATATGGGTCGAGGCCTGCCGCCTCCAGCGCGGAGGCGCAGTCGTGGGCGAGTATGCTGTAAGCGAAGGACAGCATTGCGTTCACCGGATCGAGGGGTGGCCTCCTGCTGCGCCCGTTAAAGCTGAATATGCCCTTGTCATTCAATATGAGCTGATCCAGCACGCCGAAATAGGCGCTGGCCCCGTTGCCCTCCAGCCCGCGCAGCCCATCCAAAGAGGCTTCATCGAGCGTCCTTGGCAAAAGCTCCTTGATCTGGCCGGAAGCGTTGGAAAGCGTCTCTGCGTCCACCCGCATACCATGATCCCGCTTTGTGCGCTCAATGCTCCAGCGGGAATTATACAGCTTGCCGAATATCATGTACCGGGCAATACGGCAGCTTTCGGTCTCGTCATCCGCCGCCCTATACTGTGTCCGCCGAAGCAGCACATTGCCGTTGATCTCGCCGCATACCCTTACAAGGAACCTGCCCCGCGGCGAGCACAGCGCCACGCCTATGCCCCGTTTTGCACATTCGCCCATCAATGCCGGAGAAAGCCCGGCATAGGAAAAGCTAACTATGCTTTGCAGCGTGTGCAGCGGATAGCGGGCAAGCTCCTGCTTATCCCGGTTCGCGACTGCGTTTTCGCCGTCAAGGGACAGGTAAATATCCTCCGACATGGCATACAGCGTGTTAAGCAGCTTTTTCACGGCTCCACCTCCATTGCTTTGCGAAGGTATTCCCTTACCGGCCTGCTCCTGATCAGCTTGGGCAGGCAAAGCTCCTTCATCGAGCAGGCGTTGCAGCCCTTTGACGGCTTTACCTTAGGCGTATATCCCCGGCGGTAGTAATCATGCATCTCCAGCAGCATATCCCGCACCTTCTGCCGCATTTCGGCCGTGAGTTCTACCCTCTGCCTGCGCCTTGGCTGGCCGTAGTACAGCGCGCCCTCGGGTATGCTGCAGCAAAGCATTTCTTCGAGGCACATCGCCTGGGCGCAAAGCTGCAGCATATCGCAGTTATCCGTCTTAGGTTCGCCTCTCTTGTATTCCACCGGATACGGCTGCCAAAGGCCTTCCCTGCCGCTCAGGCTTATCCCGTCCTCGCCCCGCATGAACTCCACCACATCGCACTGGCCGGATATGCCGAGCCGGGCAGAGCTTACGCTGACCCCGCGCATGATGCAAAGATCGCCCCTGCTCTCATTGAGCTCCGGATCGTGCGCCTTGTCGTGCATCAGCACACCGTCGGTGGTGCGATAGTTTTCCGCCCAGAGCTTTTCTATGTGTATCAGCGCCCACTGGCGGCGGCAGAACGCGAAGTGCTGTATGCCGGAAAGCTGAAGAAGGTCGTCGTGCCGGTATTCCATTATTTTCTTATACAGCTTACGCCGCTTGGCAGATGCGCTTCGTCCACATCGACAATGTAATCCGAATATGTCCGGGGCACAGCCACGCCCTCCCTGCGGTTCACCTTTACCAGGTCAAACAGCTTATATGCTGGCGCGTTGCCCAACTCCGAATCGTGCTTGAATATTATGAGTTCCCTGACAGCCATCTTTCCCCTTGCCGCGGAGTGATCCAGTTCAAACATATTCAGTATTGCCTGCCACAGCAGCTCAAGGTCCTCCTCTGAAAAACCGGTGGTCTTGCGGGCAAGGTTTGCGGATACATATCCCTCCGCTCTGTAAAGGCCATAGGGCACTATATATTTGCGGCCCATTTCGGTCCCCTTCTTTTCTGCGTCCGCCTCCGTGGTTATGGCTACTCTGGTTATAGTAACCTCCTGCGACATTATGGGGTCTATACTGCGGGCAAAGCCGAGCTGTACGGGGCCACGCACCTGGCCGCAATTCAATGCGCCCTTTACAAAGGTAGTCATCACCGCGCCGAAGGTACGGATATCGTAGAAATTCCTGCACATAAAGTCGCGTATCTCTATATCCAGGTTTTCGTTTTTCTTCTTGGCTTCCTTCACCTTCTTCTCATCTATGCCGAGATGCTTGTACGCCTCAAGGTCGCTCCGGTTAAGGGGCACGTTGTCCTTTATGTATATGCGATAGCCCTCTTCGCCCTCCTTGACCGTTTCAACATAATTGCGTATCTTGCGCTTGAGGCAGACGTCCGTCACGAGGCCATAGCCCGTCTCCGGATCCACCCGCGGCATATTTCCCGCGTCCGGGTCCCCGTTGGGATTTCCGTTTTCAACATCAAAAAGAATTACGAATTCATAGCGGTTCCTGATGGCTTCCATTTTTATTTATCCTCCTTCTTTGTATAGCGCTTTTGCGTCTGGTGATAATAGCCGAGGTCAAATGAACCTTGCTGCGGCAGCGTAAGGCGCATTGGGTATTCGTCCTTCAATATGCCCTTCAATTCCATCACCTGCTTGTCGAAGTATACGGCGCTTCCGCCCTCCAGCTTTCGCAGGTGCTTTTGATAAAGGTTGCCAAGTATCGGGAATATCATTGCCGGCGTTGCGGCGGCGGAGTTGAAATATCTGTCTTTTATAGTTGTATTTATTCCGGGGTTCGCCGCCTGCTGGGCCGCTTCATATACTGAAAACAGCCTGCCCAGAGTATACGGTATGTTTCTGCTTTCTTCGTTAAGTGCCACAGTCAAAACCTCCTTCGGACACTCCATATTGGTGTTTTTAAGATAATATGCCTTGATTATCGCCGCTCGCCCCCGGGTGATGTTGCGTTCCGCCCGTATGCGCAGCATAGTGTTTTCAAGGAGCGATACAGGATACATACCACCTGTGAATATTGCCCTTGCCGTTGCGCCTGACATTGCAGGGTTTGGAGTTTTGTCCCTTGAATTGAGATTTACTGTCTCCCGCAGCATCGCCCACATGGGCAAGGTGACATAGTTGTCGTTTGCCGGCCTTACTATCTCCATTCGCTCGTTGTGGTCGTTTATGTTTTTCATTATCCGGCCGAAGGTATCTCGCAGGAAAAACCTTACTGAAAGCCTTGCCGCGTTAGGCGCGAGGCCCAGTATGTAAAACGTCCTGTCCGGGTGGAGATCGAGCTCTTCGCAGGGCTTACCCTCCGCAAGACGTTTGACTATCGCCCGCACGTCTTCCTCTGTATAGCCTGCCGGCGCTTCGCCCCCAAACAGCGCCCCCATGGCGAAAGCATCGTACTGCGGCTCTGCTCCCTCCGCCCAGCAGACTACCGTAGTATCGCCTATATGCTGGACGTTGTCCTTATCAGCAAGAAGGTGATTCAAGGCCGAGGTATAAGCAAAGGCGGCGTATTTGCCTACCGGTGCGTTCATTCCCTGCTCTCTTTCGTATGAGCAAAAGGCCGGTGCATTGAAGGATACTATTGCCGCTCCGCTGGACTGGGCATCTTTGACGCCGCTTATAGATGGATGCAATCGCGCAATGCTATCTTCTCTGCCAGTTATCAGGCACTGCATCTTCTCGCCATCATCAGAATCGTAATGCTCCTGCCATGCACGGCATATGACCTTGTCATTTTGCTGGAATACGCCATTTACCCTGAATATCAGATTGCCACCCTTTATCAATTCGTTATAATACTCTTTGACGGCAGGATGTTCGGCAGCATTTTCAGGCTGCCAGTTGTCGAAATAGTTAAGTATGGCTTTCGCCGCTTCCGAATCCGCCCCGTCGAGAAGATCGTGATGCAGCTTTGCACAGGCGTCAAAGCATTCCTTGCTGCGTTCCGGCTTGCCTTTGCCATCAAAGCCAAGCAAATAAGAAGAATTATCCCAAAGAAAATTCGACAGTATATTTACTGCTCGCTTTACCGCCGCCGGAAGCTCCATTATCCTTGGCCGCAGCACAGTCTTTTTACCCGTCTGTTCTTCTTTAATCAGCGGCAATATCTGCGTCAGTCTTCCGTCTCCGTCTATACAAAGAGCATAGCTTATCCTTGCGGGCCCCCAGCCCTGCCGGGCTATATCGCCGCGGTCAGCCATATCCTCATACAGCCTCGTCAAAGCCTGAAGTATCATCTTGCCACCCCCTTGCCTCTCATCGGAGGCACATCAAGTACCCCATCCTTCATTACCGCGCGGAAAAACACCGGCTTTATGTCCGAAGGATCCGAGTAATCCATATCCAGCAGCATCCAGCCCAGATCCCTTTCTCCCAACAGTTCCTTTGGACATTCGGGCATACCATCGCACAGTTTGAAGTTAACCGGGAATTCCCGCGTTCCGAAGTAGGGCTGGTGGTAAAACTGCCCCTTTTCCGCCCGGCGCTTTATGATATCCTGAAATTTGCCCGGATTGTCCCCTTCCGCCGCATTTTCCGTCATGTCAAAATGCGCTTCAATGACATATCGGACATCCCGAAGCACCATCGCAGCACGCTGCTGTATGCTCTCGGACGTTGCAAGATACAGCTCGCCTCTGCCCTGCTCCATAACTGTGCGCGCCTTTCTGGAATTAAGCTTGTCCTTTACTTCGTTGCGCCGTATATTGGTGAAACGGATAGGTGCGCGGACATATATACGGTCTATCTGCCACCGCAACCCCGGATGCCAGTATATGGCCTCCAGTATGCCACGGGCGGCGGACGGCGTCATAACGTCATAGCTAACACGTTCCACCTTCATCTCGGGGCGGTTAAACGACGCATAATCGCCCCAGACCTCGATCTTTACAGACAATATCTCATGCCCCCTTCCTTATTTATATAAAAAATCTCGTTTCTTGCTCGCAATCAAGTGATAGGCCTGTATTCTTATCGTATAATTCCATGTTTACAAGCACCGCGCTGTTTTCGTCCAGCGGCTCTATATTTCCGGCGTCCAGCAGCCGGCGGTATTGTGTGTCATACACGTTTACCCCGTAGCGCCCCGCCCTTCTGTATACCTCCCGCGTTGCAAAGCCCGATCTCAGCTTTTCCGCTATGGTTATGCCCTCCTCCAAAGGTATATATACAGTCTTTGTGTTATTATCGATCATGTGGAAACCCTGCGCCACGGAATCGAACGGCATCATACAGCCGGATATTCCCCTTTCGAACTTCTTTACCACTTCTGCTTTATCGGTGCCATCGCCTATAATGTCGCGCAGCGATGAAAAATATTTCGTTATTGTCTTCGGCAGTCCGGGATCAGCACCGCCTGCAAGGGCCTCGTTTGCTGCGCCTATGTTGTCCTTAATAAGCAACGGGGATGTATATTCGCTCTCAAATATAGCAACGATGCTTTCAGCGCTGCTTCTTCGTCCCTCTCGGTTACAGCGCCCTGCCGCCTGTAATATGGAATCCAGCCCCGCCATTTCCCGGTATACGGTGGGGAAATCAACGTCCACCCCTGCTTCGATAAGGGAAGTGGACAACACCCGGCAAACCGCGCCCTCCTTTAACCGCTGCCTTATCTCATTCAACACCCTCTGTCTATGGGCCGGATACATCAAGGTTGAGAGATGATAAGCCCCTTCTTTGGGCAGCATGTCATAAATTTCCTGCGCAGCCCTGCGCGAATTTACTATACAGAGCACCTGCCTGCTGTTTTTGAGTTCTCCAGCGAGCATTTCATTTGAAAGCCCGCCTGCGTCGCGAAAGGATACCCGCCGGAATTTTTCATATAGCGCCTGAGTACCCGGGCAAAGCTCGGGGATGTTCTCCGACCAGCCGAATCGTTTAAATATATCTCCCAGCACCGGCTGCGTTGCCGTACAAAGCACCGCCGTAGCGCCGAAGTGCCGTACCAGCTCAGCTATAGCTCCCACGCACGGCTGAAGATGGCAGGTGGGCAGCATCTGCGCCTCATCGAAGATTATCACGCTATTTGCGAGACTATGCAGTTTTCGGCATTTTGAGGACCTATTGGAATAGAAGGATTCAAAGAATTGCACGGCGGTAGTGACGATTACGGGCATATCCCAGTTTTCAGTAGCCATCGCAAGGCGGTATTGCGCCGGAGAGGATGCGTCCTCCAGCTCATAAAGTTTGCCGGAATGGTGCTCCAGCACGTTATCTTCTCCAAGTATTTCCTTGAATACCGCCGCGTTCTGCTCGATTATTGACGTGTATGGTATGACATATATTATATGCTTCATGCCGTGGGCCACAGCGTGGCGCAGCGCAAATGCCATGGACGATACCGTCTTGCCTCCGCCTGTAGGCACCGTCAGCGTATAAATACCTTTGGGTTTTTCGCCGCATCGCAGACATTCGGAAAGTATTTCCCAACGATACTTGTTCATTTCATTTTCCGGATTCGCCCATTTCTCTATGTGTTTTTCCAGCTTTCCGAGCAGTAGTTCCATACCGTCATAACCGCCGCGATACAACTTATACGGCTGCATGAAGCGTTCCGTATCCAGATAGTCCGCGTCTACAAGGCAGGAATAAAGCATCCTCGTCCACGCGGCGGCGGAAAAGCCACTTCGCGCGGAAGCAGGTGCAGGCGCGGTCTTGGGCAGTTTGCCGGGCCAGTTGTCTTTGTAAGGCTCAATGCCGCCCATCAGCCCTTTTTTTATTCGTCCGTAAAATGTGGCGTCGCCGGGCTGATCCGTCCTTTCGTTGCCCATATCCGGCAATCCGCTGTGATGGCCTATCACGCACACGGCGGCCTGCCCGAAGCCGGCTTTCGCGCACTCCATCGCGCCGGCCGTCGCATGGTCAACCTTGGGCCCGCCGCGCAAGCGCCGCTGAAAAGCTTCTGTATATTTGCCTATATCGTGTGATATTCCTGCGAGATACCCCTGCTCCGCCGCATCGAATTCCGCAGCAAACTCGGAACAAAGCCGCGCCGTCCCTTCAAGATGCTCCTGTACTGTCTGTTTTCTGCCGTCATCAGAAATATGGGCCAGAAATTCCATACACTGCTCCTTCGCAATTTGTGAAGTGATTGGAAAAATATGTCTTGTCTGTGATACTTTAATAATATTATGATTATATGATGTGAATATTATAATATTTTTTCGTATTGTTGTAAAGCACTTCGTAAACCGGTTTATTCAATATACCACTTGTTCCTTTGTCGGATGGTTCGCCATGTCTGCCACTGAGCTGCTTATGGCAACATACGCCCCGCCGGCGATAAAAAAATTCGCGCGGGAGCTGCCCTGACGGCGCTCCCGCGTGCGGCAGTAAGTCAGTCAGGACTGGGGGAAGAGCCGGGTAGGGGCAAATTCTTCGTGGAAAAGCATCTCGGTTGAGGTATACTCGCCAGAGCATACGCGTGCCATGCATTCCATTATGGCGTCAGCGCCGCTTGAAAGCGAGCTTCCTCCGTATATTATGCCGCTTATGTCTACGTCTATGTTTTCTGCGGAATTTTCGCAGGTTTCGCGGTTGGCGCATATCTTTATTACGGGGGATATTGCGGTGCCTACGTTATTGCCCTTGCCGGTAGTAAACAGCTGCACCGCAGCCCCTGCCGCAGCCATGGCCGTCAGCAGGTCTGCCGCGGCGGAGGAGGTGTTCATGAAGTACAGGCCGGGCTCCCTGGGGGCCTCGGCGGTATCCAGTATGCCGTGTATCTTCGCGCGGCCTATCTTTTGTATGTTGCCCATTGCCTTTTCCTCAATGGTGGATATTCCGCCGGCGATATTGCCCTTGTTAGGCTGGGAGCCGAGAAGGTCCACCCCCTGGGAAAGTATAAAGTCAAAGTACGACTTGTATATCTTCATGAATTCCGTCCTGAGCTCATCTTTTTCAAAGGAGTTCACCAGCACCTGCTCTGCGCCGGTAAGCTCCGGGGTCTCGCCAAACATAATAGTCGCGCCGCTTGATGTCAGCCGTTCGGTCACGACGCCCACGGCCGGGTTGCTGGCAAAGCCGGAGGTGGTATCCGACTCGCCGCATTTCAGACCTATGGTAAGCTGGCTGAGGCGCGCTTCCTCCCGCCTGAGGCCGGTGGCGTAGCGCACGAATTCCATGGCCTTGCGGGCCGCCATTTCGATGGTCCTGAGGTCGCCGTTGCCGGAGGATGAAAAGCCCGCCACAGGCTTACCTGTCTTTGCTATGCCGTCGGTTATTACCTTTGTCCATTCCGGCTCTATGCCCACAACTATAACGGCAGCTACGTTGGGGTTACAGCCCGTGCCTATGAGGGTACGGAAGTGCAGCTCCAGGTCTTTGCCGAACTGCATCCTGCCGTAGGGGTGGTAAAATGTCTTCGTGCCGTTTATAAGGCTGTTTACGCCGCGGCATATCTGGCTCGATACCGCATCCAGCGGCAGCAGAAGAACGTAATTGCGCACGCCAAGGCTGCCGTTTTCCCGCCTATAAGCCCAAATATTGAGATCCTTCATATCCGTCACCATTTCTTTGTCCTGATGTTATGTATGTGTACATAGCCGCCTGCGGGAATATCCGCCGTGGCCCTGCCTATTACCTGACCGTATTCCACTACATCCTGCCCCTCAACCATGCCGCTCAGGGCTATCTTGTGGAATATTGGAATGTCCTCGCGGACGGTAAGGCATGATATTTCCTCCGTAACTATATCCTTTACCGCTATCTCGCTGCCTGCCTTTACAGGGTATATTACGATGCCTACCGTGTCTTCTGCCTGATGGCGCAATGCACTGTGATCCACTGTGTAACCTCCTGTAATTACTGATGTCACTTCATGTACGGCCTGTACTGGTCTATCCTCACTATCTCGCAGTGGGCCAGCGTTTCCTCGGCGGGCTCCTGACCTATTCCGGACAGGTCCGGCACCTTATATTTGCCATTCACCGGCTGCCAGTCGTATTTGCAGGCAGCCCTGCCTGCCGAATATCCTCTCTCCCGCCGCTTATGCCTTCATCGGTATTTACCCGCACCAGCACCGGCGACCACGCACCCCTGGAACTGCCGGCGTTGCCGCTGGGCAGCTTCGTTACATCTACGCTGGTTATCTTCATACGACTTGCCTCTTTCTGTATCTATCATTGTATCTATCATTTTTGGGGTCCCATAGCAAATATGCGGACCGTAAGAGCGGTCCGCATACCGTTTTTTAATACAAATCTGCGCTTAACCAATAGTCCACTTCAGCAGCCGCTTCTTCAGCTTTTCAAAGAGCTGCATCACGATAACGAGTATCACTACCATGAATATGAAGCCTGCCCAGACGTTTTCGTATATGCCAAATTCCGAATACTTCTTTACGAAGAAGCCCATGCCGTACTGAGCGCCGTACATCTCCGCGTATACCAGCATTACGAAGGTGCTGCGGAGGGAATTGACGAAGCCCGCCAGTATGGAGGGGCTGGCCGCGGGCAGTATCACCCTGAACAGCTTCTTGAACCCCTTGAGCTCCAGCGTCGACGCATTGTCAAGATACCGCTTGTCTATGGTCATTATGCCGGTTATGGTGGCAAAGAGGGTAGACCAGAAGGAGCCGTATACTATGAGGAATATGGACGCCGCCCTGAAAGTGGGTGCCAACAGCAGAGCAAAGGGGGAAAGAAGTATGGAGGGTATCACGCTGAAGGCATATATGACCGGGTGCAACGCATCCCTTATTTTTGCGTGCAGACCCAGCAGAGTGCCTATGGAAAGGGCAACGACGATGGAGATGATTATGGATGGTATCATCATGCCTATTGAAGACACGAGGTTTACCAGCATATTATCCCTGTTGTCGTAAAAAGCCCTGCCTATGGCGCCTATCTTCGGGAACAGATACGCGTTTAACTTACCGCTAGACGTCATTGCCCAGTAGAACAGTATCAGTGCGGCATATATGAGTATCGTGCCCCAGTATTTTTTAAAAAACGCCTTCGTCTTTTCCATAGGTGTCGTCTCCAGAGCGGCTATTGGTTACTTGTCGTTCTCAGCATAGAAGGACTCAAGGCCGGCATAGAAATCGGGGTTTTCCGCGCCGTACTCGGCCTTGGCCTCAGCCAGAGCCTGCTCATACAGATCGGTGTTGATGTGATCCTCTATATTGATATTCTTGGCGGTCTCGCTGAGGAAGCCGGTCTTGTCCAGTATGCCCCAGGCGCGGATCACGGAGTTCTTCAGGGGGTCTACGCTTACGGTATAGTGATCATTGAGCATATAAGCGGCTACATACTCCTCGCTGGCTTCGATCTTCTTTGCCATCAGCTTAACGGCTTCTTCCTTGTTGGCTTCATAGTCGGCCTGGGCGCGCATAAGAGCCTTCAGTATGCACTTTACGGTGATGGGGTTGTTCTTAACGAAGTCGGTGGAGGCTACCATGCGGCAGCAGGAGTAGTTGGGCATTATGTCGCTCTGATAGCAGACGATCTCGATTCCTTCGGTGGTGGAGGCAGAGAGGTTCTGGCCGGTGCCCTGGAGTGCAAAGTCTACCTCGCCCTTGAGTACAGCAGCGGCAGCGTCGTTATAGTTGGTGTAGGATATCCATTCGAGGGCCTCGAGGGGCTTGTCATAGCCCAGATCCATTACGGCGCCAGTGAAGGCGAAATAGCTGGGGTTGCAGGCGAACTTCTTGCCGATGAGGGACTCTACGCCCTTCCACTCGGTGCCGGTCTTGGCGATAACGGGCATGCAGCCGTTTACCATGTGGCCGCCGAAGACGGTGAGGTCAACGCCGGAAGCAATCTGCTGAAGAGGATTGCTGGTGCCGGAGTTGGAAACGACGTCTACCTTGTTGGAGGCCAGCAGCTGCATGGCGTCAGCGTTGGCGGTGGCGGGAACGATCTCAAGGGATATGCCTTCGTCAGCGAAATAGCCCTTCTCCTCTGCTATGAACACGAGAATATTTCCGCTGGTGCCGTAGTTCCAGCGCACTACGCTGGTCTCGGGCACTTCCTTGGCAGCGGTCTCGGTTGCGGCGGCCTCGATCTTGTCGGCCTTGACTTCCTTCCAATTGTTGAAGCCATCCTGGAGTGTGAATACCTTGCTCATGTCGTAGCCGATGGCGGACAGGGCGTTGGTGGAGGCCTGAGCGTACTTCTTGCCGGAGTAGCAGACCAGTATCAGGGTGCTGTCCTTACCATCGAAGGCGGCTTTCATGGCGGCCTCGCCCGCAGCGGTGTCGCCGTTTACGGCAGCGTCCATGTCAACGGATACGGAGCCGGGAATATGGCCTTCGGCATAGTCGGCAGCCTTACGGACGTCAACGATGACGTAGTCGGTGTTGCCGAGGACGGCCTCGGTCTCATCGGCGGTCATATACTTCATTTCGACATCCGCAGAGGGAGCGGCTTCCGTCTCCGCGGGGGCAGCGCAGGCTGCCATGGATACTACCATAGCCATAGCCATGAGCACAGCAAAGAGCTTTTTCATTGTTTTTCTCCTTATATTTATTATTGTTATATGCATATCGGGCTTTTTCCCGGTCATGCTCAGCTTATTCTGGACGCAACGTCTTGGTTGATGTAGCGTATGAGGGTATTGCGCAGATTGAGAAACTTAGGATCCTCAAACTGGGTCTCGCGGGTAGGCCGCCCGTCTGAAGGTATATCGCAGCTGAATATCACGTTGCTTGGAGACTGGCCCAGTACAAAGATCTTAGTGGAAAGTAGTATGGCTTCGTCTACATCGTGGGTGACGAAAAACACGGTCTTTTTGGGCTCCTGCTTCCGCCACAGCTCCAGCACCATGTCCTGAAGCCTTGCCCTTGTCACCGCGTCCAGCGCGCCGAAGGGCTCGTCCATTAGAAGTATGGGCGGGTCTATGCCAAAGGCTCTGGCTATGGCGCAGCGCTGCTTCATTCCTCCGGAAAGCTCCTTTGGGAGCTTGTTATATACGCCCTTGTCCAAGCCCACGGACTGAAGCATATTGACGGCGACCTCCCTGAGCTCTTTTTTGTCCCTTTCGGGAAAGCGCTGCCTAAGGGCCAGCATTATGTTTTCTCCGGCAGTCATCCAAGGAAACAGGCCGTAATCCTGGAATACCACGCCGCGGCTGAGGCTGGGACCTGAGAAGGGCTTTCCATCTATGAGTATCTCTCCCGAAGTCTGCTTTTCCAGACCGGCAAGAAGGCGCAGCAGCGTGCTTTTGCCACAGCCCGACTGGCCGAGTATGGATACGAACTCGCCCTCGGCTACGTCCATATTTATATCCTTCAGCACCAGCTTGTCCGTTCCCGGATAGGAAAAGGACAGATCTTTAATGACAGTTTCGCGCATATAACATACCTCTCTTAGGCATTCCGTGTTATATTACCATCTAACGCATACATTTGGGAAATTCAAATTACAAATATTGAAAGACGAGTAATAGAAAATGTAGATACAATAATACAAAAGGACGGCGGAAGCTTTTCTTTGCAGTGAAAATTTGCCCCTATTCAGCGATTTTTCCCGCAACGGCTCCCGCCTTCCCGTTTTCGTCATCTTATATCCCTGTATCTGCTGGCGATCTCCTCTATGTCCACGCCCCGCCTGTACAGGCACCTGAGATTGAACATCTGCCACATGGTTATGATTGGATTGCACCTGTTATACCTCCGCCCGGATGTGATTATCCTGCCTGGCAGCAGATACAGCTTTTCGCTTCTCCGTTTCATGATGCGCGAAAGCTCATAGTCTTCCATTATGGGCAGGTCCGGAAATCCATTTACCTCGAAAAAAAGGTCTTTATCCATAAATATTCCCTGATCCCCGAAGGCGATATGCCACAGCCGCGCCCGCAGGTTTGAGTTCAGCGTGTTGCAGCCCATGAACGGCCCGTCGTAATCAAAGCCTATGTGGAAGCAGCCGAAGCGGGCCCCCGCGTTCACGGCGGCGATTATCTCCTCCGCACCGTCTTTGGGCAGCAGGCTGTCGCAGTGGGAAAACCACAGTATATCCCCGGCGGCCTCCTTTGCAGCGGCATTCATCTGCCTTGCCCTTCCCTTGCCGCATCTAAGCACCCGGTATCTCCCGCCTATAATGTCCGGCGTGCCGTCAGTGCTGCCTCCATCTGCGAATATGACCTCGTGCAAACCGTCGACGCCTGCTATGTTGTCCATGCAGGCCCTTATCTTGCCGCTCTCGTTGTAGACCGGTATTATCAGCGATACCTTTAAGCCCTGCCGCACAGGAAGTCCTTCCTCACGTAATTATCAAGTATGTTGCTCAAGAAGTCCGGCGCCAGATACGCCTGTATCTTCTTGAAGGTGATTTCGTTTCTCAGCGCCCTTCCCGGCTCCGAATATTCGCGCATGGCCATGGCGCACCAGGTTATGCCTCTCAGGCAGGTCACTTTAAAGAACAGCGGCAGCCGCTCCCTTACCGTCGAGGTGTCCATTCTGTCTCCCACGGCGGCTATGTAGTTATCCGCAAAGGTCGCTATTTCCTCCGGTGTAAGTATGGTATCCGTTTTCCAGAAGGTAGTGGTAGGCACGAGGAAGTGGGCAAGATCCTGGGCCGGCTCGCTCAAAAGCGGCTTTTCCCAGTCGATAAGGTAGCTTTTGCCGTCGGGGTTTATCAGGAAATTGCCGGAGTTGAGCTCGGTATTGACTATGCATACCGGCGCACCCGACGTTTCCTTGAGGGGCAGCCCGCCCGTTTCGGTTATCAGCGTATCTATTAGCCCGCATGCCCGCTTATCCGCCCTATCCCATTCGAGATAATGCTGCGCCATAGCGAGGCACTCGTCATATATGCCCTGTGCCGGGGCCTCCCGCCTGATTATCCGGGTGCTTTCCGGCACCTTCAGGCTGTGTATGTCCGCAAGTATCTCCGCCGCCGTCCGCATATCCCTCTGATAGTTCAGCGGAGCGCCCGGCAGCCATTCCATGACGGTCACGCCGTAAGGCAGCTGTTTTTTTGAGTCATCGCAGAATACTGCCCTTGGCGTTCGACCTGATGGTTCAAGGTCCTTCAATGCGAAATACTCATATTCCGCCTGCCGCTCAAGGTGCATCTGGCTGGCCGTACTCACCCTCAGCACCAGCCTTTTACCGGTGATGGGGTGCACAAAGGAATAATTTAAGTTGTACTCGCCGCAGCCCAGCGGAAAGAGATTTATCTCCTCGTACCCGCGAAGGCCCATTGCGTTCTGAAAGCTGTAGCCGTTGACATAATCCCTCAGCTGTTTTTCCTTTAGCATTTTCGCGCCTCCTTTTAAAGTATTTTATCTATACATTGCGCAGTGCGGCTACTCTTGCCGCAAAGTCTTTTTTTCAATTCCATAAGGTCCTGTGGCGTATCCACGTCGCGGCACATCATAGCCGGGGCAAAGCTTAGCCCTGCCTCCTTCACGGCGGCAACCGCATTATCGTATACGCTGTCGGTTCCATACTCCTGCTTTTCAAATACCGCCTTGTTTGGCTTTTTCATGCCCACGAGGTAATATCCTCCGTCCTCCGTCGGCCCGAGGGTAACGTCTGCGCTCTCCAGCGCGTCAAATCCGCTTTGGAGATGGGCAGCCGTTATTTCGGGTATGTCGCTGCCTATGAGCACGCATTTGCCGTAGCCCATCGCGAGAACTGACCTTATGGCGTTGTACATTCTCTCTCCAAGGCCATAGCCCCGCTGGGGCAGCATGCTGACAGCATAAGGGAATATGCCGCGCAATGCCTGCCAGCCGGCGCCCTCCTCAAAGCATATGAAGGTGTCGCAGCCGAATTCGCCGCACACCTCTGAAGTATCGTATAAAAACGCGGTGTGCAGCTCTGCGCATTGTTCTTTGGCAAGCAGCGGCATGAGCCGCGTCTTGGTATGTCCCGGCACAGGCACTCTCGTAAAGCATATCACGGCGTCCTTCATGCCTCGCCCTCCTTATTCCCGAGGTACGCGGCCATCTCGTCCCGCGCCCCCTGCCGCATTACGCGTCCATCCCTCATGACCGCTATCCTGTCCGCCATGGCAAAGGCCTCCTGCCTGTCGTGGGTGACAAGCACGGTAGTAGTCCTGAACTTCTTATGCAGTTCCAGCACCAGTGCGCGTATTTCCTCCTTAAGCTCATTATCCAGCGCCGTAAACGGCTCGTCCAGCAGCAACAGCCTTGGCTGGGCCGCCAGCGCGCGGGCAAGCGCAACCCGCTGCTGCTGCCCGCCCGAAAGCTCATTTATCCTTCTGCTTTCGAGGCCGCACAGCTGTACGCTTTTCATCAGCTGCCCCGCCTGCTCCAGCCTCTGCCTTTTCGGCACTCCCTGCATCTTTATGGGGAAGGCTACGTTTTCCAGCGCCGTCATATTCGGGAACAGCCGCATATCCTGAAAAACTATGACAACTCCCCGTTTGTGGGGCGGAACATTTGCCATGTCCTCCCCGCCTATGAGTATGCTGCCGCTCTTAGGGGGCAGTATGCCGGCTACAGCCTTCAGCAGCGTGCTCTTGCCGCAGCCGGAAGGCCCGAGGAGTCCCATAAGCTCCCCGCCCTTCACCGAAAAGTCAACGCCCTTCAGTATGGGCTGACCCTTTATATACACAAAAAGGCCGTTTACCTCAAGCATCGGCTCCTTTGCCTCCTTTGTTAACATTATATATCAGCAGCTCCAACATTGCGAATACTCCCAGGGCAGATAGGGTGAATGCCATTGCGTACACAGACGCCAGGCTTCTGTCTCCCCCCTGGATATACGGCACCAGCACCAGCGATATGGTATTTATCCTGCCGCCGCCTATTATAAGAGTGGTGAAATACTGGCTGTAGGAAATTATGAATCCCATGGAAAACGAGCTCATTATGCCGGGCATAAGGTTTGGCAGCGTCACCTCGAAAAATGCCCGGAACGGCCCTGCGCCCAGCGTAGCCGCCTGCTCCTCAAATTTATCGCCCAGCGCCGCCGTAACGTCTGTCATTATGGTTATGCAGTATGGTACGGAAGCCACGGTGTGTATCAGTATGATCCCCGCTATGCTGTCCCCGAGGCCCACCTTCAGCAGCATTATCTGGGCGCCTATTGCCAGCACCGTACCTGGCACCAGCAGCGGCAAAAGGCTGAAAAACCTTATCAGCCCCTTGCCCCGGAATTCATACAGCTCGGTAGCACGGGCTGTGGCTATGCCTATTGTAGTGCTTATGGCCGCCACTGCGAAGGAAAGCGATATGCTGCTCAGCAGCAGCTTAGGCAGCTTGGCCGAGCCAAAGATAAGCTCCTTTACCGTCCGCAGCGACAGGCTTTCCGGCAGTATCCCGGGCCAAGGCCACCGGGCGGCAAAGCACCATGTGAGCAGCACTATGGCGGGCAGTATTATGCACGCCGCCGTAAGCCACAGCACCGGCTTTAAAAGCCTTCCCCTCTTCATGCTTCGCCTCCCAGCCGCTTTATGAGCCGACGTATTCCGATGCTGTACAGCGCCGCCATGAGCACAGAAAGCATCAGTATCACCCCAAACATGGCCATTGCCAGCGGCCGCTGCAAAAGATCCGGACTGAGGTATGTTATGTACGCCTGCACAGGCAGCGCCTTTGGCAGCGTGGAGCCCAGCAGCGCAGGCAGCTCATACCCGCCGAAGGCATATATGAATATTATGAACGCAGCCTTTGATACGGCGGGCAGGCTCATGGGCAGCGTCACCGAGAAAAAGCTCCTCAAGGGCGATGCGCCAAGGTTTTCCGCCGCCTCACCCAATGTATTGGAAACCGACGCCATCAGCGCCAGCGTATAGTACGCCACGAAGGGTATCTCCTTCCAGAGATATCCGGCTATCGCGCCGCCGTAGCCGGGTGTGAACAGGATCTGCGGAAACTTGGTATAGTCGGATATCAGCCCGAGGCCGTATGCCGCACGGGCGACAATACCAGTCTGGCCCAGCAGCGTCATGATGAACAGTGCAACCACCGTGTGGGGCACCAGTATGGGGAAGCGTACCGTGTACAGCATGCCGCCCCCCGCCCTGCGCTTCACCAGCGCCGCGCACAGCAGCGTGCCCAGCGCCGCCGCCAGCAGCGTCGAAACAAAGGCTATTCTCAGGCTCACCCATAGTGCGCTCAGAAATTCCGGCCGTTTGAACACTTCCCTGTAATATCCGAGCGTTATCTTCGTCAGGCCAAAGGCCGGAACATAGCCGATGCTTTGCAGCAGCACGTTTACGCAGGCGATAATTACCGTCAGCGTCACGGCCATAAGCGGCAGCAGCAGTATTACAGGCGTCAGCTTGCTGTTTCTCATCTGTACCCTTTGATACCACAAAACGGTGCGGCATATTTTGGGCCGCGCCGTCCTGTGTTTATAATATTATTGGAGGGGAAAGCTCAGTTATTGTACCGGCCCACGACGTCGGTAAGCCATATGTCCTCTATGATGGGAACGAGGTTTGCCGGCATCTCCGGCAGGCGGTGAGCAAGAAGCTCCGCCTGTGAAAGTACTCCTTTGCCGAGATCCACAGCGTCAAATGCGGCCCTTTCTTTATCGCTCAGCTTGTCAGCAGCCACCACGGGCAGGGTGCGGAGCTCAGAATACTGAGTGAGCTGCAGATCTGGGGACAGCATGGCGTTTATTGCCACCATGGCCCCCGCCTTGTTTGGGGAATCAAATGCTATGGCCATGTAGTTTGTGTTGCCTATGGTGCCTTTATCGAATACGAAGGTGCGGGTAGTTTGGGTATATGTTCCCTTATCTATTCCGGTAGCTGCCGCGAAGGGGCTGTAGCTCATTGAGCACACCAGCTCACCGTCAGCAAACATAGCATCAACGGCGGTGGAGGATTCCGGGAATGTCCTGCCCTCGTTCCAGAGATAGGGATTCAGCTCCCGAAGGTAGGTAAGGGCGGGCTCTATGGCGGCCTTTACGGTATCCCGATCGGCGGCCATGTCCTGGAACTGCTCCCAGCCGCAGAGCTCGTATATGAGGTTCCTTACGAAAGCGCTGCCGGTAAAGTCGGGCAGTGCGGGATACGTTACCTTGCCCTTATACTTCTTGCAGTAGTCGAGAAATTCCTCCGCCGACGCGGGAGCCTCGGGGGTTACCGCGCTGTCGTTGTACAGCACCATCTGTGCCTTTCCGTAGGGGGCCTCGAATCCCTCGATTGGCATGCAGAAGTCTTTCAAGGTCTCCGGGTCTTTGGTGTCGATATACGCGGCCATGTTGGGCAGCTTATCGGTGAAGGGCCCCCAGAGCAGGCCGTTTTCCTTGGCGGAGTAGAAGTTCTCGCCGTTTATCCATATAATATCTATGGAGCCGGACTGGGTATCGGCCTGTTTTTCGCCGGAAAGCTTTGCAAGTATATCGTCTATGTTCATGCCCACCACTTGGAGGGTAATGTCATGGTTTTTCTTGAGATAATCCGCCACGGTGGTATTCAGCCAGTTGTTGCGGTTCTCATCGCCGCCCCAGCCGTAGAAGGTAACCGTACTGCCCTCTGCCGCCTCGGCTATGGCGTCCCATCCTGCGCTCTCAAGGTCTATTGCCGCAGGTTCCGCAGGCTTTGCGCAGGCGCATAGGCTCAGCGCCATAATGAGCATAAGCAGGCCGGTTAAAAGCTTTTTCATCTGTATATCTCCTCATCTATGGGTTTTTCAACACCCGGGCGTTGAAATATGTATCGTATATATGTTTTACGTACTTTTCCCCATCAGCTATCTCGGGAAGCAGCGACTGCCGTGGCTTACCTCCGCCCAGTTTCCTTGCCGCTGCACTCATGAACTCCGCCGCCTCGCTGCGCCGCTCTTTGGGGCTGTCCGCGCCCCAAAGCACGGGTATATCCTCCCTGCCCCATTCCTTGAGCAGCCGCTTTGTGTTGCGGTATACCGTATCCTGCGTGTTATTTCCGAAGGAGCAGGTTACTCCCAGCAGCTCTGCCTCCGGGCAGTCCAGCACATACAGCAGCGCAAGGCTGTCGTCCGCGTCGCAGCCCGGCACCCCCCATGGTGCAGTCGCAGTCCATTATCAGCCTGAGCTTATCCATTGTTATCTCCCTATGCCGAGGGTAAACCTTATCCTGTTGCCCCAGCTCCGCCTTTTGCTCTTGCCGAACAGCGCCTCCAGCACATGCACCGTCTCCAAGCCCTCGCTTCTGAATGCGTCGAGGCAGCCCTCGCAATAGCTCGCAACCGCCGTATCCTTACGGAACTGCGATATCCGTCTTTGCCTCATTGCGGCTGACTTGCCGGGGTCGGTGGCCCTCATCATATGATAGTTGCCGCAGCAGAGCGTCCTGCCGCCGCTGTTTTCCGCCTCCCGCACCTCGGCCCCGCACAGCCTGAGCAACTTACGCACGGCATATTGCTGTTCGGTCTCACTGCGCATGGGACAGGGGTCGTGCAGCGTAAGTGGGCATTCAAGGCCCTTTATATCCTCTGCGCGTATGTTTTCCGCCAGCGCCCGCCATATGGGTATCACCTCTATGCCGTCTGCTTCCCTCATCTGTACCATGCAGTTCGGGCAGGCGGTGTATATCCGTTTCACGCCCCTTTGCCTGAGCAGACTTAGCAGCCTGTCGCGCCGGGCGCTGTGCTTTTCGGGGAACAGATACCTCGTAGGCTGGCCGCAGCAGCAGGAGCACAGGCCCAGCTCCGGCTCTGTGCGCTTTAATACGGCGGCGGTTTTGTAAAGTATATCCGGGTCAAGGTTCATAAGGGCGCAGCCGGGCCAGAACACCGCCTCAGCCCTATCGCACCGCATGAACAGGCCCGAAAAGGACAGCCCCTGATGGCAGCCCATGCCAAAGCAGCCCGAGCTATTCATTTTTATCCCCGGCGCTATCCGCAGAGCCCTGCGCCCCAACGGCCTTGGGGTGTTTTTTGCTGTACATGCCCTTGATTATCATTACGATAATGCTTATTGCGAATATACACAACAGCGCCGTCACGAAATACTTTACGCCGCCGGTCAGCATGCCGCCTACGTAGGAATAAACGATGGTGGCGGGCAGCTGTCCTATGCCTGTGGCTATGAAGAACGGCCAGAACTTTATAGGCGTAAGGCCCGCAAAGTAGCTCACCGCGTCGAAGGACACGAAGGGCAGCAGGCGGCATACCAGTATGGTCTTTGAACCGTATTCCCTGAAATAGCCTTCGACGCTGGCTATGGCGCCCTTGCCTGCAAACCTCTCAACGGTATCGCGGCCAAGCACGCGGGCAATAAAGAAGCACACCGCAGCTCCCGCCATGGCGCTGGACCAGGACAGTATGGCCCCCTGCCACCAGCCGAATATTGCGGCGTTTGCAAAAGTTATAAGGAACGCCGGAAGGGGCGCGGCTACCGACGAAAATACCATCAGGAAAAAGGATATGGCCATGGCGTATGGGCCGTAGGAGCGCATGAACTCTATCACGGCATCCACATTGGCCGAACCCAGTACTGCGGATATCTTGTTAACATATGCGTTTACAGACGGCACCGCGAAATAAATTACGCAAAGCGCTATCAAGACGCCCAAAACACACCATTTTAGTCTGCTATTTTTATTTGTCTTTTCCATATTCAGTAACTTCTCCGTTCGTATCTTTGTCGTTGTTTGGAAACAGTTTTTTGCTCATGAACGCCGTTACGGCCAGCAGCAGCACAAGAAGCCCTAAGGCGATCCAGAAGGATGGCGACGTCACGTCCAGCGCCTTGTCGCCTATATTTATAAATATCAGCGTGCCGGGTATTATGCCTATGGCGGAGCCCAGCATATACGCGGCAAAAGGCATTTCCGTAAGGCCAAAGGCATAATTAATAAGGTTATAGGGCACCGCCGGTATCAGGCGCAGTATTATCAGCAGCAGGAAGCCTTTCCGCCCTCCGGCCTTTTTCAGCCGGGCCTGCCATACCGAAGGCAGTTTCCTTTGTACCAGCGCCCGTATCTTTTCCCGGCCTATGCGGCGCGCCAGGAAGAACATCAGCGCACAGTTTATTACCGCGCCTATGAAAGTATATACGCTGCCCCACAGCAGTCCGAACAGCAGCCCGCCTGCGAAGGCAAGCACAGCCACCGGAAAGAAAAATGCGGGCAGCACAGCAAACAGCAACATGTATATCACCGGAGCCAGGTCACCATATCGCAGTAAAGCGTCCCGCACACCCTCGGCGGATACTCCGGAAAAGGCGGCCATGTACAACAGCGTGAGCGCTGCGCAGCAGCCGGGCAGGGTAAACGCCATCCTGTGTTTTTTTAAAAAAACACCCATAATATACTCCCCCGTATAAAAGCATAATAAAAAACCTGCCCTTTGACCAATATGTTAAATAGATATTGGTTGCTCTGTTATCGACAATATAAATAAACTGCAGGGGCAACATTACAAGGTCAGATGTCAGAGTATTTCCGAGCCGCAGATATTAAAGCCGCACATAGAAGCACCACACCTGCTACTCTAAATATGATTAATACATTATTCGGTAAAAACGAGCTGTGTGGACTGCATAAAAGAGAATACGCTGCAACCTCGGAAAGCATTCCGATAAAGCAGCCCCATATAAGCGCAGGCGATGATAAACGGAGCGCACCCAATAGTAAGCATGCAGGTCCTGAATACCCCAAAAACGTCATGCTTACACCCAGGCCAATGGCAAAGGCCGAAAAGCCTTTTATATTCTTTGAAAGCCTTTTCTCTCTCAGCCGGACAGGTAAAAGTCTCCCTATAAAATAGCATAGCAGGCATGCTGCTGAACCGCCCGCGAGGGAGGCAGCCATTCCGGGGAAAATACCGAGGCAGAAGGCAGCGGCTATTATCTGCCTGGGAGGGAACCAGCAGAGAAAGCGCTGTATGAAGGAAAGAAAAGCGGCATACAAAAACGGAAAAGCGGATGCCTTTATGGCCCCCTGAAACGAATGAACGCTACGCTGGGAAAAGAGCATCAGCAGGCCCGTCATCAGGCTCCGGAATTCTGGGATAAGGAAAAATGACGCAGTGACCGCAGAAGCAGTTAGCAAGCAGAGCAGAACCGTTATACATCTTTTTTTAGACATATTTTTTCCCCTTGTGCTTTAAAAACGGCCGCCATATGGCGGCCGTTAGGTGTATCTGCTAAATCACTCTACATCCTGGCAGGCGCACCAGCGATAGTAGGATTCATCGTAGTTCATGGAGTTCTCAAAGCCGCACATTTCCAGAATGAGCTGCATGTACGCGGAGCGAATACCGGCGGTGCAGTAGGTTACTATCTTATCGGTCTTGGCAATGCCGGCTTCCTCAAACATGGCACTTATTTCATCATTGCTCTTGAGAGTGCAGTCTTCGTTGAAAAGATCGGTAAAGCGAATGTGAATCGCCCCAGGCAGATGGCCTCCCTTGACCTCGCCATAAAGAGTGCCTCCGTCATATTCTTCATCGGCGCGGACGTCTACTACCTTGAAGCTGTCATAGTCGGCAACAAGAGCGTCGGTATTTATCACGTGAGTTTCATCTATAGCGGTAACAGTGACATCGGCCGGGGTATAAGCGGCAGCGCCCTTCACTGTAGGAACACCTGCTGCAACCAAAGCATCATAGCCGCCGTCTACCATCTTGACATTCGGGAAACCGGCAGCGACCAGCTCCCAAAGTATGCGTCCATCGTCGCCCCAGCCATTCTGCGCGGCGGCGAATAGTATTATCTCCTTATCCTGGGAAATACCTGCGGCGCTGAGCGCAGCACTGAGTCGGTCGGTGTCGAGTATAGTACCCCACATCGGATCGCCGGCTGCTCCGTCGGAAACGGAGGCAAACTGCTGCCATATAACCGCGACGGCGCCCTCGACGGTGCCGCCCTTGGCGGCGTCTTCACCGCGGGCATCCACTATGAGAACGTTTTCATCCTTCATGTGATCCATTACATACTGAGCGTTTACAATGTACTTTCCGGTAAAAGCGGCCTTTTCCTCAGCTGGAGCTGCCTCTTGAGCCACAGGAGCTGCGCAGGCTGACATGGACAGCACCATGACAGTTACCATAATAATGGATATGAGCTTTTTCATTGATTATCCTCCAGAATAGTTATAAATTTAACCATATAGAGTATAACATTGAAAATATTATCAGTCAACAGAGTTGATAATCTGAAAAAACAATAACAAATCATTCATTATTCCCAATATAGATAATAAGTCAAAGAGAATGCCCTCACCGGCCAAATCATCCGGCCCTATTGTTGATCGGAATAAATCTTTTCTTTATTAACGGGCGGGCGGCAGGTGCGGCCTTCTCAAACACAAAACGTGGTTTTTCACCCTACAGCCTGTATTCTCCGGAGGGAGGAGATAAGGTAAATTGAGAACTATGTGTCAAATTTGCGGATAGAAGCGTTTATTCCTTCCAAAACATCTACAGCAGACCGTTCGCGTCGCGAACGCGCTATAGAAACGAAAAAGCACAGACAACGTCTGGGCTTTTTCAGGTGCATATCTTTTTTGTACACCGTCATGGTGCCGGTGGTGGGACTCGAAATCAGTCATCGGCATCGGCCTGCTTGCGCTCCGCGCCGCACAGTCCGAGATACAAGACGCAACAAGGTTTTAAAGATGCTTATTGCGTGAGTTTCTAAGAAAACCGTGTTGAAATAGTGACCTTGTGCAAAATAATCATTCCACTTTTTATGAGTTTTGCTACGCATACTTCTTCTAGACAACAAAATAAAAAGCTCTGATAAAAAAGGGGTTGTCGATAATAAAAGCTCCATTTTTCGACAAAAATATACAAAAACCGGAGTTCGAGATTTACTTGTTGGCAAAGTCCTTCTGCACAGCGGTGACCACAAGTTCCACAAGATGCTTTTCTGTAGCCATACGGGCTTCTACACAACAACGTGTAGGCTGATTTGTTTTGGAAACCCACTCGTCATAAATCCGATTAAATCGAGCGAATAAAGCCATATCCCTAAGGAATATATGTACGGAAAGGATATAATCCTTGCTCGAACCGTGATCTGCAAGCAAACGGTCTATTTTATTCAAAGCACCAACTGTTTGCTCTTCTATGCTGTCGGCCGAAGGAAAGGCCTGACCGCTCAAAAAGAGCATACCTTTATATGATATGATCTGATGCATCCTCTCGTTGCCTTCAAAATACTCTATCATAATCAATATAATCCTCCTGCTTTTTATACATATTATACGTCCTTATTTTCGTTTATGGTCTTATAGGTGTGCTTTAGGTGATTCATCATGGCTTGTGCCGCACCTACGGAATCATTATTTACAATGGCCTGATAAATGCGTACATGATCATCTATCATCTCTATAATATTGGATTGATACAAAGACAATTGAGATCTTTGAGCTTCTAATTCGCCCCTTATAGAATAAAGAAACTCCGATAAAAGTTTGTTTTTTGCGGCATTTATTATGGCGGTATGAAATTTCATACCGGAACGTGTGGGGTTGGTTCTTGTCCCGGAATTTATTTGCGCAAGCAAGTCTGCTTTTAATTCTTCAAGTGCAGAACTGATAAGTTGTATATCCTCATCGGTTGCACGCTTTGCCGCAAGCCCTGCAAGCTGTGATTCTATTATAATTCTGGTTTCCATAAGATCACTTATGGAAGAACAATTAGCTATTGTTCCTATCAAATCATAATTTGCTATGCGCAAATATGCATCTTTGGTTAAAAAAGTCCCTTGACCAGGACGTGAACATACAATTCCAGAAAAGCTGAGAGCTTTTAATGCCTCACGTATACAGTTGCGACTCACGCCAAACCGCTCGGCAAACTCTGTTTCGCTGGGCAGTTGTTCTCCAGGAAGCCATATTTCTTCTTTAATCTGCTGTAACAGTAATCTTACAACTTCTTGATGAAGAACAGTGCGGGGAACTTGATAAAATGGCATAATTATACTCCTACTCATATACACTTTTTCACAGTATACCATAATATCATTAAATAAACCACATAATATGGCTTTATCATACATGGTTCTTTGATTCTGTAGGAAGGTAAACCGTGTCTTCCTTCCTACAGAAGTATTTGTTATATGGATGCTTTTTTACAGTTTACCAGTTGCACAGCTAATACAGCGGCAAAAACACATACACCGATTATATCGGTGATTGTTGCAGTATTGATAAGCAGTAAAGCCGCAATGCCGCAGCCTACGCGGCTGCATACTGATAGAGCGTTTATAAGATAACCTTCAATAGCTGCAGCAAGGCATACGCATCCAAGCATAGCCGTTATAAACGGGACTATGGATTCTGCCAAAGTGCCGCACATAAGCAATTCTGGGCCGAATGCAAACATGTACGGTACAACAAACGCAGCTAGAGCAAGTCTCCACGCAGCAAAGCCCACCTTTGAAGGATTTGCATTTGCAATACCTGCGGCGGCATATGCCGCAATAGCAACAGGAGGAGTAAGCATAGACATACAGGCGAAGTAGAATACAAACATATGTGCCTGTATCTGACTAAGGCCAAGCTCCATAAGACCAGGAGCTATAAGTGTTGCCATCACGATATATGCGCCGGATGTAGGCATTCCCATACCAAGCAGTATTGCTATAAACATACCTAATGCAAGGCCGATTATAAGTTTGCCGCCAGCTAAAGCCACTACTAGAGAGCTAAGCCTTGAACCCAGGCCAGTCATGAATAATACGCCTATTATAATACCGGCATTTGTTACTGCTGCTGCAACGGTGATCATTTGCTCAGGAGCGTCCTGAAGCTCATGCAGCAGATTTTTAAGCATTTGTTTACGGTCACTTGAAAAAATAATGGCAATTACCAAATTGGCGATTATAGCTATGAATCCGGCGCGCATGGCGGTATAACCGCACATAAGCAGGACTATTACCAGCACAACTGGAATAAGGAATACACCCTTGGACTTCACCATTTTCCAAAAATCGGGAATTTCCTCCTTAGGTAGGCCAGACATGCCAAGCTTTTTTGAACGGAAATGAACCTGCAACATCGTACATGAATAATATAATATTGCAGGTATGAGAGCATGCTTAATGATGCTGCTGTAATGTATGCCCGTGAAATCTGCCATTATGAACGCAGCTGCCCCCATAACAGGGGGCATAATCTGTCCTCCGCACGAAGCAACGGTTTCAACAGCTCCAGCAAAATAATCCGGGAATCCAGCCTTTTTCATTGCCGGAATAGTAAATGTGCCAGTAGTAACAACGTTGGATATGGAACTACCTTGTATCATGCCCATAAGACCGCTAGATACTACAGCCGTCTTTGCAGTTGCACCGCAGAAGCGTCCTGTAAGGCACAGCGAAAGATCCATAAAGAATTCGCCTGTTCCTGTGGAGTTTAATACAGCCCCAAACAACACAAACATAAATACCACAGTTACCGCGGAATGAGTAGGCGAGCCCCATATTCCTTCAGTAGTCATAGTAAGCTGTTCTATAACGGTAGCTATCTTAAACTGAGTGTGCCACATCGGACCTCTCAAATGATGACCAAAGATTGCATAGAATAGCATTATTATGGCTATTGTAGGCATTACCCATCCCATGGTACGACGGCCAGATTCCAATACAAGAATAATCAGGAGTGTGCCATAAATATATTCGGATACTTTAAGAGGTGTGAGATATGGGAATCTGCTGAGAAACCAGTTTGCATTGACAACAGCGTAAAGGCAGCATAACATGGATGCTATAGCGAGAAGATAATCATACCACTTTATTTTGCCTATCTCTTTTTCACCTTTTTTATTTGTAGTTAAAAAGAGAAGAAGCATTAGTATGCCTATTGTCAACGGCCTATGTACCATGGATATTGGAGTTCCAAACAATCCTATAGCGATTTGATATAACGAGATACCGAATCCTAGCCATTTCAATATCTTCATAACTGAGGAGTTCATGTCAATTTCCTTTCATATAGTGTTTTATATATGTTTCCGCAGCCAAAATCGGCTGCGGAAACAACGACGATTGTTCCGGAAAATGTTATTTTCCAAGGACTTCTTCGTAATAACGTGCAGCACCAGGATGTAGGGGAATCTTTCCTGTGGAGGCGAGACTCTCTACAGTACAGAAACTCAGCCAACCATTGGCAGTTTTTATGTAATCAAAGTTTTCTACCAATGCCTTGGTAATCCAGTAAGCCTCTTCTTCGGACATATCCTTATCGCAAATGAGAGCGTTATCAGAGGTAATGGTATGAACATCCTCGGTTTGTCCCTTATAAGAACCAGCAGGCAATGTAAGCGTACGGTAGCCAATGTTTGCATCCAGCATATTGTTCTGAGTAGTTTCTTCAAGGCTCAGAATAGTAACATCAAGACTGGTGCATATATCCATTATAGTTGAATTGGAGATACCGGTCATAATGAGAAATGCATCGACAAGACGATCCTTCATCATGTCAGCACCTTCGGACATACTACCGGGGCGTAGTGAAAGGTCGTTCTGGATATCTAAGTCAGTAGCTATTAGGGCGTCAATGGCGCAATTGTATGCGTTACTACCAACGGAAGATACTGCTACGGTTTTACCCTTAAGATCGGCAGCACAAGTAATGGGGGATCCAGCAGGGACGATTAGATAAAGCATATTAGTTTCAAGGGCCATCAGGGCTACTACATCGTCATACTTTCTGGTATATGGTTCATTACCCTTGTAGGCAGTGTCAAGACAAAACTGATTACAGAAACCAAGCGTAGCACTACCATCGCCGACAGCAATTACGTTCTGTGTGCCTCCACCCACTATGTATGAAGCCTTGCCGCCGGCCCTTATAAGCGCCTCAGAGAAGGATGCACCCATAGAATTCCAGTTGCCGCCGGCGGGGCCACTGCTTATCAGAATATCGTTCGGAATATATCCTTCGGGAAGAAAAGAAGAACCAGCGAATTCACTAGCAGCCTGTTCTGCTAAAGCTTGCTGTTCGTTACTGGGTTGTTCAGAAGGCGTAGCACTAGTACAACCAAAGGTACAAATGGCCAGAACCATAACCATAACGATACTAAGAGCTGATTTGAAGAGTTTCATAATTATTTCCTCCAGTTTTAGTAAAAAAAGTGTTGCAGTTTAAATGTAGGACATTTATACTTTTAAAAGAAAGACATGAACTTGCGTTAACATGAAGCATGTCTTCAACAGCATTATATACGTGTATATTATAATTTGTCAACACAAAAGCAAATGTATACGTATAACAATTAGAGGTATCTGCAAATGGAATATTCGAGAATAACAAACCTGCTAAAAAAAGAAGTACTGCCAGCTCTTGGTTGTACCGGCCCGGTAGCTGTCGCGTTGGCAGCCGCAAGAGCTGCAGCTGAAGTTGACGGCAGTATAACCAGTATAAACGTAGCCTTATCACCCGGCATGTATAAAAACGGATGGGGTGTGGCCGTACCGGGAACCAAAGAAAGGGGGAATGCGCTAGGTGCCGCATATGGTGCTATCGGCGGAGATTATCGCCTTGCACTAGAGGTCTTGTCTACCGCAACCTCATACCATCTGGAAAAAGCGTTGGAAATGGTGGAAAAAGGCAAAGTAAAGGTTTTTTGTGATAATACAAAGAAAGGAATATACATCGAAGCAACCGTAAATTCTGCCGAAAGCTGTGCTACTGCTATTCTAGAGGCAAGCCATGATCGCATAAGTAAGGTTATAAAAAATGGGGAAATTATTTATAAGGCTTTCGAGTGCATTGACACATCGCAGGAATTTGATGTGCAACTATCTTTGTCTGAAATACTGGATTATGCTGAACATGTGGTGTATGATGATATCGCTTTCCTTGCAGAAGGAGATGTGATGAATCGGGCACTGGCAAACGATGGCCTAAAGAACAGCTATGGACTTAACAGCGGAAGAACACTTATGAATTCATATAGCGATTTAGACATCATTGATTTTCCCAGCATTAAGGCCAAAATATTTACTTGCGCCGCGTCAGATGCCCGTATGGGTGGAAGTCAGTTGCCCGCGATGAGTACAGTTGGCAGCGGAAATCAAGGTATCACTGCCATTATTCCCGTTGGAGTATTTGCAGACCACATAAATGCAACAGAAGAGCAAAGGTGCCGTGCGCTTGCAATAAGCCATCTGGTGACATATATGGTAAAAACATACGTTGGCCGCATTTCAAGCACCTGTCTTTGCGCAATAGCATCTGCATCCGGTTCTGCCTCAAGCATAGTTTGGATGAGCGGTGGGAATGAAAGGCAAATGGAGTATGCTATAATGAATGTAGTCAGCGCTTTAGCAGGACAGATATGCGATGGAGCAAAGAATGCGTGTGCGTTAAAGATGGGGGTGGCCTGCGATCAGGCATTTACCGCCGCGCAGCTAGCACTCAACGGAAACTATGCCGGATATTATGACGGCCTTGTCGAAGAGGATCTTGAAGGTACGCTGAAAAATCTAGCAAAACTTACGACGAACACGCGCGAAATAATAGATACTGTACTGACTAACATATTAAACGACAAAAGCAAAAAGGAGACTGGCAAATGATAATCAAGAATTGCAATATCATTGATTGTACGGGGCGTGCGCCGTATAAGGCCACCGTTAAGGTAACAAACGGGTTAATAACAGATATCATTACAGATTGTGCGAACACAATTGATGATGATACCGTAATTGATGCCCGCGATAAGTACCTTATGCTTGGCTTGATTAATTCACATGTTCATATAAATCGCAGACATGTTTCACGTGCAAATGGAGCTTTCAGGAATCTTGGGCCGACTGTCGAAAATAGTACTGACGGACGTAGAATGATGTATGCCGCGAAAAATGCGTGGTATGAATTGAATCAGGGAATAACCTCTATAAGAGATCTTTGCTCAGTTGGGAGGAGTGCATCAGAGCTTAAAGCCGCGTTTGAGGATGGTATAATCCGCGGCCCACGTCTTGTAGTGTGCGGTAAAGCTATTGCTTGCACAGGCGGACACGAAACGCATATGTACAAGGGCGCAGTAGAGGTTGATGGTCCTGATGCGGTTATGCAGGCTGTACGTAACGAAATAAGACTTGGCGCGGACTTTATAAAGCTAATGGCTTGCGGTGGAATAGCGGGTATGCCTGAACATGAAAACCCGGACATGGTTGAATTGACAGAGGAGGAAATCCGCGCAGCTTGCACTGCAGCGCATGACCATAACAAAAAAGTTACCGTTCATGCATATGGTATAAAACCGGTTATGAATTCTCTGCGCGGCGGCGTTGATGGTATAGAGCATGGCGTAAACCTAAATGATGAGGCTCTGGATATAATGTGCGAACACAGCGTATACTATGTACCAACCATGACCACTGTCACAGGGTTTATAGATAAGGAAAGAAGTGTGGGCCATGATGAACTTGCCGATCTGATAACCAAGGAGGTTATGATTAAGCACTTTGAAAGTGTGAGTCGTGCGCATGAGAAGGGAATACTGATAGCAGCGGGTAGCGACACACTTGGCGAGTTACACAAAGAAATGTACCTACTTGAAGAAATGGGGCTCAACCGTATGGAAGTACTGCAGACCGCCACCATAAACGCGGCTAAGGTGTTGCAAATGGATAATAAAATAGGCACATTAGAAGTTGGAAAAGAAGCAGATTTACTGCTGCTGGGAAGCAATCCCTTGGATAATCTGCATAATCTCAATGATGTAAAAGAGGTATATTGCCGTGGTGAACACGTAACATATGAATGGATGCTGAACCTTCAGTAAAACACAAAAGCACTCCGCATAATATGCCTGTATGCGAGCATGATAAAAAAATGTATTCAGTTGCTTGATGAAACAACTCGGCCACCGAATACTAGCACTTGGCGGTTATTATATCCACAAAACCCGCTATAGTGAATTGAACTGCCCCCAAAAAGTTAGGCAAATATTTCTGTTGAAAGGGCTTGTTGTCTGTGAATTGCAGGCGGCAAGCCCTTCAGCTTTGCCTTAATCTTGCGGTTGTTGTAGTAATCGAGATATTGTATGAGTTCCTGTTTACAGTGCTCCATGGATTGAGACTGCTGCAAATACAGCAGTTCACTCTTGAACAAACCAAAGAAACTCTCAATCACGGCATTGCCCCAGACGGTAGTGTCAAGAGTTATGCGCAAAATTGTTTACGGCTCTGGTAGAAATCTATTACAGGGGGGCGGCTTAACCGCCCCTTGGTTACTTTTCAGCAGGCAGGGCGCAAAGGGTCAAGGGCGGCGGTACGCCGCTCGTCTTGCCCTTGACCATTTGTGACCTGGCTGCTATCAGCCGACCTGCGGCTCCTGCTCCATGGTTTCCAGATGCTTCATGTTCATGTACTTCTTGCAGCCCCACTGGGTTCCGGCTACATGACGAAGCCGTGCGCAGACCAGCATCAGCGCCGAGTTCCCGTCAGGAAATACTCCGGCCACCCTTGTCCTGCGCCGAATCTCACGATTCATCCGCTCGATTACATTGTTGGTTCGGATCTTCTCCTAATGCTCAGAGGGAAAGTCACAGTAGGTCAGCGTTTCCTCGATACCCGCCTCAACCTTCTTCGCAGCCTCAGGCAGTTTCATGGCCTTCAGTTCAGAAACCACTGCGGCAACCTTTTCCCGGGATGCCTTCTTGCTCTCCTGTGCGTGGATAGCGTTCAGCATTTTCGCCACATTTTTGACCTTGGACTTGGGCACAACGGAGAATATATTTCGGTAAAAATGCACCACACAGCGCTGGTACTTGGCCTCAGGAAACACCTCTCCCACAGCCTCCAGCATCCCCAGGCACTTGTCTCCAACAATGAACTTAACCCCTTCAAGGCCCCGTCCACGGAGCCACTGGAAGAAGCTGACCCAGCTGGCCTTGTCCTCCTTCATGCCCTCGGCAGCACCTAAAACCTCACGATAACAATCCTTGTTGACGGCAATTGCCACCAAAACGGCCACATTTTCGTACTCGCCGCCCCAGTTTCGCTTGAGGTAGATACCATCTACATACACATAAGGGTACCTGCCGCCTTGCAGAGGACGATTGCGCCAAGCCTCGATATTGACGTAGGCTTTCTTATTCAGCTCACTGATGGTGGAGGCGGACACCTTGCTGCCCCATAAAGCCTCCGTGATGTCCTCTACACGGCGCACGGATACACCTGCCAGGTACATCTCAATAAGGGCTTCCTCCACGCTGCTCTCCCGGCGGCGATAGTGCTCGATGATGGCAGTCTCGAAAGAGATGCCCTTGAGACGAGGCACATGGAGTGTTACATCCCCGGAAGTGGTGGTAAGATTTCGGTCATAATGACCGCTGCGGTAGCCCTGACGGGCCTCGCTGCGCTCGTAGCGGGCTGCCTGGGTGAGTTTTTCCGCTTCGGCTTCCAGCAGCTCGTTGAGCGTCTCCTCCACACTGCCGCGGACTAACTCCTTGATTTGCCCCTTGATTATTTTCTCGTTGAATTGTACAATGTTATTGGACGTGGTTTGCTGTCTCCTTTCAGAATGTGTGTGGTAACTTCATTCTACCAGAGACCGGCAAGCCGTGTCTACTTTTTTATGCTCTTTTCAATTTGCGCAACTTATTGTACATTATCCCAGTTTGGCCGACATGCAAAAACAGCAGGAGAAATCATCTCTCCTGCTGTCAGTTTCTATTTGTTATTCCGGAATATACTCCCCAATTGCAGCATCCAGGCACTGCATTTCCTGATCCGTCAGCGACCATTCAAAGCCCATGCAATCTTCGATGGCGTGGTGCTCACTGCGTACACCGCACAAGGAAGTCGTAACGAACGGTTTCTGGGCGTTCCAGTTTACAGCCACCTGCGCCGGTGTCGCGTGGTGTGCCTTGGCAATGTCATCCATGACGAGCAGTAGCTTCTGGATCCGGGAGAACTTCGGCTCACGGAAATAATCGTAGAATGTTACGCGCATATCGCCTTCTTCAAACTTCGGAAGCGTCCGGTATGCGCCCGTCAGAATGCCCGCGCCAAGCGAACCGTAGGTCATTGTTCCAATTCCCCGCCCAGCGCACCACTGCATAAGAGCCTCCTGCGACCGGTTTACCATGGAGTAGGGCGGCTCTATCGCGACGATCTGCCCGAACTTCTGGATTTCCGTGATCTGCTCCTGGGAAAAATTGGATACGCCAATGTATCGAAGCTTTCCTGCCTGCACCAGCTCCTCAAGGGCGCGCATGGTCTCGTCAAACGGGGCGCAATGCTCCGTATCCGGCCAGTGAATGAGCATGAGGTCAATGTAGTCCGTTTGCAGATTCTTCAGCGACTGCTCACATAGGCGGATAACCGTCTCGTACCGGGCATCCTTGACAAAGGGAACCTCTTTGGTATTGTAAACACCGGTTTTCGTCGTCAAATAAACTTTATCCCGTCTGCCCCGGACGGCCTCTCCCACAATGCGCTCCGACTCCCCGAAATTATAGGCGGGGGCGGTGTCCACACTGTTTACGCCATTGTCAAACATGGCGTGCATTGCACGGATGGACGACGTACGATCCGTTTCGCCCCAGTTTGCTCCGCCGATCGCCCAGGTGCCGATGCTCAGAGCGGAAAGATTCATGTCAGACGCGCCAAGCTTATGATACTGCATATCTGTGTTCCTCCATTACAGGCACAGCCGGTAGATGTTTTCAACATCCTTCCGATCCAGCTGGACAAAGTTGCCGGTTTTTCCGTGGGGGAAGACATCGCATTCCTGCGCCAGCATCGGGATATCCGCCTCGGACGCGCCGATCTCGCCGAGGGTCGTCGGCATACCCAGGGAGAGGTAGAAATTCTTCTGCTTCTCAATACCCTCCAGGATCACACGCTCCGGGTGCAGCTCGTCATTCTCCACATTCCAGACTCGCGCAAAGTAACGCACGAAGCGTGCCATATCATGCTTGTAAACGTACTTCATCCAGCCGAGAGTGATGACGCCGCAGCCAGCGCCATGCGCCGAGCCGAAATGTGCACTGATGGGATGCTGAATAAAATGCACTGCCAGATCCATTGTCCTGCCGCAGCCGCAAATGCCATTGTGTGCCAGAGTACCTGCCCACATCAGCGCGGCGCGTGCCTCATAATCATCGGGCTGCTTCATAACTCGCGGCGCATTTTGCAGGATCGCCTTGAAGATCGCCTCGCACAGATAGTCCGTCAGGTCGTTGTCGGGGGAATTGCTGAAGTAACGCTCGTGGACATGGGCGATCATATCCACGATACCGCTGGCCGTCTGGTAACGGGGCAGCGTCATCGTCAGCTCCGGATCCATAATGGAGAAGACCGGGCGAATAATGTCGCCGCCCATATTCTTTTTCAGGTGGTTTCGCGTAATGATGCTGCTGTCGGAACCCTCGCTGCCGGTTGCCGCGATGGTCAGGACTGTTGCCACGGGAAGGGATTTGGGAGCCGGGTTACCCTGCATGTAGCAGTATTCCCACAGGTCGCCGTCAAACAGCGCATCGACGCCAATGAATTTGGCCGTGTCAATGACGCTGCCGCCGCCAACCGCAAGGAGGAAATCGATACCCTCGCGGCGTACAATCGCGGTTCCCTCTACTGCCCGTTCATAGGTCGGGTTTGCCTGGATGCCGGTGAAATCCACATAGCCGATGCCTGCGGCGTTCAAAGAGGTGATGATGCTGTCGATGAGCTTCACCTCGTGCGGCATATCGGAGCCATAATGCAGCAGAAGAACCTTATGTGCGCCGTATTCTTTCAGATAAGCGCCCACATTCTTTTCTTCCCCCCGTCCAAAAATGTACCGGGTTGGTGTATAAAAGCTGAAATTTTCCATAATTGTCTCCTTTTTGCAGTAAGAGTGCGGGAGGCACAATTGCCTCCCGCATACGAAACGTTTGTGCTTAGAGAATGTCGATCCAATCGGCGACGTTGTTCTTGTCAAAGACCAGGGGCTGGCCGACAACGATCTCGGGGCCGCCGTCGGCTGCTTCGGTAACGGTAAAGATCGTAGCCTCATAGCCGTTCCAAGCATCCATTTCCAAGGTGGAGCCAATGCTGCCGTCGAACGTGCCGGCCTTTTCCGCCATCAGCGCACAGGCTGCCACGGCGCCGACACGGGTCAGATCCCACAGTACGATGTAAGGGACGGGGGTGCTGAAGGTATCCTCGCCTTCCTTGGGCATAAAGGACTGGATCTGAGACGGCGCACCACAGCCGGTGACCTTCATATCAGAGCCGGCATCCTTCACGACCTGTGCCGCAGCGATCATGGCAACCGTCGAAATGCAAACGATGACGTCGACCTTATCTTCGGCGAGATACGCCTGCGCCTGGGTAGTGGAAACAGTAGCATCGTCGTTGCCATACTTGACGTCCATTTCCCGGTTGACCTTACCGGCATACATATCCTTGGCCAGCTCGTTGCGCATACCCTGGATCCAGGCATTCTGCACCGGTGCGTCAATGCTGGCAGTCAGGCAGCCGATCACGATCTCTTCGCCGTCGTACGCGGCAAGCGCCTGCTCCAGGGTGGAGACCATATCGTCGCCGGAGTATTCCAGACGCAGTGCGGCCAGAACGCTCAGCCGGACAAAGTAGGCACCCACGTCCGCGTTGGAAGCCTGGTTGACATTGACTGTACGGAGATCCGGGTTGAGCGCGGCGTCAAAGGAGTTGACGGCGATGCCCGTATTTCTTGCTTTTCTCAAAACTTCGTCAAAGCCGGTCTCGCCGCAGGCATTGACGGAAATTGCGCTTACACCGTGGGCGATCATTTCGTCGATCACTTCCACCTGTTCAGAAACGCCGTATGTAGAAGCGCTCTTTTCTTCAGCCGTGATGCCGTGGTCTTTCAGGTAGCTTTCAAAACCGGCGTAATTCTTGAGCAGATAATCGTCGTAGATCTTGTTGATCATGACGTAGGTACCTGCGTCACCGGTCGCTTCGGCGCTGGGTGTTTGGGCGTCGGCGGCTGTGGTGGGGGCCTTGTTTGCGGAACATGCCACAAGGCTCAGGAGCATACAGAGTGCGAGGAGCAGGGTGATACTCTTTTTCAACATGTCAGTTACCTCTTTCGTTTTATTTTACCGCAGAGCGCGGCTGATTACGACTTTTTCCTGTTGGCAAGAACCACGGCCAGAACCAGAATGACGCCGGTGAACATGCTCTTGCCGTTGTCGTTGATGCCGAGAAGTCCCAGCGCGTAGGTCAGCGTGGAGAAGATGAACACACCGATCACGGGGCCGGTCATCTTTCCTCTGCCGGCTGCGATCCCGCCAAGGGCGGCAACTGCAATTGCATTCATTTCCTCTCCGGTGCCCATGGTGGAGTTAAGTCCTCCGCCCATACGGCCTACGTAGAAAATCGACGCAACGCCGGCCATCAAACCCATGATCATGAATACGATCAGCTTCGTACGCTTCACATCAATGCCCGAAAACTCACTGGTGACCGGGTTGCTGCCGATCATGTAGAGGGTACGGCTAAACTTGGTCTTATGCAGCAGGAAGATAAACACCACCGCCAGCGCAAGGAACACCAGCATGGAGATGGGGACTCCCCCGATATCACGCCACATCATCGCCGCGTAGAAGGATGGGAAATGCTTGAGAACATTGACATCCAGAATGATCTTGACCAGACCCCGGTACAGAAGCGACGTAGAGATCGTAACGATGACGGCGGGAAGGCCGACATACGCCACCACAAAGCCATTGAATGCGCCCAGCACAACACCCGTCACCAAAGCCAGAGCAACCGCTATGGCAGGGTTGACGCCGTGGTCGATGCACAGACCGGTCACCATGCCGCAGCAGATCATATTCGCCGAGCAGGATACGTCCACATCCCCCAGTAGGGTCACCAGTGCCATTCCCAGCACCAGCGGCGCCGAGATCATGCCGGACTGGATCATGGAGGTCACGGTCCCTTTGGAAAAGTATAGATCCGGACGGATGGCCGCGACGACGCCGTTGATCAGCAGAAACACGCAGATCAGGATGAATTCCCAGCAGTGAAGCAGTCCGCCGATTTTTAATTTTCTGTTCAGTGCAGCTTCTTTCACAGCAGCGCCTCCTGTTCTTTCAGTTCCTGTAAATGTTCACGCTGTGCCAGCGATTTGTTCAGAACCACCGCCACCAGAATGATCAAGCCCTGGATTGCGTCCGACCAAAGATTCATACCCGGGAGCATGCTGAGGAAGGAATTGATTACCGCAATCATCATGACCGACAATACCAGTCCACTAATCCACACCGGTCTGCACCGCGAAATTGACCGCTTCTTCCACCGTGGTGTAGCAGCTCTCGTCCGCCTCCAAGCCGCCTTCTACCAGAGCACCGGCTTCCGCACCGCCAACATGCCCGATCTCCGCCTCTACGGTGATGCCGCATGCGTGCGTCGCTTCCACGACCTTCTTTGTAATGGCGATGTTTTCCTCCATGGGAAGGCTGGAGCCGTCAAACATGACGCTGGTGAATCCGGCGTTGATCGCCTTGATGCACTCCTCATAGGACGTGCCGTGATCAAGGTGTACCGCCACCGGAACGTTTGCGCTGCGTGCCATCTCAACGGTCAGGCGAAGATACTCATCCGGGCGGTGCTTGTCCAGCGTCGTTCCCCAGGGGATCATCAGAATGAGGGGAGCGCCCATCTCCTCGGACGCCTGGATAAGGCTCTGGGTCACCATCAGATCTGTCGTTACAAATCCTCCCAGTGCATACCCGCCTTTTTCCGCATCCGCAAGCAGAGCCTGCATTGTTACCAAAGACATTAACAATCATCCTTCTTTCTCATCGAAGCGTGTCATCGCCCTGTAATTTTATTTCGTGAAATTAATATAGCATCTTTTTGACAATTTTCAATTAATGAAATTTACAAGAATTGGCTCGTGCATTTGGTGATTCTACATAAATTCTTCATCGTTCCCCAGAAAATGCTTGAAATTTTCGAAATATAAACTATAATGATTCCATCGAAGAAAGGCATACAGTATTTTCATTGATTTAATTCTAAAAACGGTGGGGATCTCCTTATGGCAGCTAATTCTCGAAACATATCCGTCCCCCCTGAGAACGGCGGACGCAACGCATCCGATATCCAGGCTTCCAATCGCCAGCTGATTCTGCGTCTGATCCGTCAAAATGCTGTGATTTCCCGAACAGAGCTTACGGAACGCAGCGGTCTGAAGCCCGCAACCATTACGCTCATCGTCAATGAGTATCTGAAAAAGCAGGTCATCGAGGACTGCGGTCTGATCAGCGGGAACAACGGCAGACGGGTCAAGGGTGTCCGTATGACAGGAAATGTCTACTGCACGATCTCCATTCGTATCACCCACTCTTACTACGCAATCGGGCTGTATGCGCTGGACACCGGCTGCATCACCGTCGAGAAGACATCTTTCTCTTTGCAGAGTGACTTTCGTCGGATATTGGACGATATCGCCGACAGCCTTCAGCAGCACATCCTCATGGCAAAGCAAATGCGCATTCTGGGCGTTTCCGTCGGGGTGAGCGGCCCGTTCGACCTGTGCAACGACAAATTCTACTATACGGGCGACCCGTCCCAGCCCGGGATTGACCTGAATGACTTTTTCTCACATCTGGTTCCCTACCCGGTATATTTGGGGAAGAGCAGCGATCATGCAGCATACTGGTTGTATGGTGGCGAATTGACCCGTGACATGCAGCAGCAGACCATGCTGGTGGCTCCGCTCAGCGGTACGCTTGATGTAAGTATCATGTCAAACGGAAGGCTATTACACAATTCGTATTCCGGCCCCTCTTTTGTGGATTATCTCTACGTCCGGGATCTGCATGGAAAGCCCTTCCCTGCCTCGTCGCTGCTGTCGATGGACGGGATCATCGGCCGTGCACAAGAGCTGTTTGAAATGTACCCGGATTCTTCGCTTTGCACCCTGTCACAGATCCGTCACCGCGATCTCATTCGTGCTTACACGGAATTTGACCCTCTGGCGCGGCATCTCTATGAAGAGGTGGCCAATGCCCTGGCGCAGGCGCTTCTGGTTTTGATCTCAATTCTCTCTCCGCAGTATATTTTGATTGGTGATGAGCTTTCCCCGACAGAGGAATTCATTGATCTGGTCAAGCAAAAGATACTTCTGTATGCCGAACCGGCTGTGCTGGACAATGTATGCGTCACCCTGATGGGCATTGAGCGCACGACCCGGACAGACATCTCTCTGCGCGGTGGTTGCGCCTATGTCATCGACCACGAATTATATCGGGTCGAGGCGTAAAGGTCTGCACAGCGCGGACAGCCTCTTAAGGTACAGTCTCCTTTTACCTGGCAAGCGCAGTCTTCCCCCATGCGGCTTGCCAAGCCTGTGCAAAAACCCCATGGTAGTTCATACAGAATCTACCATGGGGTTTTTCGTAAGTGCTCAATAACCACCCACCTATAAAACAGGCAGACCCGAAACCACGGGTCTGCCTGTTAGTCAAGATAGGTATTCACATAAGCATCAGAATTTTTCATGCCAAATTCCTGCTGGATATAGGGTGTCCACGGCATGACACTAAAACCTAATTAAAGCATTTAATAATCCAATCGCGTCCGGTAATGCTGAAAATGGTATTAGGGGTAAGCGAGCAAATGGTATCGCAGAGACGATCAACGACTTTCTCCAAGGTTGCAAAAACCTCGTTTCGAAAGCCGCGCTTTCGTATCTCCTTCCAGATATGCTCTATCGGATTCATCTCTGGTGTGTATGGAGGGATATGGAAAAGTACAATAT